>Ga0335074_10013912_pt1 | contig 11302 bp, 13 predicted proteins | sample Lox_Sample_23_FD_206715 | JGI IMG/M metagenome (GOLD analysis project Ga0335074, IMG submission 206715) | Soil microbial communities from Loxahatchee National Wildlife Refuge, Florida, United States - Lox_Sample_2.3 | ecosystem: Environmental > Terrestrial > Soil > Wetlands | place: USA...
AGGCTTAAGAATTTGGATGTCGTGTACAATCTTTCCGCTTGCCGGTTGCCAGTGCTGTGGAGACCCTTGATTTTAATTTTCTGGCAAATCTCCCCGACGTATGAAATATCGCAGATAGAAAGAAGTCGCCCATCTTCATAGTCCCGGGACTTTGCCTTTTGCATTGCGTAACCGTGAACTACATGGGTAGCATGTATTGGCTGCCAGATCTCGCTCATGGGTTCTACCTTTGCTTTTGCAAAATCGTCATGCTTCCCCTCATGAGACCTGCAGCCAGCCGGTGGAGAGTGAGACATTCGCCTAAAGCTCGGTATCCTCCCCCAAGTCGCACACTTTTCCTGATTCGCCCAGCGTTGCTGGGGACAGCATCGAAAAGTTGATAGTCACTTTTCTGCCCGCACGAGCTGTGCTCAGCTCCCAACATGAACCTCGAATTGTGGCTTTCCAGACGCCTAGGCGCGCGGTACGAGTTGTCTTTGGTCGAGAATTCGGTCAATGCCATTGGAGGCTTGCACAGTAATCGGGCCACTGGGCCGCTTCCCACACAGCAAGCCCACAAGTCAGAGCTCGGCGGGTGTCTCTGATGCTGCAGCTGGACCCGCCAAATACAAGCTGACCGAGACCACCCCTCTGCTCTTCTTCTGATCCTTCCCCGGCTCTACTGCTCTTTGACTTGTACATACTTGCATCTTCCTGATTGCCGTAATTTTGTCTACCTTCTTGCGTGCCCACAGACCGGCAAGCAACATTGTGGAAAGCCTGCTTGACTTTTCTTGAGGCAGATCGTTGCGCGCCTACAGCGGGAATCAATCGTGGGGCGGGATCCTTTTAATGTGGGGCAGTTGGTGACAGCGAAAGGAAAGCCTTGCTCGATATCTCTCCTTCATGTGCACAAAGCAAAATACATCTTGCAATTGTATGAAGGTGTTCGGATTGCCTCTGTGCTTTGACCCAGCTGGCTGGAGTTAGTTGAAGACGACTTCATTCAATTGCTGCAATTAATGTGTGTTCTGGTCGTCCTCGTTGTGTTCGCACGACAAGAAATATAAACGAAGATCCCAGAAAACTGTCGGGCATCTCGCCCGAAATCGCAGAGAATGTTTCAACCACAACCCACAACATATTCTCCGTTCGCGTCGTACGGAGGTGCGACGGGCCAAGATCACGGGCAGAACAGCTTCAACTCATATCAACCGCCGAGTTTAGGGCCTCTTAGCGGCGGTCCCGTTGAGTTCGATAACCCAGTCTTCAGCCCCGTTGCCAGCTACCCTGCCTTGCCGGTGAGCCTTCATCAAGGCCGTTACAGTACGATGGCCGCACCAGCAACCGACGATTTGACGGCTCAAGAGACGCTAGCGCGAGCATATCAGCCAGAATTGAAGGTATGTGCTCGGATGCGATTGTGAATGAGTACAAAGCTTACGTGGGTGCAGGGTCCTTTGGTGGGGGAGAAGAAATCGAGCCTAGAAATCACAGAAGAATATGCAAAGGCCGATCCCATATACGTCGCCAAAACCTTGGTAAGGTGTACAAGTGAACACATGTCGTATGACTAACTCACGTGTTGTCAGACGTTACCTAGAATGTACTCTCACTATCGCCCAGTCAAGGGTGATGGCAATTGTGGATGGCGAGGTTTGTCTCATCTTTATCACTGCTCCACGGAAATTTGAGCTTGAACTGTCACTCCAGCTTCGTCATGAAATGCTCCGCGTTCTATCTGCAGAAATGCTCGTGACCACGTACTGATAGGCACCTAGCGATTGGATTCTCTTATGTCGAGACCTTACAGAAGCTTGGAGACAAGAAGCTGCTAGAAGCAGAATGTGAAAGAATGTTGGGCCTTACGGGCTGGGTTGAGAGCATGACCGGTCATGAAGCCTGGATCTTTGAGGATATGAGGGACGGTGTTATCAATTTGCTCCGAGAGGTTATCAATCACCTTCATCTAGGACCGATACCAGAGGATAAATCTGTGTTACTTGCGCCGTTCAATGATCCTGGCGAGTCCGATGGGATGGTTTACTGGTGCAGACTACTTGCAAGCGCCTACCTCAAAGCCAATCCCGCAGCGTTTCAGGACTTCATCCCTGATCTGATAGGCGTGGACAACTACTGCAAAGACGTTCTAGAGCCGAGCAACAATGAAATAGAGCATCTTGGTATGACTTTGCTCTTCGAAGTCCTCCTCAAGCCAATTGGCGTGGCCGTGGAAATTGTCTATCTCGACAGAAGCGTGGGTACAGAGGCCAACGTACATTATTTAAAACCTGAAGTGCCTAATACCGCAAGATCAACCATCCACCTTCTCTATCGTCCGGGTCATTACGATATATTGTACAAAGACACGAACCCCACAAGGACCCAGTCTCTCTCTCAGCAGCAGATTAGTGAAAGCGCCGCTGCACATTCGAACATACAGGTTAATAGAGCTACAAGTTTCACCCACCGTCACTCAATTCAAGGAACCCCGGCAGATTATAATGGTGTCGACATGTCCATTATAGTAAACATGCCAACTTTATTTGGCCCCTTACAGACCAACCCCGGATACGCTGAATCATATCATTCTGTTACCGATTTCACCCCACCCCCTACACATGTACCGTCATACGTTGAATCTAGTCGTACGACCCAATCAATCTCCCCGGTGTCATCAGTGTCACCGGGACCAACGATATTCCCAGCCAGCACCTTGCCCATGCACCCTCACACCGTGGCTACAACTGTGAGCCCAATCGTGGCACATGTGTCACCAGGAGCAAGCCAGTTCCGTCCTTCAATGTATCAGTACAAAGAAGACTGGGGCGACGCACCGGCGCAAGGTTTCCAGACTAGCACGTTCAAGAATAGCCACTACAACGTCTCGCACTACAATAATCCAAACTTCCAGCCCGAGCAATGGACGCCAGACTGCGATGAAGCAGTGGGCAAGATTACACGGCGTGGAACATCGTAACTACAGGAGGTCTTCGACCTCAGCAGCACGGGTGACGTAAAACTGAAAAATTGCAATACACAGTGGATGGAATGTGGGTCTCAGGCTACACTCTCATGCAAACAACCGACATTAAATAGTTGGGCATGCCATAATAACCACACCAGCAAATCAAAGATGAATATCACGAAAGTACGAAAAAGTTCACAGTTATAAAGTTTGCGGAACGGGCGAATATGGGCACGTGATTGCTTCCTTGCCTGTTGGCGTGCACTTTGGGATTTCCCCATAACTGCTAATGGATTTAGTCGAGTTCCTGATTTTGCCCGTTATGGCCATCATTCTATATTTTCTATCTACTCTACAGCGGACGTCCTGCGCGAGCGGGGCGTCTTTTTGTCTCTATTTTCTGCTCTTTTCCCAATGGCTCTTACACAATCAGAGAAGCCCGTTCGGATGATGCTGAAGGGTGCTCTTTACCCTTATTTTTGGTCTCTATTGTGATTGCTAGGACAGCTTAGCTTGGCGTGGGATGGAATGCAATCAGGGCAGGGCTGACAGGACCAGTGGCGCCCTCCCATGCTTGAATCTGATGCTTGACCTTCTGCGATTTCTGTTTGGTGTTGTTTTCCTTCTAGTCATTAGATCGTGAAATGGCTCCCAATCTATTCGCATCTGAGTTCGAACCAGCCCTTGGGCTATCGATGTATTCTTAAATTCTCATCCTCCGTCCTCATCGCCTTCAGCCAATACATCCTCCTCCGTAACTCTCACCACATCCCCCATCTCCAATCCACACTCCCTTGCAAAAGACCGCACCCACACGCCCGCCACATCCTCCACCTTCAAGCTTAGTCCCCCATCCCTCTTCCCAATTCCTGTCTTCCCCTTCTCCCTCCTCTTCTCCTCCACCATAGACGTAACACCCTTCCCCTCCAACCCACACGCCACAATCCTCCCAAACCACCTCAAATCCGTCCCGACATTCAACCCCACCCCATGACTTGTAACATTCCTCCTAAGATGCACGCCCAACGCTGCAATCTTCGTGTCCTCGTCCACCCACACACCCGGATTCTCAGTTCTTATGCCCGTGAGGCCGTAGTGCGCGAGAGTTTCTATAGTGACGGTTTCGAGCAGGTGAACGTAGCAACGTGGAGATAGGCTCTTCCTGCTCGTTGAGGAGTTCACCGGCGTGGAGAGTGGGTGGGATGATCCCACGGTACTTGCAGAGAAGGAGTACGGCCTCGCAAGAGAAATAATCGGATACACAACCAGCTGCCCCGGCCCGTGAAACGTTATCTGCCCGCCGCGCAGCGCCTGTACGAACTCTGCTGTCTGCAAGCCATACTCTGTCTCCAAGGGCTGTTTGAGGAAGGCGAGTTGTAAGGGAGAAGGAGGGGTTGTTTCGCGGCGGCCAGTAGTGTATATGGGGTGTGGGGTGAAGGTTAGGATTGTAGGTGGTGGAGGCGGAGGAATTGCGCCTGGGGAGGTTTTGGAGAGAGTTGCTTTGTAGCGGAGGAGGCGCGAGACGAGGATTTCTTGCAGGTAGGAGACATGTGGGTAGGGAGTTAGGTTGGGGAGGTGGAGGTGTCGCAGGGTGGGCATTGGAGGTGAAAGGAGAGCGAGTTTCTTGTTATAGGCGGTGACGGGAATAGATAGTGCATAGAGGGATCAGGTGGGCTGCCGTACGATCGTGCATATACCCATTGATTCTGATACTAAAAGTCACTCAACACATAATACGGTATAGATCTGAGTAACATTTTTGGATTCCATCTCTGATTTCTATCATCGTCCTTTGGAATGCCTTTCTAAATGGTCTTGCAAGGCGCTTAACACAGGCAAATTCTTCCGATCTAAACTCCCGTGCTGGAATTACCGTCTCCACCCTTGCGACCACGACCACGTCCTCCTTTGCTAAAGGCTGTTTTTAAACATCTGGCTTCCTTTCTTTGCGATCTGCTTTACCTTGCTTAGCTCTCCTTGAATATTGAGGCCGCCCATCTGCTGATGAAGAGTAACACCTTAGTTACGACTCTTATCCCACGAGACAGCCAGAATTGCCTCGAAAAGAGGCGACAAGTCATGAGCTGCGCAAATTTCTCCTCCACGTCTCTTGTCTGATAGCGCTCGGAGATCCGTTTCAAGCGTACCATTTTTGGTAGGGATCTTTAAGAGCTTTTCGCGGGTAGACGTGCTGAAATATGGGGATCCGAGGTAAAACTCATGGCCAGTTCCTTCCAGTCTCTGACGAGAGCCTTTATCTCCACCGAAAGTACGCAAGTCGTGTACAAAAGCTCTGACAAGCTTGCGTAAAACCTGTGACCTCAGGTGACAGAAAAAAAAAATCGCCTCGCGTGCATTTCTAACTCTGTTATACTCGTCCCACGGTGGCAGAAAAGCGTCTCTCCACAGTCCAGGTATCAGAGACCATTGCCAAATCTCAGCAGTCAATTGCACCTTTTCCATAACCCCATTTTCACCAAACGTCTCCACGAAGATGTCGGTGAGTGGCTTACTATCACTAAGCTGGGAGTCAATCCAGCCTATTTTTATGTTAGAGGATGAAAGTCGCCATAAATGAAGATGGTATACGTCCCTAGGAGATATTCTTTTGTGAACGTCTGAAAATCCTCATTTCCGAGATCCAAAGTTATTTTTTCGAATTCGGGCACGTCATCGATTCTCTCCATTGTACTAACATCCATGCTACCAGAGGTATGGCGGACATGAGGCTGCATGAGTATCTCAGGTACGATCTCTCCGCGTGACACCTTGCGGCGTTCCGCGAAGGAGTTATTGTGACTCGGGGCTCGCGACGTGTTGGGTGATGTTTCATTTATGTCACGGATCAGAACCGTTACAACTAGATCATTCTGACAATACAATTTGTAAGTAGTCCATATTGACTCATCAGTCAGCATCTCACTGCAGCGGCCATAGATGCGGAGTGGATGTAGAAGGGGAACTTGGCGATGCTGCCTTGAGTGTTGGTGATGGTGAGGCAGTCCTGAAGAGTGACACCCTTTGATAGAACATCGAGGAGGGTATATTGCTTTTGTGTGAAATCAGGTAGGACCATGTCTTCCTTTAGGAAGAACCACAGCTGGTCGCCTGGGCTCATTGGACGAGCTATGGTGGAGATGGTTGATTGTGAGGTTCTGAGATTCAGGAACTGCAAAAATTATTTGTGCTGCGATAAGCAAGGAATGGGAATGTAAAGCGCGCTTTTAGACCAAAAAACAATTGGCATTTGGACTGGATTAGCCTTTCATCTTTGGCATAGTGATATAAAGTATGATACCTTAAAACCGGCAGAAATATGATTAAAACTATGTCACCGCCTATAAAATAACCATTTATGACTCACCGCCCAACTTAATGCAATGCGTATAATTTCCCGTGCACTTTCCTACTCCCCATCCATGATTCATAAATCTTGCAACTCACAAAAATTTTTTTGACACATCTATGCTCTCGATATGCCTTTAAAATTAAGCCACAGAGGACAATATGGCCAAGCCTAAACCTAAGCCTATGCCTAAGCAAGCGGCTCAGAAGCCCAAAGAAGCTCTGCAAGTCACCACGACCACCTTATCAGATCTCATGCAGGATGCCAGTCTGTGGTATAAGATCCACGTCTTGATTTATGACCTCTGCAACATCAAAACAGACCCCTCCTCTGAATCACGCACACTACTTACCACAGATGAACTTTATATCAGTGGTCCTTATTTCACAGCCTCTGAATCCATCCTCATCAAAGCCACAATCATTCAAGACATCAGAAATACCGAAATTACCGCCGAAAACGACGAAGCCGCTGGAGGAATAATTACTGTCGAAGCTACCCCTGCCGAAACACTCGCTACTACCAGAGATTTCACAGTTGAAAGAGAAACTAGGACAATTGAAGAAGCAATTAAGGAGAGGTTGGCTGGATTCTTTGACAAGCGTAGAGCTAGTGGAGACTCCCGGCCGTGTGGACCTCACGACATGGCACCTATCTATGAGAGTGTGTTTGGTATTCAGCACAGCGAGCTGCAGGATGAACGGTTCCTTGGTCGACTAAGAAGATCGGGATTGGCGGAGTCAACGGAAAAGGAGAAGGACTCGCTGAAGGAGAAGAAGAAAGGCAAAAAGGGTCGTTGAAGCTAAGGTGCCTGGATATTGATGTTGCTTGAATCAGCTGGTTTATGACGTGTGACGTCAGAGCAGTCGGATTGAAGCCGGGGCCACATCTGGAAAGATGCCCTTGACTTTAGTGACGTCTAGCTTGAGTTTAACGGGGCTGCAGAAGTTGACGATCCCCGCCAAGAGGCCCCCACAATCCATTTTTCGTCATCGTCCAAACGGCCGCCACTCACTAAAGCGTGATTGCAGCTAATACAACATGCTTGCAACTCATTAATACCAGTACATAGCCAATTTCTACTACACCTCTTCCCTCCCAATATCAAGCCATAATATCGATAATTTAATTTCTTTAGGGCATCCTCGCTGTCGCATTATTGTGCTCAATTCGCTGAACGAGGTAAGCTTTAGTGTCACGTAACGCTTCAACTAGTGGAATGCTGTGAGATTGCAAAGTAGCTGAGAACAAATTAGCCGTACATCCTACTATAGTCTGTCTGCGCTTCCACACGAACTCGACAAAGCCCATCAATACCTGCCACTTCTTCTCAATGGCAGCAGGCGCTCGTAAGTGTCTCTTACCACATTCTTCCTTAACTCGAACTCTAATCATATGCAGGTGGTATGCTGGGCTTCTTGTCCTGGATCTTTTTATGCGGAGCACTCGTTATGATGTTCTTTGTGATCCTTAGTGGTGTCAGAGATGCCAACCCACTCGACAAGATCTACTTCCTTCAAGCAGACACCTCCATGATCAGCGGCGCTCGACCTATCTCGCAATGGACTTATTTCTATATTTGCGGCGCAAACAACCAAAATTGTGGCTCTGCAACCGCAGCCTTACCTTTTGGATATGCTTGGGTTGGAAATACCAGTGGCGTTCCTACTGATTTTGTCGGGTGAGTGACATGATTTCAACCCAAGAGTGCAAGCTATTAACATGTCGCAGCGATCACGGCGACGGCACCACGAGCACGTACTACTTTTATATGTGGCGCTTCGGCTGGGTCTTTTACATCATGGCCCTCTTCTTCGGCGTGCTAGCCTTTTTTACCGGCCTCATCTCATGCACACGTCTTGGCTCGGGTGTATCCAGCTTCATGACTGCGATTGCCGCATTTTGGATGACTCTTGCTACTATCCTCATGACGTAAGCCTTTCAATTCGTACATTTATTGTTTTCTACTGACAGTCATAGCGTTGAGTTTGTCAAAGCCCGAAATGTCTTTAATGCCAATGGTATGCCGGCCTCCATCGGCAGCTATGCCTTCGGTTTCTCCTGGGCTGCTGTCGTCTGCCTCTTTATATCTTCTACTCTTTTCTTTGGAGGCTGCCTCACAGGTCGCTCCAGAGACAATATTCATGACAGAAGCTTCTTCCGCCGCAACCGTAGTACTAGATCGCGTGGCTCGTTCGTCGACAATGAAAGCCAGCGCCGTGTCATCAAGGATGAGACCTAATAAGTCCTCATCCACATGAGCAAAATTTCCTTAACATAATTCTCAGCATCAAAACTCCCGAAGCATTATCAGGGTCTGTACCCATAAATAAACGGCGTAATGGGTCAACAAAGAAGACTGGACCGTAATGTTCCCATGATGGTGTTTTATTGGACATTCAAGAAGTCTGTAAATTGCCTAACCGAATGCTTATACATATAAAATAATACAATGTACATAAATCCACGAAGAATTGATCTTTATTTGAAAAGATATTGCTATGAAATTGAAAAATACCTGAATGTCCTACTGGAACCAATAACTGCTCAAGGATTGCGACTTAGAATTCATGCCTAAGGCAGAACTCGCGTCACCCTTTCCTCGAAAAATATCTGGTGTTGAAACGGACTTTCGCACCCATCGCAGAAGGCAAATTGCAAGATGCTGGTAGCCCGAAAGGCCGCAAGAGCATGTCTCTCATGCCGCTCCCATCTGCAACTGCTCTTCGAGCATGGCTTCGCCACTTCCACACCTCTACGCTCACTACTCGGACATCGCCGCTTCCCCACTCAACCGCGAACTGCGCAGCTCCGAATTGAGAATCCACGGTATTTTTCAGGCTCGAGAGCGCAATTAGAGCATGAACATACCACCTCACAAAGTCTGGGAGGTGCCGAGCGGAGCCACAGTATAGAGGATGTAGTGCGCCATGCGAGACAGACTTTCGGGGAGACGCTGCCGAGGGGTTTTTTGAGCGAGGAGGAGTATTTGCTCTATGAGCGGTTGTATGGGCCGCCTGTGCGGGAGACGAGAGGTGATGATTTTGAGATTTTGGGGAAGGAGAGGGTAGGAGTTGAGGAGGAGGAGTGGAGCGGAAGGGGGAGGAATGTATTGTTGAGGGAGAATGCTGATGGGGAGTTTGAGGAGGTTGATTTTGATCCGGAGTTTGGATATAAGGAGATTGAGGAGATGAGTGCTTTGGTTGATGCGGGGGAGCTGGGTGAAGATGTAATTGAAGGCGAGGGCGAGGGCGCGGAAGGACTTGGAGAGCCGCTTGGGCGACCGGAAGGGGAGGTCGTGCAGGTTAGGGTTAGGAGTCAGAGGGAGCTTGATGCTATATTAAGGCTGCAAAGAGACATGGATGTGGCGGCTGCGAAACCTGTCGAGGCGGAGGATATCGATGAAGAGTTCGAGGAGGAAGAAGAGGAGAAAGAGAATGAGGAGAATGAGGAAGATGAAGAGGATGAGGGCGAGCCTGATGCATATCTGAGCGGTGACGCGGTCCGTACACATCCCTATACGATGGCTGGTCGATTTGGCACCTCTCCGAGTACCTTACAACTCCCACGGGAGCAGTTCGTCCTTCCAATCACAGAATTGCTCTCTAGAACAAACAAAAAGCATCTCACTGAAGCAGCGGAAAGAGCATTTGGTGGGCCAGGCCTGCCTTATTCGACTGCCACTCCTGCATCGAAGAAACTGCTTCCGCAGAAACATATTGGCTTAGAAGCAGGTCAGCATAGGATGAGCGAGATAGAGGCAGATGCATATATTGCAGCTTTAATGCCAGGCATGTATACCTCTGTCATGAGCACCCTTGTGGAAGTCCGTAAGCGGCTTGGAAGTTCTTGGATTCGTGATCTATTCACCCGAAACAGTGGTGAGGGTCCGCGGGTCCTGGATGCTGGAGCTGGAGGTGCAGGCGTCATAGCTTGGCGAGAAGTAATCGCTGCTGAATGGGACGTCCTTCGTTCCGAAGGCCTTGTGCCAGAAAATGCTCCTGTACGAGAAGGGAAGTCTACAGTCTTGACTGGGCCATCAACGCTTCGACATCGCATGAGTCGTTTCCTCGAGAATACCACTTTCCTTCCAAGACTACCTGATTATCTCCATTCGGCAAACTCGGAAGCCCTCCTTGATGGTGCTCCGGCGGAGGGGCGCAAGAGCTATGATATTATCATCGCGCCTCATATTCTCTATCCTTTGAAAGAAGATTACCGCCGCAAGAATATGGTTCAAAACTTATGGTCTCTACTAGATCCCAATGGTGGTGTTCTAATCCTCATTGAGAAAGGTCTTCCTAGAGGTTTCGAGGCCATTGCGGGCGCTAGAGCTCTCCTACTCAAGAAACACATCTCTTCACCAGATTCAACACACATTCAAACGCCTGTTGAGTCTGACGGCGAGCAATTCGCGGAAAAGGAGGAAGGCATGATCATTGCGCCATGCACGAATCATGCCCAGTGTCCGATGTACAAAACTGAAGGCTTAAGTTCCGGGCGGAAAGACTTCTGCCATTTCGGCCAGAGATTCGAACGGCCTCGGTTTCTGCAAAGAATCCTAGGAGCTAAGGAGAGAAACCATGAGGATGTCAAGTTCAGCTATCTGGCGGTGCGAAGGGGCGTAGACCTTCGTCAGAACTCAGTTGCCCCTACCAGCGACTCCATATTGGATCAGAATTACGCTTTAAATACACAAATCATCCAAGGAGACTCTGCTACGGACGCTGCATTCGCAGGCTACAAAGACTTCGACACTTCCGATACCGACTCACCCGGAGCCAAACAAACCCCCACGTTTTCCCCTTTCTCACTTCCCCGCACAATCCTCCCCCCACTCAAGCGCCGCGGCCATGTGACTCTTGACGTCTGCACCCCGTCTGGCACCCTCGAGCGCTGGACAGTCCCGAAATCTTTCTCAACCCAAGCGTACCGCGACGCGCGAAAATCCTCCCATGGGGACCTATGGGCTCTGGGCGCGAAGACACGTACTCTTCGCGAAGCGCGTT
>Ga0335074_10013913_pt1 | contig 11301 bp, 10 predicted proteins | sample Lox_Sample_23_FD_206715 | JGI IMG/M metagenome (GOLD analysis project Ga0335074, IMG submission 206715) | Soil microbial communities from Loxahatchee National Wildlife Refuge, Florida, United States - Lox_Sample_2.3 | ecosystem: Environmental > Terrestrial > Soil > Wetlands | place: USA...
AGCGCGCTTCGGCCCAGGGGTTCTACCGGGTGATCCGGGCTCTGGGCGTGGAGTCCGTATACAACCACGCAGACTTCAGGCTGTTGAGCCGCAGGGCGGTGGAGGCGCTCAAGGACTTCGGCGAGGTGAATCTCTTCCTGCGCGGTATCGTGCCGCTCATCGGATTCAAGTCCTCGGTGGTATACTACGCGCGTACGGAGCGTGTGGCCGGCGTCTCGAAGTACCCGCTGCACAAGATGTTGGCGTTGGCCCTGGATGCGGTGACGTCGTTCTCCGTGGTGCCACTGCGGATGATTTCGGCATTGGGGGTGCTGGTGTTTCTGTTCAGTGCCGGGATGGGAGTGTGGACGCTGTGGGTGCGCCTGTTCACCGAGCGGGCGGTGCCGGGATGGACCTCGACGCTGCTGCCCATCTACGCATTGGGCGGCCTGCAGATCCTGTGCATCGGGATCCTGGGTGAGTACCTGGGCAAGGTCTATCAGGAGACCAAGCGCCGGCCACGGTACATCATCGAGAAGGTGCTTTGACCCGAGCTGCGCTTCGCGGCGGTGCCAGGCATCTCTCCCGGCTCGGGCGATACATTGTCGTCGGCGGAATCGCGACCGCGATCCAGTACGCGATCCTCATTCTCCTCGTGCGCGGGCTCGGGATGGCTCCAACTCCCGCTTCCTCGATCGGGTTCGTGCTCAGCGCCGGTGTCAACTATCTTCTCAACTATCGCTTCACCTTCCGGAGCAATCGGCCGCACGGGCCGGCGGCGGCGAAGTTCGCGGCGCTCGCAGGTACCGGGCTCCTGATCAATGCCGCCATCATGCACGTGATGACCGGGGCAGGGGCGCAGTATCTGATCGCGCAAGTCTGCGCGACCGGCGCGGTGCTCTTCTTCGGTTTCATCGGCAATACCATTTGGACATTCGGCGCAGGACCCGTCGGGGAACGCACGAAAAGTTGACGTTGCGGACGACGTATTGTTACGCACGCCTGTGTTGGCGTCGGGTTGATTTCAGAAGCGACTCGCTCGCCGCGGAATAATTGCGCAATTCGCCCAGATTTGGACGGTTCCTTCCGGCTTCGGCCCGTGCTCTAATGCCTCTCACCGCGTGCAGGGTGGTGGGATGGTGGGTCATGTCGGCCGTAATTGCGGAGGGCTATATGGAACAGAGTGTGGAGGGACTCGAGCCGCGCCTGGTGCGGATCGAGCATCAAGGAGAACCGCGGAAAGCTGGAAGTCGACATGCGTGACATGTGGCAATCGATGGAGCAGAAATTCGAATCGCTGGAAGGAAAATTCGACCAGAGATGCCGGACGTTGGAGGAAAAATTCGAAGCGTTGGAAAAAAAACTCGATGACGGGTTCGAATCGTTGCATGGAGAGCTGCGCGCACTCACACGCTTGCTGATCGGGGTTGTCATAACGTTCTTCACCACATTGATCGGCTTTGGTGCTGCGCTCCTGGATGTGTTGGCTAGAGCGCTTCATTGGCTCAAATAGCACCGTCTCCGGTTGCGCAGGTTCTGCGCCCGGGCGTCGAGCGGCACACGCGGACTTGACGTCATTGTCACTGTTTACCGACAGCGCGGCCGCTTGGGTATGGCCTTTGCTCGATCCGACCGAGCATGCGAATACTGCTCGTTGCGCCGCAGCCGTTCTACCAGGAGCGAGGGACACCTATCGCTGTGCGCATGCTCGTGGAGGTGCTGTGCGGTCAAGGCCATGCCGTCGATCTCCTCACCTACCATGAGGGCGCGGACCTCGACATCGAGGGCCTGAAGATTTTGCGCACGCCGGCTTTGCCTGGGCTGCGCCACGTTCCGATCGGCATCTCGTGGAAGAAGCTCGTCTGTGACCTGCTGATTTCGGCGCGATTGCTGAACCTCGCCCTGTCCCGGCGTTACGATGTGATACATGCCGTCGAGGAGGCGGTATTCCCGGCGATACTGCTGCGCTCGTCGGCGCACGCCAGAGTCGTTTATGACATGGACTCGATGCTCGGTGAGCAGCTGGTCTCGAAATGGAAGCTGCTGCGCCCGGTGGAGCGCGGGCTGCGCGCGATGGAGCGGGCGGTGATCCGCAGGGCGGATGCGGTCTTTGCGGTGTGCGGCGATCTTGCGCGCCACGTCACGGTGGATGCGCCCGGCGTGCCCGTGTTTCTGATCGAGGACGTGGCGCTGCCGGCGCAGCAATACGGCGGCAGCGCGGAGCCGCTGCGCGAGCTGTTGGATATCAAGGGCCCGCTCGCGCTCTACGTGGGCAACCTGCAGCGCTATCAGGGCGTCGAGCAGCTCGTGCGCGGGATGGCGGAGCTGCCGCAGGCGCTCGATCTCACCTTGGTGCTGATCGGCGGCGCGGAGAGCGACGTCGCGCGGCTGCGGGCGCTGGTGCGCAAGCAGCACCTGGAGGAGCGGGTGTATCTGTTGGGACCGCGGCCGCTGTCGCAGCTCGCCGGCTTTCTCGCGCAGGCCGATATTCTGGTGTCGCCGCGCTCGCACGGCAGCAACACCCCGATGAAGGTGTATTCGTACATGAATTCGGGCAGCGCCATTCTCGCCACCCGGATTCTCTCGCACACGCAGGTGCTCGACGATAGCTGCGCCCTGCTGGTCGAGCCGAATCCGCAGGCGCTGGCGCATGGGCTCGCGACCCTCGCGGCCGACGAGGCGCTGCGGTCGCGGCTCGGGGCGGCCGCTCGCCGGCGCGCCGTGGAGAGATATTCAGTCGAGGCGTTTCGGGAGAAGGTGCGCGTCGCCTACCGGGCGCTCGAGGCGCTGGGCACCACCTGACCGCCGCCCCAGGTAGCCAGCGCTTCGGTACCACTGCGCGGTACGCGCAATCCCTTCCGCCGGGCTGACTTTCGGCGCGTAACCGAGCAGCCGCGCCGCTTTCGTGCAGTCGAACTCGCGATGATGGGTGAAGAAGGCCACGCGCCGGCGGTGCAGCGGCGGCTCGATGCGCAACGGCACGCAGAGGGATTCGCAGAGCAGGGCCGCGGCTTTCACCGGCCACACCGGCACCCGCCAGCGCGGCTCCGCCACGCCGAGGGACCGCGCGATGTCGCGCACGATTTCGTTCAGCGTCGGCGCCTGCGGGCCGGCGAGGATGAAGACCTCGCCGAGCGCCGCCGCGGAAGTGCTGCAAAGGAGAATGCCGTCGACGAGATCATCGATGTGCACCATGTGCAGCTTCGGCGTGCCGCTGCCGATCATCACGAAGAGGCCGCGGGCCACCGCCCGGTAGAGCTTGAGGAATCGCAGGTCCCCCTCGCCGTAGATCGGACCCGGGCGCACGATGACGACGCGCTGGCCGCGCCGGGCGGCCGCCGCGGCGGCGTTCTCACCCTCGAGCTTGGTGCGCTGATAGATGTCGCCGGGGCCGAAAGGATAGGTCTCGCTGGCCGGCGGGTTGGCGATGTGACCATGCACGCCGCCGGTCGAGCAATGCACGACCCGCTCGCAATCGAGGCGGCGCGCGGCTTCTAGCACATTCTGCGTGCCGCCCACGTTGACTTCGTGGTAGTAGCTGTCGGGGTGTCCCGCAGTGCGGAACACGGCCGCGATGTGATGGATCTGGTCGCAGCCGCGCGCCGCCGCGATCACGTCATTGAGAGAAGTCAGCTGGCCGATGCGAACATCGATACCGTCGGCAACCAGCGACTGAGCTCTTGCGCGGCTGCGCACGAGCGCGCGCACGTTCGCGCCCTGAGCGGCGAGCCTACGGGCCAGCTTGCCACCGGTGAAGCCGGTGGCGCCGGTAACGAGAATGGTGCGGGCCATGAAGCGTCCTGTGGCCGATCGATAGCCCGGCCGGAGCAGAAATCGTGCCTTGCGGACCACCGCGGCCGCCGACAAAGGGTGTTACTACGCACATGCCCAAGCAAGGCGAAAACGCGTCTCTTCCGGGCCCGAGTTGAGAGCATAGGCTAAATGGATGGGCGCTAGGCGCAGGGTACCCTCTTAAGGATGTCCCAGATGCCCAAACGCCATACGAACGCGGTGTTCCTCGGAGACCTGCGGGCCAGAACCGCGGGTGAAATTATACGTCTCGAGCGCATTGCCGAGGACGTCGCCCAGACGATCGCCGGCGCGCGGCGCGATCTCGAGGCCATCGATCGGGTGATCCGGCTGTTCGATAAGCGAATCGACCCCAAGGCGATTCGTCCCATCGTCTCACCGAAGAAGATCCCGCGGGGCTCGCGAGGCGGCCTGACGACGGCTATAACGGCCGTTCTCGAGACCGCGGGAGCTGAAGGGCTGCTCACCCGCGAGATCGCCCGGGCCTTACAGCTCAAGTACGGGCTGTCCTTCGAGACTCCTGCGGAATTTAACCGCTTCATCGCCAATACCCTGAAATGCCGTCTGTACGACCTCGTAAAGAAGGGGGTGCTCGATGCGATGATGGAGGAGATGCCGGGCCCAGACGGCGGCCAGCGCCCCAATCGGTATCGACTCAAGTCCTTCGTGCGACGCTCGCTCGATGCCCTGGCGACGCAGGCGGCTGGGACCGGTTTGGAAGTCCAGGTGGTGGACGCCGAAGCCGCGCCCGGCCCCTAGCCGACTCGGCGCCGCCGGCCTTTCGCGGGCCTCTCGCTGATTGGGATACCGGGTGGCGCAGACCGGGGCTTGAGCTAAACAGTCACCGCTCATGCTAGTCGGGGGGGCACCTCAATCCGGCGGCGGGTTGTTAGCCAAGAGCCACTGGCGCCCGGCGGCGGTAAGGCGGTAGCGTTGGTTCTTGCTTTGCGGTTTGTCTGGAAGAGTCATTTCCAGCAATCCGGCACGAATGGCGGGACGGAGATAGGTCGCGCTGAAATTCGCGCGATCGCTCATTTTCAGCGCTTCCATCAATTCGGGGCGGGTCATTTCCCTAGATACCTTCGTCAGTAGCGCGAAGACTTGAGAGGTCACGTGAAGGACATCATGAGGGGCATCATGATGGGGATCATGATGGGGATCATGATGGGTGGCGTCCTCGGGGCCCCTCGCCAAGGGGTGCCGTGGCAGCCGGATCACGAAAGAAGTCCGGTCCGGGTCCGTCTCGAACAGCGGGGGCTGGGAACCATTGGCAGCCATGACCTTGAGGATCTTCGGTATGCCCGTCGCTCGGCCTTCCGTCAGGTCGAGTTCCTTCAGGAACTCCCCGATTCGCCGGTTGCGATAACGACGGCTTACTGCTCGACCAGACCGAAGGTCCTCCATCTTGATCGACTGATCCGGGCCCGGATAGCTAACGATCACCAGTTCGTCCGGATCAATCCGAACCTCAATTGGCTCGCGCTCCTCGTATGACCGATGATAGACGGCGTTGACTAAAGCTTCTTCGATCGCCTCGAAGGGATAGTTCCATATCCGCGTGGCCTCGGCACGGCCTGGGTTTTTCACAACCGTCTCATGCAAATAATTGCGCTGTATGTAATCCAGCGCTTCGCGGGCCATTCTCCCTAATGGACCCTTGAAGGACTTCTCGTCAAAGCGGTCCCCGCCTGCGCCTTCCGGAAACCACAGCACATCTATCTGTGTACCCGGGAAAACTAAATCTGGGGCTTCATTGAAAAACATCAGGCCGACGTTCTTGGGCCAGGGCGACTCATCTGGACCACCGGCGACGTTCATCTGACGTCCCAGGGCCTCGACCGAAAGCGATGGGCCGCCCTCAGCCAGCGAACTCTCTACGTCTTCCAAGAACGTTTGCATTAAGGGGCGTCGCAAATCATCGACTCGAAAACGTTGGTTAAAGCGGTCATCAAACGGAACCTTGTTGGCCAGGCTTATGAGTTCCTGTTCGTCAGCACCTTTGGCCACCACCGTACTTGAATAGCGGCGGATATAGTAGTGCCATACCTTGCGATTACCGGCAATGGAGTCCGGCGCCTTATAAGGCCGGTTCTGTCCTCCTGGAGCCCACAACACAATTACGTTGTGCCCGTCAACTTTCTCGATCGTCAAGACCGGAAAATAAGGTGGCTGAATAAGCTGACAGTTAGCGAGCAACTCGCGCTGGATCTTGTCGAGTTGTTTGTCATGCAAACCGACAGGCGGAAACACCGGCCGATTGTCCCCGTCGGAGTTTTGCCCGATCACAAGATACCCGCCGCCTAGATTCTGAAAGTCGTTCGCGAAAGCACACAGCGTCTGGATGGTCTTATCTGGATTCCATCCTTCCTTGTACTCAACTCGATCACTTTCGACTGTGCGCTGGCGCAGGACATCATCGATGTTGATGGGCAATTTGTTCGACATGGCAGCGTGTGTTTTACCAGCGTGCGTCTCGACAGAGCGAAGACCAGATTTGGCGCGATGAACCGGTGCACGCACCGGGTAATATGATAACTGGGCCAAACGGCTCCAGACTAGGTTCGTCCATTACATCTCTACCGAGGGACTCGGCGTGGTCGGCCTCTCGGGGGCCCGCTGGCTGGAGCGGCAATGGGGTTTCGGTGGAGCCTTTCAACGTTCCGGTGCTGCCCGTGGGTAAAACCGCGCCAGTCCCGGCTTATACCGACGTTGAGGGCGATGTTCAGCAGCAGCTTCAGTTGCTCTCGGTTCGGCAGCCGTCGTGTGTCCGCGCGAACCGCGTAGTCGTACAGATACTTCGCCTCGATATTGAGGTACGTGCCGCCCTCGGCACGATCCAAGCGGAAGTTGAGCTCCTCGACCAGCGTAGTAACACCCCCGTCAAACAAAAGCCCCGGCTCGGGCCGGGGCTCTGTGTAGGAAGCTAAAAGGCTACCGCTTCAGCTCTGGCGCCGCCTCATGAATCCGATTCCCGCGAGTCCAAGTGCGAGCAACGAAAGAGTGGCCGGCTCGGGGGCTTGGCTCGTCACGAGAGTGATTGGGACAAACGTGGTGTCCGTAACTGCCGACCCCGGCGGCCAGGTGATCTCATCGCCATAACTGAAAGACCCGCCACCCTCGCATTGACAGATGTTGATCAGATCACCTGGAATCATCAGGCCGAGCCCACCGCCATCCAGCGCACCGTCATTGGCTATGGCGGCCGCTCCTGTATAGTAAATGTTGTCGTATATCCAGCCCTGCGGCGGGGACTCCGAACCGTAATTAACCTCGTAGGTCGGAAATCCGTTTGCCGAGCCACCCCCACAATACTCCACGCACAAACTCCCGGCAGCCAGGCTCGCCGGCTCGCCGTTGATGGTGCCTGAGACAGTGGTGATGAGGTAATCCCCGCCGCCGACGGAGGTACCGGTCAGGACGAGGTCGCCACTGATGGAGCCGGGGCTGCCACCCGGGTATGCACCCGTGAAGTTCAGGTCAAATGTATTTGCCTGCGCGGCCATCGGTACCGCAAACAAGGCGACCGCAAGCACTCTTAGCGTTCTTATCATCGATCTGCTCCCCAAGCTACGCGCCCCGAGCGGGAGATGAGCAAGATCTACGCCAAGAACGATAAGTCAAACCATTTCATTGCGTTATGACCGCGGGCCGGTCCTGGGACAGAGCATGATGTAAAAACCTTCGACACACTGCCCCACGCGACCCCGAGCGCGCAAATGAATCGCGCCTAGCGCTGCTTGAACTCTTCCGGCGTCAACTGGTGCCGCGCCAGCAGCTTGTAGAAGTCCGTCCGGTTGCGCTTCGCCAACCGCGCCGCCTGACTCACGTTGCCGCCGGTGATCTGCAGGATCTGCGACAGATAGCTGCGCGTGAACTCATCGCGCGCCTCATCGAAGGAGGGCAGGCGCCCGGGGGAGCCGCCGAGGGACTGTTGCACCAGCTCCACGGGGATGATGGGCGTCTGCGACAGCGCGACGTTCTGACGCACGACGTTCTGCAGCTGGCGGATGTTGCCGGGCCAGTCGGCGGTGGCGAGCAGCTCGACCGCCTCCGGGGCGTAGATCTTGCGCTGGCTGGTCTCCTTGGCGATGGTCGCCAGGAAATGCGCCACCAGCAGCGGGATGTCCTCGCGCCGGCGGTTCAGAGGCGGCATCTCGATGTGCACCACGTTGAGACGGTAGTAGAGGTCCTCGCGGAACTGTCCCGTGGTCATCAGCTGTTGCAGGTCACGGTGCGTGGCGGAGATGACACGCACGTTGACGGGCAGGGCATCGGTGCTGCCGACGGGGCGGATGACATTTTCCTGCAGCACCCGCAGGAGCTTCACCTGCAGGCGCATCGGCATGTCGCCGATCTCATCCAACATCAGCGTGCCGCCGTCGGCCGCCATGAAGAGGCCGCGGTGGGCGCGCGTGGCGCCGGTGAAGGAGCCTTTCTCGTGGCCGAAGAGCTCGGACTCGAGCAGGTTCTCCGCCATGGCGCTGCAGTTGATGGCGACGAAGGGCCGGTTGCGGCGCGGGCTCGCCAGGTGGATGGCGCGGGCGAGCAGCTCCTTGCCCGTGCCGCTCTCACCGGTGATGAGGACGCGCGCATCGGTCCCTGCGACCATGTGCGCCTGGGCGAGCTTCTCTTCCATCACGGCGCTGCGGGTGACGATCTCCGCGCGCCAGTCCTCGTCCGAGGCGCCGAAGCCGGAGATGCGCAGCGCCTTCTGCACCTGATCGAGCAGCTCCTGCTTGTCGACCGGCTTGGTGAGGAAGCCGAAGGCGCCCATCTGTGTGGCCTGCACCGCATCCGGGATGGTGCCGTGCGCGGTGAGCAGGATGACTTTCAGGCCCGGCCAGCGGTTCTGCAGCTCTTTCAGCAGCCCGATGCCGTCCATCTGGTCCATCTTGAGGTCGGTGATGACGAGATCGGGGCGGAAGCGGCTGGAGGCGGCGAGCGCCTGGGCGCCGCTCTCGACGGCCTCGACGTCGTAGCTCTCCGCGCGCAGGCGAATGGTTAAGAGCCGGAGCAGTCCGGGATCATCGTCGACGACGAGGATGCGGGCCTTGCGCCGGCCACTCTGACTCAGGGTGCTCGGGGGGGTTGTCATCTTGCGCTCGGACAGTACGCTGCCAGTGGTCAGGGTCACTTGGGTTTGCCCTCGTTGCCGGGTTTGCGCTCGTTGAGCGACTTTTCGATGTTGGCGATGGCCGCCAGCTTGGCTTGTGCCTCCTGGAGCTCCTTTTTGAGCTTCGCATTCTCCCCCGCCGCGCCGTCGAGGCGATGCTTGAGAGGTGCGAGCTGATTGGCCCGGGCGGCGTCAGCGTGGAGGGTGCGGTTTTCCGCTTCCAACGTCAAATAGTCGCCAATTTGCTTCAGTTGCAGCGACAGAAGGGTCCGTTCTCCGGGGAGGAGTGAGGATTGGGGGTCGTCGGAGAGCTCCTGCAGCATCTCTTCGGCCCGGGGCAGATCGGAGCCGGCCTGATCGGGTGTGCCGAGGATCAGCGCCAGGCGCAGCTTCTTGCTCTGGGTCGGAGTCGTGCGGAAGTCCTCCTCCGCCGAGCCGACGATCTGCATCTGCTGCTGCGGCGGCGCCTCGATCAGCTTGTCGAGGACCGCGAAGTCATCGGCGAGCGCCTCGGAGGAGGCTGCCTTGTGATCGATGATGGGCTTCGGTGGCGGTGGCGGCTTCTGGGCGAAGAAGCCGCTCGCGCAGCCGCTCACGAGCAGCGCCGCCGTCAGGCCCAGCGCCGCCAGAGTCTCACGCGGCATGGGCTTGGGTCCTGCGCTGGGGGCTGTCACCGGGCAGCCCGCCGCGGGCCAGACTGGTCGGCAGGCGGATGCGGAAGTGTGCGCCCGGATACTCCCCGTCCATGATCTGTACCGTGCCGCCGTGGGCGGCGACGAACTCCAGCACGACGGAGAGCCCGATGCCGGTGCCCTTGACGGCAGTGCTCTTGGCGGCTCGACCGGTATAGAAGGCCTCGAAGACGTGGTCCCGGTCTTCTTTGGGGATGCCGGGGCCGTTGTCCGCGACGTCGATCACGATGGAGCCCGTGGCTGTAGCGGCCTTGATGTGAATGGTGCCCCCCTTCGGGGAGTATTTGACGGCATTCGACACCAGGTTTTCCAGTATGAGGCGGATCTTGCCGCGGTCGGCGACGAGGGTCACATCTTCGACCTGAACATCGAGACGGACGCGCTGGGAGAGCAGGGTGAGCTGCTGATTCTCCAGCACCTGCTTGACCACCGGGCGCAGGCGGAACTCGCTCGTCTCCAGGCCTACACTCGAGGCCTGCCAGGCGCTGAATGAGAGCAGGTTCTCGATCATTCGCTGCAGTTTGATGCCGTTGTCTCGCAGGATCGCGGCAACTTCCCGCTGTCCCGGGTCCAGCTCTCCCACCGCCCCGTCCATGAGGAGCTCCGTCCCCTCGCGGATATTGGCGAGCGGCGTCTTCAGCTCATGCGACATGTGACGCAGGAAGCGGTTCCGCTCGGTGGCGACCTCGAGCAGCCGCAGGCGCAGCCACTCGAGCTGCTTGCCCAGCCGCTCGAGGTCATGTGGGCCCCGGACGGTGATGGGATTGTTGATCTGGCCGTGGCCGATGTCCCCGATGGCCCGGTCGAGGTGCCGCAGCGGCCGGCCGACGAAGAGGGTAAGGATGAGGATGTCGATCAGGGTCAGAGGGAGGAGGAGCGCCACGTACCAGAAGAGCCGCTCGCGGGCGCGCTCAGTCTGGTGCTGCAATGATGCGACCTCACCGTCGATCTGATCGTTGCTCTGCTGCGCGACCTTGTCGACGAGAGCGCTGAGCCTCGAGAACTGCGTTGTAAGTTCCGCTGTGTTCGTTGCCACGGTACTGGGGGGTGTGGTCAGCACGGCAGTTCGGATGTCGCGCTGTATCAAAGCAAGTTCGGTCAGCGTCTGACGTGTCGCCTGCGTAGCGTCGACGTAGAGCTTCATGCGCGTGGCGGAGAACGTCTGATCTTCCTGCTCGTACGAGTCCAAATAACTTCGGTCGTTGAGAACGTCGTACAGGCGCGCCGTGCGCTCGAGGGAGGCGATCTGGCTGAAGAGCTGCTGGCTGGCACGTGCAGACGTGACGCCTTCGATGACGATTTTCTGCCCAGTGGTCGCGAGCGTGCGGATCTGCAAGGCGGCCGTGATGATGGCGACAAGGAGTGGCAGGGCTAGAAACATCAGCCCGAAGAGCATCAGGCCGCTCAAGGACTTGGGCCGCAACCACTGCATTCTCGGAGATTCTACGTCAATTGGCCCAAACAGGCCTGCGGCCGTTTGGGCGAGCGCGCCGTACGGCGCCTGCGGCCTCGCAGGCCAAAGGCGGCTTTGGCCCGCTTGGTGGCTGGCCAGTCGACGTTCGAGTGCACTTTACCAAGGGTCTTGCAGCAATCGCCTTTCCCACGCCAGGGAAGTGCGGACGATGGTGTCGAGGTCGTCGAGGCGCGGCTTCCACCCGAGCTCGTGGCGGATGCGGTCGGCGCGTGCCACCAGGGCCGGCGGATCCC
>Ga0335074_10013915_pt1 | contig 11301 bp, 8 predicted proteins | sample Lox_Sample_23_FD_206715 | JGI IMG/M metagenome (GOLD analysis project Ga0335074, IMG submission 206715) | Soil microbial communities from Loxahatchee National Wildlife Refuge, Florida, United States - Lox_Sample_2.3 | ecosystem: Environmental > Terrestrial > Soil > Wetlands | place: USA: Florida...
ATCGGCAGTGCCAGCCTCGGCCAATACGCCGGCAACGCCCAAGCCGTAACACCCTTTCCCGGGCAGAGGTTCTGATCTCGTATCCCCCGTCTCGAGCGACGCGTAAGTGCGAAATTTCAATCGGCAGGGTTGACGACGATTTCTCGCAAGGCCGCAACCAAGCGGTCCACTTCTTCCAAAGTGTTGTAGTGAACTAGACCGATCCGGAGGAAGCCGCCGGATTCCTGCACGCCAAGATGCTCGGTCAGATTGATGGCATAGTAATTCCCATCCCAGGTGAAAAATCCCCGCTCGCTCAGCTGGGTGGCGAGATCGGCAGGCGTGTGGCCTTCGATTCGAATGGCCAGTGTGCTGCAACGTTCGTCGAAGCGCGCGAGATCGGTGATGCCGTAGATCTTAAGCCCAGGAATCTGCCGCAGGCCGGTCATGGCGCGATCCAGCAACGTGCGTTCGTGCAGATGGATTAATTCGTATGCCGCCTCAATCGCCGCGCGGCGAGAGGGCACGTGCGCTCGACGTCCGATATCAGCGATATATTCCACACAGGCAGTGATTCCGGCTATGCATTCGTGATTCAGTGTTCCCCACTCCCAGCGGAACGGAATCGCCTCGGTCAGCGGACGCACTTTGTAGGGCCTCAATTTTTGCAGATGCTCGCGCTTGCCGAAGAGCACGCCCATGTGCGGACCGAAGAATTTGTAGCTCGAACAGACCAGGAAATCGCAATCGAGATCGGCGACATCGATCAGCCCGTGCGGCGTATAGTGCACGGCATCGATGAAGGCGAGAGCGCCCTCCGCGTGCGCGAGTTGCACGATCTTCTTCACTGGATTGATCGTCCCCACCGCGTTCGAAGCGTAGCCGACAGCAACCAGCTTGGTCTTCGAATTGATCTTCGATGCGAGATCGTCCAGATCGAGCGTGCAATCTTTGTCGTGAATCTCAGCCCAGCGGACGGTTACGCCACGGCCGTTTCGTTGGCAATCCTCGGCCATGGTGAGCCACGGCGAAACATTGGCGTCATGATCGAGACGCGTGACCACAATCTCGTCTCCAGGCTTCAGGTCTCGGCCGATTGCGCGCGAAAATGCAAATGTGAGCGAAGTCATGTTCTGCCCAAAGACGACTTCGTCCGGATCGCAGTGGAAGAAGTCGGCCATGGCGGAGCGCGCATCAGCGATCACCGCATCTGTGCGGCGCGAGGTCGCGTAATTGCCTCCAGAGTTGGCATTGTCGCGACGCAGGTAGTCGGTCATCGCATCGATGACCCGCTGCGGAACCTGCGTTCCTCCAGGGCCGTCGAAAAATACGGCGGGGTGCCCGTTAACAGTTTGCGCGAGCGCAGGAAATTGCGCGCGGAGGGAAGTGAGGTCGAGGGCGGGAACTGGGATTTCCGTAGGAGACATAAGTTCCTTTATTTCTATCATGGGAACGCGGCCCTAAGCGCCGCCACTTCCGCATCCCCGGACTTAACGGCTCGGCTGGATGCCGCGCCCCTTCAAGGCGTGCTACCCGTTGCTCTCACAAAATCCGCCAGCATGCCATACGCGGTCGCGTATAACCCCGGATTTTCTTCTGTAATCGCAAGACCAGGGAAAATATCTGTCTCGAAGTAGACATACGACGACGTTCCCGATATTCGCGCCATGGGCTGCGTGCTCATAACTTTCTCCGGGCGCAGGCTGGCCTCAACCCCACTCGCTGTTCGCCGCGCGCGGCAGACGAGCTTGAATGGCCAGCCGTCGCGTTTGGCGTTGCGAACCGCGCTCGGCGTCAGGTCGCGAATGCCTTCGCGCTCGATCTGATCGAGGCGGATCGGAATATCCATCAATACGGTGATCAACGCGGCCGTTTTCACAGCGGCATCCCATCCGTCGATGTCGTGGCTTGCGTCGGTTTCAGCCACGCCGAGCGCCTGGGCTTTCTTGAGCGCCTCGTCGAAGCTGAGGCCGTTCTCCATCTCGCCGAGGATGACGTTCGTAGTCGAATTCAGAATTCCATGAAAGCCCTGCAGATGAATGGCCGGGAGTTGATCGAACAGAGAAAAAATCGGCGCGCCATCCATGACAGTTGATTCAAATAGAAACCTCTTGCCCCGATCCGCTGCCAGATCGCGCAGCTCGCGATATGCATGAACGATAGGTCCTTTATTGGCCGTGATGGCGTGAGCTCCATGCTCAAGCGCGGCGCGGATGTGATCGATGGCGGGTTGGCCGGATTCAACGTTGAGCGATGTGGCCTCGAACAGTACATCAGCGTGAGCAACGGCCAGCCAGGAATGGACGTCACTTTGTGGCGCGGGCACTCCTGTTCGCAAAATATCATGGAGCAAACCAGACTCGGAGGCCAGCAGTGCCGTCGAATCAAGACCGCTCGGAAGGCCAATCCATCCCCACCGCCTCGAAGCGATGCCGGTGATGCGAAAGGAAATCCCATAGCGCTCTTGCAATTCCTGGCGACGGTCTTCCAGCAGGCGCACCAGCGTGCGATGGACGTTGCCGAAACCGAGAAAGCAGAGATTGAAGGTATGGATTCGGGGCCCTCGCGGATCGCCGTCCGACGGTCCGCCAGCTGTGACTATGGAATCGCAGAGCCGTAGAGTAGCCGGCGGGACGCCGGCGCCACCCTATCCCATTACGGTCGTGTGCTCGGGCTGAATCTTATAGAGCACGCGCACTTCGCCGGGCTGCGAATAGGGATACTTATCCACGCCCAGATACTTCTTGGCCATTTTGTTGATGTGCTCAGCGGCGCCGTCTTCCGTGATCTCCACGACGCGGCCACGAATCTCAAGATAGCGATACGGATTTTCCGGATCGATGATGGCCATGGATACGCGCGGGTCGCGACGTACATTACGATCTTTCTGGCGTCCACGCGCCGAGTTGAAAATAACGTGCTCGCCGTCGAAGTCGCACCAAACCGGCGTGACCTGTGGGCTGCCGTCGGGCATTAGCGTGCTGAGGCTCGCGAACGCCCGCTTCTGGAACAGATCGCGGTATTTCTCAGGGATAACTTGCGGCATGAAGTCCTCCACGTTCGAGGTTCGTGTGCATTATAGACTTTCGTTCCCAGTCTGCGGGATGAAGCAATTTCTTACCCGGTTTTCGGTCCTCTGCGTACCAGCATCCAATTCAGCAAACCTATAGCAATCGTTCCCCCAAGGATGAGCGTCTTGCTGAAATCTGCTCCCGTCACCAAAATCAGGCAGATTGCCACCCCGGCGGTCGGCAATGCGGCGCCGCCGCGTAGACGAAACCATGCGGCTCGCCCCTTCCTGCGCAATACGGGTACCGCAATGCAAATCGCAGCGTAGTAGAACAGTCGCGAAACAGCAGAGAGTGTGACGTTCCAGGTGAAACTGCCGGCCAGCGCCAGACCCCAGGTCAGGAAGGCGAAAACCAGAATGGCAACGTTCGGGGTCTTGAAGCTCCCATGCACCGAACCAAAAACGGCGGGAAAATCGCGCTGCTCGGCAAAGGCAAAGAGCTGGCGCGGTCCGGTGAGAAGATTCGCGCTGAGATAACCGTAAACCGAAACCAGGGCGCCGATGGCAACCAGCACTGCGCCGCCACGTCCGAGAAAAACCTGCGCCGCATCGGCCAGGGGACGATCGCTGCGCATCGACATGGGCACCACGCCAACAACCACAAACTGGATGATGGTGTAGATCAACGTGACTATTGCCAGCGCGAAAAACAAGGCAAACGCCGCATCGCGCTGGGGATTCTTCGCTTCGCCCATCGGGTTGAGAGCAGCTTCATACCCTCCATAGGCGAAAAACAGCAAAAGCACCGCCGTTCGCCAGGAATGGAGATCGTTCCCGGATGCGGGCGCGGGCGCCACGGCGTGCGTTGCCACATAAATCCCTCCGGCAATGCAGATCAAGCCCAGCGGCGCGAGTTTCGCGATGACAAAGGCATTGCTGACGAGCGTGCCACCGCGAACGCCGCAATAGTTCACGACCGTGAGCAGTCCAACCAGAGCCGTGATCACATAAGCTCGTACTAGCGGCAGCCCGGTCCCATGCGGCCAGAATTCGCCCAGATAAATGACGAGCAGGTTGGCGTTTGCGGCGCAGGCCGTAACGCGGCCGAGCAGAGACATCCATCCCACCTGTAAACCAACGAAAGGTCCGAGTGCGGCCCGCGCGTACAAATACGTGCCTCCAGTTTCGCTAAACTGCGAGGCGACTTCGGCGTAGCAAGCGACGATCACTGCCATGGCACAACCGGCGACAATTACGGCCAGCGGGCTCAAACGGCCCAGCAGATCGGCGATTTGCGAGGGCAGCCCAAAAATTCCGCTGCCCACAATGGAGTTGATAGTGAGCGCGGCGAGGCTCCATCGGCCAATAACACGAACCAATTCTCCTTTGCCGACCGTCTGTACCTTTGTTTCCGCCATCGCGGATTTGTATCACAAACCGCGGCCGTGTACGGTCACAGTCGTTTTCGCAGGCGAGCTATGCACTAACGATTGCCCCTGGGACTGGGAGTTTGATCGACCATCTCTCCCGGCTGCAAGAGTTGTTCCCAAATATCGCCGGAAAGCCGCGCTGGTCAAGCTTTTTGAGGCCATGACTATTGGCCGGACCAAAGTAATCGCGAATTACCAAAGCGCATGCCCGTGGGACATCTACTCGCTGCCCCTTGCCGATGAGATGTTGAGAGAGCGAAAACATGCCGCGCGACGACATGAACGAACTACATCTCCGCATCGCTCGGGTCACCGAAGACCTGCGCAATATCCAGCAGGAGCTCAATTGCGCCGCCATGCAGGCGCCGAGCGATCCGGAATTGATGGAAGCGCTGAATTCGCTCTCTGAAACCGAGCCGATTGAGACACTGCGGCTCGCGCTCGACCAGATGCGCCACTTCCTTTGGTTTTATTCACAGGTGATGAACAACGAACCTGAACTCGGAGACAAGCTGCGCTCGTCAGCTCCGCCCAAAGCCGACAACGATGAGACTCCGAAACTGGAAAGCTCGTTCCTCGATAAGCTCACCCGGGTCGATGAACTGATGTTGCTCCGCCATCTCGCAGAATGGAAGCTGCGTAAGCCGAACTAGGACTTACACTCTCGCCCGCTGAGAAAAGTCTTCAGCACTTCACCCCGGGTATTCAGCACAACGAAGTCAGCTCTTGCACCAGGAGCCAGAATTCCGTGGTCATTCATCGTACCCACCGCACGGGCCGCATTCAGAGTGGCAGCGCGGATCGAGTCTTTCAGCGTCCAGTCGGAAAATTGGGTCACATTGCGCACCGCTCGATCCATAGTGAGCACACTGCCCGCCAGGCTGCCCCCGGAAGTGCATTTCCCATCCTTAACGTCGACCTCAATAGGACCCAGCTGGTAGTGGCCATCAGGCATTCCGGTCGCTGAAATCGCGTCGGTGATTAGAACCGCTCGCTCCGTTCCTTTCGACCGCAGAAAAATCTGCACCACAGCCGGTGATAAGTGAATTCCATCTGCGATGATGTCGGCGCTCAAATTGTCATCGCTGAGCACTTCTCCGAGGATTCCCGGATCGCGATGATCCAGCGGCCGCATCGCGTTAAATGTGTGAGTCGCATGCCGCGCTCCCGCCTTCACTGCCTGCTGTGCGATGGGCATCTCCGCATCAGAGTGTCCAATGCTGACGCACACATTCCGCTGTGCGGCTTCCGCAATGACTTCCAGAGCGCCCGGCAGCTCGGGAGCAATCGTCATCATGTGCACATGACCGCGTGCCGCTTGCCAAAGTCGATCGAAGATTTCAATGGTCGGTGCGACAAGGTTCTCCGGCGGATGCACGCCACGCCGTTTGTGGCTCAGGAACGGGCCCTCCAGATGAATGCCGAGTGGCTGGGCCGCATTCGAGTCGCCATTTTCTTCCGCTTCGATCGCGTCGGCCAAACGTTCCAGAGCCGCGCAAGTGCTGTCGATTGGAGCTGCCACAGTCGTAGGAAAGTATCCGGTCACTCCGTGGCACGCGAGAAACTTCCCCAGGCGCGGCATTTCGGCGGCTGGAGCGCGCATCGCATCCACTCCCGCGCCACCATGGATGTGAATGTCGAGAAAACCGGGCGCGAGAATCGCATCGCCGAAGTCGACGACCGTGCGGCCCTTGGGAATTTCAGTTGTCTCATGTCGCGAGATTTCGCTAATGCGTCCGTCTTCAGTGACGACAAACGCATCGTTCACTTCTTCGATTGGAGTGTAGACACGCCGCGCCGCGAATATGGTCTTCATTCCACGCTTCCCAAGAGAAGCCTTATCCTAATCCCCACGCGCACTCGGGACAACCGCGGCCGGGCCTCGTGGAGCATCGGGCTCGCGCATTTGGCCGGTAAGTACTGCACACTCTCCCGATTCAATGCAGCATAATTACCGATATCGATCTCGGTCCGCTGACGCATTTTATCAATCGACTCAGCTGCGCAGTTTCCAATCAAGCCAGACTGCTGGACCTTGCAGGTCCTCAATCGTTCTGTCGAGCACCGACTTTGCTGCGTGCGCGTCCCCGCCATTGCATGATGATGGCCTGCTCCGAACTTACCGGTATCAGCAGACGGCAGCGTACAGCGCAGCGCGCGGGCAAGGGGTTGCTTCACAGAATGTTATAATTTCAGTGCCGTCTGGCGCGATCGTAGCGGATAGGACCGTGACCTTTCGCTGACGTTCCAGTTTACCTCTCACGTCGGGGAGTGGCTCAGCCTGGTAGAGCACCTGGTTCGGGACCAGGGGGTCGGAGGTTCAAATCCTCTCTCCCCGACCAATCTTTTCAAGCACATAAACACTGCTTCTGGATTTCCGTCTACATCGATGGTGTCGAAATTGTAGACGGCGCCTGCATCGCTATTTTCGGATTTGATTTCCCCCGGAATTCCAGAGAGCCTTCCACCGGACTTATCAGTTGGGTTTTCTTGCAAAGCGCCTCACAAAATGCCAATAGAGGTACGGGATTGTATCGCAGTGAGCTTTAGTAAACAGATGCCCGTGATCGCCGACTCACGGCCGATTATCGGATGTATTGCGATTCGGACCTGCAACGTGGATCGTAATCAATAACTCGCGTTAACCAAGCCCGCACGGAAGCATCTGGCAGCACAACAGAAAGCAAGCTATTTAGCGTTTTAGGGATTCGAGCCAAGCGGCACAGTTTCGGCACACCTCTGGGGTAAACCAGGAAATGGCTTTTTGCGGCGCTTTATGCCCTCGAAGGTCTTGATCTTCTAAAACCTGCGTTATCTCACTCCAGAGCCTGATTCGATCAAATCTCTTCCGAGCCGGCGAGTTCGGCCGCTTCTTTATCTGCCAACCACTGCCCTTAGCCACTTCAATCCAACCAAACACAGCGAGCTCCGCAGCGCAACGCCTCCGCGAGAATCTTTTCACTGCAATGATCAAATTTGCGGCCAATTTGCGCTGATATAGACAAGAGGACGAACTCAAGATGGCTGACTGTCTTCTTCGAAACGGAGGATTTACGAAAAAGCAGCTGCTTACGCTTCTCGGCCTCGGACTGCTGCTGACGACGGTGTGGGCTTATGCCCAGACTATCAAGCTCAAAGCCAATGTCCCTTTCAACTTTGTCGTGACGGAGGAACGGTTGCCGGGCGGCGAATACACAATTCGATCCGAGAAGACGGACCCCGAACACCAATTCACTATCGCAGGGAGATGGCGCAAATAACAGGCTTCAGCAAGCGGTAGTCCTGGCGGAACTGCGTTAGAAGCGGCCATTCGATTTAGGTTTGCCGCATGGCCGGGCACAAGACGAGGAGAGCAATCGCATCCTCGGCGTCATTTATGAGAGTCCACAAGGATGCTCGGCCGGCTGGCATGGATCGTTGTCCGGGTGGCTATAGATCGTCGACCACAAATTGAAAAGGAGAGACTTCGATGAAAAATGCGCGTATTTGGATCACCACGATTCTGCTGTTAACGGCCACCTCCCTGTGCCTGCAGGCGCAGGAGCATCAGTTCTCGCCCCACGTCCACTTTAGCGGCATAATCAACGACTTTACACCGATCACTACGGGTGCGAGTCCGTGGGAGCTTCGGGGCGTCTGGAGCTTAACTTTGAACGACGAATCCCAGATAGCCAAGTTCTCGGCAACTCTGACGATGGAGTTGTCCGACTTTGGACAAACAGTCACAACGGTGAATGCGGTCGCCCGATCACAGCATACCCATCGCATCACGATGACGACTGACACTGTGATCTATAACCCGACCGACTGCCCCACGGCTCCTCCTCAGACCCCTCCCTATACCGCACGCATCGAGCTTACTGGAACAGCCAACATCGAGGCGAATGGAAGTCCCGCGCCCTTTGGGTCTTCGCCGTTGCAGGTGTGCATCGCTGGCGGATCGAACACCGAGTTTTCGAATGTCACGCTGGTCTTCGCGGGATCGAGTGGTGCCGCCGGCCATTTTGGGCCACAAGCAATCCACGGTGTGGTTCGAAAGGCAGACTAACTAGCCCACTAATTCAAGAGTTTGCCAAGGGTTGCTGAACACGGAAAAGTGTTGGTGAAAGACGCAGGGGAATTAGTGGCTTTACCTGACGGAGTACGAACTGTTAGGTAAAAATTGTTCGGCCAAACGCTCAGCTGAGGCTCTTTGAATCCTCCCCCTCACTGAGCGTGGTTTCAATCGAGTTCTGAAACTCGCGAGCCTTCGCGTGCGAAGTCAACCACGACGAAGGGGGCACACTCTTCCGAATCGGCTTCTTTGCAGGGTACACTCAAAATCCGCTCAACGGTAGATTCAGTGTAGAACACACAATCGACCTACGGCTGAGCTTGATTCGTCGCACGATCAATCAGCAGTATTTCTGAGTCTTCCACTAGCCGGTCGAATACGATCCGCTTGCCGTCGGGAGTGATATCGAAGCTCCGCATAACTGCAGAGCTGTTCAGCTGGGTCAGACGCCGTGAACGCATCGTGCTAAGGTTCAGCAACCAGAAATCTTGTTCGGCTAGTGTATCTCCCAGCATGTAAACCAGTCCCGTTCCGTCTGGCAGGAAACGCGCACGCACACCTTCGCGCTGCACTCTGATCTCGGGTAACTTCGCCGCTGTGCCATCTGGGTGTACAGCCAAGAGCGGCGCGAGCGTGAACACCTGTGGTCCGCAATACACGATCAGGTCTCCTCGTGGAGACCACACGGGATCCAAGAACGGTCCTGTTGCAATCCGAACTGGTGCGCCTCCGTCAACGGGTAATTTGAACAAGCCTTGTTCACTGTTGTCGGAGCCGGCTACGACAATCCATTTGTCATCAGGAGACCAGGATGCTGCGCCGCGGACATCAACTTTGCTCGAAAGAGCACGCAGGTGGGTCCCATCCACTGCCATTACATGCATCTGTTGCTTGCCATTTCGGCTCAGTGCAAATGCAACGTCGCTCCCGTCCGCCGAGGCCGCTACTGGAGATTGAAGCGCGCCTTCGGAGCCGTTCCATATCTCCAGCGCTTTTCCATCGCGATAGTTCCACAATCCATCAGCGCCGTCTGGCGAAGAAAGATAGAACAATGATCTGCCTCCGAAGCGGGGCCCCCAGGAGCGCGCGGTGGGTACTTGCAAAGCTTCGATTTCGTGTTCTTCGACTACGCGATTCGTGACTGGGATGCTCCACAAATTAACCTGAGGGTTTACGACACTGGCTGCAATACGTCGGCCGTCCGCAGTGGCTGCTAATGCGGTGTATTCTTCCAACCCGGAACTCACGCGGACCCAAGTTCTCGTTTTTAGATCGAACGCCCATAACCATGGGCCGGCACCATCTTGATTGTGGGCAACGACTAGAATCGTGCGATCAGTGATCGGGGTCGGGTAGGCAATATCAGTGTTGAGATGGGTGAGTTGCTCTAATTCTCCACCATCCGGTCGGATGCGCCAAAGATCCATCTCGCGCGTTGCCGGACGGCCGCGCACAAAGTAGATCCAGCGGCCATCCTTTGACCAGACCTGATAGTGATTGTGTAGCCCGGGCTCGTTTTGCAGGATCAGGCGTTGATTAGTGCCGTTCTGATCCGCCACGAAGGTTGCGTCACCCCCTTCCCAGGTGTGATAGACCAGTCGCGTGCCGTCTGGCGACCAGGCAACTTCGGCGGCCTTCTCGTCAATAAAATTGTGGGGTGTCCCGCCTATCAGAGGCCAGAGCATGAGCCTCCTCTTTTCGGTGCCAGCGCTCCATACTTCTGATCCGTCGCCTGAAAAACCAAACGCACGGAGGGGTGCGCGCATATCCCCAACGCGACCTTGGGTAAGGTTCACCGGGGAGTTCCCGTTGGTTTGCATCAGCCAGATGTCGAACGTACCACTCCGGTCGGAAATGAATCCGGCGAATTTCCCATCCGGGGAGATAGCGGGGTTGATCTTGGTTCCACCGAAATTTGTCAGCCTTGTGAACTGCGCACCATAAAGTGGATTTTGGACCTCTCGCTCAAAACGATGGGCCACAAACCACGCCCCCAATCCTGCCACCAGCAACACTGCGAGACTCCACAGCAACCAGGTGTAAGGCTTCGCCGCGGAGATCGTCGAAGGAATTGTTCGCGTTCCACTGGAATCCGTGTCGCGTTTCAATCGCTGCAGGTCAGTGCGAATATCCGAGGCGTGCTGATAACGCAGGTTCCGATCTTTTTCCAACGTCTTGGTGATGATCCGCTCAAGTTCCAGCGGCAGATCGGGATTCAATCGGATAGCCGGCGCTGGGGACGAGTCGAGGATCTCCTTGAAGATCACTCCCGTACTCTCGCCGCGAAATGGCAGCGTCCCCGTTGCCATCTCGTAGAGCACTGCTCCGAACGAGAACAGATCCGTCCGTGCATCCAGTTCTTTCGCCCGGACCTGCTCCGGCGACATGTAGGCAACCGTCCCCACGGTGGCGCCGGGGCTGGTCAGATGCTCGTCGAGCGTCACCGTTGTCTGCCCCGCGACTTGCGGCTTGCAGCCCGGCTCGCGAATCGGCTGCGTCACCTTCGCCAACCCGAAATCCAGAATCTTGGCGTGCCCTCGCCTGGTCACGAAAATATTGGCTGGCTTGATGTCGCGGTGGATGATCCCCGCCGTGTGCGCTGTATCCAGAGCGTCGGCGATCTCGGTCCCAAGCGACAAGATCAATTCCGTTTCCATGGGACGGCCGGCAATCCGGTGCTTGAGCGTCATGCCGTCCAGGTACTCCATCACCAGAAATGACTGATCGCCGTTCCTGCCGATCTCGTGGATGGTGCAGATGTTGGGATGGTTCAAAGCCGAAGCCGCACGCGCTTCCCGGCGAAAGCGCTCCAGAGCCTGCGGATCACG
>Ga0335074_10013916_pt1 | contig 11301 bp, 12 predicted proteins | sample Lox_Sample_23_FD_206715 | JGI IMG/M metagenome (GOLD analysis project Ga0335074, IMG submission 206715) | Soil microbial communities from Loxahatchee National Wildlife Refuge, Florida, United States - Lox_Sample_2.3 | ecosystem: Environmental > Terrestrial > Soil > Wetlands | place: USA...
TCTCCGCGGAAGTCCATTCGAACCTCGATTGGCGTCAAACCCGTCGCGCGGCGTCAGCATTGCGCCTGTGCGCTGCTCGATGGCAACGTGGCGGCCAGCTGGCCGAGCCAAAGCGACGCCGCACATGCTCTGCCCTGCCCTTCCCTGCCCCGTCACCCAGTTCGGCTGGGCTCGGCATCCCCGCCCTGTGCTGCAGGAGCCGGGTTGGTTTAGGGACTAAGAGGAAAAAGGGTCGGCGACGATGATTTGGATCAATGCCCTGATTTGCGAGCAAGCGTTTTGATACCAGCCGTCTTGCACCATGGGCCGAAGCGGGGTTGCGCGCTTGCGTAAATGGAGCCGGGTCGGGGCTTTAGAGCGCTGCGCGGCGTTTGCAGAACGACAACCCGTGGCGTCAGAAAGGAAAACGAATGCAGGTCCCGCTTCAGATCACATTCCGTCACATGGACAGTTCGGAGGCGCTCGCCGCCCGGATCAGCGAGCGCGCCGCGGAACTCGATCGCTTCTTCGACCGGATCATCTCCTGCCGGGTTGCGGTCGAACAGCAGAGCGCGCGCCATCAGCAAGGCAATCTGTTCCATGTCCGGATCGATCTCAACATCCCCGGCCGCGAGATCGTCGTCGGGCGTGATCCCGCGGCGCATCGCGCTCACGAAGATCCCTATATTGCCGTGCGCGATGCGTTCGATGCTGCCCGCCGGCTCCTCGAAGATCATGTCCGCGAGCGCCGCGGCGACGTCAAAATGCACGCGGTTCCCGACCACGGGCGGATTGCGCGCTTGATCGCCGAACAGGATTACGGGTTCATCGCCGCTGCCGACGGCAACGAGATCTATTTCCATCGCAACAGCGTCGCCAACGGCGGGTTCGAGAAGCTCTCGGTCGGCGACGAGGTGCGCTTTGTCGTCCAGGAGGACGAAAGCGCCCGAGGTCCGCAGGCAAGCACCGTCATCCCGCTCGGCAAGCGCCACCTGCCGCCAAAAGAAGCCATTCGCGGCTGAGCCCGTTCGGACGGCGGATTTTGTTGCGTTCGAAACAGCGGTCGGGCCACAGCCGCGATATTGAGCCACCAAGCGGCGTGCCCGATCGCCCGGGCGCAGCAGCACGGTCGTCAGCGCCATTGCGGTCCGGCGGCAAAGGCTGGGAGAGCTCTGCCGCGGGTTGGCGGAGCAAAACTGGCAATAACGGCCGGCGCCGAGCGTGCGCCGAAGGCGGATTATCGCGGCCCCAATTGGTTTTCGCGCGCCATGCGCTCGTGCCCGTCGGCTGCATTCTTGAGCCGGTACTGCGGCGTGTTGCCTTCGAGCGGAAGCAGCCGCAAGACTGTGTAGCGGCCGCGGCTCGCCCGGTCGACGCCGGGATCGGGAAAGAATTCGACAGCCTGGCCGACGCGGAATTTATGTTCTGGCATTTCGGCCTCCGGAAAGCGCATGATCGGCGGCGGCGCCGGTTGCGTGGCTTAGGCTCAGTTGAATGGGTGGTTCAGTCACGCGGTCTGCAGATCGACAGCCGAGACCTTGCCCTGCTGGCCGCGGTCGAGCTGATAGCTGATCTTCTGCCCCTCGACAAGATGGCCGAGCCCGGATCGCTCAACGGCGGAGATATGGACGAAGACGTCCTTTGAGCCATCCTCGGGCTGGATGAAGCCGTAGCCCTTTTGTGAATTAAACCACTTTACGATACCGATCGCCATCGCGCTTCCCTTAGAAAGGATATTGTCCGGAAAAAGGATTTGTCCGGAGAAAATGTACTGTCCGGCGTCTTCGCCGAGCAGACCACATTTCAATTCGGGAAGCGCTTTCGGTTTGCACGCGAGCGCACCGCATAAGGCCGTGCCCCGGTCGAAACACGATCAGTGTACAATGAGCCTACCGGTGGATATCTGCAATGGCGTTGTCGGCGGTGCGATGATGCGTCGCTTTTAAACCAAATATCGGCGGGCGAGGCACGAGATCCACGGCACCACGCACAGCACGGCTTTTTAAATCGGCACCTTGCTCTGGCGTGATCGCGGGTGATCGCAATGGCGCGGTGACGACCGACGCCCGCTGGCAAGCCCACCCGAGATTGGGCCTGGGATCGGACGGCAGCTCAATCTTAATCGGGGGCTCGCCCACACCGGCAAATTACTCTAGAATTATTCGACATTGCGTCTTGGGAGGATGTCATGCCTGTGATCAAAGCCCACGATCTTGCCTATGGACGGTTGCGCTCACCCGATCTCGATCGCCAGGAAGCGTTTCTGACCGATTTCGGCATGGTGCGCGCCGACCGCACCAAAAACGCGCTTTACATGCGCGGCACCGACGCCCCACATCACATCCACGTCACCGAATTGGGCGAGCCGCGCTATGTCGGGATCGCGGTCCACGCTGCCAGCATGGAAGACCTCGACCGCGTCAGCCGGGTCGAAGGCGCCTCCAAAATCGAAGACATCGACGAACCCGGCGGCGGCAAGCGGGTGCGCCTCGTCGACCCCGACGGCTATCAGGTCGAGGTGGTCTATGGCATGGAGATGCTGCCGCCGATTCCGTTGAAGCGGCCGGCGGTCAACTCGGGCAATGATAAATACCGGCGCAAGGGCGAGTTGTTCCGGGTCGATCCGGGCCCCTCGCACATCAAGCGCTTTGGCCATTTTGTCGTGATGACCGCCAATTTCGACAACACCCTCGGCTGGTATCGCGAGGTGCTGGGCTTTCGCTGCTCGGATGAATTCTACGCCGGCGACAAGAGCAACATCGTCGGTTCGTTCAACCGGCTCGACCGCGGCGAGGACTACGTCGACCATCACGCGTTTTTCTGCATCCGCGGCGACAAGAAGGGGCTGAACCATCTGTCTTTCGAGGCCGCCGACATCGACGACGTCATGACCGGTCACGAACACCTCGAAAAGCAGGGCTATCAGCATATGTGGGGCATCGGCCGCCACCTGATCGGCAGCCAGTTGTTCGATTACTGGGCCGATCCATGGGGCCGGGTGCACGAACATTGGGCCGATACCGATGTCCTCAATGCCCAAACCGCGCCCAATGTGCTGGAGCGCGGCGTCGGCGGGAGCGGACCGTGGGGTCAGCCGATCCCGGCGATCTTTATGGGCCACGCCTCGCCCTGAACGACGCCCGGTCGGGAGTTACCATCGGCCCGCACCCGGCTGCGGGCGGATTGAGCGGCGCGCCGGCGGCATGCTATTCCTGATGCTGCCGGGAGCGCGGCGGCGACAGGTCAGGATTGGCTGAATGCAGGCGGGCGGCTGGGGCTATCGGATCATGGTGGCGCTCTCGGGCATCACACTGATCCTGGTTTTTGTCTATCTCTCGGTAAGTTCGCAGAACCGCTCGGTTCAGGCCGAGATCGACCGGCGCCAGCAATTTATTAACCAGAGCATTCAATTCGGCCGCGTCAACGAGGCCTTGGTGCGGGCGTTGGCGACCGCCGCTGTCAACGACAAGGACGATAAGATCCGCGAGCTGCTGGTACAGAACGGGATCACGATCAATCCGAAGTCCGGCGCACCTGCTCTAGCGCCGGCTGAAACCGGCACCCAGCCGGCGGCGGAGAAGCCGCCATGACGTTTCGGCCGGGGGGCAGTAGCCGCGGGTCCGAGGGGCTGTCGCTGCCGCTGCTTTTGGTCATCGCTGCGCTGTTCGTGCTGATGGCGTTTGAGACCGGTCAGGCGATCCACGACCACAGCGCGCTCGACGATGTGATCCGGGCACAGCAGCCGAGCGTCGAGCAGGCGACCAAGTTGCGCCAGCAGCTCCAGAACCTTGCCGGTAAAACCGCCGAACTGGCGGCGGCCGGCGACACCGGCGCGAAGTCGGTTGTCGATCAAATGAAGGCCCAAGGCGTCACCCTCGCGGTGCCCAAGAAATAGCGGCGGACGCTGGAACCTGCGCCCGTTGCCTCTTTGCCTCCCCTTACGGCCATCATCCGCGCATGCTCGGCGCTCCCAGGGAGGCGAGCCGTCGAGAAATCTTGAATGCGTTAGTACATCTCGGGGGTGATGACGTTCTGTGGGCGGTTGGTCAGCAGCGCCGCGCGCATCGTCTCGGCCGATTTGCGTCGGGTGTCGGCTTCCGATTCAGGGGTGAACCAGGCGGCGTGCGGAGTGATGACGAGGCGGCCTTCGAGGTCGGGCTCACGCTCGCGATAGGCGCGCAGGATCGCCGGGATCGGATCGACCGGCGGCTCGACCGGCAGCACATCGAGCCCGGCGGCGGCGATATGACCGCTGCGCAGCAACGCCAGTACGGCATCGACATCGATGATCGGCCCGCGCGCAGTATTGACGACGACCGCCCCTTTGGGCAGCAGCGACAGCTCGGCGTAGCCGAGAAGGCCGCGCGTTTCGCGCGTCAAAGGCGTGTGGATTGACAGGGTGTCGGTCTGGCGCAGCAGATCCTCGAGGCTTGCCGCACGCCCGATGCCGAGCGCCAATTCAGCGCCGTTCGGCAGATAGGGATCGTAGAAACTGACGCGAAAGCCAAAGGCGCGGGCGCGCAACGCCACCGCGGTACCGATGCGGCCGAGCCCGATAATGCCGAAATTCTGCACGCCAGACCGGCGGATCAGGTCGTTTTTGACCGGGCCCCATGGTGCCGGCGGGTTTGCCCGCATCCGTTCGTGATAGAGGACGACGCCGCGGCGCAACGACAAGATCAAGGCCATCGCGTGGTCGGCGACTTCGGTCGTGCCGTAATCCGGGACGTTGCAGACGAGAATGTTGCGCGCCGCGGCTGCCGCCCGGTCGATCCTGTCATAGCCGACACCCATGCGGACGATCGCGCGCAGCCGCGGAAAGCGCGAGATATCCTCGGCCGAGACCGCATGTCGCATGATCATCAGCCCGTCAACTTCGGCGCAATCAGCCGGATCGAGCTGGTTGAGTGCGGTTTTGGTATGGCGGATGATCGTCACCTCGGGACCAAAGATCTCGCGCTCGACGGAATCGTCGGGGATCTGCCGATCCTCTGGATACATCACGGTTACGGGCATTTCGCAGCTCCCTCCATTACACCGTCTTCCGGCAGGATGGATGCATCAAAATCAGCGCCCGGCAGATCAGAGCCCGGCGACCGCCACCGGCCGGCCGCTCGCGGCCGATTGTACGATCGCCTCAAAAGCGGCGACGCCGTGGACGATCTCTGCGGGGGTGATCGGATAGGGTCGGACGCCCGCGATCGCCGCGGCAAAGCCTTCGAGTTCGGCTTTGAGCGCGTTAAAGCGGCCGTATTCGATGATTTCGGGTGCTGCGGCGCGATGGCGGCCGGCGGGGAGCGCCGCCGGCACCGGGGTGAACCGGAAATCGGGGTCCTGGCCCTGAAGCTCGGCTCGACCCTTGGCGCCATAGACCGCGAACCGGTAGGTGGGCGCGGTCACCAGCGAGCAATAGAGGGTTGCCGACATGCCGTTCTCAAACCGCATCAACACGCTCGTCGTATCCTCGAGCCGGGTCATCAGGCGATGCAGGCTGAGGCAATAGACCTCGTCGATGCGGCCAAAGAGATAGATCAGCGCGTCGAGGTTATGCACCCCGGTCGCGGTCATCGCCCCGGCGGGCGCCTCCTGCGGGTCGGCGCGCCAATAATAGCCTTCGGGCATGAAGTGCCCGGCGGGCGAGGCCTGGGCGGTTTCGGCGTGGGTCGGCACCCCCAGCCTGCCATCGTCGAGCCGCGTCTTTAATTCGATCATCGCCGGATGAAACCGCCGCGGATAGGCCACGCCCAGGACCACGCCGGCGCGCTCGACCGCGGCAAGGGCGGTTTCGGCACTCGCGACATCGAGGGTGAACGGCTTTTCCATAAAGACGTGCTTGCCGGCGGCGGCGGTGCGCGCGACCTGGGCGCCGTGCTGGCTGTGCGGCGTCGCAAACACCACCGCATCGATCTCCGGGTCGCTCAGGATTTGATCGAGATCATCGCGCCAGACGATGCCGTGCTCGGCGCAGAACGGCTCAGCCGTAGCCCGGGTGCGGCTGTGGCCGGCGGTAAAGCAGAATTCGCTGCTGTTGCCGTCGACGGCGCCGACCAGCGTGCGGCCCCAGCGGCCAAGCCCGACGATCGCGGCGCGGATCACTTTTTGGCCGCCAGCATGTCGCGTACGCCGCGTAGCGCCAGGTAATAGCCCGGTAGACCAAAGCCGGCGACCACTCCATGGCTGACAGCGGCGGTCTGCGAAGCGGGACCGCGCCGGATCGGGTTTGAAATATGGACCTCGATCGTCGGAAACTTGACCTGCGAAATCGCTGCGACCAATGCCGGATAACCCGAGCCGAACGCAGCCGGGTTGAACAGTGCGGCATCAAAGCCCTTGTCATTGGCCTCGTAAAGCTTGTTGACGATTTCGCCTTCCATGTTCGAATGAAAAATCTCGATGTCGAGGCCCAGTTCCGCAGCATATCCGCGGATGCGCTCATCATATTCGGGCAGGGTCATCGGGCCGAAAATATCGGTCTGGACCTTGCCGCGCATGTTCATGCCGGCACCGTGAACGATCAGAATTTTTGGCATGGCACTTCCCTTTGACCTTTGAGAGAGCCGATCGACAGGATCACTCGGCCGATGCTAGCCGACCCCCGGATTCACTGACAAGGCGGATCGGCGAGGGTTGATCGGCGACTTGACAGCGAATCCATTGATCTTGCGTCAGTTCGCGTATAAGGCGCTACAATCTGCTTCCATGATCGCTGTGGTATCGGCGCCGCCGCCGGCTAGGCCGCCCGACCGGCCGATCAGAGCGGCGGTGGAAATCGTGGCATTCGCCGATCGGCTTGGGCAGCCGGTGACGGTGCTACGCGGGATGCCGGCAATGCCGACCGATCCGGATCGGGTGTTCCGCGCCGGCAGCTCCGATCTCGGCCTGTTCAGCGTAGCTGGGGGTGCCGCCTTCGATCAGATCGCATTTGCGGTAGACGGCGCCGAATCGAGCCACGGCACCGGTCCCGCGATGTGGCGCCCGGAACTCGACGGCCCGCAAGGGCCGATGCAGGTGTCGGCCGCGGCGGCGATCGATTCGGATGGCGGCGACCGGTTCGACCTGCTTCAGAACCGACAGCTCGGCCGGACCTATCTGGCGCGCCTCTTCGGTCGCTACAGCAACTGGCCGGATGCCATCGCCGCCTACAATTGGGCTCGGGCAATATGGACGCCTGGATCGCGTGCGGACGTCCGGTGACGGGACTGCCTCTCGGCGTTGCACGTGATCGCGAGCGGGTGCTGCGAGATGGTGCCATCCGGCAAGTACTTTCGCGGGAATGAGGGCAACAAGCGGCGATACCATCCGTCAGAATTGCACCACTGGAGCCGCAACGGCGCCAGAGGGAAGCTGCTAATGCGGCAGTCCGCGGGCGAGCTCAGGTCTCGGGGGACGCCAGTTGCTCGAGCCGGCGTTTCAGGACATCGAAATCGACCGGTTTGGTGATAAATTCGGCGGCGCCATATTCAGCGGCGCGTTGCCGGCGCTCGTCGTCGCCATAGGCGGTCACCATGATGACCGGCAGATCGGGGCGCAGCTGCTTGACTTTGCGCAGCAGGGCGAGCCCGTCCATCCCCGGCATGTTGATATCGGACAGGATCACGATCAGCTGCGGCTCGATCTCGTCGGCGAGCTTGGCAAGCGCCGCCTCGCCCGAATCGGCAAAATGCAGGACGTAGGTGCCCTGACGCGCTTCGCGCCGAAAGCGCTGGCGGAACAGTTCGGCGACGTCCGGTTCGTCGTCGACGATCAGGATGCTGACGCTCATGCAACTCCTTTGGTCGTGCTGACTTGGCCGTGCCTTGGCAGGCGGACGGTAAATTCGGTAAACGCGCCGGGTTCGCTGTCGACCGTGATCGAGCCGCCGTGCTGCCCGGTGACGATGTCGTAGCTGATCGACAAGCCAAGCCCCGTCCCCTCGCCGGCCGGCTTGGTCGTGAAGAACGGCTGGAACAACTTGTCGCTGATTTCGGGGGCGATGCCGACACCGTTGTCGCGTACCCGGATTTCGACCGCCTCGCCGAGTTCGCGCGTCGTCACCTTCAGCACCGGCCGGAAGTCCGGACTGCTTCCCTCGCGCTGGCGCTTGACCACGGCGTGAAAACCATTGCTGAACAGGTTCAGAAAGACACGGGTGATGTCCTGCGGCGCCAGTTCGATCAGGGCCAGCCCGCGATCAAAATCACGTTCCAGCACGATATTGAAGTTCTGATCGCGGGCGCGCGCACCGTGATAGGCGAGGTTGAGCGCCTCGTCGACGAGGCGGTTGAGATCGACCGCGCGGCGCTCGCCGCTGTCGCCGCGCGAATGCTCGAGCATGCTCTTGACGATGCCGTCGGCGCGGCGCCCGTGCTCGATGATCTTTTCGAGATTGCCGGTCAGCATCGCCACCAGTTCATCGGTTTCGGCGCGGGTTTTGATATCGAGCGTGGCGATGCCGGGGGCGGCCGTTGTCTTCAGTTCGTCCAATAATTCGACCGAGAGCCCGGCAAAGTTGTTGACGAAATTGAGCGGGTTCTTGATCTCGTGGGCGATCCCGGCGGTCAGTTGCCCGAGCGAAGCCATCTTCTCGGCCTGGATCAGGCTGGCCTGTACGGTTTTCAACTCGGCGAGCGCCTGTTCGGCGGCATCCCGCGCCGCCCGGGTCTCGGTGATCAGCCGCGCGTTCTCCATCGCGATCACCGCCTGTGCGGCAAAGCTCTGCAACAAACAGATCTGTTTCTCGGTAAACACGCGAACGTCCTGACGGTAGGCAGTGATAATGCCAAGCAGGGCATTGTCACTGCGCAGCGGCACAACCAGCAGCGTGCGGATGCCGCCGAGATCGACGGCGGCACGGGGCAACGGATCATCGGGGTATTGTGCGGCGACCTCTGACAAGTCTTCGATATGTGAGAACGGCGCTCCGTCTACGATGCATCCGAACGGATCTTCCGGCTTGAAGCGAATTCCCGCTCCGATGAATTCCTTGAAGCGAGCCGGGACGTGTTGCGAAGCAACGGGATGAAACGACTGTCCGTCATAGGTCATCAAAGCGCCGAACGACGCCTCGCAAAACGCGTGAGCCTGCTCGAGGATCGCCTGGAACACCGGGGCGAGGTCGCCGGGCGAGAAATTGATGACCTGCAAGACCTCTGCAATCGCCTGCTGCTGCTCGAGCGCCTCGCGCGTCTCGGTGATCAGCCGCGCGTTCTCCATCGCGATCACCGCCTGCGCCGCGAAACTTTGGAGCAAATCGATCTGCTTTTCGGTAAACGGGCGGACTTCCTGACGATAGACGGTGATCGTGCCAAGCAGTTTGCCGTCTTTGCGCAACGCCAACGCGAGGAGCGAGCGGCCGCCGCCAAGCTCCACCAGCGCTCGTGGCGTCGGGTTTCCGGAGAGGTAGTCGTCGCTGTCGGCGACATCGGCGAGGTGCGCGACATCGGCGCCGGCAACCAGCCGCCCGTGCGCACTCCGTACGGCCACGGGATGAGCGCCCCCAGTCAGGAAAGCGGCGTATTCGGGGGTAGCGCCGCGGATCGCGACTGCGCGGATCAAGCCACCGTCGTAGCGCCACAACACGCCAAATGCCGCGTCGCAAAGTGCCAGCGCCTTGTCGAGCATCGCCTCGAATACCGGCTTCAGATCGCCGGGCGAGGCATTGATGACCTGCAGCACCTCGGCGGTCGCGCGCTGTTGGGCGAGCGCCTCGTCGCGCTCGGCGGTGCGCCGGCGCAGTTCGGCGGCGAGTTCGTCAAGCCGCTGCTGGAGTTCGGCGACGGCGCCGGACGGATTGGCCACCACGCCTGCCACCCTCTGGTCCCCTGATCCCGGTTCCTGGCCGATTGCGCTAATCCCGCTTGCGCCTCAGGATCGGCTCGCGAAGATCCGCAAGCCGCGCCAGCATAGCTCGAAATCCGGCATTTGCTACGCGCGCATATCCGTGCGGGGCGGATGGACGCACGCGGCCGGACCGATCACTACCGCGATGGTCTCTGCCGTGCGGTGGTGACCGCGAATCCCATCGATGTCGCCTCCGTCAGTCCGCGGCGCCGGTGGCGGCATCTCGCCAAAACCGCCCCGCCGCTCAGCCGATAATCACATCGGCGACCAGTGCTTTCCCTTTTGTTTCCGGACCCAGCAACAGCGCCGCAATAAAGCTGATCAGGCCGATCAAGGTTCCGCAAAACATTGGAATGGCAAAGCCCAAATGCCAGTTCACCGCGAAATAGGCGATGACCGGCACGACGATGCCGCCAAAGATGGCGCCCTGGTGATAGCAAAAGCCGGCGGCTGTCGCTCTGACTTCGGTCGGGAACCGTTCGGCGAGGTAGCTTGGGTTCTGACCAAAGATCCCGCCGGCGGCGAACAGGCCCTGCAACCCGAAAAAGATCACGATCATCAGGTAATTGTGCGTGAACAGATAGAGCGGGATCATCGGCAAGCCGCACAGCGCAGGCAGGATCATCGCCCAGCGCCGGCCGATGCGGTCCGCGACCCAGCCCCAGGCAAAGCCCGATATGAAAAACAGGATGCTTTGCAGCATGATCGGGATCGCGACCAGGCTCGGGCTCAAATGCAAATCCTTTTCGAGATAGGTCGGGAACAGCCCGCCGATCGAATAGCCCACGACAAACCCGCTCGCCATCCACCAGCAGGCCGACAGGGTGTTGCCGATCAGGCCGCGCTTGAAAATTTTGAGCAGCGGCAACTTGACTTCGCGCTTCTGGGCGCGCTGCAGCCGCCGGTTTTCAATCCAGACCGCTGGCTCCTCGACGTAGCGTTGTACATAGACGATCAGCAGCGCCGGCACGACGCCGATAATCAATAGACCGCGCCAGCCGATCGAGCTGTAAAGGACCGCAAAAGCCGCGCTCGACAGCAAGGCGCCGAGCCCCCATGAGGACTGCAGCAGCCCGGCCATTAGTCCGCGCGAGCGCTGTGGCCACGTCTCCATCGCCAATGCCGCGCCAACCGGCCACTCCGCCCCCATCCCGATGCCGAGCAGCGCCCTGAACAAGAACAGGAACCAGAACGCCGGCGAAATTCCGGCTAGCAGGTTGCAGACCGAGAACCACGCGATCGCGATCATCAGCGGCTTCTTGCGCCCGATCCGGTCGGAGAGCCAGCCGGCTGCGGTCGCACCCGCCAGCCGCATCCAAAGGGTGATCGTGAACACCGCGGTGACTTCGGCAAGCGGCACGTGGAAGGCTTGCGCTATCGGCAGCATGATCAGCAGAAAGATCGTGAAGTCGAAAGCATCGAGGGTCCAGCCGAGCCAGGCGGCAATCCAGGCGTGCCACTGTTCGCGGGTCGGCTCCTTCCACCACGGGATCGATCCGACCG
>Ga0335074_10013917_pt1 | contig 11301 bp, 8 predicted proteins | sample Lox_Sample_23_FD_206715 | JGI IMG/M metagenome (GOLD analysis project Ga0335074, IMG submission 206715) | Soil microbial communities from Loxahatchee National Wildlife Refuge, Florida, United States - Lox_Sample_2.3 | ecosystem: Environmental > Terrestrial > Soil > Wetlands | place: USA: Florida...
CATTCACCGGCTCCAGCCGAGCCACCGGGGTCAGCGCGCCGGTGCGGCCGACCTGGATTCGAATCTCCTGCAGCACCGTCATCGCTTGCTCGGCGGGGAACTTCCAGGCGATCGCCCAGCGCGGCGCACGGCCGACGAAACCCAGCCGGCGCTCCAGCGCAAGGTCGTCGATCTTGTACACGACGCCGTCGATGTCGTAGCCCAGGCCCGACCGTTCCGCCGCGATGTTTGCCTGGAACTCCGCCGCTGCCGCTTCGTCCGGCACCCGCTTCGACAACGGGTTCACGTCGAACCCCCAGTGCCGCAGCCGTTCCAGGTATTCCCAATGGGTCGCGGCCACGGCTTCGCTCGATTCTCCCATCGCGTAGGCGAACAATCGCAGCGGCCGGCCCGCGGTGATCTTCGGATCGAGCTGCCGCAGGCTGCCCGCGGCCGCATTGCGCGGATTCGCGAAGACCTTCTGGCCCGCCTTCGCCTGCGCTTCGTTCATCTTCAGGAAGTCGGCCTTGGTCATGAACACTTCGCCGCGAATTTCGATCAGCGCCGGCGCGTGGCCCTTCAGCCGGTCCGGGACGCTCTCCATGGTACGCAGGTTGGCGGTGACATCCTCCCCGATCATGCCGTCCCCACGTGTCGCACCATGGGCGAACCGGCCATGCTCATAGCTGAGGTTGATGGACAGGCCGTCGATCTTCGGCTCGGCGACGAACTCCAGCCGTGCATCGGCGGCCAGCCCGAGGAACCGCCGGGCCCGGGCGCAAAATTCGGCAAATTCCTCGGCATTCATGGCGTTGTCGAGCGACAGCATCGGCACGCGGTGGCGCAGCTTGGCAAAGCCGCTTTCCGGCGCCTCGCCGACGCTCTTCGACGGCGAGTCGGCGCGGATCAGCTCTGGAAAGCGCGCCTCGATCGCCGCATTGCGGCGCCGCAGCGCGTCGTATGCGGCGTCGGTGATCTCGGGCGCATCCTGCTGATAGTACAGCCGGTCGTGGTGCGTGATCTCCCGCGCCAGCCGCGCCAGCTCGTCGGCAGCCTCCTGCTCGGTGAGGGCCTCAACCGGCGATGTCGTGATTTGTTCGCCCATTTCTGTCCACCGTCGTTGCGCGGCCCATGGGGGCAGAGCAATCTCGGGGTTCAGATTGCTGTGCCGGGGCCCGTATCGCAATGCGGGTCGTGCCCCATGCCTGGGTCTGCGGGTGCATGTGACCCGCGGGCGCCGGTGCGCTGCGGGTGCCCGGCCCCGCCGGCGCCGGTGCGCTGGTCGCCGGGGCGAGGGCATCTCCCCCGCGGCTCCGTTCACGGTACCGCAAGTTGGCTGGTTCGTCGTGCCATCCTACCTCATTCGTGCCGAACACGAGGGGTTGCGATGAGCATCGTCAAATACCGATTGTTCGAACCGCGCCTGAATCCGCGCCGCACCAAGTTGGAAGTGCCGGGATGGGCCGGCCAGCCGGAACCGCGGCGCGACGGTTCGCATGAATATGGCTGGCACTGCATGCCGTTTGTCGAGGGCGCGCAATACGGCATCGAGTTGTTCTATCCGTTCGACAACGAACTGCGCGTGACCAGGCGCGACGGGACCGTGGTACTTGAGTCCGACTGGGGTCCCGATCCCGGATCGGGCATCAACTGGCCGCCGTTCCGTTCCTTCGGCGACGACTATTACAGCTACCAGCTCTTGCTCGACCTGAAGGTGGCCGACGACATGGCCGTGCGCGCCGAGCCGCACCCACGGTTCTACACGTCCGCGGCGGACGACGTGCCGATCGCCGTTCCGGCACTGCTGCGCACAAGCTGGTGGCCGATCATTTCGTTCGTCATATTCAAGACGCCGCCGGAAGGGCGTGTCCACGTCTTCCGCCCGGGCGAGCCGTTCATGCAATTGATCTTTGTCCCGGCGGAACCGGATTTTGAACTCGTGCCGATGGATGAAGAAGAAGCGGCGGAGCGCGAATTGCGCAGCCGCCGCATCTACGCCAGCCGCGAGACGCTGGGCAAGGCGTCGATGTGGACCTCGTCCACCAACACCGTGTTCGATGGCACCTACCGCCAGATCCTCCGGGCGGCGCGGGCGAAGGCGAAAGAGCGGAACGCCTGACGCCCTCGCGCCAGGCGCCTGTCCGTCAGCGGTTGCCGACCACGACGCCGCCCACGCCAGGAATACCGACGAAGGTGTTGTGGTGATGGTGGTGATGGTGATGGTGGCGGTAGTACGCGTGATGGTGATGGTGATGATGGTGGTGGTGATGATAGGCCGGCGGCGGGCCGTAATACTGCGCAAGCTGCAGCTCGCCTTCCGGCCGCGCCCGTGCCGCGTCGTCCACCTTCAACAGATCGCGAGCGTTGGGCACTGGCACAAGCAGCTCTGCGTACGATGAAACCTGCAGCGCCTGCGCTGCGTCAGGGGCCGGCGGGATAGCGGCATGCGCCACTCCCATTGTCGCCAGGCCCGCGACGGTACCGATCAAACCGGCCGTCTTCCTGTCCATGATCATTCCTCCAATATCGCTGCGGGCCGGATGGCCCGTTATCGAAGTTACAAACGCCGCTTCGAATTTGAAGTTCCCTGCTGAACATCGTGTGCGGTTCCAGCGTATTCTTCTAGAAGAATACACGACTTTGCAAACGTGAACGCACCGCGTTCTCGCGTGCCATTCGCCACTCCGTTTATAGTGGCCGCCATAGTGGCCGCATTGTGATGATTGCCGCCACAATCAAGCCGTGTTGCGGTTGTTCATGGCACGAGCTTCCGATTCGGAGGATTGCCATGGATAAAAAGACCGTTGGCTTGATCGGTGCGGTTGCCGGGTTGGCCAGCATGGGTAGCGCGCATGCGGCTGCCGCGCCGGGGCCCAACCCATCCGAGGCAATGCATGCATCGTCCTATGCCGATCTGCTGAACCCCGTCCCGAATGCCGTCGCATTGTTGCGAGCGGATGATGCGGCGCGCGCCGAAGTCCTTCCTGTCAATGGATATTTCTATTTCGATTACGGCGCGCCGCCGCCCTACGCCTATTATCGGCCGTACTACGTGCCGGAATATGGGCCCTATGGTCCCTACTACTATCATCATCACCACCATCACCATCATCACCACCACCATCATCATCATGGGTGGCGTTGATCGATCCGCAGCCGACGCGAATTCGGCCGGCGTGTGGGGCACCAGGAGAATTCGGGCGCCATCCCGGATCCGCAGTCTCGCGCCGGCCTGTGACTGAACCGAACGGGTCCTCGGACCCGTCCCCGGAAAACCAGCGCAATTCTCGTGCACCCAGCACTGTGTTCAGCACGTGTTCCGCAGCATCGGCCGGAGTTTGGCAAGCGCTCGCGGGTTGAGCGCGTCGTTCGGTTCGATGCAGCAACCGCGTCTCACGGCACCGCAATCCGGTCCGGTCTGAGCGACAATGTGCGCCTGCGATGCCGGCGCGAAATCCGCCGCCGGGTACCGTCCGAGGCGAGCCTGGTGCGCGATCGCCCCCTGCCGCACCGGATCGGCAGCGCCAGCATACCCCGTTCGTGTTCGGTTCAAGTGCCGGGACCTGGGTCGGCCTCCCGGCGCCGGACGACGCGTCCGGGACGCCCGGGCGTCCAGCCGGCGCGCCGGGCAAAAAAATGGCGACCCTTGTGGGGCCGCCAAGTTTAGGGAGGAAACGTCCAAGAAAGCAGACAGCGCGGCCAAGGGCCGCATTGCTGCGATGCACAAAGTAGGGAATCAGTCGTTCGCATGCAAGCGATTTTTCGCAGCGCAGCAAAAAAACTTCTGGACAACCAGGCTACTCGTTGGTAGCCAATCCCCTACACCCAAGTTTAGGTGCCAGGAACGTCGACACGCCCTGCCAGTCCCTGGCGGGGCGTTGTCGTTCCGGGGTACGCTGCCGGACACGCAGGCTGTCACCACCGGCTCGGCGTTCGCCCGGCGGTGATGCCCGCGATGATGTCCGGCGGCGATGTCCGGGGGTGATCCCGCGACGTCTGGAGGCAGGCTGGCACAGCTATTTCGCGTTATCGGGGGATATCATGATGGTCCATGCGTGCATGCGTCCGGTTCGGGCGATGGCAATAGCGATCGCCCTCGCGGCTCTGATGGCGGTCTCGCCGGCCAAGGCCGCGCCGCAGTCCACCTGCGACGCCGCCAATGTCGTCGCCCGCGCGCTTCCCGCGATCGTGAACATCTGGGTCGCGAAGATACTTCACGGTGACGAAGACGGCAGCGACGGCAGCGGCAAGCAACGTCTGGAGTTCTTCGTCGGCACCGGTTTCCTGATCGACCCAGGCGGCGTCATCGCAACCAACAAGCATGTCATCCAGGACGCCGCCATGATCCTGGTGACCTTCCACGACCGGTCGCAGATGCCGGCGCAACTCATTGCCGCATCCTCGGTGTCCGATTTCGCCCTCTTGAAGGTCAATATCGACCGGCCGTTGCCCACCTTGCGCTACGCCGACAGCGATACCGTGCGGCTGGGCGAGCCTGTGATCGCGATCGGCAACCCGCTCGGCCTCGGCACGTCGGTCAGTACCGGCGTGGTCAGCGCGGTGAACCGCAACCTGATGAAAACGCCGGTCGACGATTTCATCCAGACCGACGCCAGCATCAATCCGGGCAATTCCGGCGGCCCACTGCTCGATTGCAGCGGCGAGGTGGTGGGGATCAACACCGCCCTTCTGTCGAACAACTCGGTGCTGGGCTCGATCGGGATCGGCTTCGCGCTGCCGTCCAACTGCGCCGCGATTCTGCAAGGTTACCTGCTTGATCCGAACCATGTCGGCCTGAACTGGGCCGGTTTGGAGCTGCAGGACCTGACGCCGGGACTGGCACAATCGTTCGGCGGCACCTTCACCTCCGGAGCAATCGTCACAGGCATGGAAAAGGACGGCCCCGCGGCGAAGGCTTCGCTCGAACCGGGCGATATCATAACCGCGGTCGATCGCCGGCCGATGTATGATGCCCGCGCCGTGCAGCGTGCCATCGTCTTGAAAAGGCCAGGGCAACCGGTGCAACTGACCGTCTGGAGCGACGGCCAGACCCGCGACGTGACGGTACGCGGCGAGCCATGGCCCGACATGATGGCGCTTCGCACCGAGGTTCTTGCCAGCACGGCCGGCCTTCAGAACGCGGAAGCCGCGGGCGCCGGCATGCATCTGGCCAATATCACGCCGGAGGACCGCGAGCGCTACCGCCTGTCGGACGCATCCGGCGTGCTGATCGACCAGGTATCGGCGGGATCCGAGGCAGAAAGCCTCGGCTTGCAGGTCGGTGACGTCATCAGGATGGTGGGCGGTCATCCGGCCACGGCGCCCGATGTCGTCTCCAGCCGTCTCGATCATCCGGACACGGCAACCGGCGACCTCGTTCCCTTGCTCGTGCAAAGCAAGTCGGTGAAGCGCTGGGTGGCGGTATTCGTCGGCCGCATCAACGTGGCCGACCTGGTCGCAAGGGTACCGGAAGCAAAATCGGCCGCTGCACCGGCAATGGGGATCCGCGGCCTCACGCAAACCCGACAATAGCGACGGGGACGTCCGGGGACGTATTGCCGCCGCCCGGGCCCGCGCCCGGGCCGGCCGGAAGGATACCAATACCGATGGCCGGCCAGCCCGGTGCACGCCCGCATGCACGCGCCGTTAAATTAAAACTTCGACATTGACGGCGCCGTGCTCCGGTTGAATGTCATGTTGAATCGTGTTTGCCATTACCATGGCGCGGCATCAGCGCGACCGTAACGACGTTGCCGTGAAGCGTGGAACCCTGTCCTGACCGAATTGCCCGAGAGAGAGTCATCATGAGCCATCACATATCGATGCGCCCGCTTCGGGCGGTGGCGATGGGCGTCGCCGTCGCGGCGCTGTTAGCGGTCTCGCCGGCCATGGCAGCGCCGCCGTCAACCTGCGATGCCGCCAACGTCGTTGCGCGCGCGCTTCCCGCCGTGGTCAACATCTGGGTTGCCAAGATCCTGCCCACCAAGGGCCACAAGCCGAAGGCCGCCGGCAAGGAACAACTGGAATTCTTCGTCGGCACAGGGTTCATCGTCGACCCGAGCGGCGTGATCGTCACCAACAAGCACGTGATCCAGGACGCCGCCATGATCCTGATCACGCTCCACGACCGGTCGCAGGTGCGGGCGAAACTGATCGCAGCCTCTTCCCTGGTCGACTTCGCATTGCTGAAGGTGAACGTCGACAAGCCGCTGCCGACCTTGCGCTTCGCCGACAGCGATGCGCTGCGGATTGGCCAGCCGGTCATCGCGATCGGCAATCCGCTGGGCCTGGGCACATCCGTCAGCACCGGGGTCATCAGCGCAGTGGACCGCAACCTGATGCGGTCGCCGCTCGACAATTACATTCAGACCGATGCCAGCATCAATCCCGGAAATTCCGGCGGGCCACTGCTCGATTGCAGCGGCGAGGTGGTTGGAATCAACACCGCGTTGCTGTCGAACAGTGAGGTGCTGGGCTCTATCGGGATCGGCTTTGCGCTGCCGTCGAACGATGCCGCATTGCTCACCGCCAAGCTGATGGATCCGGAAAATGTCAGGCCGAACTGGATCGGCATGGAACTGGAGGATCTGTCGCCGGCGCTGGCGCAATCCTTTGGCAGTTCTCTCACCGCCGGCGCGATCGTTACGAAAGTGGATAAGGACGGGCCGGCGGCGCATGCCGCGCTCGCGCCGGCCGACATCGTGACGGCCGTCGATGGCCAGCAGATGCTCAATGCCCGCGCCATTCAGCGCGCCGTGATCGTGAAGCCGCCGGGCGAACCGATTACGCTGTCGGTCTGGCGGAAGGGCCAGACCCGCGACGTGACGCTGCGGGGCGAGGACTGGCCGCATCTGATGGCGGGCCGCAGCAGCGTTCTGGCCAGCGCCGCCAGCATCGAGCAAGCCGAGGCCGTGGGTCCTGGTCTGCATCTCGCCGCCATCAACCCGGCACTGCGCAAGCGCTTCGACCTGAGCGAAACCTCCGGCGTCGTCATCGTGCATGTGACACCGGGATCGGAAGCCGAGAGCCTCGGGCTTGAAGCCGGCGACGTCATCACGATGGTTGGCGATGATCCGGCCAGGACGGCCAGCGCCGTCGACAAACGGCTCGACCATCCTGAAGCCGCGACCGGCGACCTCGTTCCATTGCTCGTACAACACGGACCCGCGACGCGATGGGTGACGGTTTTCGTCGGCCGCATCGACGTAAGCAATCTGATCGCGACGCTACCGCACGCGAAATCGGCCGCGGCACCGGTGGGGACCACTGCCACCTCGCGCAAGTAATACGAGACCGCCAAATGGCTGAGTCGTGGCTGCCGCCCGCACGTCATTGCGAGGAGCGAAGCGACGAAGCAATCTCGGTCGCGCGGGGCACGCTTCGTCTGAGCGCCGCTCGACCGAGATTGCTTCGTCGCTTCGCTCCTCGCAATGACATGGGGAGCGCAGCCGCGTACGTCGGTCATTCAGCGGGTTGGTATACGCGACCTCGCGCAAGTAGCAGCGACTGCCGGCCGGTTCGGGCAGTTTCCGCCACGTGCGCTGCCTACGCGCACGCGGCGGAGCCCGGAAAAACACAATCCCCGCTCAGGTTGCGACCCAAGCGGGGATTGCGGCACAGCAAAGCGCTCGTCCACGTCCAGGCCGGCCTTCAAGACCGGCCGGACCGAACGCGTCACTTGGTGGCGTTGGCCGGAGCGCTGCCGGTGCCGACGTTGTAACCCGGTGTATTCGCCGCCGACGACCCGGTACCGATGTTGTAGCCAGGCGTGTTGGCGGCCGAAGAGCCCGTACCGACGTTGTAGCCAGGCGTGTTAACGGCCGCAGAGCCCGTACCGACGTTGTAGCCAGGCGTGTTAACGGCCGCAGAGCCCGTGCCGACGTTGTAGCCAGGCGTATTGACGGCGGAAGAGCCCGTGCCGACGTTATAGCCAGGCGTGTTAACGGCCGAAGACCCCGTGCCAACATTGTAACCGGGCGTCTGCGAGCTTTGCGCATAGGCGGCCGTTAGGCTGAGTGCCAGTGCCACCGCGGCGGCTCCGGCGAGGTTCGTTGTCCTCATTCGAGTTCCCCTTTATTGCGATGATTTCGACGTAGCAGCCGGTGCGTGGCAACCCGCGCACCTGAAACGTTTGTCAATTTGAGTATCGGGCAGACCAATGTCAATAGCCGCCATGCGTGTGCTGCATGCCCTCCCTAAAGCACTAAATTAGACACAGAATGTGGTGTTGGAAATTAGACACAGAAGGCTTCAAGCCGGCAACTTTTCGACGCCGGCAAGGTTCGCAGGCCCGCGGCAATGATGCCGTGTCCGCTTTTGTTACGCCCCGATATCCGCCGCGGTGATCGGATGGCGGATGATCGCGAAATATCCGATCGCGCACACCACGCCCACGCCTGCCGCCGTCATGAGAGCCGGTACGAACGACCCGCTCGCCTGCACGATGAACCCGGTTACCATCGGCGCCAGCGCCCCACCGAGATAACCGCCGAAATTCTGCATTGCGCCCAGCGACGCGGTGGTATTCGCCGGGGCGGCCACCGAGGCCATCGCCCAGGCCGACGAGCTCGCCACATACCCCAGGAACATCGCCGCCGAGATCAGCGCCACCGCGAGTGCATTGCTCGCCACCAGCGCGGCGCCGACGGTGCAGGCCGCCATGCCCAACAATGACAACGCCATCGGGTAGCGGCGGCTGTCGATCGGCGACAGGCCGCGCGCCATCAGCCAGTCGGTCAGCCAGCCGCCGAACAAGCCGCCGATCACGCCCGCAACGAACGGCAATGCACTGGCAAATCCGGCACTGCGGATCGTCATGTGCCGCTGCATCTCAAGATAGCCCGGCAGCCACGCGGCATAGACCCAGGTCAGGTACACCACCCCGAAGAAGCCGATGATCATTCCCCAGGTGGTGGCGCAGCCGAACAATCGCCGCCATTCGCCGAAGGTGACGCGCGCGGCCTCACCCGTTTCGTCGCCTTCGGTGCGATAGACGTCTTCGGCCGGAGTCAGCGCCATCGCGGCCGGGTCGCGGTACAGCAATGCCCACGCGATCGCCACCGCCACGCCGGCGATACCCATGATGCCGAACATCCAGCGCCAGCCGACCGTCAGCATGATCACGGTCAGCAACGGCGCGGCAATCGCGGTGCCGAGGGTGGAGGAGCAATTGAACACGCCCGTGGCGATGCCGCGGGTGCGCACGTTGAACCAGTCCCGCACCACGCGGGCACCGGTCGGGAATTGCGGCGCCTCGCCCAGGCCCAGGACGGCACGGCCCAACACGAACTGGCCGAAATTGGCGCACAGGCCGGTGAAGCCCTGGGCGAGCGACCAAAGCAGAATCCCGGCAGTGAGCAAGCGGCGGGGACCGAAGCGGTCCACCAGCCCGCCGGCGGGAAGCTGCGCGAAGGCATAGGCCCACAGGAAGGCCGACAGCAGCAGGCCCATGTCGGCGACCGACAAGTGCAGATCGGCGCGGATCAGCGGATTGCCGATCGCGAGGGTCGCGCGATCGACGTAGTTCACCGCGCCGCTGATCACCAGCAAGGCAAGCGCGGTCACCTGCATCCGGCGCACGCGCGGCGTCGCGCGCTGCGGCGTTCGCCGGAGAGTTTCGACGCTGATATCCTGCCTTGTATCCACCGGTTTCCTCCGCGTTGTTGCGGCATACGCGGCGCCCGCAGCGAAAAGATCAAGGCGCAGACTGCTGCGATGGACGCAGGTCTGCATTGATGCAAGTCAATTCATTGACATGGATCAAGGCGCCGTCCGGCCGGCGGCCTGGGTTGTCGCCGGCGCATCGACCGGGAGCGACCGCCGCGCATATTAGGTCGGCGCGAGACGCATGGGATCGGCTGACACAGCCGGCCGCACGTTGCCGCAGGTCACGTCGGCCCTGGCTGTCGAAACCGGCCTATGTCAGTCCGCCTGCCAGGCTCTCCAGCGCGCGACGATTTAGAATCACCACCTCCGACTGGCACGGAATCTCGATCAGCCCTTCCGACCGGAAGCGGGTCAGCGTGCGGCTGACCGTCTCGATCGTCAGCCCCAGATAGTCGGCAATGTCGTTGCGCGTCATCGGCAGAAGGAACCGCAGCCGCGGCTGGTGGCAGGGCACGCCCTGGCGGCTTTGCGTTGCCAGGAACGACGCCAGCCGCTCCCGCGCCGTCTTGCGTCCCAGCAGCAGCATCTGCTCCTGCGCTGCCACCAGTTCGTTCCCCGCCACTTCCAGCAGCCGCTTCTCCATCGCGGGAAAATCGTCCAGCAGCCGCCGCAGCCGCGCACGTGGGAAGCGGCAGAATCGCACCGGCTCGATCGCCTCGGCGCTGAAGGCATAGGTGTCGGAAACCGCCAGCCCGAGGAAGTGCCCCACGCCCGCAAAGCCGGTGATCTGCCGCCGCCCGTCCGGCAGCAGCTTGAACAATTTGGCGGTGCCGCGGGTGATGTTGAAGAAGCTGTGGGCGGGTTCGGATTCCTCGACGAACGGGGTGCCGGCGGAAACCTCCGTCACCACCGCAACGCTCGCCAGCCGCGCCATGTCCTCCTCCGGAATGGCGTTGCACACACTGAACGGCCGGGCATCGCAATGCCCGCACGGTTCAACCCCGCTGCGCGGATCGAGCACGATCGGGCGGGACTGCAAGGTGATCATCGCTGCTTTCGTTTTGAAACGACGCCTATGCAAAGGACGCCAATGCAACGGACGCCATGCAAGGGTGATGCCGTGCGCGATAGTACGCAATAAGGGAAATCCCGTACGCGCGCCCAGTCCCCGCTTGATCTGCGTCAAAGCCTTGGGGAACCATGCTCTGGCACTGTCCGTGGCATTGTTGGGGGGACGGCCATCATGTCTGCTTTCACCGTCCGGACGCTCGCGCCCGATCAGATCCTGTCGGTCTACCCGCTGATCCGGGAGGCGATGCCGGAGGTACAACTGACTGCCTGGACCGGTTACGCCCGCCGCGTGACCGGGCGCCGTTCGCACAACGCCGGCATCATGGCCGCCTGGCGAGAGGGCCGTTCCTTTCCTTGCGGCTTGTTCTGCTATCGCGTGGACAAGACGCTGGCGCAGGGCCGCGTGCTGGTCGCCGAATATTTCGTCGCGGTGGATCTGCTGGACCCGAAAGGAGTGCTGGCGGCGCTGGTCGCGGAACTCGACGCGCTGGGCAACCGCCTGGGGTGCAATGCCGTGCGAAGCGTGGTGCATGGCGGCGAGCAGGAGATTGCCGGCGGGCTGGCGGCGGCGGGGCATGCGCCGGAGGCGTCGCTGCTGCTGAAGGCTCTGGCGGCGGATGCGGCATTGCGGCCGCGGCATACGCC
>Ga0335074_10013918_pt1 | contig 11300 bp, 9 predicted proteins | sample Lox_Sample_23_FD_206715 | JGI IMG/M metagenome (GOLD analysis project Ga0335074, IMG submission 206715) | Soil microbial communities from Loxahatchee National Wildlife Refuge, Florida, United States - Lox_Sample_2.3 | ecosystem: Environmental > Terrestrial > Soil > Wetlands | place: USA: Florida...
CGTGGCCGTAGTGGGCGAAGCGCTGCCGGTAGAACCGGATCAGCCGCATGTAGTGCTCCTTCGGCCAGAAGATGTTGTTGGCGAAGAAGCCGTCGCCGTAGTAGGCCGCCTGCTCGGCGATCTCGGGAGACCGGATCGAGCCGTGCCAGACGAACGGCGGCACGTCGTCAAGCGGCCGGGGGATCGAGGTGAAGCCCTGCAGCGGGCTGCGGAACTTGCCGTTGGCGTCCACCACGTCCTCGCGCCACAGCCGGTGCAGCAGGTTGTAGTTTTCCAGCGCGAGCGGCAGGCCCTGCCTGATGTCCTGGCCGAACCAGGGGTAGACCGGGGCGGTGTTGCCGCGGCCGAGCATCAGGTCCATCCGGCCCTTGCTGAGGTGCTGGAGCATGGCGTACTCCTCCGCGATGCGCACCGGGTCGTTGGTGGTGATGAGCGTCGTGCTGGTGGTGACGATCAGGCGCTTGGTGGTCGCCGCGATGTACGCGAGCAGCGTCGTCGGCGAGGAAGAGACGAACGGCGGGTTGTGGTGCTCGCCGATCGCGAACACGTCCATGCCGACCTCGTCGGTCTTCTGGGCGATCTTCACGAGCGCGTCGATCCGCTCGGCCTCGCTCGGCGTGTCGCCGCTCACGGGGTCGCGCGTGACATCGCTGACCGAGAAGACTCCGAACTGCATCTCATGCCTCCGTGCAGTTGTATGCGTTTGCATGAATCTCTAACACGAAGACCCCCGCGAGCATTCCCGCACGGTTTCTTGCTGTTATCACGGCATGTTGGCGTCAGGAACGAAGGGTGCGCAGGCCGGTGCGAATTTCGCTGACCAGGATCTCGGGCTGTTCCAGGGCTGCGAAGTGCCCGCCCTTGGCGGCCTCGCCGTAGTGGATCAGATTGCTGTAGGTGTCTTCGATCCAGCTTCGCGGCAGGCGCGGGATGTCCTTCGGGAAGACGGTCACCGCGACCGGAAGCGTCAGCTTCGGGCCGGCGAAAGTCTGCGATTTGTTCTCCCAGTAGATGCGGCCGGACGACGCCGCGCTGTTGGTGAACCAGTAGATGGATATCGCGTCGAGCATGTCGTCGACGCTGAGGGCGTCCTCGGCGAGCCCGTGGTTGTCGGTCTTGGACTGGAACTTGTCGTAGATCCAGGCTGCCTGACCAGCGGGAGAGTCCGCCAGGGCGAAGCCGGCAGTCTCCGGCTTCGTGGCCTGCAGGTGGTTGGCCCCGCCGAGCTCGCCGGTGTAGCGGGCGAGGCTCTCCACGGCGTAGCGCTCTTCGGGCGACAAGGTGCCGGGTATCTGCGCGGGGAAGGCGTACTGGGTGTTCAGGTGAATTCCGAGAAGCCCCTCCGGCTGCATGGCCCCGAGGGCGGTGGTGACGACGGCACCCCAGTCGCCGCCTTGCGCGGCCCATCTCGGGTAGCCGAGACGCTTCATCAGCTCCACCCACGCGCTTGCGATGCGCGCTACCGTCCACCCGGTCTCCGCGGGCTTGCCGGAGAACCCGAACCCGGGCAGCGACGGGACGACGACGTCGAATGAATCGGCGGCGTCTCCTCCGAACGAGACCGGATCGGTCAGCGGGCCGATGAGCTTCAGGAACTCGACGATCGAGCCCGGCCATCCGTGCGTCAGTATCAGCGGCATCGCGTTGGGATTGTTGGACCTGACGTGGATGAAGTGGATGTCCAGCCCGTCAATCTCGGTCAGGAACTGGGGGAAGCGGTTGAGCCCGGACTCGAAGCGCCGCCAGTCGTAGCCGCGCTCCCAGTAGCCGGCCAGGGATCTGGCGTTCTCCACGCGAACCCCTTGCGACCAGTCGCCCACCGTTTCCGGATCCGGCCATCGAGTTCTGGCCAGTCGCTGCTTCAGGTCGTCAATCTCCGAATCCGGGATCGACACGGTGAACGGGCGGACGAGGGCCGAGGCCGTCGGCGGCGGTGCGGTCATTGCCTTCTCCTCCTGAGCTTGTAAACAGATGGCGTAGGTGCTGCTGTGCTCCAGCCTCGGAGCAGCCAGGGTGAGCGGCAATCACCTCGTTAGCATGAATTCGGGCGCTGGACAGCAGGGGCATGGCGGGAGACGATCGAGCGGTTGTGACCGGCGGAGAGGAGTTAGCCAGGTGGCACCACCGGAAGAGATTGGCTTCGTCGGGCTTGGCAACATGGGCATGCCGATGGCGCGGCGGCTTCCCGCGGCCGGGTACCAGGTCGTCGGCTACGACGCGTCGGCCGAGGTCATGCGGGAGGTCGCCGGGCTCGACGGGTTCAGCCCCGCGCCAGGGATCACCGGGCTCGGGACCGACGTCGTCATGCTCTGCCTGCCGGACTCCGACGTGGTCGAGCACGTGCTGCTGGACGAGGGACTGCTCGACAGCATGACGGAGGGCGGCATGGTCATCGACATGAGCTCTTCCGACCCCGCGCGCACGCGCGCGCTCGCGGAGCGAGCCGACGACGAAGCGGGCGTGACGCTGATCGACGCGCCGGTGTCCGGCGGCGTGTCCGGGGCGCGGGCCGGCACGCTCACGATCATGGTCGGCGGCCCGCCGGAGGCGTTCGACCTGGCGCGGCCGATGCTGGCGGCCATCGGGAAACGGGTCGTGCACGCGGGCGACGTCGGCGCCGGGCACGCGGTCAAGGCGCTGAACAACCTGATGTCCGCCGCGCACCTGGCCGTCACCTCCGAGGCGCTGATCGCGGGGCGCCGGTTCGGGCTCGACCCGGCGGTCATGCTCGACATCATCAACGGCTCGAGCGGGCGGAGCGGCTCGACCGAGAACAAGTGGCCCAACTACGTGCTCACCGAGAAGTACGACGCCGGGTTCAGCATCCGGCTGATGGTGAAGGACCTGCGGCTGGCGCTGGGGATCGAGCACGCGACCGATACGCCGTCGCCGGTCAGCGAGGCGGCGCTCGCCGCGTGGGAGGCGGCCCTGGCCGAACTGCCCGGGGATGCGGACCATACCGCGATAGCGCGCTGGCTCGACAGATAGACCCGCTAGCGAGCCGCGGATCGTGGCCGTGGCCCGAAGCCGGGCGGTGCCGATCGTTGCCGCCCACAGCCGCCCCGGCGCGGCGCCCGGACAGCCTTGACTTGGCTCGGGCGGGCAACTGATTCTGGCTGTCGAGGCCCTCGATCGAAGCCCTCGAACGACGGCAGGAGGCGATGGTGCCAAGCGACGTGCCGGCCGAGGAGTACCTGGAACTGGCCGGGGGGCGGGTGCACGTGCTCCGCGGCGGCTCGGGCGAGCCGGTCCTGTTCCTGCACGCCGCCGGCGGCGCGGGGACCTGGAGCGAGTTCCACCGGCTGCTGGCGGACGCGGGGTTCGACGTGATCGCGCCGGACCACCCGGGGTTCGCCAAGTCCGACGACTTTCCGCTCGTGGAGGCGATGGACGACCTCGTCTACCACTATCTCGACGTGCTCGACGCGCTGGGACTCGAGCGGGTGCACCTGGTGGGAGCGTCGTTCGGCGGCTGGATCGCGGCGGAACTCGCCGTCGCCGCCTCGCACCGCCTCCGGTCGCTCGTGCTGATGAGCGCGCCCGGGCTGCGGCTGCCCGGTCATCCGGTGCCTGACATCTTCCTGATGCCGCCCGAGCGGCTGGCCGAGACGATGTTCCACGGCCCGCCGCCGGCGGCCCCCGAGGGGGCCGCGCCCGGCATCGACGCGGTGCTCGCCGCGTACCGGGACTCGACGGCGCTGGCCCGGTTCTGCTGGGCGCCTTACCTCAGCAATCCCAAGCTGGAACGCCGGCTGCACCGGATCGGCGCGCCCACGCTGGTCGTCGCGCCGTCCGACGACCGGTTCATCCCGGTCGCGCACGCCCGCCGGTACGCGGAGCTGATCCCCGGGGCCCGGTACACCGAGGTGGCGGACAGCGGGCACGCGATGTACGTCGAGCGGCCCGCGGAGTTCGCGGCCGTCGTGACCTCTTTCCTGCACATGCCCGAGCCGGCGACGAGCGGAGCGAACCGGTGAAGTTCAGCTTCTTCCACCTGATGCCGTACCCGTACCTGCCGGACGACTTCGACTCGGCGTACGACTCGTCGGCGCTCACGTACCCGAACGCGAACTTCGACCCGAAGCTGGGCGCCGCGCTGTATTCGCGGTACCTCGACGAGCTCGAGTACGCCGACACACTCGGCTTCGACGGCATCGCCGTCAACGAGCACCACCAGAGCGCCTACGGGCTGATGCCGTCGCCGAACATCATGGCGGCCGCGCTGACCCGGCGTACGTCGCAGGCCCGGATCATGGTGCTCGGCAACGCGATCGGCATCCGCGGCAACCCGCTGCGAGTCGCCGAGGAGATCGCGATGCTCGACCTGCTGTCCGGCGGGCGGGTGGATTCCGGGTTCGTCCGCGGCATCGGCTGGGAGTACTTCGCGCACTCGGTCAACCCGACCCGGTCCCGGGCGCGGTTCGACGAGGCGCACGACCTGATCATCCGCGCCTGGACGTCGGAAGAGCTGTTCTCCTGGTACGGCGAGAACTACGAGTACCGGTACGTGAACATCTGGCCCCGCCCGATCCAGACCCCGCACCCGCCGGTCTACATACCGGGCGCCGGGTCGACCGAGACGATGAAGTTCTGCGCCGCGCACCGCTACACGTACATGTCCGTGTACGCGCCGACCCGGATCGTCCGCCGCTGGTTCGACGGGTACCGGCAGGCCGAGGCGGACCTCGGCCGCGCGCCCGACCCGGAGAAGATCGCGTTCTCGGTGCCCGTCTACGTGGCCGACACCGACGAGCGGGCGCACGCTGAGGCGCGGCCCGCCCTCGAGTGGCTGTACCACCGCGGGCTCAAGCAAACCCCCCAGATGGTGACTCCCCCGGGCTACATGTCGCCCGGCTCGCTGCGCGGCGTGCTGATGTCCGGCATGCACGGGTTCCGCTCGTCCAGCTACGAGGACCTGCTCGCCGCGGGGCAGGCGGTCGTCGGCTCGCCCGCCAGCGTGGCCGCGCGGTTGCGGGAGCTGTACGACGAGCTCGGCGGGTTCGGCCAGCTGATCGGGCTGTTCGCGATCGGGCCGTCGACCCACGAGCAGGTGACGCGCAGCGCGGAGCTGTTCGCCGCCGAGGTGATGCCTGAGCTCCGCCCGCTCGGCGTGGCGGCCGGCGCCTCGCCCGCATGAGCGGGGCGGCCCCGGCTGGGGACCCCGGGGAGGCCGGCCGCAGCGAGAAACTGATCGCCGCCATCCGGGACCGCCGCGGCGAATTCGAAGCCGCCGGGGACCGGGCCGAAGAGCTGCGCACCCTGCCGGAGGACACGGTCGCCACGGTGCGGTCACTCGGCCTGTTCTGGCTGAAGACGCCCGCCGAGCTTGGCGGCACGCCGCTGCCGCCGGCGGAGTTCTGCGACGTGATCGAGGAACTGGCGTACACCGACGTCTCCACGGCGTGGGCCGCGATGATCGGCGCCGGCTGCTGCGGGCTGGCGGGCGGCTGGCTGCCCGGGGCCGGAGCGCGGGAGGTGTTCGCCCCCGACCGTCCGCTGCCCGTGCTGGCCGGGCAGCTTGCCCCGCGCGGGACCGGCCAGCCGGTCGAGGGCGGGTACGTCGTGACCGGACGCTGGGGCTTTTCCAGCGGGCTGCCGCACGCGGACTGGCTGATCGGCGCGTTCCGGCCGGAAGATCCGGCGCAGGCCGACGCCGGCGCGGGCACCGGTTTCGGCTCGATGATCGTCTTCGTCGCGCCCAAGAGCGACGCCGAGGTCATCGACACCTGGTACGTGGCCGGGCTGCAGGGCACTGGCAGCCTCGACTTCCGGATGGACGGCGTCTTCGTGCCCGCGGAGATGACCTACCAGCTGGGCGCCGCCGCGGTGCGCGGCGGCGACCTGTTCCGGCTCGGCATGCCCGCGTTCGTGTCCAACGAGGTGCCGCCGCTGTGCGTCGGCCTGGCGCGCCGCGCGCTCGACGACATGACCGGGCTCGCGCTCAAGACCGCCCGGTTCCCCGGCGGCCCGACGGTCAGCGACCGGGCCGTCTTCCACAAGGAGCTCGGCCGGGCCGAGACGAAGCTGAAGGCGGCCAGGCTGGTGCACCGCGAGGCGATGGCGGACGCCTGGGCGACCGCCCGGTCGGGCACGATCCCGCCAGAAGGGCAGCAGCACGCGGTCACGGCGGCGTCGGTCTACGCGGTCGAGACCGCCGCCGAGGTGGTGTCCGACCTGTTCAGGTACGGCGGCGGCCGGGTGCTGGCGCTGTCGAGCCCGATGCAGCGCCACCTGCGCAACGCCCTCGCCGCCCGCCAGCACCTGGCCCTCTCAGAAGAGGGCTACGAGGCGGCCGGCCGCTACCGCCTGACTCAGTGGGAGGTGTAGGGGTTGGGGGGAAGGGTGGCGTAGCCGGTGACCGACACGTACACGGAGTTGCCGACATCGGTGGCGTCCTGCTCGAGCACGGCGCCGGTGGCGGGGCTTTCGAACGTGGTCTCCCACCAGCCGGTGACGTTGTCCTGCCGGCTGATCTCGATGGCCGGCCGGCCGATCGAGTCCTTAACACCGGTCTTGACCTCCACCCCGGGCGTCTCAGCGAGCACCTTGTACATCGCGGCGCGCAGGGCCGGGCTGAGCAGCGGGTTCCACAGCCACCCAGCGGCCCCGTCGAAGACCAGGTCGTTGGCGGTCTCCGTGACCCCCGGGCCCCCTAGCTCGGCCTCGCTCGTGGACGTTCCACCGGGGTGGAGCAGGAGGACTCGCAGCTTCGCGGGGTCAGTGGGCCACGTAGCGAACTCGGCCCGGGTAGGTGACTCGTGCTTAAAGACGGGGAACGAGCTGGGAATGCTGTCACCGGGCACGTTGACGGTCGCGCGCTGGTACACCCAGACGTCACCGGTGAGGCCGTCGAAGACGGTCATCGACTCGGAAAGGTCTTGCTGGTTGATCTCAGTGAGCGCGATATACCGGCCGGCCGGCTGCGAGGCGCGCGCCGCGGCCACGCTGAGCTGGTCGAGCACCTGGGCGGCGGTCAGCTTGACCGGGGGCAGCTGGGTCGTCGGCAGCTGGGTCGCGGGCAGCGCGCCCGGGTGCTGCGCGGGGCCGGGAGCGGATGGCCCGGCGCGGCTGACGACCACGGCGGCCACCAGGCCCGCGGCGGCAACGCTGGTCGTGGTGATGCTCAGCAGCCGGGTGTTCCTGAGCCGGCGCTGGTGCCTGGTAACGACGCCGGAGGTGACGGCGGACGGCGCGTGCAGGTCGTCCGTGGCGCGGTGCAGCAGCTCGCGCAGGACGTCCTCATCGGTTTTAAGCATGCGGATTCCCTTTCACGAGATGGTGGCGCCGTCGGCGAACAGGGCCACGAGGCCGGGCTGGGCGCGCAGCTGCGCCACGGCGCGGGACGCGGTGCTCTTGACCGTCCCCGGTGAGACGCCGAGCATCTCGGCGACCTCGTCCTGGCTGAGGTCCTCGAAGTAGCGCAGCACGACGATCGCCCGCTGCGCGGCGGTGAGCGTGTCCAGTGCGGCCAGCACGGTCGGGCGCAGTTCGGCCGCCGAGGCCGGATCGCCCGACCGCGGGTCCCGGCCGTCGTAGACGTCGCGCAGCTCGAGCTCGCGGGGCCGCCGCTGCCGGGCCCTGGCCAGGTCGATAACGAGGTTGTGCATCACCTGGCGGCAGAACGCCAGCGGGTTGCCCACTCGTGACCAGCGCACGAAGAGGCGGTGCAGCGTCTCCTGGTAGACGTCCTCGGCGGCGTGCCGGTCGGAGGTGAGCAGCGTCGCCGTCCTCAGCAGCGCATCACCGGACTCGTTGACGAACGCCTCGAAGGCACGCACCTGTTTCCGGTCCAATTGATCTCCTGATTGTCGCCGTCACCCTTCAAGACGACGGCGCGCGGGATCTCGTTGACGGACCGGCCGAAGGGCTGGCAAGCAACCTAGCTTGCTTCCTTCGGGACGAAGATCCCCAGCGGCTGCGCGATGAGCCTGGTGACCGTGCCGTCGCCGCCGAGTTCGAACTCCGCCGTGACCGCGGGCCGGTCCTTGATGCCGAAGCGCAGGCCGCCGATCGGCTCCAGGTCGAGAGGCGGCGTGCCGGGCGCGGTGACGGTCAGCGTGCGGTCGCCGCGCAAGCCGATCACGATCTCGACCGGGCCCATGGCGTAGGTGCCGCACAGCTGGCGCAGGACTTCCGGGCCCTGCGCGTCCTGGCGCTTGGCGAAGCGCAGCGGGTCGACCAGCGACTCGAACTGGACCGTGAGGGCGTTGACCTCGCCGTCGGGGTCGGCGAGGAACGTGAGCGGGAAGACCGTCGGCTGGTCGCCCATCTCGCGCCACGTGAGGTCGAACGTCTCGTAGTGCCGGTGGACCAGGCTGAGGTCCATGGTGCCGAGGGATGGCTTGAGCGTGTCCCCGTTGAGGGCGATCGTGAGGGTGCCGTAGCCCGGCTGCTCGTATTCGCCCGCGTAGTCGGACAGCGGGTGGGCCGGCGGAGCGCCGGAGACGACCCGGCGGGCGGCCTTGGCCTCGCCGATCCCGGCCATCGCCGCGTCCCAGCGCGGCTTGAAGTAACCGAACATGTCCGCCGGCTCGGCCCCGAGCAGCTCGTCCAGGACCCGGAAGGCGACGACCAGGTTCATCAGGCCGGCCGACGTGTTCGTCAGCACGGTCACGCCGACGCCGTCGTCCGGCAGCAGCACGCAATGCGACGTGAACCCGTCGATCCCGCCAGAGTGCATGGCGATCGCGCGGTCCCGGTAGCGGCCGATCCCCCAGCCGAGACCGTAGGCGTACTGGGTGAGACCCGGCATGTCTCCCGGGTCGGGCATCAGCATGTGCGGCGTGAGCTGGCGCTGCGCCGTGCCCGCCGACATCACGGTCGCCCCGTCGAGTTGGCCGCCGGCCAGCTGGGCCTGCAGCCAGCGGGCCATGTCGGCGGCGCTGGAGTTGATCGCGCCGGCGGGCGCCATCGCCGGCAGCGGCCGCTGCGGCACGTCCACGATGACGCCGTCGCGGCGCGTGTAGGCGGCGGCGTGGTCGTCGTCCGCGAGCATCTCGTCCACGGACAGGTTCGACCGCCGCATCCCCAGCGGCTCGAGCAGCCTGCCGCGCACGAAGTCCTCCCACCGGACGCCGGAGAGGGCCTCCACCACGTGCCCGGCGGCCAGGTACCCGAGGTTGCAGTACTGGAACGCCTGGCGCAGGTCCCTGCTCAGCGGCAGGAACCGCAGGGCCCTGACGATCTCGCCGCGGGACCGGCCGGGCTGCCCGACCCAGGTCAGGTCGTGCCGGGGCAGCCCGGACCGGTGCGCCAGCAGGTCCACGATCGTCAGGCGGTCACTGGCGACCGGATCGTGCAGCCGGACGTCCGGCACGTAATCCCGCAGCGGCCGGTCCCACTCCAGCAGCCCCTCATCGACGAGCGCGCCGACGGTCGTCGCGGTGAACGCCTTCGTCACGGACCCGATGGCGAACAGCGTGTCCGCGGTGACCGGCAGCCCGGCCTCCCGGTCCCGCAGCCCCCACCCGCCGGCGAGCTCAACCTGGCCGCCCCGGACCGCGGCAACGGCGCACCCGGGAACCTCCCAGGCGGCCAGCTGCTCAACGACAAACCGTTCAACGCTCTCCACGCCAGCTCCCCGGAGGTTAGCCCCACTCCGGACTCACCTTATCCACGATCCGGGCCGCCGGAAGGCCGCGGAGGAGGGAGTTAGTCGAAGTTGTTCGGCCGGCCTTCCCGGACGTAGTCGACCGTCGAGCGGATGTGGCCCTCGCCGTGCACGGCCCTCTTCTTCGCGAGATGACCAAACATCTGGATGCCGAACCCGCCGTCCAGATCGTTCACGACCCGCTGCTTCCACGGCCGCCGGACGATCTGGGTGGTGAGCCGGCGCGTGGTCCGCGGCTGCGTCATGATGTGGTCCGCGATCTGGTACGCCCGCGCGACCAGCGCGTCACGCGGGACCACCTCGTTGACCATCCCCCACTCCAGCGCCTGCTCGGCGGTGATCGCCTGCCCGGTCAGCAGCGCGTAGGCGGCGCGCTTGACGCCGAGCAGCTCCTGGAAGCAGTTGTGGATGCCGTCGGCGGGCACCGAGCCGATGTCGTAGTGCAGGTCGAAGACCGTCGCGCCCGCCGCGGCCAGCGAGATGTCGCACATGAGCACGATCTCGGTGTGGAACCCGGGGCCGTTCAGCAGCCCGATCGTCGGGATCTCCAGGTCGTTGACCAGCGCCGACACGTTGATCCGGCCGTCCTTGTAGGCGTACTCGTACGCCCAGTACTCGAGGTCTTCCTCCTCGAGCGCGAAGCCCGCCGGGTCGGATCCCATCATGAACTCGTCCCCTGACCCGGTGAGGATGAGGATCTCGTTCTCCGGGTCCGCGCCCACGACCTTGAGCATCTGGCCGAGCGCCCGGTGGTTCTGCACCGACAGCTGGATGGGGCCGCCGACCGTGTGCGCCTCCACGAGCAGCACCCCGTCCTCCCGGCGGGTCATCCTGAAGAAGTCCTTGAACCGCTCGCTGTACTCCTCGAACTTGGGCGTTGGCACGAACTCCTGTAGCGACATCGGGGCTCCTCTTGGTCAGCCGGCGGAATCGTCAGCCACCCTAACGCCGCCCGCCAGGTCGCCGAACGCGTCGACCACGCGGTTGCTGATCATGTCGCCGTAGCCGAGCGCGTTGGAGACCTCGAACGCGCTGACCGTCGCCGGGCCGATCAGCGTCGTCACCCCCAGGTCCCCGGCGACCGACAGGTACAGCCGCACGTCCTTGGCCATCAGCTTGCCCGTCAGCCCGCCTTCCAGGTAGTCGCCCTTGACGATGCGCGGGAACCGGTTCAGCGAGGCGTAGCTGACGCCGCTGGAGGAGTTGATCACCTCGAGCAGCTGGCTGAGGTCGAGGCCCGCCTTCTTGCCCGCCACCATCACCTCGGCGGTCGCGGCCAGCGTCACCCCATTGAGGAAGTTGTTGAGCACCTTGGTCACGTGCCCCGCGCCGCTCGGCCCCATGTGGTGCACCGCGGCGCTGAACGCGGCGAGCAGCGGCCGCACCTCGTCGAGCGCGTCCGCGTCGCCGCCCACCATCAGCGTCAGCGTGCCCTGGTCGGCCGCCGCGGCGCCGCCGGAGATCCCGGCGTCGAGGTACCGGACGCCGCGCTCGCCCGCCGCGTCGTGCAGCGCCCGGGTGGACGCCGGGTCCGCGGTGGACAGGTCGACGATCACCTGGCCCGCCCGCGCGCCGGACAGCAGGCCGCCGGGGCCGCGCACCACGGTCTCGATGATCCTGCTGTCCGGGAGCGACATCATGATCACGTCGCAGCGCGCCGCCAGGTCGGCCAGGCTCGCCGCGGCCCGCG
>Ga0335074_10013919_pt1 | contig 11300 bp, 13 predicted proteins | sample Lox_Sample_23_FD_206715 | JGI IMG/M metagenome (GOLD analysis project Ga0335074, IMG submission 206715) | Soil microbial communities from Loxahatchee National Wildlife Refuge, Florida, United States - Lox_Sample_2.3 | ecosystem: Environmental > Terrestrial > Soil > Wetlands | place: USA...
CCGTGGCGTGAGCCGGCAATCGCTCCGCGGAGGTGGTGCATAGTGGCGTGTCATGAGCGATTGGAGAGCTGACCGGATTGGCTCTGCATTGCGGGGCGAGAATCCGACCGTGCTTGCGCGGCTGCCTGCCAGCTTCGCAGTCATCGGCGATGTCCAGTGGCTTCCCGGCTACTGCGTCTTGCTCGCTGACGACCCTGGTGTCACCCGTCTGAGCGACTTGCCCAGACCCAGGCGACTGGAGTTCCTGGACAGCATGGACCGGCTCGGCGAAGCGGTCGAGCTGGCCTGTCGTGCTGCCGATCCGGCTTTCCGGCGCATCAACTTGGAGATCCTCGGCAACACCGATGCGTTTCTGCACGCCCACATCTGGCCTCGCTACGACTGGGAGCCGGCCGACCGAATCGGACACCCAGTGTGGCTCTATCCAGGCCCGAACTGGGCTGATCCGGCAACCGCACTCGGCCCTCAGCACGACTTGCTGCGCGCGGGGATCCGGGCCGAACTCGAGCACCTCGACCGGTCCGCGTGACTGGCTCGGTGATGCGCGGAAATCACAGTTCCCAGTGTCGGTTAGCTCGGAAGAGTGCTATTTTCGCCGCAATGTGAACCTTGTTCAAGGCACCGAGCGGGGGAAGTGGCATGCACCGCACCAAGTTTTCCGCACGCCCCCGGAGTCTGCTGGTGCTTGCCGCCGGGGCGGGCTGCGCTCTCGCGGTCGGCACGGGGCTCGCGCCGGCCGCGACGGTGCAAGCGGCCAGTCAGGGACAGGAGGTCCTGGCACCGCCGGTTTACACCACCACGACCGGCGGGTTCAACGCCGTGACGGCGATATCGCGTGACGACGCCTGGGCCGTCGGCCAGAAGGCATACGGCCCGGAATCGATCCTGATCGCGCACTGGAACGGCCGCGCCTGGGCGACGTTCCCCGGACCGGTCTTTCGTCGTTCTGCGGTGCTGGCCGACGTTGCCGCCAGCTCGGCCCGTGACGTGTGGGCGGTCGGTGCTGTCAGCAGCCGCCACGGCAGCCGCACGCTGATCTTGCACTTCGACGGCACCCGCTGGAGTCGGGTGGCCAGCCCCAGCCCGTCTGTCCCCGCGGGGCTGTACAGCGTGACCGTCAATATGTCGGGCACTGCCTGGGCAGTGGGCAGCTCTTTCCCGCGGGGCGGTGGCGAGGACCCGCTCATACTGAGCTGGACCGGCCGGAGGTGGCGCGAGGTACCGCTGCGGTCATCCAGCAATCGCGAGCTGAGCGCGACATCGCTCAGCAGCGTTGCAGTCGGGTCAGCAGACCGCGCCTGGGCGGTCGGGCAGGGGGAGCCCGGATACTTCACCACTTTCGCCCAGTGGCGCGGAAAGCACTGGCGGGTGATCGCCAGCCCGGACATCGAAAGCGGATACCTCCAGTCCGTGGCGTTGGCGCCGCACGGCCAGGCCTGGGCGGTCGGCCGCGTTGGCGGCGGGCCGCTCATCATGCGCTACACGCGGTCGTCCTGGCGGCGGGTGCGGACACCCAAGTCGGCTGGCGAAGCCTGGCTGAACTCGGTAGCGGTCCTGCCGCACGGCGCGGCCTGGGCGGTCGGGCAAGCGCCCAGCGGGCGCGGCGTGATTCTGCGCTGGACCGGCCATGGCTGGCACTCGGTGGCGGTGCCGAGCATCTCGGTCGCGGGGTCCACCGGAGCGATCCTGGCCGGGGTAGCCGCGTACTCCTCACGCGACGCCTGGGCGGTCGGAGTTACCGACGGCGGCGACGGCTTCATCTTGCAGTGGAACGGGTCCGACTGGTAGCTACGTCTCGGTCCCTCGTGGCGCCGCAGGCATTTAGCCAAGGAACTCCAGAACTGCCGTGGTGAACTCCCTGGCGCCGAAGGCCGTGACGTGGTCGCCAGGCACCACGACAAGTCGCCCCTTAGGCAGCAGGGCGGCCAGCGAGCCTGCCGTCGCGCCGCGGCTGTCCAGGTCGCCCACGATGACGAGACTGGGCACGGATACTGATCGCAAGGCGTCCGCGGGCGTCGCCACGAAGGTGCCGAGGACAAGCCCGACTGCCCGCGGGTCCACGCCGCTCTCCCGGATCCAGTTCGCCATGGCCTCCCCGGGTGACCCGGCCGGCAGCGCGGCTCCCGACGCTACCGCGGCCAGTATCCGGCGGTGCCCGTCGGTCCTGTCGCTCTCGGCGTCGAGCGCATCAAGGCCCTGCCCGCCCACGACCGCATGCGCCGGGCGCGCGTCACGGGCCAGCAAGCGCAGCACGAGTTTGCCGCCCATGGAATACCCGCCCAGGTCGTAGTCGTCGAGCCCCAGGTGCCCGATGAGCGCGAGCATGTCGTCGGCGAGGATGTCGGGCAGGTAGCAGGCGGGTTCGTGCGGTCGCCCGCTGTCCCCGTGCCCGCGCAGGTCGGGCAGGATGACGCGGTAGCCGTGGTCGGCAAGCGCACGGACCAGGCCCTGATCGGCCAGCCGGGCACCGCTGCCCATCAGTCCGTGCAGCAGCACGAAGGGCCGCCCGGCACCGACCTCGCGCCAGGCCAGTTCAAGCCCGTCCAGGCAACGGAGGCGGTGCACCGCCGGTTCGGACACGTGCACTGGTCTACCACGGCGCTGTAGTAGGAGGCTACCGAGCTGAACCGGATCTTGCCTGGTTGGCCTTGCTCGGATTGCTGACGGCCGCAGAGCCGCCTGTTCCTGCATGCGCTCGTACACGATCGTCCGTCGACATGGTCATGGCGGCAGAAGCTGAGTTGATGTCTCGTCTGCGGTGGGTCCTTGGCGGTCGCCGATTCGTGGTCGGCTAGCCAGCGGTGGATACGAGTGGCTCCGCCATCCTTGATCCCTGTACTGCTGCGGTTAAGCGGGGCGGGCCGCGAGGAAATCTCGTTGATCCGGGAGCGTCGGGATCTGCAGCTACTGCGCCTACTCCTCGATGGCGCCGCCGATCCGCCGAAGATGCTGCCGGAAGGTGTAGGACGGCTCAGCTGCCCGCCGCGCCAGGTAGTCCTCGAAGCCCGTCTGCCGGCGCAGCGTCTCACCGGCCCGGATCCTGCGGGCCTGTTCCTGCTCGGTCTGCCTGATTTCACGCGCAACCGCCAGCACCTCCGCAGCCTTGTCAGAAGCGACGAACAACACCCCGTCGGCGTCGCCAAGCACGATGTCGGCCGCGGTGACAATGCACGACCCGATCCGGGCGCTGTCCAGTGCCCCGGGCTCCCGCTCATCCAGGCGGACCGGTCCGGCTGGGCAGCTGCCATAGCTGAACACAGGAAGGCCGATCTCCGCCAGTTCCGGCGTATCGCGGTGCAGCCCCCACACGACGAGGCCGCCCACTCCTGCCGCCTGGGCCTCCAGCACTACCAGATCGCCCACGCATGCCTCGTCCGTCCGCCCGCCGTTGTCCACGACCAGCACATCCCCCTGCCCGGCGCTGTTGAGTGCCTCAAAGAACACATCAACACTGCCGTAGTGGCGCGCCGGCAACGCCCGTCCCGCGATCTGGCGGCCCGCTACGACAGCTGCGATGCCGGCTGGCGCGACGCGCAGCGGCACACCGCAGCGCATGCAGGCATCGGCAACCAGCGGCGAGGGCAGATCAGCGAAGTTCTCCAGCATGCCTGCTCCCTCCGGCACGATCCCGTTCACCCGCAAACGCTACGCTCCGGCCGACCGAGCCATCTTGCCCGAAAGGGCAGGCTTCTTCCTGCGGCACAGCGCGAGCAGGGCTCGCGCTGTGCCACTTGCCGCCGGACGGGCGGGGTTCCCTGGAAGCGTGGACACTCTGATTGGGCTGATCTTGCTCTGCTCCGCTGCGCCGGTCTCGGGGCGGGCCAGCCGTGGTGGCCCTGATCGTGTCACATGCCCGTTGAAGGTGCGGTTCGGCGGCGCAGTGGCAGTCACGTGCCTGAAGCCGTGCAGGCCGCGAGGACGTAGTTACGGCGCCCGTGCAGATTTTGGCGGGCGCGGTCGTAGCCCTTGGTCGATTAGATCTCCGGCAAGATTCGGGGATCGGGGCTCAGTATTCACCTTTGATCACGAAGAAGGAGCCGCGGATCACACCGGCCAGTTTTGAGTTCTGGCGCGCGAACTTGAAGCGCGACGCCAGCTCCGGGGGAACTTCCATGCCTTCGGAGAGCTTGAACCCGACTGCGCGCTTCTCCCCATCCTTGATGCCGTACATCACGTTGATTGACAGGCCGGACTCGTAGAAGACGTAAGCCATCCGGAAACCGTCTACCTCGAAGGAAGTCACTTCGAGCGGCCGGGCGGAGATTACTATGTCGCGCTCGGCTGCGAGAATGCGGTTCACCCAGTCGAGCGTCTCCGGTGCGTCACTTGCCGGGCTCACAGTGAAGACGTGACTGTACTTGTTCCGGTAGTACCGTGCCTCGTTGGCACGGAGCCCAGCCAGCGCCTTCGCGACTGGGGACGCTTCCAAGCCGACGTCAGATACGTTCTCGAAGTCGACGATGTACGGCACGGGCCCTCCCGAAGACGATCTGGCAAGGCAACGGTAGCGGACGAGCGAGGGCCGTTCTCCCTGGACAGCACACCTGCGCTGCATGCGTGCTGAGGCAGCTTCACGCCGACCCGGGCATGCTACCTCTCCTAAGATGTCAATGTGGCGAACGCGCTCATCAACGGGATCGACGTCTATTACGAGGTCTCGGGCGATGGACCGCCGTTGCTGTTCATCAACGGCTCGGGGTCGACTATCGACGACGTGAGGCCGTTGACTGCGCTGTTTGCTCCGGCCTTCCGAGTGGCGATCGCGGACTCCCGAGGTATGGGCCGTACGAGCGTGCCAGAGGCCGCCTATGCGATGGCCGATCTGGCGAGCGACGCCGTCGGACTGGCCGATCGTCTCGGGTGGGCCGCCTTCAACCTGATCGGCGTGAGCTTCGGTGGCATGGTGGCCCAGGAGGTTGCGGTCACCGTGCCCGCGCGGATCCAGCGACTGGTCCTCGTGTGCACGTCCTCGGGCGGGGCCGGCGGGTCGTCGTACCCGCTCCAGGATCTGGCGCAGCTCGAACCCGGGCAGCGGGCTGCGCAGTCAGCTCGGATCATGGACACCAGGTTCACCCCCGAGTGGCTGGCCGCTCACCCGGAGGAGCAGGCACTCCTCGACCGGCTGGCGCGGCAACGGAGCGAGGAACCGTCCGCTAGCGCGCAGCGTGGCGCCGAACTACAGCTGCAGGCGCGCGCTGGCCACGACGTGTTCGATCGCCTCTCCCGCATCAAGAGCCCGACGCTCGTCGCATCCGGCCGATTTGACGGGATCGCCCCGCCTGAGAATGGTGCGCAGATCGCCGCGCAGATCTCCGGTGCCGAGTTGCGTCTGTACGAGGGTGGCCACGGCTTCTTTCTGCAAGACCCGACGGCGATTCCGGAAGTCATGGACTTCTTGCGCTCTGGATCCGCAGCGGAGCATGTCTGAGCAGCGTGCGCGAGGCCCGAAGTTGAACCTGCCGACCGCGACGGCTGGAAGACGTACCGCGGCCGGGGCCTGCTAGGTGCCTGCGCGACCGAGCAGGAAGAACTCATGGTTCGGTTGCAGCGCGGTCAGGTGGGCGAGCCTGTTTGAGGCGGCGAACAGCGCAGTAATCGCGCCGACGTCCCAGATCTCGTCGTCGGTCAGACCGGCCGCGCGGGCGCTGGCTACGTCGGCGTCCCCGAACAGCTCGGGCGTGCGGGCAAGGGCGAGGGCGAGATCGACGATGGCGCGGGCGCGCTCGTCGAGCGGGGCGTGCCAGGGGTTGGTGCCGACGTGGTCGGACAGGTACGGATCCTTGGCGCGGATTCGCAGGATCGCGCCATGGGCGACCACGCAATAAGTGCAGTGGTTCGCCGCGGACGTCGCCACTACGACGAGTTCGCGCTCAGCCTTGCTCAGGCCCTCGGTCCGTTCCATCAGCGCCTCGTGGTAGTCGAGGAACGCGCGCAGCTCAGCCGGTCGGTGGCCGAGCGCCCGGAAGATGTTCGGCACGAAGCCCGACTTCTGCGCGATCTCGGCGACGCGCTCGCGCAGGTCATCGGGAAGATTATCGGGCTCTGTCATCCCGAAGCGGCTCTCCATGATTCCTCCCGGCGTCGAGGCGTTATCGCCATCCTGGCACTGTCCTGCCGACAGCTCCGGCACGGAATCAACAGCGCAGCGCGGTTCGGCTGGCTGCGGCCCTCCATAACGAACCTTCGGAGCGTTCGGTCACGATAGCGGCAGATGGCGCAATGCGCCTGGGAGGCGTGCTCGGGGATTTTGACCTGAATGCGATCTGGACGTGATATGTCACCGCCGTGGCTGTGCGGAGCCGGCAGGTTTGGCGCGATGTGGCCAGGGAGATGCTCTGGCCGATGCGGTTGCTGAAGAGGGCAGCGTGGCACTGTCACGACGGCAGGAGAAGCCGATGACGACCCGGCCGGACTCGCCCACGGGGCTGAGCTTCGAGCGTGATGTCCGTCCGCTGTTCCGCAACAAGGATCATGAGTCGATGCTCAAACACATCGACCTGTGGTCATACAGCGACGTCCGGGCGCACCAGGACGCGATCCTGTCGCGCCTCCGCGACGGCACGATGCCCTGCGACGGAGCGTGGCCGCCAGAGCAAGTCGCCGTGTTCCAGAGCTGGATGGCCGGCGGGTCGGCGCCCTGAACGCACGCTGTCATAACGGGGCAGAACACGCCCCCTTCTACATGCCCGGCGACGGGGATTGCACCCTAGCGGACGGGGTACCGGGTCGGATGGATGGTTCGGTCGATGCGGCGAAGCCCGACGAGAGCCGGCACGCCTGGGGGAGGAAGCTTCATGAGTGTCATCGATGAGGCGCTCAGCGCCAATGCGACCAAGTCCAGTGGCTACGATCCCGCCCGTGGGAAGCCACCGGCACCCAAGATTGCGATCGTCACCTGCGCTGACCCTCGGCTTAGCAGCATCGAGCAGATGCTGGGTCTCGCCGACGGCGATGCCGACATGATCAGGAACTTCGGCACCGTGATCGATGACGATTCGATCCGGTCGCTCGTCCTGTCGACCAGGCTGCTGGGCAGCAAAGAGATAATGATCATCAATCACACTGACTGCGGGATGCTCAGGTTCACCGATAGCGATATGGAGAACCGGCTCCGCAAAGACACAGGCGAGGCGCCGATTGCGCCGGCCAAGTTCTACAGCTTCACCGATGCCGAGGCGAATACCAAGGAGCAGATGCAGAAGGCCAGGTCCCATCCATGGATCTCGCCGGATGTCCCGGTCCGCGGGTTCGTCTACGACGTGAAGACCGGGCGGCTCAGCGAGGTCTTCCAGGACCGGCAGACGATCACTAGCTAGCAGGAGCGGTTTGCCGCCAGCAATCGCGACCGTTGCAGGACACCGATGCCGTCTCCCTCGCGCTGCGAGTTAAGGCACCGAAGCGCGTGTTCGTGCAGCTGTCGCTCGCCGGCTGCCGGCGGCGCTCCTGGCTGCTGCGTCGGGTATTGAAGCACGCCGTGCCGACAAAATGACGGTTCACCGCACACCCGTGTCGCTGCCTAGCTGAGTCCGTCCACAGTCGCATCGCGCAGCGCGCGGCGCCGCTGTGCTGTGCGGCAGCGTCGGTCGCGGAGGTGGTGACCGATGCCAGTCGCCCGTGCGCACGCGATTGCCCTGGTCGGTGTCCAGGGTCATGTTGTCGAGATCGAGGCCGATATCGAGAACGGCCTGGTGGCGCTGCTCCTGGTCGGCCTGCCTGATACCGCGCTGCGTGAGGCGCGGGACCGGATCCGCTCGGCGATCATCAACAGCCAGCAGTCCTGGCCGCTCAGGCGCATCACTGTCGGCCTGTCACCGGCGAGCTTGCCCAAGCGCGGCGCGGGCTTCGACCTCGGACTGGCCATAGCGATCCTGGCGGCTGCCGAGTCGGTGTCCAAGGAGCAGCTCGAGGACACGGTGTTCATCGGCGAGCTCGGACTGGACGGCAGGGTCCGGCCGGTGCCAGGAGTCCTGCCCTCGATCGCCTCAGCCGCGGCCGCCGGGTTCAGCCGGGCAGTGGTTCCGGTGCAGAATGCCGGCGAAGCCGCTCTCGTCCCGTCGATGCAAATCGTGGCAGTCCCCACGCTCAGCTCGCTGATCGAATGGCTGCGAGACGCCGGAGCTGGCGTTCCGGCATCGGGCGTCCAGGTGCTGGAGTCCGGAAGCGGCATCGCGCCGCCGGCGGCCGACATCGACCCCTCGGCTCCGCGCCGTGACCTCGCCGACGTGGTCGGGCAGCCGGTCGCAAGGCGCGCGGCCGAGATCTGCGCGGCTGGCGGCCACCATATGCTGCTGCTCGGACCGCCCGGTTCAGGAAAAACCATGGTCGCCGAACGGCTGCCCACGATCATGCCCGCGCTGGATCCGCCCGCCGCGCTGGAAGTCAGCGCCATCCACTCTGTCGCTGGAGTGCTGCGGCCGGAGCGTCCGCTGGTGACCGAGCCGCCCTTCTGCGCCCCGCACCACACCGCAACGAAGGCTGCGATCGTCGGCGGCGGCAGCGGGATCATCAAGCCCGGCGCAGCCTCGCTAGCGCACCACGGTTGCCTGTTCCTGGACGAGGCGCCTGAGTTCGACCGTGATGTACTCGATGCGCTGCGTCAGCCGATCGAGTCAGGCGAGGTCGTGGTTGCGCGCTCCGGTCTGACGGCTCGGTTTCCGTCCCGGTTCACGCTTGTGCTCGCCGCCAACCCGTGCCCGTGCGCCCGGACCTCAGCCAGCGGGTCCGGCTGCACCTGCACGCCGCTCGTCAGGCGCCGGTACCTGGCGAAGCTGTCCGGTCCGCTGCTCGACCGGGTTGACGTGAAGGTCGAGGTGATGCCCGTCGGGCGGGCCGAGCTGCTTAGCGACCGGCAGCTGGCTGAGCCGAGCGCGGTGGTAGCGGCCAGGGTTGCCGAGGCTCGGATGCGGACCGCGCGCCGGCTGCGCGACACCAGGTGGCGGCTGAACGCCGAGATACCGGGCAGCGAGCTGCGCCGCAGCTACCGTCCCGCAGCGAGCGCGCTGGCTCCGCTGGAGCGAGCGATGGACCTTGGCCAGCTCAGTGCCCGCGGCGCGGACCGGATCATCCGCATGTCCTGGACGCTCGCCGACCTGGCTGGTCAGCCGCGACCGCGGCTCGCCGAGGTGGCGACGGCGCTAGGGCTCTGGCTCGGAGCCGGCGTGTGATCGGCTTGTGCCCGGCCGGTCCCCGTTCCCGCCTGCGTCGTCCGCAGCAGCCGGTGCGCCAGGATCGCGACCTCAGCACCCGGGTCGTACAGCTCCGGCTGGGTCGCCGACCCGACAGTCACGGCGGCGAAGGGGCATCCGCCGCTGCTCATGGCAACGTCGTCGTGGCTATCCGCCGCATTGAATCGGAGCGCGAAACCGCCGAAGAGAGGGCACGAGAGGACCGATCCCGGCGGGAATGCGTGCAGCGAGTTGATCAGAGTGGCCAGTGCCGAGATGACCGTGCGTGAAGTCACCGTGCGCCAGAGGGCGTGGCCCGGTGTCAGCGCGACCCAGATCCGGACGGACCGGAAGGCGGCCGGATCGATGTACTCCGTGACCGAGCGGGACGGGTACCAGATCGCCTGGGAATCGACGCGCAGCAGGGCGTCGACGCCATTGCTCGCCGGCACCACCGTGTAGATGAGCTCAGCCGCATAGATGCCGGGCGGTAGCCGGCGCGGGCTGTCCGCGATGGTCTGCATACTGGCGACGCCCGGGCCACCCCCGATGCTGGTGTCCGAAACGGCCATCCCGGCGGGAGTGTGCGCGTGCAAGAAGGCGGTGGCCTCGGCTGTTGGCAGCGGCAGGCGGTAGAGCCGGACGAGGTCCGCGAACCGGGTCGCGCCCATGATCTGGCCAGGCTGACGCAGTGACCGCGGGAGCGGTCGCGCCCGCTCGCGCCGCGCACCGGCCGGCAGCACCATTCGCTCGAGCATCAATCGGGCTAGCGCGTCCGCTTGTGCCCTGGTGGCTCCGGGCGGGCCAAGGCGCTTCGCCCGCATCGCTGCCTGAGCTGCCGGAGCCAGGGTGCGCTTGGCCGCGTCGCGCGGATAATGCACGCCGCCACAGGCGGCAGCACCCAGCAGGGCGACTAGCAGCGCCAGGCCAACCCGGACTGCTGGCAGTGTCCGTGCTCGCTGCGCTGACATCTGGACGACCTCCGGTCGGCTGCTCGCTTGATCGTCAACTTAGACGCGGCCGCCGCTCTGATGGTTCATGCGGATTTAAAGCATGCCGACGGGTCCAGAAGCGCTGGCAAGATTGGCGCATGGACGGGCCAGACGCTCGCGTGCCGATGGACGTGGCGGGGTACGTGCGCAGCAGCCGCGAGGGGCCGTGCTTCATCTGTGCCATGCTGGCCGACCAGCCGCGCTACCGGCACCACCTGCTCTACGCGGACGCGGACACCGTGGCATTCCTGAGCCGGTACCCGACCCTGCCCGGCTACAGCATCGTCGCGCCGCGGCGCCATGTCGCCAGCTGGGTGCGGGAGCTGAGCGAAGCCGAGTTCCTGGCATTTCAGGCCGTCGTGCGCAGGATTGCGCTGGCGTTGGAAGCTACTCTGCCGACCGAGCGTATGTATTCGCTCAGCCTCGGCAGCCAGCAGGGCAACTCGCACCTGCACTGGCACCTCGCGCCGCTGCCGCCAGGAGTTCCGTACGACCAGCAGCAGTACCACGCGCTGATGGCTGAGCATGGCGTGCTGGACGTCAGCGAGCAGCAGCAGGCTGATCTCGCCGACCGGATCAGAAGCAAGCTGCGCGGCTGACCGCCAGCCTCAGGCGGTCACACGAATGCTCCCGACGCCGTAAACCCTGACGTGCTTGGTACCGAGCATATATGCTTGACTTGGCATATGCCATCATGGGTATATTAGCTCTGTGCCTACGACAGTCTGGCCGGCGCTGACCGAGCCGAAGCGACGAGCGGTCCTCGACCTCCTGCGGCAGCGTCCGCGCGATGTGGGTGAGCTGGTCGACGCTCTGGGCGTCAGCCAGCCGACGGCGTCGAAGCACCTCCGTGTGCTGCGCGATGCCGGTCTGGTGCGCGTCACAGGCGTCGCCCAGCGGCGGGTCTACTCGATCGACCCGGCCCCGCTGATGGCACTCGACGCCTGGTTGGCTCCGTACCGCGAGCTATGGAACGACCGGCTGGACGCTCTCGAGCGCTATCTAGATGAGGAGGGGTCGTGACCGACCTCGGTACCTACATCGAGCTCGACGGCCGTCCCGCCGTGCGGTTCGTCCGGACCTATGCCCATCCGATCGAGCAGGTCTGGGCCGCAGTGACGACCAGCGAGGGGCTGGCTCGCTG
>Ga0335074_10013920_pt1 | contig 11298 bp, 10 predicted proteins | sample Lox_Sample_23_FD_206715 | JGI IMG/M metagenome (GOLD analysis project Ga0335074, IMG submission 206715) | Soil microbial communities from Loxahatchee National Wildlife Refuge, Florida, United States - Lox_Sample_2.3 | ecosystem: Environmental > Terrestrial > Soil > Wetlands | place: USA...
GTCCTTAAAAGTGACTCCCGGCTTAGGGAAGTCCGGGATATCTCTTATGAGGTCCCTGATCTGCGCGCCGACGGTCTCCATACATCCAGCGTACTACCGCTAAACAGCCAGCCCGGAGAGGGGGGCGAGGGAGGTCGGGGCAGGCCGGCCCGGGCAGGTCGAGTCAGCCCGCAACCAGTTAGCGCCGGCGAGGAGCCTTCTTACGCGGTCTCGGCGCCACGGCCCTCCCACCGGTTGCCTTGGCAGCACCCGCCCCGGGGCGTTTGCCGGCAGCGGCGGCGCCGGTGCCCCCGAGGCGGCTCAAGCCCGGCTGTTCCCCGTTGCCGCCGGCACCCTCACCATTGAGGCCATCGCGACCCTTAGCACCGTCACCCGGCCCGAGGTCGCGGCTCGGGTCGCCAAGCTCGGCCCAAGCCGCTGCCGTCCCGGCGCTGGCCGCCGCAGAGGCGTGCGCGCTTCGCTCTGCGCTGGCCCGGCCCGCTCCAGAGGCGCTCGCCCTTGTGAGAGCGCCGAGAGTGCTGGCCGGCTCTTCTTGAGCTCTCGTCCCGCCTGCCACGCCTAACCCCGGTGCCGCGCCCGAGGCCTGGCGGGCGGTGACGAGGTTGCCACCCGAGACCATTGCCGCCGTGATCACCTGGCGGGACTGAGGGTATGCCGCCAGGCGCCGCCTGATCTCGACATAGCGCGGCTCGCGCTCCTTGAGCAGCGCCAGGATCGGCGACGCGATGAATATCGACGAGTACGCCCCGCTCATCAGGCCGATGAAGAGCGCCAAACCGAAGTCGTTGAGCGCCGACGCCCCGAGGATCCACGACCCGATGACCAGGATGCAGAACACCGGCATGATCGCCACGAACGATGTGTTGACGGAGCGGGCAAGCACTTGGTTCATCGAGAGGTTGACAACGTCGGTATAGGTGTAGCGGTTGGTCGAGGCGAGGCCCTTGGTGTTTTCTTTCACCTTGTCGAAGACGACGATCGTGTCGTAAATGCTGTAGCCCATCACCGTGAGGAAGGCGATCACTGTGTCGGGGCTCACTTGGAACCCCGAAAGCGCGTAAATGCCGACCGTCACCAATATGTCGTGAAGCAGCGCCACGAGCGCGCCGATCGCCATTTTGGTCTCGAAATAAACCGCGATAGCGATGGCTATCAGGACCAAGAAGACGATGACGGCCTCTACCGCTTTCTTGGAAATGCTGCTCCCCCAAGACGGCCCGATCAGGGTGGCGTTCACATCGCGGGTCGGGACGTGGGCGATATTTGCGAGCTCGTCGGTGACCTTGTCCACGAGCGCCGTGTTGCCGGTGATAGATGAGGAGGCCTCGACCTGGATGTTCTTTTTCCCGGTCTGCTGGTTCGTGAGCTGGATGATCTCCGACTGCCCGAGCAGAGGGCTGATCTTGTCGATATGAGCTCGCACCGTCGCCACGGAGGCGTCCGTCGGCACTTGCCAGAGGCTGCCTCCCTTGAAGTCGATGCTGAAATTGAGCCCTCCGACACCAAGCGAAATCAAGCCGATAACTATCACGAGCCCCGAGCAGACGAACCAGATCTTCCACCGGTTGATGAAATCGAAGTTGGTCTGGCCGTGGTAGAGCCGCAGGACCGCGTTGCCCGCTGTGCGCCCAGTGCTTGGCGCCATTACTCCCTACCAACCACTAGCGCGCGAACAGGCAACCTTGGGGCGGTCGCTGCGGACGGTCGCCTCATGTGCTGTACCACCCTGCGCCCAAGCCCCTGCTCACGCCGAGGACACTGCCCTGGCCGAGCGAGGCGCGCCTGCCGATGAGGATCACGAGCGGGCGCGTGAAGAAGAACGTCGTGACGACATTGAGCAGTGTTGCGAGGCCGAGGAAAAACGCAAAACCGCGCACGTCCCCCACGGTGAGGCTGTAAAGGATCAAGGCGGCGATGAAGGACGAAAAGTCCGCCGCGAGGATCGTCCGAAAGGCGCGCGAGAAGCCTTTTTCGACCGAGGTCCGCACTGTGCGGCCGCTGCGGATCTCCTCCTTGAGCCGCTCGAAATAGACAACGCAAGAGTCCGCCGTGACCCCTACCGAGACGATCAGGCCGATCACCCCCGACAGGGTCAGGGCGAGGCCCTCGGTGTCGCTCAACAAAGTCGTTATCGAATAGAGGAACGCTCCCGACATGCAAATCCCGATCACTACGACCAGCCCGAGGGCGCGGTAGTAGACCAAGAGGTAGATGATCACGATGAGCACCGAGACCCCGCCGGCGATGGCCCCTGCTTTGAGGGAGTCGGTGCCGATCGAGGGCGACACGTTCTCGATGTCCTGGGGCTGGAAGCGCACCGGCAGCGAGCCGTAATTGAGCGCGTTCGCGAGATCCTGGGCCGTCTGAGAGGTGAAGGGGTCTGAGGCGCTCGCGCTTATCACCGCACCGTTCGGGAAGGACTGGGCCTCGATCGACGGCGCCGAATAAAGGGTCGCGTCCAGCTCGATCGCCTGCTGGGCGCCGTAGGGCGGGCACTGCAGGGCGTCAAGTGGGCTGCTCTTGTCCTCCAGGTAGCACGAGTAGTACTGCGAAGCGTAATCGTTGAACTGTGTCGACCCTTTACCCGTGAACGAGAGGTCCACCTCCCAGTCGTCGGTCGATTGGTTGACGTCCGCGACTGCAGTTTTCACGATGCTGCCGCTCATGTTTGCCGGGCCGAGCACGTACCGGTAGTCAGGCACGTAACGGCCCTTTACGAAGTCCGAGTACATGGGCAGCACGACCGTGTCGCCTGCGTTGTCGGAATTGGCGGGTGTGAGGCCGTACTGGTCCCCGTTGGGTGGCTTGTACTGTTCCTGCGCCGCCGCGCTGAGCCCGCAGATCGTCGAACTGAGGCTGGTAGTGGTGGTAGTGGGCGGCACCGTAGTTGTGGTCGAGCGCTTGGCCGAGCTGGCCCCCGCACCGGTGGGCGACTTCGCAGTGGGCGCCGATGTGGTCGCTGACGTCGTCTTCGACGAAGTGCCAGCCGACGCTTGAGCACTGGGCGCGCCGTCGGCCAAGGGGTAGGAAACCGAAGCCAGCTCCGCGCTCAGCGCCTGTCGGGGACCTATGGGCGCTGTTGCCGATTTTTTCTTGGCGCTCGAGTGAGCCTTAGGAGTTGCTGGCCGGGTCGTCGTAGTCGTCGCGGACTTGCTGGACGGGCTTGTAGTCGTCGTTGTGCTCCCGACATAGGGAGCGATGACGCACTCGACGGGGCGGAAAAACAGCTGCGCCGTCTCGCCCACTACCGCCAGCACTTGGGTGTCGTTCTTTGCGCCGGGCAGTTCGATGTCTATGTCATTGCCCTGGACAGTGACCTGCGAATTGGAGACACCGAGCCCGTCGACGCGGTTCTCGATGATCGTCTGTGCTTGCGTGAGGGTGTTCTGGTTGACCTTGCCTTGGGGTTGCTCGACGACCGAGACACCGCCCTTGAGGTCCAGCCCGAGCAACGGCGTCTTCCCCGTAAAGATGGTCGCCCCCACGCTCAGGACCGCGATGAGCAGCATGGCAAAAAGAGACCACACCAACGGCCTTGCGCGCATGCGGCCCTACTTTTCGCCCGCGGGGGCGACGCCTCCGTCGCTCGTGCCCGCCCCGCCAGCGGAGCTACCCCCGCCATCAGCACCGCTACCAAGCCCAGTCGCGCCCACCTCGGGCCAAGCGTCGCTCGCCGAGGACCGACGGCGCACAGAGCGCGCCCTGCTGCCGATGGCGTTGGAGCCAGTGGCGCCGTAGGGCCCCTCGTCCTCGCCTGCCGTGCTCCCAGCTGTGCCGGTCGAATAGGTCGAGCGCCCCGAAGAGCCACCGGCGTTGCCTGCCGAAGACGCACCTCCAAAGCCACCAAAGCCGCCCGGCCGCCCGGCGCCCATGCCACGTCCCGCTGATGACTGCATGTAAGTCGAGCGCAGCTGGACTGCCTGAGGGACGAACTGGACGACGACCCCGTCGGAGACCTCGACATCGACCTCCCCGTCGCCGATGCGCACCACGTGCCCGACCATCCCCGCCGCTACTACTTCGTCCCCGAGGTCGTAACTCCTTGCCTGGCGCATCGCTTGCACCCGGCGACGCTGGTTGGGACGGATCATCACGAAATAGAGAACTGCGAAAAGTGCAACGATCACGAGCAAGAAGTACGAGCCGGAACTGGTGCTCGCTTTGGTCGTGGTGCTGGTCGTCGACGCGACGACCATGTGGGACAAGCTGTTCATGAAGTGCATATGGAGATCGATGCCACCTAGCAGCAACATGCGACCCCCCGTCCAGGGGGCGCGACGGACAAACGACTAGCCTAGCGGTTCCCCGGGCCCCCAGGACCGCAGTCGCACGGCCTCGCGCGCCTGTCTCGACCAAACAAGCTCGACCTGCTCACGCAGCTCGGAGAGCCGGCCGTCGAGGACCGATCGCCGGGCCCGCGCCATCAGCCCCTCTAACCACATGAGGTTGTGCAGGCTTACCAAGCGCCCTGCGCTCGGCTCCTTCACGTTGAAGAGGTGGCGTAGGTAGGCGCGGCTGTGGCGCTGGCAGACCGGGCATGGGCAGGACGGGTCGAGCGGAGACGAGTCGGTCGAGCAGGCGGCGGCTTTCACCGCGAGTTTGCCCAGGGACGTCAACGCGGTCCCGTGCCTCGCCAAGCGGGTAGGCAGGACGCAATCGAACATGTCGACGCCCAAGGCGACTGCGGCCAGCACCGTGGCCGGGTCACCGACACCCATCAGGTACCGCGGCCGGTCCTCGGGCAAGTGCGGGAGCGTTGCGGCGAGCGCCATCATCAGCTCGGGCCGGGTCTCGCCCACCGAAAGCCCCCCGATCGCGTAACCGTCAAAGCCGATCTCGGCCATGCGCCTTGCGTACTTCTCCCGCAGGTCCGGTTCGCTCCCGCCTTGCACGATCCCAAAAAGCTGCTGGCCGGAGCGGTGGTGCGCCCCGCGCGCTCGCTCTGCCCAGGCGATCGTGCGCTCCCCCGCGAGCTCGAGGGCGCCACGGCTCGCCGGGAGCTCTGTGCAAACGTCGAGCGCCATCTGGACATCGGCGCCGAGCAGCTCCTGCACCGCCACTGCGCCTTCCGGCGTGAGCCTCTGCCAGCTCCCGTCGTAGGACGAGCGGAACGTCACGCCTTGGTCGTCGACCGCGCACGGCAGCGACATCACCTGGTAGCCGCCGGAGTCGGTGAGGAAATGGCCGGCCCAGCCCGTGAAACCGTGGAGCCCCCCCATCGCCGCAACCACTTCGGCTCCCGGCCTGAGCATGAGGTGGTACGTGTTCGCGAGGACGACCTCGGGGGCGAGGGTCTCCAAGTCCGCAGCGGAGAGAAGGCGGACCACGCCACGAGAGCCGACAGGCATGAAACAAGGCGTCGAGAAGCAGCCCCGGGCCGTGACGACTTTGCCCGCCCTCGCCGCGCCATCCCTGGCCTCGACCTCGATCACGCCGGTAGCGCCCGGCCAACGATCATCGCGTCGCCAAAGGAGAGGAACCTGTAGCCCTCCGAGAGAGCCAGGTGGTACAGGCTCCTCCAGCGAGGCCCCGTAAAAGCCTCCAAGAGCACGAGCAGCGTGCTCCTCGGTTGGTGGAAGTTTGTCATGAGCACATCGACAACGGAGAAACGATGGCCCGGTTGGATGAACAGTTCGGTCCTGCCCTCCAAGAGCCCCGTCGAGGCAGCAGACTCCAGGGCCCTCACCGTCGTCGTCCCCACGGCCACGACCCTGCTCGCTTGGTGGCATGCTTGCCAGGTCCCCTCGGGCACGCGGTAGCGCTCGGCGTGCATCGAATGGCCTTCGACGTGCCCTGGTCTTATGGGCCTGAACGTCCCCAGCCCCACCGCGAGGTCGAGGTGAGCAACCTTGGCACCCCGGCGGCAGCAGCTGTGGAGCAGTTCCGTGGTCAAGTGGAGCCCGGCAGTCGGTGCCGCCACACTTCCGGGGTGGTCGGCGTAAACGGTCTGGTAACGCTCGGGATCGCGCAGCGGGCTGTGAATGTAGGGCGGCAAAGCGACGCTCCCGTAGGCGCTCAGGTCCTCCACGAGGCTGCGGACCCTCCGGTTCCCGTCGGTGAGCCGCTCCCCCACTTCGATCACCGCCTCGTCCCCCGAGTAGAGCACCGTCCCAGGCGCCAGGCGCCGGCCCGGGCGGACAAGCGCCTCCCAGGTCCCGAGTGCCCCGGGCCCTCCAGGGGCCCCAGGGGCGCCGGGGAGCGGCTCCAAGAGCAAGACCTCGGCGGCGCCTCCGGTGGCCTTGTGCAAGTTGAGGCGGGCCGGCACGACTCTCGAAGTGTTCACCACGAGGAGGTCCCCCGGCCCGACCAGGTCGGGGAGGTCCGACACCCTCATGTGGCGCTCGTGGCCAGGCAGGTCGACCAGGAGCCGAGCGGAGTCCCTCGGCTCGGCGGGTTCTTGCGCGATGGCCGCTTCGGGCAAGTTGTAGTCAGGGGCTTCCATGGCTTGTTGACCATTTTGGCAGCGGCCCGCCCCTGGCCCCCTCCTGCCCCGGCTGAACAGCTCAGCGAGGTCAGCTCCAAAGAGACGGCGGTTGCCCGTTCCCCTTCGGGCTGGCTTGCTCAGCCCGGCGAGCAGCCCTCCCCGAGGCGGTGGCATCGCCGTCGGCTTGTTCGCGAGCCAGCACCCGCGCCGGGACAGGCAGCCCCAGGTGTTCCCATGCGAGCGGCGTGGCCACCCTTCCCCGCGGGGTGCGCATCATCATCCCCAGTTGTAACAAGAACGGCTCGTAGACGTCCTCGACAGTCTCTGGGGCCTCCCCGACAGCGATGGCGAGAGTGCTCAGCCCGACCGGGCCACCACCGAACCGAGAGCACATGGCGTCGAGTACCGCCCGGTCGACCTTGTCCAGGCCGAGCCGGTCCACCTGGAACAGCTCCAAGCCGTCCTTGGCGACTCGCACGTCGATCGTCCCGTCACCCCTCACCTCGGCGTAGTCACGGACCCTCTTCAAAAGCCGGTTCGCGAGGCGGGGAGTCCCCCGGGAGCGCTTTGCGATCTCAGCTCCACCCTCCCTGTCGACCGTCGCCCCGAGGAGGCCCGCCGAACGGCGAACGATCAGCTCCAGCTCGCCGGGGCGGTAGTAGTCGAGGCGAGCAACAAAGCCGAAGCGGTCGCGGAGCGGGCCGGTGATGAGGCCAGTACGTGTAGTTGCGCCAACGAGCGTGAAGGGCGGCAGGTCGAGCCGCAGGCTCCGAGCCGCGGGGCCTTTGCCAAGGACTATGTCGAGCTGGAAGTCCTCCATCGCTGGGTAGAGGATCTCTTCGACCGGCCGGGCGAGGCGGTGGATCTCGTCTACGAAAAGAACGTCGCCCTCGCCGAGGTTGGTCAACAACGCTGCCAAGTCCCCCGCCCTCACCAGCGCCGGCCCTGAAGTGACCCGGAACCCGGCACCCATCTCGTTGGCGACGATGCCCGCCAATGACGTTTTGCCGAGCCCCGGCGGCCCCGCGAAGAGCATGTGGTCGACGGGCTCGCCCCTGCGGCGGGCAGCCTCCAACATGATCGACAGGTGCTCCTTCAGCTCCGGCTGGCCGACGAACTCGGACAGCCTCTTCGGGCGCAGGGAGACCTCTTCGGCCATCTCCACAGGGCCCGCAGAGGGCGCCAGCAGCCGCACTTCAGCGCCCGCTGCATTGCTCATAGCCGGCCCGCAAGTTCCTTGAGCGCCGAGCGCAGCAGCTCGTCGGTAGGCCCGTCGAGAGGCAGGCGCGCCAGCGCTTGGCGGACCTCGTCGGTGCCGTAACCGAGGTTGGCGAGCGCCGCCCTCACCTCGTCACGCTGGGTGGCCCTGTCCGCTGCACTTGCTTCGTGCGGCGCGCCCGAGCCTTGACCGCCAGAGGCGGCCCCACCCGCTGCCCCGGCTCCCTCCCCTTCGTCGCCATCTTGGGCACCCGGGCTCGAGGCGCTCTGGCCGCCTGCCCCGTTAGGAGCCCCGCTCGCGGGGCCAGCCTCTTTGGCGATGTCGATGATCGCAGCAGCTTCAAAACGAGGCGCCAGTTCGAGCACGAGGCGGGCGGCAGTCTTTTTGCCGATCCCGGGGACCAGGGTGAGAGCGTCTGCGTCCCCACCCAGCACGCACCGGCGCAACGTTGCGGGGGAAAGAACCGAGATGAGCGCCACCGCCAACGCCGGGCCGACGCCGTGCGCCCCGAGGAGGATCTCGAAGCAGTCACGCTCCTCCCTGGTCGGGAAACCATAAAGGACCATGGCGTCTTCGCGCACGTGGGTGTGCACGTGGAGAAAGCTCGGGCCGCCGAGGTCCCCGGCCCTGCTCGCGCACCCAGAGGGGACGACCACCCGGTAGCCAACACCGCCCACCTCCACCAGCAATTCGGCTTGGTGGTCGGACTTGAGGGCGCGGTCAAGGATGGTGCCCCGCAGGGACCCGATCACAACATCACCGGTGGCTTGCTACCCCGGCCCGCTCTCGCCGAAATAATGGCGGCGTCCAGCTTTTGCTGCGCAGCTGCGGCCGCCTTCTCCAAGGGAGCGCTAGCCAGGTGGCACAGAGCGAGCGCCAGCGCGTCCGCCCGGTCGGGAGGCGTCGGCTTTTCGGGGAGGTCCAGCAACGACTGCACCATCCGCTGGACCTGCTCCTTGCCGGCGTTACCCCAACCTCCGACAGCGTGCTTGACTTCGTTGGGGCTGTACTGCACGACAGGCACGCCCAGCTCCCCCGCCGCCGCCAGCGCCAGCCCGCTCGCTTGCCCGACCGACATCGCAGTCCGAGCGTTGGCTTGGAAAAGGACCCTTTCCACCACGACAACTTCGGGGGCCAAGCGGGCGAAAAGTTGGCGCAGTTCCTTGAGCAGGACCGCCAGCCGCAGCTCCAGTGCATCGCTTACCGGCGTCGTGATGACCCCTGAAACGACGGCAACAGGCTGCCCACCCTCCTGGCGGACAGCCCCATAACCGCACCTGGACACGCCCGGGTCGATGCCCAGCACGAACATTAGTTCGTCAGCCTATCATTTCACCCTGGGAAAATGGTGGATCCCCAGGCCCGAGCGAGCTAAACGGCCACGAGGTCCATGACCGAGTCGGGGATGTCGAAGTTCGCGTAGACGTTTTGCACGTCGTCGTGGTCGTCGAGCATGTCGATCAGGCGGAGCACCTTGCGGGCATCGGTCTCGCTCGAGATTGGCACCGTTTGCGAAGGCTGCATCGTGAGCTCTGAGCCAGTCGTCGGCAGGCCCGCGGCCTCTATGGCATTGCGAACTGTTGCGAGGTCACCCGGCGGGGTAAGCACTTCCCAAGCCTCGCCGTTGTCTCGCACGTCGTCCGCACCGGCGTCGGCAGCGATGAGCGTCAGCTCGTCTTCATCCACCTTGGCCCCGTGGGCGAGGGTCACGACGCCCTTGCGCTCGAACTGCCAGGAGACAGCGCCCGGCTCGGCCGTCGAACCGCCGTTCTTGCTGAATATTGCCCGGATATCGGCGCCCGTGCGGTTGCGGTTGTCTGTCAGGCATTCGATGATGACAGCGACGCCGCAGGGCGCATAGCCCTCGTAAGTGACTTGCTCGTAACGGACGCCCTCGAGCTCGCCGGTCCCCCGTTTGATCGCCCGCTCGATCGTGTCCATCGGGACAGAAGCGTCACGCGCCTTTTGGTACATGGTGCGCAACGTCGGGTTGGCATCGAGGTCGCCACCACCTTCACGGGCGGCAACTTCGACCTGGCGGATTATTTTCGCGAACAGCTTCCCCCGGGCCTTGTCCAAAGCGCCTTTCTTGTGCTTGGTAGTGGCCCATTTAGAGTGCCCTGACATTTTCCTTCCTTGTACTAGCAGGTGTAGCGATCGGCCGGGACTGGAGGAACAGCTCGTGCAAGCGTGCCTCACCGACGAGCTCGGGGTGGAAAGAGCTCACGAGCACTGGCCCTTGCCGGCACACCACTGGCTTGTCCTCTGCCCCGCTTCGGGTACTTGCAAGGACTTCGACGCCCGGGCCGGCGCGCTCAACGACGGGAGCGCGTATGAAAACTGCGTGCATAGGCGCCGCCAACCCGGTCACGTCGAGGTCCGTCTCAAAAGATTCTCGCTGCCGGCCAAAGGCATTGCGGCGCACAGATATGTCAATGGCCCCGAGGTTGTGCTGGTCCGGGCGCCCGTCGAGGACCTCGTTGGCAAGCAAGATCATCCCCGCGCAAGTCCCCAGCGCAGGCATGCCAGCCGCGAGCCGTTCGCGCACAGGCTCGAGTAGCCCTGACGTCTCCAGGAGAAGAGAAATTGTCGTCGATTCGCCACCCGGGACCACCAGTGACCCCACGCGCTCGAGGTCCGCGGGCACACGCACTTCCAAGGCCTCTGCGCCGAGGCCGGAGAGCAGGCTCAGGTGTTCGCGAAAATCACCTTGGAGCGCGAGGACACCGACAGGCCCCGAGGACGCGGGAGCAGCCGTGAGCACCACCTGGGGGCACCTTTCCCATTGCCTAGCTCACCAACCCCGCGCGGAAAGCTTCGTCTCGACAGACCCGGCCTCTTCGCCCCGCATCGCCTCCCCGAGGCCTCTGCTCACCTTGGCCACGATCTCGTAGTCGGCGAAATGCGCGGTCGCTTCGACTATTGCCCGGGCAAAGCGCGGCGGGCTGGAGCTTTTGAATATGCCCGACCCGACAAATACGGCTTGAGCGCCGAGCTGCATGACAAGCGCGGCGTCAGCGGGCGTCGCAATGCCCCCTGCGCAAAAAAGCGGCACCGGCAGCTCGCCCGTCTCCGCGACCTCGTGCACAAGCTCGACGGGTGCGCGGAGCTCCTTGGCCCACGCGTACATTTCCGCACTATCTGCCTGCGTGAGCTTGCGGATGTCGCCCAAAACCTGGCGCAGGTGGCGGACGGCTTCTTTTACGTCGCCCGTCCCCGCCTCCCCCTTTGAGCGGATCATCGCTGCGCCCTCGGAAATCCGCCTGAGCGCTTCACCGAGGTTGTTCGCCCCGCACACGAACGGCACCGTAAAGGGCCACTTGTCGATGTGGTGCTCGTCGTCGGCCGGGGTGAGGACCTCGCTCTCGTCGATGTAGTCCACCTCGAGAGCCTCGAGGACCCTCGCTTCCGCGAAATGCCCGATCCGCGCTTTTGCCATCACCGGGATGCTCACCGCCGACTTGATGCCTTCGATGAGAGCGGGGTCGCTCATACGGGCGACACCACCGTCGCGACGGATGTCTGCGGGCACCCGTTCGAGCGCCATGACGGCGACCGCGCCCGCGTCCTCGGCGACCCGGGCCTGCTCGGGCGTCACGACGTCCATGATGACCCCGCCCCTGAGCTGGGTCGCGAGCCCGCGCTTCACGAGGCC
>Ga0335074_10013921_pt1 | contig 11298 bp, 9 predicted proteins | sample Lox_Sample_23_FD_206715 | JGI IMG/M metagenome (GOLD analysis project Ga0335074, IMG submission 206715) | Soil microbial communities from Loxahatchee National Wildlife Refuge, Florida, United States - Lox_Sample_2.3 | ecosystem: Environmental > Terrestrial > Soil > Wetlands | place: USA: Florida...
GACCGGCCGCCCGCTGGACCCCCGCCGCGTCCACCGGGCCCTTCGGACGGTCCGCTGGCCCGGTCGCCTCGAGCGGGTCGCCCGGCAGCCGGAGCTGTTCTACGATGTGGCCCACACCCCCGACAGCGCCCGACTCCTCGCGCAGAGCCTCGCGGAGATCGCGCCGCTCGCCGACCCGGGCGACAACGCGATCGTCTTCGGCGTCCTCCGCGGCAAGGACATCCCCCGGATCCTCGAGGCGCTCGCCCCGCTCGCCCGCACGCTCGTCCTCGTCCCGGTCCGGTCGGAGCGCGGCGTACCGCCGTCCGAGATCCGGCCCCACGCCGTCGCCCACTTCCCGCGGATCGTCGTCGCGCCGACCGCGGCGCAGGGGCTCCACGTCGCCCGGGCGGCGACGGGGACGGACGGCTTCACGCTCGTCGTCGGGAGCGACTACCTGGTCGGGGAGCTGATGCGCCGGGACGGGGCCGGGGCGGACGAGCCGGATCTGAGCGACCCCGGGACCGAGACCGTCCGGCGGCCGGAGCCGCCCGCGTGAGCGCGCGTGCCGCGGCGCCCCCGTTCGACTGGGAGGCGGTCCTCGACCGCCTCTCGGCGCTCTACCACACGGGCGACTGGCGGCGCCCGTACCTGCGCGACCACGCGGAGGACCCGTTCCAGGTGCTGATCGGCACGATCCTGTCCCAGCGCACCCGGGACGAGGCGACCGACGTCGCGAGCGCGCGGCTGTTCGCGCGGTACCCGGACGCGCCGTCGCTCGCCGCCGCGCCGGCCGACCGGATCGAGCCGCTGATCCGGGGGACGGGGTTCTACCATACCAAGGCCCGGGCGATCCGGGCGGCCGCGGCCGCGATCCTCGACCGGTTCGGCGGGACCGTGCCGCGGACGTACGACGCGCTCGTCTCGCTGCCGTGGGTCGGGCCGAAGACGGCGAACTGCGTGCTCGTCTTCGGCTACGGGATCCCCGCCATCCCCGTCGACACCCACGTGCACCGCATCGCCAACCGGCTCGGCGTGGTCCGGACCCGGACCCCCGAGCAGACCGAACGCGCGCTGGCGGCGCGCGTCGATCCCGCGTACTGGATCCCCCTCAACCCGCTCCTCGTCCAGCACGGGCAGAACCTCTGCCGGCCGATCTCCCCCCGGTGCGAGATCTGCCCGATCGCCGACCTCTGCGCTACCGGGCGGGCGCGGTCGGCCGGGCGTCCGACGCCCCGACCGCAGGACCGACGGCCGGGGTCGGCGGGAGCGCGACCAGGGCGACGAGCGTCCCGACCGTCAGGACGGCGAGGACCTCCCAGGCGAGCGCGTACGACGTCGCGGCCGCGACCGCGCCGAACAGGAACAGGACGGCGGCTCCGCCGGCGAGCTGCATCGCGTTGAACAGCCCGATCGCGAGCGGCACCTCGTCGCCCGGCACCTCCTTCCAGAAGTGGGGGAGCACGTACATCCCGGCGTAGACGACCCCGTAGCCGAACGCGAAGACGATCCCGATCGCGACGACGGCCGCGAGCCCGACGAACGGCAGCAGGGCGAGCACGCCGGCGGACATCCCGACGGCGAGCAGGAACTGGGTCCGGTGGTTGCGGAACCGTTCGGCGATCGGGCCGCCGACCGGACCCCCGAACAGGCTCGGCAGCACGAACGCGATCGCGACGAGCCCGGCGAGGAGCGGCGCCCAGTCGTGCACCACCTCCCCCCACGGGACGATGAACTGGCCGGTCGCGAACGTCGCGCCCTCGATCCCGATGAAGGCGAGCCCGACCGCCCAGACCCCCCGGTACCGGAGCGACGCGGGCACGCCCGGCGTCCGCGGCGCCGTCGACGCCGCGCCGGCCGAGGCCGGGATCGCCACGAGCGCGACCAGCGTGAGGACGCCCAGCAGGACGCCCCCGACCTCGAGCGAGCCCCGCCATCCGACCGGGCCGATCAGGAGCGAGGTCCCCAGGAGGCCGAGCGCCGATCCGAGGCTGAACGCGGAGCTGAACGTGCCGACCGGGAGCCCCCGGCGGCCGGGCGGATAGAGGCTCGCCACGAGGCCGATCGCGGGCGAGAAGAACAGCGCCGCCCCGCACCCGGCCGCGAGCCGAAACGCCACGAGGGCATCGTACGTCGGGCTGAACCCGCTCGCGATCCCGGCGACCGCGAGCAGACCGGCGCCGAGGATCGAGACCCGGCGCGGCCCCCACCGGCGGGCGAGCAGGCCGGCCGGGACCTGCAGGGCGCCGGCCCCGACCAGGAACGCGGCGCCGAGGATCCCGAACTCGGCCGGCCCGACCGCAAAGGCGCTCCCGATCGCGGGGAGCGCGGGGCCGATGTTGTACCAGTTGTAGGCGTACACGACCCGCAGCGCGATCAGCACGACGGTCGCCCGCCGGACGGCGCCCGAGGGCAGCGGCCCGGACCCCGCCGTCGTCCCCACCGGATCGATCGCCCCGCGCCGCGGGCGGCGTACGGTCGCCGGCGCGGCGCCCTCGGCCCAGCCGCCCAAATCTTTTAGGCGCTCCGCACGGTCGGCGCCCGTCCATGGACGACGCGGAGTACGACCTCGCGTTCTTCCACCGGGGCGGGTTCCGCCGTCGCACCTGCCCGGAGTGCGGCCACGCCTTCTGGACGCTCGGCGCGCACGATCGCTGCCAGGAGGCGCCGTGCCGGGAGTACGGCTTCATCGGCCGGCCGATCCTCGCCCGGCCGTACGCGCTCGACGCGATGCGGGAGACGTACCTCGCGTTCTTCGAGCGGCACGGGCACACGCGCCTGCGCCGCTATCCCACGGTCGCCCGCTGGCGGAACGACGTCTTCTTCACCCAGGCGTCGATCTACGACTTCCAGCCGTGGGTGACCAGCGGGGCGATCCCGCCGCCCGCGAACCCGCTCACGATCAGCCAGCCGAGCCTCCGGTTCAACGACATCGCCGAGGTCGGCCGGAGCGGCCGGCACTTCACGCTGTTCGAGATGATGGCCCACCACGCGTTCAACCGGCCGGACCACGAGGTCTACTTCAAGGAGCGATGCACCGAGCTCTGCCACGAGCTGCTCACGAGCGAGCTCGGCGTCGACCCGACCGCGATCACGTACAAGGAGGAGGTCTGGGAGGGCGGCGGGAACCTCGGCCCGTCCCTGAGCGTCGGCGCCGCCGGGCTCGAGCTCGCGACGCTCGTCTTCATGGAGTACGTGCGCGACGGCGACGCGATCCGACCGATGCCGCTCACGGTCGTCGACACCGGCTACGGGCTCGAACGGTTCACCTGGGCGAGCCAGGGCACGCGGACCGCGTACGAAGCGGTGTTCGGATCGGCGTACGAGGAGCTGCGGCGGACCTTCCCGCCGGTCGAGAGCGCCATCCTGCTCGACCACGCACGGTCGATCAACTTCATGCTGACCGACGGGATCGTCCCGTCGAACAGCAAGGCGGGCTACTTCGCCCGCCTGGTGCTGCGGCGGGCGCTTCGGATCCTCCAGAAGGTCCCCGAGGCGCCGGATCTGATCGCGATCCTCGACCGGTCCGCGCGCGACCTCGCCGGCACGTTCCCCGAGATCGGCCAGCACCGCGAGGACCTGCACCGGGTCGTGCGGGCGGAGAGGGAGCGGTTCGCGGAGGCGATCGAGCGGGCCCGCCAGGTGATCCGCCGGCACGACGAGAAGGTCACCGCCGGCGGCGGTCGCGTCACGACGGAGGATCTCCTCACCTGGTACGACTCGCTCGGGGTCCCGCCGGACCTCGCCGTCGAGGAGCTGCGCCAGCCCCCCGAGATCCCGGCCGACTTCTACGCGCAGGTCGCGGCCCGCCACGAGCACGAGGCGCCGGCGACCGACTACGCCGAGCGGACGGAGGGGCTGCCGACGGTCCCGCCCGCGACGCCGCCCACCGAGGTCCTGTACTACCTCGATCCGTACACCGTCGCGTTCGAGGCGCACGTCGTCTGGGCCGACGGCCCGTTCGTCGCCCTCGATCGGACCTTCTTCTATCCGACCGGCGGGGGGCAGGTGACCGATCGGGGCCACCTCGGCGACCTCGAGGTCATCGACGTCGAGCGGACGGGGCCGTGGGTCCTCCACCGGCTCGAGCGCCCCGCGCCGTGGAAGGCGGGCGAACGGGTCCACGGGCGCATCGATTCGGCCCGGCGCACCCAGCTGATGCAGCACCACACGGCGACCCACCTCCTCAACGGGGCCTTGCGGGAGGTCCTCGGGCCGCACGTCTGGCAGGCCGGGGCCTACAAGGGTCCGGAGTCGGCCCGGATCGACATCACGCACTATCGGGCGCTGTCGAAGGAGGAGCTCCACAAGGTCGAGCGGCGGGTCAACCAGGTCGTCCGGGAGGACCGGCCCGTGAAGAGCTACTTCGAGTCCCGCGGCGAGGCGGAGCGCCGGTTCGGCTTCACCCTCTACCAGGGGGGCGCGGTGCCGGGCAAGGAGCTGCGCGTCGTGGAGATCGAGGGGTTCGACGTCGAGGCGTGCGGGGGCACCCACTGCACGCACACGAGCGAGGTCGGGGCGATCGGGATCCTCGACGTCGACCGCATCCAGGACGGGGTCGTCCGGCTCACCTTCGCGAGCGGCGAACGGGCGCTCGACATCCGCGAGGAGCACGAGTCGGTCCTCAAGGAGGCCGCGCGGCGCCTCGGCGTGCCCGTGCCCCAGCTCCCGGACGGGATCGACCGGCTCCTCGGGGAGATCGAGGAGACGCGCCGGTCGGAGCGGGAGCGACGCAAGGACGACGTCGGCGCGACCGCGGCCCGACTGCTCGCCGAGGGGACCGAGACGACCGGGGCGGTCGCGATCACGGCGGCGACCGTCGCGCTCGACCGCAACGGGCTCATGGAGCTGTCGCGGCGGCTCACGAAGGAGCCGGGCCACGTCGCGATCCTCGCGAGCGAGCACGAGGGACGGGGCACGCTGTTCGTCGGCTCCACCGCCCCTTCGGTCGGCGCGCACCGCCTCGCCGAGGTCGCGCGGGCCGCCTTCGACGGCCGGGGCGGCGGGAATCCCGCCGCGGCGACGGTCGTCGGCGAGCCGGGCGCCCCCCTCCGCCGGGCCCTCGAGGCGGCGCGGGCCGAGGCCCGCCGCCTGGCGGGGGCCCCGTGACCGCGCCGCCCCCGACCTGCGAGGGGAAACCTTTACCTTCCGAAGGCGCCCATGAAGGCGCGGGATACCGAATGGCACGGCGCGTCCGCACGACGGCGGGAGCCGACACGTCCCGGGAGTAACATGAGCGCAAGCGACGGAAGCACGGTCGGTGGCGTGCCGCCCGAAGTGGTGGCGTTCTTGAGCGGCCGCGGCGGCCGGTCCCTCATCATCAAGGGCGGGGCCGGGACCGGGAAGACGACGTTCGGGCTCGAGCTGCTCGAGCGGGTCGGCCAGCCGAACCGCTCGTACTACCTGTCGACCCGGGTGGGCGACGAGGCGCTGTACCGCCAGTTCCCGTGGCTCAAGACGACCGAGATGCGCTCCCGCGTGCTCGACTCCGCGAAACTGTTCCTGGACGCCATCAACACCGGCGGCAAGAACCGCGAGCCCGAGCTCCCCGAGTCGGAGCAGAAGAAGATCCGGGCCGGGCGCGAGGTGCTCGGCAGCTTCGGCCAGGAGCGGGGCCCGCCGACCCGCGTCGACCGCTCGCACCTCCAGGCGCTGCTGAAGCGCAGCCCGATGCCCGAGGTCGAGAACGTCTACAACCGCATCGAGCGCAACCTCCCCGAGAAGTCGCTCCTCGTCATCGACTCGCTCGAGGGTGTGACCCACAAGTACGGTCTCGAGATGGAAGAGTTCGTCATGGCGCTCCAGAAGGACCTCGTGGAGGGGTCCAGCACGGACGTCGTGATGATCCTCGAGAAGCCCGAGGCGGGCGGCATCGAGTACCTCGTCGACGGCCTCATCTCGATCCAGCGCGAGGAGCTCGACGAGCGGCGCGTGCGCCACCTCCGGCTCGAGAAGCTCCGGGCGACGAACATCGGGCGGGCCCGCTACGCGGTCACGCTCGACGGCGGCCGCTTCGAGGCGCTCGCGATCGGCGGTGACCGCGGCGCCCCGTCGGCGACGGGGGCGTGGAAGCCGGTCACCGACCCCGAGCGGTACTACTCGACCGGGATCCCCGACTTCGACAAGCTGCTCGGCGGCGGCTTCAAGCGCGGCAGCTTCAACGCCTTCGAGGTCGACGTGAACGTCGGCATCGACGACTACTACATGCTGCTCACGCCGACGTTCCTCAACTTCCTGAGCCAGGGCCGGGGGATCATCGCGGTGCTCGCCGCGGGGGAGTCGCCCGAGAAGCTGCGCGACACGCTGGTCCGACACGTGCCCCCGAACCAGTTCGACACGCGGGTCCGGATCCCGGACTACACGGCGAGCGAGACCGAGGACCCGTACATCCTGCCGATGTCCCGGCTGGGGCGGGACGAGGCGGTCCGCGCCATGGTCACCGCCGAGAAGGCGGTCTCGGGCCCCGACCGCAAGCCGTTCATCGAGTACACCGCGTTCGACACGTTCGAGAGCCTGATGGGCGACCAGGTCGCGATCCGGCTCTACTTCCAGGGCGTCTCCCGCACGAAGCACGTCGGGAACCTGGGGATCGGGGTCCTCAAGCCGGGGCTGCTCGTCTCGAGCGAGATCCTCAACATGATGGACACCTACTTCCGCATCATCAACGTCGACAACGCCCCGTGCATCTACGGGATCCGTCCGCGCACGACGATCCACGCGATCAGCCCCGACCCGACCAAGGGCCCCCCCCACGCCGTGCTGACCCCGGTCGTCTGAGCTAGGGGAACGCGGCGAGCCCCAGGAGCGGGCCGGCGACCAGCCACAGCGCGACCGCCGGCACGAGGATCATCGCGAGGTCGTCATCCCCCCACCGGACGGTCGGCCCCTCGACGGCCACGCCGAGGGCCGCCGCGAGCAGCGCGAGCGCGACGGACGGCCCGAGCGGCCAGCCGCCGACGACCGCGAGGCCGACGAAGGCGAGTCCCGCGTAGAGGGCGAACGGAAGTCCCGGGCCGAGCCGCCGGCGCGTGGGCGAGGCGCGCAGCTCGCCCGCGACGGGATCGACGACGGCGGTGCCGAGGATGACCGCCGCGCCGATCGGCTCGGGGAACAGCAAGAGGGCCGCCACGAGCGCAACGCTGTAGAGCGCGAAGCTGCCGATCCGCCGCGCCTCGTACGGTCGGATCGTCGGGAGCTGGAGGCCGACCGCGTGCCGCAGCCCCTCGAGAAGGAGGACCGCGGCGAGGAGCGCGAGGAGGACCCCCCACTTGGGCGCGACCACGAACAGGTCGTTCGGGATCGCGTAGTAGACGAGGGCGGCCACCCCGAAGCCGTGCAGGATGCGGCGCCAGGCCCGGTCGCCGAGCGCCTCGTCGCCCCCGAGCCGCGCGCCGAGCCATCGCCGGAACCGCCCGTGGCGGTGCAGTCTCAGGTCCATCGGGGCGGACGGAGTCGCCCCCTACGGTATGAAGGTGCGGGAGGGGTGCGCCAAAGGTTTTCTGGCGACCGGCCTCGCTCCGACCGTGAAGGTCACCGTCCTGGTCGGCAGCAAATCCGACCTCGAGATCGCCGAGAAGGTGCGGACCCGCCTCACCGAGCTGAAGATCCCCTGCGAGGTCCACGTGGCGTCGGCCCATCGCACCCCCGACAAGGTCGACCGGCTCGTGGCCGACCCCGCGACGGACGTCTTCGTCGCGATGGCCGGCCTCTCGGCCGCGCTGCCCGGAGCCGTCGCCGCGCGGACGCTCAAGCCCGTGATCGGCGTGCCGCTCCACCGGGGGCTCGGCCTCGACAGCCTCCTCTCCGTCGTCCAGATGCCGCCCGGCGTCCCGGTCGCGTCGGTCGGGCTCGACGCGGCGGAGAACGCGGCGCTGCTCGCCGCGGAGATCCTCGCGCTCAAGTTCCCCGAGGTCACCGGGGCCCTCGAACAGTACCGCGCCCGCTGGCGGGAGGAGCCGGCGGCCGCGCGTCCTCCGTCTCCGTGATCGACCCCGCGGCGTTCTGCGCCGACGCGATCGCGAAGCTCCGCACCGAGGTCCCCGGCCGGACGATCGTCGCCGCCTCCGGCGGGATCGACAGCACCACCGCGGCGCTCCTCGCCGAGCAGGCCCTCGGGGAGCGGGCGCGGGCCGTCTTCGTCGACACGGGACTGTTGCGGCAGCACGAGGTCGAGACGGTCTCGGGGTTCTTCCGGGCGAGCGGGCTGCGCTTCCAAGTGCGGCCCGCGGCCGACCGGTTCTTCGCGGCGCTCGAGGGCGTCACCGATCCGGAGGAGAAGCGGCGGCGCATCGGCGCGACGTTCATCCGCTTGTTCGAGGCCGAGGCCGAGCGGTTCCAGACCGACCGGCTCGTCCAGGGGACGATCGCGCCCGACTGGATCGAGAGCGGCGGCGCGCTGCGGGACACGATCAAGACGCACCACAACGTGGGCGGGATCCCGAAGGACAGCCGGCTCGTGCTCGTCGAGCCGCTGCGCGACCTCTACAAGGACGAGGTACGGGCGGTCGCGCGGCACCTCGGGATCCCCGACGCCGACCGGCAGCCGTTCCCCGGGCCCGGGCTCGCCGTGCGGGTCAACGGACCGGTGACCCCGGACCGGGTCCGGCGCGCCCGGGTGGCGAACGCGATCGTGGAGGAGGAGATCGAGTCCGCCGTCCGGGCCGGCACGATCCGTCGACCGTGGCAGTACTTCGCCGTCCTCCTGCCGGTCCGCACGGTCGGGGTCACCGGCGACAACCGCGTCTTCGGCGAGGCCGTGAGCGTCCGCGTGGTCGAGTCGGTCGACGCGATGACCGCGGTCGCGATGGAGCTCCCTCGGGCGGTGCTCGGGCGCATCGCCGAGCGGATCACGCGCGAACTGCCCCGCGAGGTCGTCCGCGTGCTGTACGACGTGACCGACAAGCCGCCCGCGACGATCGAGTGGGAGTGAGCCGGCCGGTCGAAGACCCTTTACCCCGGGCGTCCTCGCAGGCTCCCGATGTCCGAGCCCTCGACGGTCCCGGCCACCCGCTCCGTGCGGATCCCCGCCGACGTCGCCGACGCGCTCGAGACCCGCCGGCGGGCGACGTCGTTCGAGACGCTCGACGCCTACGTCGCGTTCGTGCTCGCCCGCCTCGTGGAGGAGCCCGGCGCCGGGGCGTTCACCGAGGACGACGAGCGCCAGCTCAAGGAGAAGCTCCGCTCCCTCGGCTACATCGACTAGTGGCGCGACCACAACCCGAGTGCCGGGTCTCCCGAGGATCCCGCGGACCGGCGTTCCCGGTGGAAGATTTCTCCCCTTTCCCGATGCGGCTCGTGCGGAACCCTCTCGCCCGGCGGAGCCGCCGGGCCGGACGCCGAGTCGGGGAGCTGCGCCCTCGGAACCGGGAAGTCGTTCATCCGTTCGAAACGGAGAACCGCACGAGCCAGAACGTCATATCGCCTCGAGCCCCCGACGAGGGGGAGGACAAAGTTCGAGAGCGAACGGAGTTCGTCGTCGGCGATCGCTTGGAGTCGCTTCTTGGTGCGCGGGTCGAAGTACATGGCGACCAGCGGGGGCCGCGGGGCGGGGCCCTTCCGAGGTCGGGGCATGGTCGGGAAGTGGGCTCCAGTCGTTTTCGCCTTCCTATCGTAGGGCGGGGGCGGCCGTGCGAGCGCACCGAGCGAGGTGGACTGGCTCCGCGAGATTTGGAGTCTAATGAAGTTAAGCTATCGGGCAGCGGACTCGATGGCGACGATTTAGGAGGAGGTCCGGCCCATCGAAACGCGGGACGCGAGTGCTGCGAAACGCCCACGAGCGAGCGGGGAGAGGTCCCCTACTGACTGACGGGAGGTTCGGTCCGATGGCTTGAACCGAGTCATCTTCCAACCGGTTCCTCCCCGGCCCCCGACCCACTCTACACTCCGAAAACCGGATCCCTGCAGCCAAGTCAGCGCGGCATCGAACGCTTCGCGAGTCCGGACGAGATCCCGCATGCCATATCGCATGCAGAAATCGGGGACAGATCGCTTCGCATTCCGAAGACGCTCGAACCGTCCCTACCGGTCGAACCCCTCGTCAACATATCGTGACTCACCACTCTAGACCCTGTCTCCGGTCGACGCCTTCGCAGCGGTGGAACTGCTGACGCGGTGCACCAAGGGACTCATGTCATGACCCGACGCTCCCGGGCTTCCCCTGATGATCTGCTCCTCGAGCCCGCGGAGCTGGATCTGCTCGGTCATCGCTTCGAATGCCTCCCGGGTCAGCAAGGAACGAGCCCAACCGACCCGGATGGAGTAGGGGAACGCCGGAGTGGCGAGCGCCGAAGGCTCCATCCGGCTGTAGTCTATAAGTTGCAACTCGAGCTTAGGGTCCGACCACGACCGGCGGGTCTGACCGCGTCGGCGAAAAGTCAGCTCGAACCCGCTGCTGTCAATCCGAAGTTCGACTGCGGACGGGTACTGGAGAGCAAGCAGCCAGTACGAGCCTATCAAGCCCCCCACGACGGTCCCCAGCAAAACCAAAGCATCGAAGCCTTGGAAAAACGACAGCGAGCCCGCGAACAGGGCGCCCCACGGCGTCGTGGTGAGAACCGTAACCCCACCGAGTGTTAGCAACACCACAAGGCCGATCACTATGCCGACCAAGCGCCGCTTGGACGCCCAAGACCCTGCGCTCGCGGTCGAGAGGTCAAAAAGCTGAGACCTATCCTCCCCCCCAGCTCGTTGAGTGGGCGTCATGCAAGCTCAGCCACTGTGTAAGTGGTAGTCCTCTAGGGCGGCGCCGAAGCCGACACCCGCAAGAAGGATCGCGACTTCCGAATATGTTTCGCCAAGTTGGTCATCGACGAGGTTGGACAGAAGCGCCGCGGTGCCGAGTCCGATCGCTGCGAACACGAGCGCCGTGGCCAGCAGTGTTTCGAGGCTGAGTGCCCAGTTGATTATCGTTATGTCGAGAACTACCAGATCGATAATCATGGTGATGACTACGGCGACGGCTGCACCGGCGCCAACAGACCCGTGACCATTAAGCAAGACCGCGATGAACGCCAGCACTATGTCAGCGCTGGACGCGCCAATTGCAATGGACCCCGCGATGGCTTGCCAAGTCGATGTGGAGATCGACGAGAAGTAGCCTCCGAAATTGAGTACGGCCTGGGAACTGAGCGACGTAATGGGACCCGCACCGGCGAGGAGCGCAATATGAGCGAACGCCGGAACTACGCTCAACAGGACCGAAATCACGGTCGCGGCCCCCAAGTCCAGGGGCAGCAGGAGTGTCAGTGCGACGACGATTGCGATCCCGAGGCCCGCCCCGAGGAGCGCGACTGAGTCGAACGAGTGAACCCACGCAAGCCC
>Ga0335074_10013922_pt1 | contig 11297 bp, 7 predicted proteins | sample Lox_Sample_23_FD_206715 | JGI IMG/M metagenome (GOLD analysis project Ga0335074, IMG submission 206715) | Soil microbial communities from Loxahatchee National Wildlife Refuge, Florida, United States - Lox_Sample_2.3 | ecosystem: Environmental > Terrestrial > Soil > Wetlands | place: USA: Florida...
ACGTCGCCTATCTTGAAGTAAAGACGGTCAGGGATGGCGGGCGACTCGCTGGTTTCGGCGGCACGTTTCCGCGACGGTTGCATCATCATAAGATTCAGCGCGAGCGGATCTGACCCGGGATACACTCCGCTCTTTGTGCGAGTATAGGAAGATGGACGGCACGCGAAAAGCCAAATTCACGGCTTTCGAACGGAATGGACCAAAGTAGTGAACACCCTGAGTCCTTCTTGTCGTCTATAGGTTGGAGGTGCATCGGCAGGGCTATGAGCATCCAAAAGGCGACATTCGGAGCTGGCTGTTTCTGGGGCGTGGAGGCGGCATTTGCGGCGATTCCCGGGGTGACCGCGACGGCCGTCGGTTACGAAGGCGGATCGCTCGACCGGCCGACCTATAAAGATGTGTGCACCGACAAGACCGGCCACGCCGAAGTAGTCGAGCTGGACTTTGACAGCGACAAGGTGAGCTACGAGCACCTGCTCGATGAGTTCTTCAAGCTGCACGATCCCACGACGCTCAACCGCCAGGGTCCCGACTGGGGCACGCAATACCGCTCGGCCATTTTTTACCACTCGCCCGAGCAGGAAGAACAGGCAAACGCGAAGATCGCCGCGCTCACCGCAGCCGGAGTCTACAAGCCAAAGCGCATCGTCACCAAGGTCGAGCCGGCCCAGACCTTCTGGCGCGCCGAAGAGTACCACCAGCGCTACCTCGAAAAGCGCGGCATGGCGAGCTGCCACTTATAAACTCAAAGGTCCGGCACAACCCCTCATTCGATCCGCAGCGCCTTCACCGGGTCGATCGATGCTGCGCGCTGCGCCGGAATGATTCCGGCAACGGCCGCCGCAAGCACCAACACTCCAATCGCAATGGCCATTACAGGAACATTGACGCTCGTGATCTCGTAGAGCTGCGACTTTACGTAGCGCACGCAGAAGATGGCGATCGGCACTCCGATGGCCAGGCCAATCACCGCCTGCAGCATCGCTCCCCGCATCACCATGCCGATGACGCGGCTGCGCGCCGCCCCCAGCGCCATGCGGATTCCGATCTCGGGCGTGCGGCGCACCACCGTGTAGGCCGTAACGCCGTAAAGGCCGATTGCGGCCAGCAGCAGGGCCAGCAATCCAAACAACGAAGTGAGCCGCGCAATCATGCGCTCCTCGGTAAATCGGTCGTCAATCTGCTGCTGAAAGGTCTCGAACTTCACAATCGTCAGGTTGGGATTGATATTCGCCAGCGTATCGCCCACAATTTTTTCAAAATCGGCAATGGGGCGCTCAGTCTCAATCACCATGGCTCCGGCGTACATCGACTGGTCTTTGTCGATTGGGTTATCCGGGTCGTTGGCCACACCGGCCGGCTGAGTCAGCGGCAGAAAATACATGGCGTGGTTCTTCCAGTAGACGCTCGTATACGTTGTGTCTTCCACCACACCCACAATCTCGTGCGCGCCATCCTGCGGAACCTTCGACAGACCCGAAAACCCGAAGCGGTGGCCAATGGGGTTGCGCTTGCCGAAGAACTGCTTCACAAACTCCTGATTCACAATCGCCACCGGCGGCGCATTCATGGTGTCCTGCGTGGTAAAGCCGCGGCCCATTACAAGGTGCGTGCCCACCGAGTCGAAGTACTCCGGCGTGCACTTCACCCACGATGCGCCCTTATTGGTGTCCGGCTCTCCCTGAATCTTCACGCCCGATCCCCAGTTGTTGTCCTCCATCGGCGTGTAAGTGGCGAGTCCCACCTTCAGAACGCCCGGAATGGCGTGAAAGCGGTCCACGATGGCCTGGTAAAGCGGCTCGACCTCGGTGTTCTTGTACCCCGCCGCCTGCGGATTAATGTGCACCACGTAGCGATTCCTGGCGTCGAGCTTCATATCCACGCTCTGCGCCTTGTTAAGGCTCTGCGCAAACAGGCCCGCGGCAACCAGCAGCACCAGCGAGAGCGCGGCCTGCAGCACAACCAGCGAGCGCTGCAGCAGAGACGCGCCATGCGCGGTGGTGCGCGCATTCGAGCGCAGCGCCTCGGCGGGCTGCGTGCGTGCGGCCATCAGCGCAGGGGCAAGTCCAAACAAGACGCCAGTCACGAGCGACAGCGCAAAGGCAAAGCCGATCACCAGGAAAGAAGGCGCCGCATTGACCGGCATGTTGTGCTGATCGGGGAAGGCCAGCGCCAGCAATGCATGCGCGCCAAGATAGGAAACGGCGAGACCGATCAGTCCGCCCAGCCCGGCAAGCAGAACGCTCTCCGTGAGGAGCTGCCGCACAATGCGGCTGCGCTGCGCGCCGAGCGCCGATCTGATCGACAGCTCTCCGCTGCGGCTCATGCCCCGCACCAGCAGCAGGTTGGCAATGTTGGCGCAGGCCACCAGCAGCACCAGCGCGGCAATCCATTGCAACAGCCTCAGGTGGTCCTTGTAGTCGTCCTGCATGTTCTGGATGCCTCCGCCGCCCGGCGTGAGCACAACGTGCGTGCGGGGCAAGACCTTCTTGGCACGCTCGTCCTTAAATGTCTTGAAGGTTGCGTACTCCTCCTTCAGCAGCGTGCTGGCCTTGGCCTGCAGCGCGGGAATCGAAGTCCCCGGTTTCACGCGGCCGATCACGTAAGCCCACTGCGTATCGGGATCGTTGAAGTACGGCGCGCCACTCACCGCGTCCATCGCATTCATCGGCAAAAAGTATTTGGGTGGGTTGGTGTCGATGCGGTCGCCGTAGAAACCCTTCGGCGCAACGCCGATAATGGTCACCGGCTTGGTGTTCACATAAAATGTGCTGCCCACAACCGACGGGTCGCCGGCATAGTCCTGCTGCCAGGCGTCGTAGCTCATCACCGCGGTAATGGCTGCGCCCTTAGTGTCGTCGGCATCCACAAAAAACCTGCCCGCCGCGGGCGTCAGCCCAAAGACGCGAAAGTAATTGCCTGAGACAAACGTGCCCATCACCGACTTGGCTTTAGTCTGCGGCCCGGCGCGCCTCACCGTAATCGGCCGCCACGCGTAGCCCGACTCCATCGCCGCCAGCTCTTCAAACTCCGGCAGGTTCTTCCTGAACATCTCGTAGGTCTCGGTCGAAAACAGCGAGTAATCGCCTTCGTCGTGCCATCCGCCGTTCACGCAGCAATCGTCTCTGTCGCCAATGCGGATGAGCGTTTTGGGATCGGTTACGGGAAGGTTATGAAGAAGGATGGCGTTGACCAGCGTAAAAATGGCCGAGTTGGCGCCGATGCCCAGCGCCAGCGTAAGCAGCACGGTAGCGGCAAACCCAGGCGTCTTGCGCAACTGCCGGAATGCAAATCCCAAATCCTGCAGCAGGAAACTCATCCTCCGACCTCCTGGCGCACGATGGGAAGCGCGCCGACACAAAATATGTTACACGCAGTAACAGTTTGACGCGAGCCGATTGAATTCGGCACACTGCCGGTGAAAAAACTGCAATGATGACAGTTGGGATGCTGTCAGTGGCTCAGGATTGTTCCGGCCAGGTTAACCCACGCTGAGGTCTCCGCCACGCCCGCAGCCAGAACCGTCGCCACCACCAGGGAGGCAAAGCCGGCGGCAAACTCGCGGTCGACCGTGCGGGTCAAGGCCAGGCGCACCAGAAAGAGAAGCGCTCCAAGTGCGATAACCGGCCCGAAAAGCGCCACCCAATGGTGCAATCCGAAGATCGTATTGATGAGCGGAACTCGCCCGGTAGCTCCGGTAAGAATCACCAGGCTGGCCATCAGCATCATGGGGCGGTGGATGCGCGGCCGCTTGCGGTTCAGCACCCCGATGGTGACGAAGACTGCGTAAAGCGCAATCTCTGAGTACATGATCAGCAAAAAAGAACGGCTGGGCCAGTCGAAAACAACCTGGGTCGGATCGACACGTAACGACATGGTCGCGACAATCGGCCCGGTCACGGCGACCAGGGAAGCAATGGCCAGCACGCTCCATCCGAGCTTCATGTGGAGACGGCGGTTCTTCATTGAAATGAGCAGAGACTGCACGAAAAACAGCACGAACCAGGCGAATATCGCCGAGCTGTGCAGCACAACGATCGCCAGCATCGACGGGGCAATGGGACTGCCGTCAGCGTGCCTGCCTCCGAAAAGATAGTGCTGGAAACCGAGAACAATCAGAACGAGGAACACGGCTCCGGCCGCGGAATAGAAAAGCCGATCAGGTTTCATTCCTAATTTTCCTTTTTTTGGGGCTGCGGGGATGGCAGGGATTGTAGACCGGCTCGCTGAGCGAAAACAACCTGAAATGTTTTCCCCTCATGACTGGGCAGCCGGCCCCGGATGGGTCAGCGGCGCGCCGCGCAAAGGTGCGGTTACCGCCGAAAGCTCGTTGCCGGATTTTCTACCGCTGGAAGAATGCTCCGATTTGCGCAGTTTCGGCGGCCCAATTCACAACCGGCCGCCTGCTCGCTTTGCGCTAACCTAATTCCTTATGGGGCGCATCCGGGTACTGTCCGATCAGGTGGCCAATCAGATTGCCGCCGGAGAAGTCGTTGATCGCCCCGCGTCGGTGGTCAAGGAGCTGCTTGAGAACGCCCTCGACGCCGGCGCAAACCGCATCCGCATCGAGGTCGAAGCCGGCGGCCGCAAGCTGATTCGGATCGCCGACGACGGCTGCGGAATGAACCGCGACGACGCCCTGCTGGCCTTCGAGCGCCACGCCACATCAAAGCTGCGCTCGGCCGACGACCTGCTGGCCATCGCCACGCTCGGCTTTCGCGGCGAGGCGCTGCCCTCCATCGCATCCGTCGCGCGCGTCACGCTTGAAACGGCAACCGGGTCCGCCGCGGACGGCGAACGTTTCGCCGGGGCGAATCCGGCCGCGGTGGGCACGCGAATCCAAATTGCAGGGGGAAAAATCCTCGATGTCGCCGACGCCGCCCTGCCGCGCGGCACCACGATCGCCGTCAGCGATCTGTTCTTCAATACGCCGGCCAGGCGCAAATTTCTGCGCGCCGAATCCACTGAGCTTGCCCATGTAACGGCTCTGGTGACGCACTACGCCCTCGTCCATCCTGAAAAGCACTTCGAGCTGGTGTCTGCCAGCCACACCATCGTCTCCGCGCCGCCCGTGGCCCGCACCGCCGAGCGCATCTATCAAATCTTCGGCAAAGAGACGCTCAGCCAGCTTTTGCCGGTGGCTGCCGAGCTGCCGCTCGAGCGCGCGGGGCTCCCCGAGCCGCCGCCCTGGAAGGTCGACCCCGGCGCACCCAAACGCACTCCCGGCGCCGTCCGGCTTACCGGGTACTATTCCAAGCCGGAGCTCCAGAAGCTTAACCGCAACTCCATCTACATCTTCGTCAACAAGCGGCTCATCCGCGACCGGCTGCTGTTGCACGCCATCACTGAGGCGTACCGCAACATCATTCCGCCCACCAGCTTCCCCGTCGTTCTGCTCTTTCTTGAGATGCCGCCTGAAGAAGTCGACGTCAACGTCCATCCCGCCAAGACTGAGGTCCGCTTCCGGCAGCAGACGCTGGTGCACGACTTTGTGCGTGACAGCCTGCGGCTGGCGCTCATGAAGGCCCGTCCGGCAGCCGGCTTCATCGCCGCGCTCGATTCCCAGCCCACCGCCAGCCCTTCGCTGATTCCGGCCCCTGTATCGCCGCTGCCCGGAGCTCCCGGCCCGACGGCTGCCCCGTCGCCCGATTCCGACGACGGCGCGGACTCCTATGCGCAGGCCGCATCGGAATCGTTCCGCCTTACCCCCCGTATGCCGCCCCTGACGCCGGCGCGACTGCCGTTCGGCCCGGGGCAGACGGCTGAAGACGCCGGAGCCGGATTCGACGCGGCCGCATACGACCCTGAGGCGTGGGGCCAGGCAGCCCGCGCGCTGTTTCAGCCTGCGATACTTCCCGCCTCCCTCGATTGCAGCCCCGGAGACCGCGGCCTTGCGGCAGCCGGGGGCGCAGCCGCGGCCGCCGCGTTGGTCGAGGCTGAACAAGCCTCCAACAATCTAAACCACTTAGGCTCCCTTAAGCCGCTGGGACAACTGAAAGAGTCGTTCATTTTGGCCACCGGCGAGGACGGTTTGTGGATCATCGACCAGCATGTTGCACACGAAAGAGTGCTTTTTGAGAAAATTTTGCGCGAAAGACAGGTCGAACGTGTCCAGCGACAGCGCCTGCTGATGCCCTTGCTGGTTGAGCTGAAACCTGAACAAATGATTGTATTTGCGCGCATCGCCGATGAGCTTGAGCGGAGCGGCTTCGAGGTTGAGCCATTCGGGCCGCAGACCCTGGCGGTGAAGGCGGCTCCGGTAGGGCTTGAGGGAGCCGAACTGGAGCGGACACTCGATGAGGTCATCGACCAGTCGGCCGGCATGGATCTCGACGAAGACGAGCAAACAACTAAAAATGAAAGGCTTATCTCTCTCCGCTCGAAGATCGCCGCCTCCATCGCCTGCCACTCGGCCATAAAGGTAAACACCCCTCTTGACCCGGAGCGTATGGAATGGCTATTGTTGGAACTTGCAAAAACGAATCACCCAACCAGTTGCCCGCATGGACGTCCAATAGCTTTGCTGTATTCTTGGAGAGAGATCCAGCGGGCCTTCCACCGGATTTAGTCACCGCGGAAGGCGGCGGTGGCGTTTTAAGAATGCTGTAAGTTGTAGCGTATGCGGCTCGACCGGCATCCCATCAGGGAGCGGCGGCCATCCGCAAAAGCAAAAACTCGCATCACTTACCTAAAACGCCGCAAACCGGCCCCAGGGCCGGATAGCCGGGCGCAGAAAAGGCAGAACCGGGAAGCATATCCCGGAACGCTTGCATTTCGTTGACGCTAACAGGAAACTAACCCAGCATCCGGCCGTTCTGGCCGGGCGCCGGGAGGCGTCAACCATTGGCATCGAGGCAAAAACAGGACGCATTGAATCTGGTTATGCCATAGCGCCAGCCTGGAAGAGAGGGTTTTTCTTTGACAGCAGAGCAATTGGAAGCATCGCGCGCCGAAAGGATGCGCCTGAATGGGCACGGAGCACTGACTCTTGAAGATGCCCGAACCTGGATTGAGGAGACCGGCCTTTGTCTCTTCCTTCCGCGCCGCCAGTATTCCGCGGGTCTGGCCCCCTCTTTTGTCGAGGCCGTCGCGGGCGAGCGCACTTCTAACCCAGATCAGAAGTGGATTTCTCTTGCCGAGGACCTGCTGGTCCGCCTTGAGGTGGATGGCATCGCGGTTCGGCTCAACCTGCTTGGCCAGCCCGGCGAGCAGCCAGACTATGTGGTTGCCGCCTGGGTATTGCCCTACGTCTACGCGCTGCGCGGCGACCGCGACTGGCGCCGTACCCCGCAACTGACCGGCTCGCGCCAGGTCTCGCCATTGGCAATCCAGGCCTACAAGCTGCTCGAAACCGGCGACCAGACTATTCCGCAACTCAAGCACACGCTGGGCAAAGAGGTCACCGAAGCCGCCGTCCTGCGCGCCATCACCGAGCTGTGGCAGCAACTCCGCATCATTCCGGTGGTTGCCGCGCCCGGCCAGCACGCCAGGTGGCAGTTGCTGCGCCTGCGCTTCCAGAAGGCCATCGCCGAGGGTGCATCCACCTCGCAGGTGACCGCTATCTCGGTTCTCGCTTCAATCTACCTTCAGGCCGTGATTGCAGCCAGCATGGAAGACGTCGAGCTCTTCCTCGCTCCGCTCACCGCAAGAAGCAAAATACGCGAAGTGCTCCGCGGCCTGGTCGCCACCAGGCAGGTGCACACCATCTCACTGGGCCACGCACCCCACTTCTACGTTGCCGGAACACTACCTGAGTTCAGCGTTACGCCGAGCATCTACGCCAGCTCGGCCATGGCCTCCTCTTACTACTTCGACTCAGGCCGGTATGAGGATGAGACGCCTTTTGTACCTGAGCGGCGGCCCGAACCGGAGTCCCGGACTTCGAGTGTTCCTGCACCCCCAAAGAACGTGGAGTCTGCCTCGCACGTCCCTGCGGTGCATAAGAACGGCTCAAGCGCCAAGCCTGCTGCAGCGCGGCCGCACTTCAGCCGCAGCGGTTCGCACACGCGCGACCGCAAGCGCGCGCAGGCCGCATCAAGCCGCCCGGCACGGCGGCCCAGCCGCGACGCGCGCACTTCAACGGCACGTCCAGGATCGGCGCGCATCTCATCGGGCTCGCGCTGGGCAAAGCCCAACGGAAACGGCAGCCACAATGGGCCAATGAATGGAGGCCGGCCGTCCAGAACCTCAAGTCTGCGCAATGGCCACTCCTCCGATGGAAATGGCAAGGCAGCTTCGCATGCCAAGCGTAACGGGCATAGCTCCAACGGCAAGGTGGCGGCCAACTCCGGCGGCGTTACAGCCCGCGGAGCCGCTCTGCGCAAGGACACGCGTTCGCGCAAGCCGGCTTTAACAGCTGGCGCCAAGGCCGGCAATTCAAAGCGCTATGGCTTTACTGCTCCGGCAAAGCAAAGGACAAAAAAGCGCGGATGAACGCGGAAGAATCCCGCTGGGCGAAGTTCTTCTCTGGCCGGAAGATCATTATTGCAATCGATGGTCCGGCCGGCGCCGGCAAAAGCACCATCGCGCGCCATCTGGCACGTCATTTCGGGCTTCTGAATCTTGAAACCGGGGCCATGTATCGCGCCTTTGCGCTCAAGGCCCTGCGCACCGGCGTTTCGCTCGATGATAGCGCTGCACTTGAAGCCCTGGCCGCCGCAACCTCCATCCGGCTTGAACCCGGCAGCCAGGAAAACCGTGTCCTGCTCGACGGAGAAGATGTAACCGGCCTCGTTCGCACCGCGGCCGTAACCGAGGCTGCCTCGCGCGTGAGCATCTTCCCTGCAATTCGCGCCCGGATGGTGCGGCTGCAGCAGCAACTCGGCGCCCAGGGCGGAGTAGTCATGGAAGGCAGAGACATCGGCACCGTGGTCTTTCCTCACGCCGAGGTCAAGATCTTCCTCGACGCCGCGCCTGAAGTCAGGGGGCAGCGCCGCTACGAGCAGCTCGAGCAAAGCGGAAAGGCCGCAGCAGTGCAGCCGGAAGCGGTTGTCCGCGAGTTGCGGGCCCGCGACGAACGCGACCGCAACCGCGCCGATTCACCGCTGAAGCCAGCCGCCGATGCGGTTCTCCTCGACTCGACAAACATGACCCTCGAAGAGGCCGTCCAGGCCGCCGAAGCAATTGTCGACCAACGCGTGCGCACTATTGGCTGAGGAAAAAATTCCCGAACCGGGAAAATTGACAACCTCGTAATGTCGCGGCGTCTTTCAGCAAATAAATGTAAATAAGACACATAGCATTATTTTTAGATCATCAACGACTTTGTAAACGTGTGACCATTGTCTAATCTAAAGTAATGGCTATAATGAGAGCACTTGGCGATTTCTCAATCTCGGAATTGAGGTGCTCGTCGTGGCCGTTTTTTGCTCAATGTGCGGATCACATGAATTGCACACATCCCGGTTTCGCGGCGGGGACCTGGGCCAGCTGTTTCTGATGAAGATTCCGGCTCGGTGTCATGCATGCCTCCACCGCAACTACGTTTCGCTTTTTGAACGCGGGAAGCTGAAACCCAGCAAGCGGCATAAAAAGAACGGGCACCGCGAAACAATCCCCGAAGCGTGAGCGGCCCGCCGGGCGCAGATTCGCGGCTGATCGCATTTAGAACCCCAGCCGCCTCACGCGGCGACCCAGCAAGGTTTCGCTTGCCGGCGGTCTTCCGCGCCGCACCTTCCAATCGACTGCGACGCCATAATCGCAATCTGCGCACGCATCTCAGTGATGGAAAGTGACAGAAGAGGCGCGCCTTCTCAATCCCAACGGCCGCAAAAAGAATCTGCTCTCGTTCTGCTGGAATTCCGCAATTACCCGCAATTCCGCAAATACCAAAGTGCCAGGAACTAAGCGCGCGCGCCCGTTTCCAATGCGAAGCCGTCACCTGAATTCTCCCGCTCCGTTGCCTCCCGCAAAACAGAAGCGCCGTATCGCCTGCCCGAATGCGATACGCTCTTATTAGATGGAAACCACCTGCACTCGCTGCCACCAGGCTATTCCGGAAGAGTCGACGTACTGCCCGATGTGCGGTCTTCCGCAACTGGTGTACCAGGCTGACCCCGGCGCCGGCGTCATTCAGCTCGAACGCCGCGCTGAGCCGGTACGTGATGCCGCAAGCATAGCGTGGAAGCCCGCCATCGGCGCGGCGGCAAAGACCGCCATCCCCTTCGGAGTCGCCTTCGCCTTCTTCTTCCTCTATTCCTTTGTCAATCAATCCGACCCTCTGGGGCTCGTCTTTCTGATGGGACTGGTCGCCGCCTGGGTCGTCTTTCTTTATGTGCGCAGTCAGAAGCCGGTGTGGATCACCCTCGGCGCCGGCGCCCGCATCGGGCTCGTCACCGGCATCATGGGCGCATGGACGGCCGCCGCGGTCTCTGGGCTTCTCATCTTTGGCGCGCGCTACTGGTTCAACTACGGCGCCTTCATCGACAGCTTTTGGAAGAACCTGGTGAATAAGCAATTCGCCGATCTGTGGAGCGCGTTGGGACTCGATGCGTCGTACGCCGCCACCATGAAGGCCAGAATGCTTACCCCTCAGGGACAGGCCGAAGCCTTCCTGTCGCTCACCGGCGAACTTGCCGTCGGCCTGTTGATCTTCGCTATGGCTGGCGGAGCACTGGGCGCGCGCTTTCTGGCTCGTCCCCGCCGGCCTGAAGTGTAGAAGCAGCAAGCAGCCAATAACCAGTCGCCAGTAGAAAATAGCCGGGAGGGGGCATCCCGGCCTGTTGGCTATTCCCGACTGGCTATTGGCTGCCTCTCAATGCTCGGGAGCCGGCTTGAACTCCGGCGGATCTTCGTGTCCCTGATGGCAGGTCCCGCAGGTGACCGGAGGCGCTGCCTCGGGCATCTTGTCCATCTCCGCCACCTTGGTTACATAATTCTTGTTGATGTCCTCGGTCATCTTGTACATGATGCGCGCCATCTTCTTCTCGTCCTTCTCGTCGGAGGCAAAGTTGAGGCGGGGACGGCCGTTGGGGGCCAGGTGCTTGGGGTCTTCGGCATGGCAGTAGGTGCAATGCTGGCCGAGTGCGCCTGCCCAGCCCTCCATAATCTCGTGTACCTGATTTCCGGTAAGGTCTTTAGGTAGCACCTGCAGGTTGGTCGGTGCAGGATAGGTCCAGTTATGGCCGCGGGGTCCCGCGGGCGGGGGGGGACTTTGCGGCGCCTGGGCAACTGTTGCGCAGGCAAAGACGGCGACGCCAACGACCGCAACAGCTGCTGATAACGGCAACAGGGAAGCGAATTTCACTTGGGCTGTTTCCTCGCGGAGTGGAGTGAGGTACATGTGTTGGACGAAATTC
>Ga0335074_10013923_pt1 | contig 11296 bp, 8 predicted proteins | sample Lox_Sample_23_FD_206715 | JGI IMG/M metagenome (GOLD analysis project Ga0335074, IMG submission 206715) | Soil microbial communities from Loxahatchee National Wildlife Refuge, Florida, United States - Lox_Sample_2.3 | ecosystem: Environmental > Terrestrial > Soil > Wetlands | place: USA: Florida...
CGCGATAGGCCGAGCCGCGAGCGGGAAATCGAACGCGCGCTGTCATCGGGGGTCGGTGAGAAAATCTCGCGCTCGCGCGACACCGTCAGCACAGGCACAGCAGTGGACTTGCTTGGATCAGATATTGCCTCCACGCTGAAGTGGCAAGATGCAACTCTGGTACGGCTCAGCGGGGCAAATGAAGAATTAGCTGGCCTACTCTGCCTCTCAGGACGTCTCGGGGCCCTCGATGCTGAAGACAAATTTTTCCTCGAGACCGTAGCCGGTCATGCCGCCATGGCTCTGGAAAATGCGCGGCTGTTCACTCGCATTGAGCAGGCGAACCGGCACTGGGTAGAGATCTTTGACGCCATCACCGACTTCATCGTGGTGCACGACCAGTCTGACAAGGTTCTGCGCGTGAACCGCTCACTAGCCGCGATGATTGGGGTGCAGCCCGCAGAGCTGATCGGAATCAACATTCGCTCCATGATGGCGCTAGCCAGCGACGCCGCTTCCTACTCGTGCCCCTTTTGCCGCAGCATGGTGGATGATGCCGATGAGTTCGTCCATCCCGTGTTCGACCGGACCTATCTCGTTTCTACTTCGCGCGTGCACGGGCCGACGGATGAGGGATTGCAGATTATCCACGTCTTGAAAGACATCTCCGATCGCCGCGAGGCCGAGCGGCGCTACCGCGAGTTATTCGACAATATACAGGAAGGCCTTTTCTTCAGCACTCCGAATGGACGCTTCGTCGAGGTGAATGACGCCCTGGTGCGCATGCTCGGCTATCCCACTCGCGAAGAACTGCTGCAGGTCGATATTCCCACGCAGCTTTATTTCAACCCGGAAGAACGGGAAAAACATTCGGGTCTGATGGCGGAGCAGGGCAATTTGCGGAATTTTGAGGCGACCCTGCGGCGCAAGGATGGAACGCCGATCCATGTGCTCATCAATGCGTTTGGGTTGTACAACAACGCCGGGACGTTAACCCAGATTCGCGGCCTGATGCTCGATGTGACCGGACTGCGCACCTATCAATCGGAATTGCATCGCGAGCGCGATTTCTCGGCCAAGATTCTCAGCAACACGCAGAGCCTGATTCTCGTCGCCGATACCGCCGGACTAGTCAGTTATGGCAACCGCCGGTGGTATGAGGCGGGATTCGAACAGAAAGAATTGCTGGGGCGTCCACTGCTGGAGTTGGCAGCGCCGGGATTTGTGCGTCCGCTGGCCGATGCCCTGCAGAGCACTTTGGACGGACAACAAGTCGACAATCTGGAATTAGAGATCGTACGCAGTGTCGGCCCGGCAGGAAAATTCTCCGCCAATCTCAGTCCCATGCGCGATGAGCAAGGAAACGTCACCAGCATTGTCGTGGTGCTCAGCGATATTACCGATTCCGAGGTGCTGCGCAACAAGTTGGTGCACGCCGAAAAGATGGCCGCGGTCGGTCAGCTGGTTTCCGGCGTCGCTCACGAAGTCAACAATCCTCTGACCGCAATTCTGGGATTCGCCGACCTGCTCATGGAAAATCCCGATCTGCCGGAGGCAGCGCGCAAGGATCTTCGTGTCATCCTGCAGGAAGCCCAGCGGACGAAGCAGATCGTGCAGAACCTTCTGAGTTTTGCGCGGCAAATGCCGCCCCAGCGCAATGCGGTACAGCTCAATGCGATTCTCCGCCGCACCGTGCAACTGCGCTCCTACGATTTCACCAGCCACGGAGTCGAAGTTATTGAGCATCTCGACGAAGGTCTGCCTGATGTGATGGGCGATGCCCACCAACTGCAGCAGGTATTTCTCAACATCCTCAACAATGCCTATGACGCTGTACATGAAGTCAGGCGCCCGGCGCGAATCGAAATCATGTCCACCAAGTCGGGAGAATCGGTCGAGGTGTCATTCCGCGACAACGGGGATGGAATCACCCAACCCGACAAGATTTTTGATCCGTTTTTCACCACCAAGGAAGTTGGTAAGGGGACCGGTTTGGGGCTGAGCATCTGTTACGGGATCGTGAAAGAACACGGAGGCGAGATTCTCTGTCACAACAATCTCGGCGGGCAAGGCGCGACCTTCATCGTGCGCCTCCCGGCAGCGTCGCACACGGCTTCGCTGGGTGTAGCCGCAGGAGTGATACCAACATGAGCGTGCCCGCAGTGAGACCTTCCACTCTCCCAGTTTTGCTCATCGAGGATGAGCCCGCCGTCATGGCATATGTGCAAGCTGCGCTGGAGCGCAGCGGATATCCGGTGGTGTGTTGCGAATCGGGCGCGGATGCCCTGCGTCTGCTGGCCAATGGCGAATTCCTCGGGGTGGTGTCAGATATGCGGACGCCTGGCGGAGTTGACGGCGGCCAGGTCCATGCCTGGATCAAGCGCCATCGCCCCGATCTAAGTGCGCGCGTGGTCTTCATCACCGGAGACATCGCCAACGAAGAAACTGTGGCGACCCTGCGCGAAACGGGCGCCCCGTGCGTCGAGAAGCCGTTTCGCGTGCAGCAATTCATCGAAGTTGTTTCTAAGACGATGGGGAAGGCCGAGTGAACACAGGAGATCAGAAAACAGCGGTGACAAGGGAAGATCTGCGCATCCGGTTGCTGGTCGTCGATGACGAACAGAGCATCCGCAAACTTTGCATGACGGTTGGCGAGGCGCTGGGGTTCGAATGCCTCGAAGCCGAGAGCGGCGAATCGGCGCTAGCTCTACTGGAAGAGCAACCCGTGCACATGGTGTTGACTGATATGGTCATGCCGCGCATGTCGGGGCTCGAATTTCTGGAGAAGGTGAAGAAATTCCTGCCGCGCATTGAAGTCGCGCTCATGACCGGCCACGGATCTATCGAAACGGCCGTACAGGCGATGAAACTCGGAGCCTACGACTACATCACCAAACCGTTTTCCCCGCTGGAAGAGTTACGCCTGTTCTTGCGACGCATGGCAGAGAAGGTCCACCTGGTGGAAGAAAACGAATTCCTGCGGCAACGCATGGATTCGGAAACAGCCGCGCACGGAATTGTCGGATCGTCGCCCAAAATTGAGGAAGTGCTGCGCATGGTGTCGCGCTTGAAAGATACGCGCACGCCGGTGCTGATCTACGGCGAGAGCGGAACAGGAAAGGAACTGGTGGCGCGTGCCATTCATTTTCGTGGAGTATTCGCTTCGCGGCCATTTGTCGCCGTCGATTGCGGATCCCTGGTTCCTACTCTGATCGAGAGCGAATTGTTCGGCTATGAGAAAGGAGCATTCACGGGGGCGCTGCGATCGAAAGAAGGGTTGTTCCAGGCGGCGAATGGGGGAACCATATTTCTCGATGAAGTGGGCGAGCTTCCAGTAGAGATGCAAGCCAAGCTACTGCGGGTTCTGCAGGAAAAAGAAGTGCGCCCAGTGGGGAGCAATCAGCGGGTCAAAGTAGACGTACGGGTGATTGCCGCGACCAATCGCGACCTGGAGGCGGCCTATAAGGCAGGCACTTTCCGCAAGGATCTTTACTTCCGTTTGAATGTGGTCACGGTGCACGTCCCGCCACTGCGCGAGCGGCGCCGCGACACGCCGCAGTTGGTGAACTGGTTTCTGGAACGCTATGCCCCGGGCGGGGAGTTGCACGTGTCTAGCGCAGCCTTGAAGGCGTTGATGCGCTACGACTGGCCGGGCAATGTGCGCGAACTGGAAAACTGCGTCGAGCGCGCCGTTGCGCTGGGCAACGGACAAATCATCGATCTAAACGATCTGCCTCCAGCGATCGCCAGTGGAAGCTCGACGACTGGAAATCCCATGACTGGGTCTGCAATGGCTGGATCCGCGTCGGTGGCCGTCCTTGCCGGCAAAGCTGCCGAGCGCACGGGCATCCTCGATCCAGATTTGGCGGCGATAACCGATGGAACGGTCACTGCATCCCCGCACGGTGCTGTTTCCACGACCGACCTGGAAGATATTGAGCGCGCGACCATCCAACGCGTCTTCGAGCAGGTGAAGGGGGATAAGGCGCTGGCCGGGCGTATGTTGGGCATCAGCCGCGCGACCCTCTATCGTAAGCTGAAACGCTACAACATCAGCGCCAGCTCATCGGAGTCGAGTCACACGCTGCAGTAAGCTCGGTGAGTTTGCTCTGCGGCCGCTGGAGAATCTTCTAAGAATTCTTGAGAAATGCGTGAGGGACTGAGACGGCGTCTCAGCCTGAGACGTTCGCGTGGCACGGGCTCAACGCGCAGATTGGGAATTGTCCCTAACCCACTGAAAAATCACTCACCTCGGTACTAATCCTTCCGTTCGCGGCGATGGCTTGTGTTTTGCACCATGATTTGGCGAACCGCGGAGATCGGCTCCCCAATCGCTCTTCCTAACCGGGAAGAGGGGGAGCCCACCCGCACTTTTGTGTTGCTATTCGGGCAGAGCGAGTCGGGGGCGAGGGTTTGTAGGCTTGGGTCAGCTAGGCACAGCAGCTGCGAGGAGTGCACAGAACACCAGTCAGGTGGCGGAATTGGCGCGCTTTTTTCCGGAAGCCACGCAGATGCGCATTCCGGTGCAACTGGCACGTTCCCTGGCGCCTGGCGAATCGGTGCCCAACGTCTTCAGCGAGACTACCATCCTCGAATTTGGCACGACGCGCGAGGTTTTGTTTGCCTGTCACACTCCCCTCGAGTTCGCCGATGTGCTACATCTGAAAAATTCTGATGGTACGCTCGACGTCGATGTTTCCGTTGTCGCCGTGCAGTATCATCCCGGCCAGACAGTCGTTGCCGCACGTTTTCTTCAGGATGTTCCCAACTGGATCGTGAAACCATGACCCCTACCACACCCCAGCAAGATCTCGCCACGCAATGGACCACCGCACGCCGGTTGTATCCGATTTACTTTGAGCTGGCGCGAGAGTTTGTCCTCGATGTTAAGCCCTGCGCCGATTTGGAAGCCGGAACCGAGTCGCCGGCAAAAGAGACAGTGGAGCAGGCCTGTCAATGGCTCGACGAGATGGATGAACTGATCCAGGTTCATCAGTTGCGGCAGTTTCTGCAGACCAGTTCGCTGGTCGATCAGGAAGGCCTGCTCAGCCTGATTCAGCACTTCCTCGCCAACACCAAGAAGAACGATGCGGTGCGCGACAAGATCGATTTCCTTCTCGTGCAGTACTTCAGCCAGCTGGCTCCGACCGGACTGGCCGACGCGGAAGTGGAGCTTGGCTATGTGGCGGAGGCGCTGGCGCAGGTGCTGGGCGCGGTAGATCTGAAAGCTCCCGTCTGGCTGAACGCCCTCGATCGCGTGCTCGACTCTGCGCGGCACTGCAAGTCGCTCGACGAGCTGTTGCATGGTGGAATCCTCGAACAAGGCCGCAAAGCAAAAACCCAGGCGGGAGAATTGTTCTATTTGCCCGTGGCTTTGGCCGCGTTCACCCGCTTTGGATATCTCATGCGCCGGACTTTCTTCCGGCTGATGATCGGCGATCTGAATGTGATCCTCGACGGCTTGAATGAACTGGAAGAAAAAGATGTTCACACCATCGATTGTCGAAGGGCGCAGTTCTCGGCCGAAGAGCCCATCCTGCGCTTGCGCATGATCTGCCAGTCGTGGAAAGTCATGTTCCAGGCGGAATATTCGTCGGGGCAGCCTCTGCGCATGCTGGTGGATTTGCGAGCCGCGGTGGAGAGCGCATTGGGGCGCGGTAAACCTGCCGGTGCAGAGAAAAGAGTGAACCCGGAACCGGTGAAAGCGGATTCTGCAAAGGCCGATTCGGTGAAATCAGGGCAAGCTTCGAAATCGATGGCGGCCAGAGCGGGCGCGGCGGCTACGTTCAGCGATCCAACCCACGCGCCGGGCGAAGCTGCTCTTGCCGGTGCGGAAGCGCCCGAGTTTGAAGTTTCCGGCGATGTGGGATGGGATCCGGATTCGCAGCCAGGCACAAAGAAGTAGATTGCGGCGGGTTCAAACGCTTTCGTGCGAACGTTCGCTGACAAGATCTGAGGAATCTGGAAACGTGAATACACCGACGGTATTGATCATCTCTGACGAGGCGGATTTCTCGCGGCAGGTGACGGCGCGCTGGCAGGTTGAGCGCAGCGCTCCCGGGTTCACGCTGCTCAGCGGTGATTTGTGGCCGCGATTTGTGGCCGATGGCTTCGACGTGGCGATCGTGGATGAATTGCGGCGGGAACTGCTGTCCGTGGTGCTGGAGCCGCTGAACTCTGCCGGACAGCCGATTTTTTGTGTATGCCGCGACGCCGCCACTGAAGAGTTGGTGCGCCGCCGCTGGCCGCGCATTTCCATTCTGCGGCAGGATGACGGGTGGTTGAGTGCTCTGATTCTTGCCGGCAATGAGGCGCTGCACCGCTCCCGCGCGGAATCGCGAGCACGCGCTGCCGAGCAGGCCTGCGCGGCGCTTGAACAGCAGGCAACTCTGGGCCGCTACATGGTCGAGATGCGTCTCAGTCTGAATAATGCCCTCACGTCGATCTTGGGCAATTCGGATTTGCTTTTGCTCGAACCGGGCAGCCTTTCGGCGCAAGCGCGCGCGCAGATCGAGACGATCCGCAACATGACCCTGCGCATTCACGAAATCATGCAGAGGTTTTCGTCGTTGGAAAAGGAAATGAATGTAGTCGCGAAGCAGGCGGAAAAAGACGCAGGCAAACGGTACGCGGCCACGGCCGCGGGAATCTAGACTTCGGAACTGATCCTCCCCTGGAAGCAGCCGATCTTTAGAAAGTGATGCGCCCGATTGGCGCAGCTGAGGGCCGGCGTGTCCTGAGATGTTCCAAGGAGAAGGGTCTATGCATCGATTGATGACGGGCGTGACCATACTGGAACACGAACTCTCGGAATTGCGGCTGCTGGTGGAGCGTCAAACCGGCATCCTGCTGGATTGCCCGAACAGTGCCCTGGTCGCGCACGTGGCGGACTACCTCGAAAGCCATGAATTGGAGTCAACCGCGACTTTGCTGCGCCGGTTGCGCGACAGCGATGGCGATCCATCGCTGCTGCCGCGCTTTCTGGATGGCGTTCTTAACGTAAGCACCGGATTCTTCCGCCATCCCGGAGCGATGAATGCGCTGGCGCGGCAGGTGGTTCCGCAAATCTGTGCGCGCAAGTCAGACGATGGGCCATGCACATTGCGGATATGGAGCGCAGGCTGTGGTACGGGCGAAGAAACCTACTCGATCGCCATGGCGTTGTGCGACGCCGCGCCGGCCGGGAATGGAAACGGCAACGGAAGCGCCGCGCAGGCCAACGGAAAAGACAAGAGCAGTGGCAACCGCAATGGCGGCGTAGTGGAACCGGGGGCGCCCGCTGGCCTGCCGTGGACGAAGGAGTGGTCGGTGCATATTGTTGGCACGGATCTGCTGCCGACGGCGATCAAAGTCGCAGAGCGTGGGCTGTATCCGCAGTCAGCGTTAGCGGGCCTGCCCCCGGCGATGATCCGCGGCTGCTTTTCAAAAATTGCGAATGCAAACGGCCAGAACAGTACTCAGGAACCTGCGGCAAATCGCGCGGGAAACGGAGATGGCACGAGCGTCGCAAACGCGCATCTGCTGGTGAAACCGCGCCTGCGTAGCTTGGTGACATTCAACACGATGAACTTGACCAAGCCGGTTTACATCGGGCGCTTCGATTGCATCTTCTGTATGGACGTGCTGCCGCACCTCTCGCGCACGCAGCGCGCGGCGCTGCTGGAACGCTTGCATCTTTATCTTGAACCGGGCGGTTATCTCTTCTTGAGCCAAACGGAGAAGCTGTCGGCACCAAATCTGAATTTTCGCTCGGAGACCTTCGACGGATATACGGTTCACCGCAAGCCGCTGGCGGCGAGCGCAGCGTACGGACGGTGAGCGGATTACGCGAACAGGAACTCTTTCGTTCTGAGCTCCTTGATAGTGTCGCGGAGCTTGGCAGCTTTCTCGAATTCAAATCGTTTGGCGGCTTCGCGCATATCTTCCTCCAGTTTGCATATGTATTTATCGACTTCTTCCTGCGATTTGAATTCCGGCATGCCCTCGGATTCGCCCGCCGTTACATCCGCGTAATCCGCAGCTACGATGGCGGCCAGCGCCATATCGACCGGGCGCACGATAGATTCCGGAGTGATCCCATGGGCTTCGTTATAGGCCTGCTGAATGGCGCGGCGGCGGGAAGTTTCGTCCATAGCGCGTTTCATGGAATCGGTGACGGTGTCGGCATAGAGAATAGCGCGCCCGTGAAGATGGCGGGCGCAGCGGCCGATGGTCTGAATCAGCGATCCAGAGGAACGGAGAAATCCTTCTTTGTCGGCATCGAGAATTGCGACCAGCGAAACTTCCGGCAGGTCGAGGCCTTCGCGCAGAAGATTGATGCCAATCAATACATCGAATTCGCCCCTGCGCAAGTCGCGCAAGATCTTCACACGCTCGAGGGTTTCGATCTCCGAGTGCATGTAGCGGCATTTCACACCGACTTCGGCGTAGTACTCGGCGAGATCCTCGGACATGCGCTTGGTCAGAGTCGTGACGAGGACGCGCTCGCCTTTTTCCACACGTGCGCGGATTTCGTGCAGCAAATCGTCGATCTGCCCTTTGACTGGGCGAATCTCGACTTCGGGATCGATCAATCCAGTAGGACGAATGATCTGTTCAACGACAACACCCGCAGATTTCGTGAGCTCATACGGACCAGGCGTGGCTGAAACGTAGATGAGCTGGTTGGTCCGATGTTCGAATTCTTCGAAGGTCAGAGGACGGTTGTCGAGCGCGGAAGGCATACGGAATCCGTATTCGACCAGCACTTCTTTACGCGAGCGATCGCCGGCATACATGCCGCGCAACTGCGGGACGGTCTGATGCGACTCGTCGATGAACATGACAAAATCGCGCGGAAAATAATCGAGCAGCGTGGGCGGAGGCTCACCGGGTAACCGTCCGGTGAAGTGGCGCGAATAATTTTCGATGCCGTGGCAATAGCCCATGGCCTTGATCATTTCCAGATCGAACATGGTACGTTGATGAATGCGCTGGGCCTCAACCATGCGGCCCTGTTTCTCGAGCTCTGGTTCCCACCAGGCGAGCTCTTTCTTGATCGATTCCACGGCGGAGGCGCGGGTCTCATCTTTCATGACATAGTGCGTCTTCGGATAGATGGGCAGACGCACATATTTCTGCTTGACCGTGCCGAAGAGGGGATCGATCTGCGAGAGCGATTCGACTTGATCTCCCCAGAGCTCGATGCGGTAGGCCATGTCGTCGTAGGTAGGGAAGACTTCGATCACGTCGCCGCGCACGCGGAAGGTGCCGCGGCGGAATTCACTATTGGTGCGGTCGTACAGGATATCGACCAGCTTGTGAGTAACGTCTTCGCGCTTGATCTTCTGGCCGCGCTCAAGGAAGAGCATCATGCCGTAGTAGGCTTCGGGAGATCCCAGGCCGTAGATGGCGCTGACTGATGCCACAATCAGGGCGTCACGGCGTTCGAAGAGCGAACGAGTGGCGGATAAGCGCAGCTTGTCGAGCTCGTCATTGATGGTTGCTTCCTTTTCAATGTAAAGATCGGCGGCGGGCACGTAGGCTTCGGGCTGGTAATAGTCGTAGTACGACACAAAATATTCGACCGCATTGTGGGGAAAGAAGCTCTTGAATTCGTGATAGAGCTGGGCGGCCAGCGTCTTGTTGTGCGCCATGACCAGTGTCGGGCGGTTGAGCGCCTCGAGGACCTTGGCCATGGTGAAGGTCTTTCCTGATCCGGTGACTCCGAGCAGAACCTGATGCTGTTCTCGATCAAACAGACCGCGGGTGAGGGCCTCGATGGCGGCCTTCTGATCACCTTGCGGTTTGTAACTGGAAACGAGTTTAAAGTCCATAGAAAAGCAGCTGTCAGCCTTCAGCGTTTAGCAACCCGCAACGGCAGCGAGGTCGAAGGCGGCCCAATTCTGGTCGGCGGTACCATAGAAACCAATTCGGGTAACAGCGAATCTCCCTATTATATCGCCCGCGAGAAAGGGAAGTTACGCGATGGGAACTGCCTTTTTCAGTGATATAGCTATTCCACGGCAGGTCTGAGATCGACTTTCTTCGTGCTAATCACGACCTTGGCGGATGGCAGATCTTCCGCCGAGGCCTCGACGGTAATCGTGCCGGGTGTGCGGCTTGATTGCACGATCGCTTGCGCCAGACCATTGAATAGGCTGCGCCCCAATCCTTTGTCGGATTCCTGGCAGTTGGGATCGCCGTTGCCAACGCCGATGAGCGCGCCTTCGCCGCTGACCTTGAACGAAATTAGATTATCGGCGGTCGGAACGTGCCGTCCTTCTTTGTCGAGGGTTTCTACTCGCAGGATGACGACGTCTTCGCCGTCGGCGTTGATCTCGGTGCGATCGGCGGTCAAACGGATTGAAGCGAGAGAGCCGGTGGTTTCGCGTTTTTCGATCAGCACGACTTTTCCACCTTTTGTGCCGCGAGCTTCAAGCACGCCTGGTTCGTATTTCACTTTCCATTCGAGATGCGTCAGGGGCGCGACTTTTTTGCTGCCCAAACTGGTGCCGTTGCTGAAGAGTTCCACTGAATCGAGATTCGAATGCACCCAGACGGCAATGGGTTCCCCTTCGCGGCCTTGCCAATTCCAATGAGGAAACAGATGCAGCACAGGTTCTGGTCCCCACCACGATTTGTAGTAGTAGAAGTTATCTTTGGGGAAGCCGCATGTATCCACAATGCCGAACTGCGAACTGATCGATGGCCAGCCGTAAGGCGTGGGTTCGCCGCGATAGTCAAAGCCGGTCCAGGCAAAGCCACCGGCCAGCCATTCGCGCGCCGCATAGAATTTCCACCACTGCTCGGCGGTTTCGGCCCATGGCGGAAAACTCAGGTCGTAGGCGCTCACCCAGTTGCGCAATTTGTCGATGGAATAAATTCCACGCGTGCAAACTGTACTGGCGGTCTCCGTGCCGACGCTTGGTTGCTTCGGGTGCTTCGCACGATAGGCATCGATTTCGTTCAAGTTGTAGTTGAAGCCCATCACGTCGAGCTGTTCTGGAAATTTCGTCTGAAAAGCGGCATTCACCGCGGCCGTGCAGAGACGCGTGGGATCGAGTTCGTGGGCCCGAGCGATCATGTCATCGATTATGGGCGGGCCTTGGGGCTCCGACATCATCGTCCACTCTTCGTTTCCCATGGACCAAAGGATGATCGAGGGCGAATTGCGATAGCGCTTGATCATGGTTTCAAGCTGACCTATCGCCTCAGGATTTGAACTCATCATGCGCGTCTCGCACATCATCATCATGCCGAGGCGATCACAGGCTTCGACCAACTCAGGGGTCGGCATGTTGTGGGAGGTGCGGATGGCGTTCGATCCCATTTCTTT
>Ga0335074_10013924_pt1 | contig 11295 bp, 8 predicted proteins | sample Lox_Sample_23_FD_206715 | JGI IMG/M metagenome (GOLD analysis project Ga0335074, IMG submission 206715) | Soil microbial communities from Loxahatchee National Wildlife Refuge, Florida, United States - Lox_Sample_2.3 | ecosystem: Environmental > Terrestrial > Soil > Wetlands | place: USA: Florida...
CACCTGTAACCATCCGGTCATGCCGCGTTGGGCGCGGTCCCGGGCAACTGCGTCGACTCGCGTAATCGGGTTGGCCTAGCTGCTTGGGAAACACTGTGGGTATGTCATTGACGACTCGGCTGCTCACGCCGGAGACCTGGGATGACTTCGCTGCGCTGGTCGAGGCTAACAACGGCGTCTGGGGTGGCTGCTGGTGCATTGGCTTCCACCCGGAGGGCACCGGCCACGGGCGGGAAGGGAACCGGGATCTGAAGCGCCAGCATGTGACGCGCGGAACGGTCCACCAGGTGCTCGTCTACGACGGTGACCGCTGTGTCGGCTGGTGCCAGTTCGGGCCGCCGACCGAGGTGGCTGCCATCAAGAACCCCAAGGCCTATGAAAAGGGACTGGCCGGCTTGCCGGACTGGCGGATCGGCTGCATCTTCACCAACGCGAAGGACCGCGGCAAGGGCGTCGCCGCCGCCGCAGTTGCGGCGGCGCTCGATGAGATCAGGCGAGCCGGCGGCGGCATCGTCGAGGCCTATCCGGAGCAGACCGAGGAGCGGCCGCCGCAGCGTGGCGCCTACCTGCACACAGGACCGGAGGAGTTGTACGCGCGGTACGGCTTCACGCGGATCCGCAAGATCGCGAAGTGGCGCTGGGTAATGCGCGCCAGCGTCTGACTTCCCGCCGCCCATCCCAGACACCACCCGGCGAGTACACAGAACAGGTTGATCAGGATGGGTGCAGGGAAGCAACGAAGATCGAAACCGAAGATCGAAGATCGAATCTCTACGCCCAGAACGACGGTCAACTGACGGCCAGGCGATCTTGGACGCTCTGCCAGCTGCCCCCCGAACTGAACCCTGACCTGCGATTTCGTGGAGCCCCCTTACGGAATCGAACTGTAGACCTTCTCCTTACCATGGCTAACCAGCCGGTTCACGAGACGACCGCACAGGCTCGGACCAGGCCAGAAACTAGTTCTCACGCGCTCAGGCGGGCTCACGGCGCCACTGTCCAGCACTGCTTTGCCCCCGAAATACCCCAGCGATGATCTTGATGGGCAGCCGATGGATGAAGGCGAATCTCGGACATATTCCCGACCGGGCCCGCGCACCGCCCGTTACGCCGCGGTGGCGGCGTCGCTGACAGGAAGCCGCAACGTCCGGTCGCCGAAATCAGCTAGCTCTCCCCAGCGAGCTGATGCCCCGCGCGCCCGCGCGTGCAGCCGCCTAGCGCCACCGTCGATTTCCTCCGGAGACCCCGGCCGCGTGAAACTCGGGCTTCTAGATCTGGCCCCTGGGCCGCGCCCGCCAGGCGCTGCACCCCGCCGCTGTGGTCGTGGCGACAGGAACGGACGCTGATCAGGTCCTCCTAGCCATTGGGTATCTGTCAGCCACGGCGAACTACCTGGTCGTCGGCGGGAACCTGCTGCGCAGCCAGTACGAACGGGACCTGCCGGTGCCCGTGCCGACTTCTTCAGATGGGCGCTGATAATGACCTCCAGGCCTGTCACCGCGGCGCGGCAACGCGCTCAGATACGGAGTACAGCCCTGCAGCCAATCAATCTCCCGCAGCGCGTCCCTGGCATCCCGCACCGATGGTCTTATGGACTCTCGTCAGCCCCGCGTCGATGACAACCGCCTGTTAACCTCTGCGACCAGTCTCGTTCACGGCTGCTGCTGCCGGCCGGGCAGCATCCCATATGGCGTCGAACCGCGAGACCCAGTAGGAAAACCAACGCGGTGAGTCATACCTGCCTATGACGATGTGCATCCGATCGGCGATATTTTCATCCTTGAATCCATGGGATTCGAAGATCACATATCCATCAGCCTCGCTCTGGTTCACAATAACCATGCTGAATCCCAGGCTCACCGGGAGCTTCCGGTAGCTGAATCCCGGTATGGCAGACAGCCGGTCCAGGGCGGATAGCGAGTTCTGCAGCGTTCCCCTGAGATCGAGAGCGTCGTCCAGTTGCATTGAGGCCTGTACTAGGCCATCCGCTGCCTCGTCCAGGATGACGACCTTGACCGTCCCACCAGGATCTAACACGAATCGCCGGATGTCAGCGGCGTTCACCAGGACGTTCAAGGCCGTGGGTCCGTAGATCCGCAAGTCGCGTACGCCCGGAAGCAGCTTGCTGAATGCCCCAAAGTCCTGGCGGCTGCCCAGCACCTGGTCCAGAGCAGGCCTTTGATCTGATGCCTCGGCGGCCGTGTGAAATACCAGAAAGCTCAGTGCGAGTAGCATCGCGCTGAGCAGGATAGGGACATCAACCACGCCGATCACGCCGAGTCCGGCGAGTACCACGCCGATGAGGAAGAGCGCATACGCTTCGCGGTGACGTCCGCGCCGCACATCATCAAGCGTCCGCCTGGCAAATATACCTATTGCCGCCATCTCGTTCGTGCCTCCGAGGTGCTCAGTGCCCGCAGCGGCGAGACCAGGCTCCCTGGTCTCGTGAGGCTGACGACCGCCGCTCAGCGCCGCCAGTCTCTGCTACCTGGGGTGCCACGCGCCGGAAGGTCATCCGATTAGGCCTGGGCGGGGTCTGACTGTGCCGTGGGCAGGACCCGCCGCTGGCGACCCATGCAGCGGGTCACCGAGTTAATGGTTACCTGGCGACACTGGTGCTTACCCGGACTTTGTCCGATAGTTATGGGTATGAGCCATGAACCTCTCAGCAGGGGAGACCAGCCGCCCTGCAAAAAAAGGCAACTGCCGGGGAGACAGCCGGGTGCCTGAACAGGAGGACTGCGATCCCGAGCTGGCCTTTGCACAGCTGATCGGGCTGTCGCTTACGGATCTCGCACTGCTCGACGATGCCGTCGTGGCGGACGCGGTCGAGCACCTGATCCCGGCGTGCCAGAGCGTCCATGATCGTGTCTGGAATGATAAGGCGGACAATTCCACTGAAAACTTAAGTTGCCGATGACGTCATCGCTGAACACGCATTACCTGACCGACCAAGACCTTGCGGCCCTGGCCATGTGCGAGTATTCGGCCGACATCGTAGGGCGACTGCGTGCGGCTCAGTGCAGCAAGCATGCGCTATTCCTAGAGGCATTGGGGCGGGCAGTTCACGCCAGCCGACCACAAGCCGATGTCGAGCAGTATGTTGCGGCTCGCGACCTGCTGGTGCGGGTACAGACCCAGTCTCCCCAGGCGGCCGGTGACGTGCTGGCGTTGCCGCATACCGGGTTCTGGGCAGCGTACTGTCTGTCACGACTGCGAAGTAATCAGGCCAACCTTCGGTCAGCCGCGCCCGAGCTTTCATCTTTAGATCTTGGCTATCTCGCGACACTGGCCGCAGTCGCCGCGCTCCGCGCTGGGCACTCGTTTGATCTCGAAGTGCCGTTCCGCGACGGCATGATTGCCCTGCCGGGCCTCGGGACGGCACGAGTCGGCAGTCCCGGCTCAACCGGTTGGGCGCGACTGCGCAGCGACTCACGCCGCACGGTTGCCGTGTCCGGAACAACTGTCGCCGACTTGCCAGCCGATCTTGGTGGGCTCGCGCAAACCGGGGCGAACTGGGCTCCAGTCCCGCGACTCCGGGTGGAAGCATGTGGGCTGAGCCTGGTCGTGACCCTCGACGCTACTGATCCGTTCCTGACCCTCCTGCAATCCTCCGCTGTGCCGCAAAGCATGCCCTCCTGGGCCTGGCAGCAAAAGCTGGCGGATGCGTGGCTGGTCCTAGCGCGGGTTGACCGGCGAACTGCGCTGGCGCTGTCCGGGGCACTGACGACCTTGGTGCCTCTGCGCGAGCCAGCGGCCGGAGGTCCTGCCAGCGCCAGTTCGGGCTGGGCCTGGGGCGCGATCGCGCTGAGTCTGCCGCGAGATCCGCTGTCCCTGGCCGAGACGCTCGTACACGAGCTTCAGCATCTGGTGTTGTCTGCGGTAGAGGATCTCGTGCCGCTGGTCCAGCGGGATGAAGGTCAGCTGTACTACGCGCCATGGCGGGACGACCCAAGACCCCTGACCGGGCTCCTGCAAGGTGCTTACGCCTATCTCGGCGTTGCCGGGATGTGGCGTCGGCTGCAACAGACCGGGCACGAGCAATCGGGGCTCCGCACTGAGGTGGAGTTCGCCCGCTGGAGGCGCAGCACAGAAGATGTCGCCGCTAGCCTGGCTGGGGCGGCAGGGCTAAGCAAAGCTGGGCGGAAGTTCGTCGCGTGGATGCAATCTTGCGTCGCGCGGTGGCAGTCCGATCCGGTATCAAGCCGCGCTGACGCTGTGGCTTCGGAGTTAGCGGCCGAGCACCGGCTGCGGTGGCGGCTGGCTTACCTCCACCCCGATTCCGCCACCGTCGATGCCCTGGCACGAGCCTGGCTGGCTGGCCTGCCTTCTGCGTTCGCCGGACTACAGCCTAGACTGACGCTGTCTCCGACTGCCAGGCCACTGCCGCCAGACCTTGCGCATCTTCTTGAGCTAGAGTACCGCCCTTCCAGTCGTCTGACGGCCCGGCTCCCGGAGCAGGACGCGGTCGATTCGGCCGCTGCCGCGCTGGTCCGTGGTGACGACGCCAGTGCCCTACACGGCTTTCTGCGTCAGGTAGCCGCTGGTTGGGCTCCGCAGGCCTGGGCCGGGCTCATGCTGACCCGGCGCAGGATGGCAGGACGTGTCCGAGAGTGGCCGGTCCGGGAGGAGCCGGAGACGGCAGCCGCCGTCTACGAGCGGGCCAGAACGCTCATCGGCCATGCCGGTGACGCGAGGGCGCTGCTGTCCTGGCTAGGCCAAGACTGGTGAGCAAAGGTACGACCGCTAGTTCATCATGGGTTCGATGTCCAGGCTAAGGCGCCCGCCCTGTGCAGCCAGCCTGAACTCGGGATGGTCAGGCCCCAAGGCATCCCGGAAACTCGCTATGGTCTCATCATGCAGTTCGCTGGCACTCTCCGGGTCGTCATCAGCCCGGCGGTCGACCGCGAGGTTCGCTGCCACCGACAGCGTGCTGGGGTGGTCGGCACCGCGGACCTGGCGACTCAGCTCCAGCGCGTGCTCGCCTAGCTCTCTCGCGCGCCGCGCCTCGCCGATTGCGGCAAGGTCGCTTGCCAGGTTGGCCATAGCGGCGAGCGGGCTCGGGTGGGCCTCGCCGAAGATGTTTGTCAAGTCCTTCAAGGCGCGCTCGTCGAGCTGGAGCGCATCGCGCGGGTTGCCACGCGACCGCAACACGATGGCCAGATTGACCTGGGCCGAAACGGTATTCGCGTGATCGGCACCGACGACATCTTTCCAGGCTGCTGCCGTGCGTTCGCCGAGTGCCTGTGCCCCCGTAAGGTCGTCCACGAGCCGCCTGTCGTTGATCACGTTAGTCGCCGTACGAAGGGTCTCGCGGTGGTTCGCACCGCGGATTTGGACGCAACGCCGCAAGACCGTGTTACCCAGCTCGGCGGCTTCAGCGCGGTAACCGGCCCGTCTCAGTGATACGCCGAGGTCGCTTCCGACGATGAGCCGGAAGTGGTTCCACGGCTCACCCTTTTGTTCAAGCGCATTGCTGACCGCGCGGACTGCGTCGAGCGATTCCTCGTATCGGCCAAGCCTGCGGAGGTCACGCGCGATTGAGAAACGGGACCGCAGCGTGTCGGTATCCCCCAAACCAAGGATCCGCTCCCGCTGAGCGAGCGTCTCCAGGTCATATGTGAGTGCCTCGTCAAACCTGCCGAGGCACCGCAGACCAACTGCGATGTTGTTCCGCATCTGAAGGGTGTCCAGGTGCTCTGGTCCGAAGACCTGCTCGTAGAGTGGCAACAGATGCAGGTCTGTATCCAGCGCTTCGGCATATCGGCCAAGCATGGATAGGTCGATGCTGTAGCTGGCGGTGCAGGTCAGGTATATCTGGTCCTCTTCGCCGAACTGGCTCCGCAGTCGGCTCAGGGTATCGGCGTTGAGCTCCAGTCCCTCCTCGACGCGGCCGATACGGCGCATCGCAATGCCGATTTCCACGGCGAGAGCAAGTGTGCGCCGGTCATCAGAGCCGAACCTGGCTCGCCACAGTTCCAGCGTCGGCACGCCCAAACTCAGGCTCTCAGCGTATCCGCCCCGTCGGTGCAGCCGCCGCACCTGATTGACCACTAGGCGCCGCACCAGCTGATCATCCGACTCAAGCGCGCCCGACGGGACGAGATGCTGCCGTGAGCGCTCGTAGGCTTGCTCGCTGTCATCACGATCCGGTGCGTTCGGGTCCGACGCGGCGAGCAGTTGGTGAGCGACGGAACGGAACCTGGCCGCAGCCTCCGGGTCCTCGCGCAGAAGCTGGCCCTGAGTAACTGCTTGGACAACCCGGTGTACTTGCACTACGTTCCGGACCGGATTGATCTTGACCAGGGAGAAGCGTGCCAGTTCCCGCACAGCGCGCCGGAACTGAGTTGTGCCGCTCAGTACGCTACCGAGCGCGCCGGGCATGGAGCCCGCCTCCCGCGGCTGGAGCAGAAGCTCTTCGTAGATGGGTTCTGGTGCGAAGAAGGCGAGCAGCTTGAACAGGTCATCCGCTCCCTCTGAGATCGAGTTCCGCGACACGCTCCAGGTTGTCGCGACTGCTTGCGGGTAGGCAATATCAACGTCCGTTCCGAGCAGCCGGTGTGCGTTGCCGCGGAACAGGCGCAGATACTCCTGTGCGGAGGTCCCCGTCTCAGCAAGGTATGCGGCTGCGTGGTCAGCCGCCAACGGTAGATTAGCCAGCTCCGCGGCCAGCTCCGCCGCATCCTGCGCGCGCCTCTTGTTTTCGCCGAGGATCTGGTTGCCTTCTTGGTCGCTGGCATCTGGATCCGGCGTGACATCTGCGAGAGCCGACACGCGCTTGCGGAGGAACTCGATCGTTTCTGAGGTCTCGAACTCGCCCACTTCGATGCCGTCCACGCGAAGCGCCCTACGCCAGTGGGAGTCCCGGGATGTGATGATCACATGCCCAGTGCCCTGTGGGATATACCGGCTGACCATCTCCGCGTCCGTAGCATTGTCGAAGATGAGGAGCCAGTCGCGGTGCGGCTCGCCCCTGTTGAGGGCGTCGATGACGAGGCTGATCGAAAAGTCGCGTTCCTCCACCCTGAAGTCAGGCAGCTGCAGGACTCGCCCTAGGGCGAGCAGAGAGTTGACGATCAGCGCCTCACGCTCGCAGCGCACCCACCAGCACAAACTGTAATTCGCGCGGTTGCGGTGCGCGAACTCAGCCGCCAGCTCTGTCTTGCCGACCCCGCCGAGTCCGTACAAGGGCAGGGCAGGCTGCCCTATGACGGCTGTCGACGCCTCGATAAGCCTCGCCTGCAGGTCAGCGAGCTCTTTTTCGCGGCCAGTGAAAACCGGATTCCGGAACGGAATCTCACGCCCCCATACTGCAAAACGACGCTGCGAGCCATCGCGCTCCTCACGGTGCGTCGATTCAGTCACTGCGAGTGCTCCCCTGCCGTCCGTCCCGACACTGCAAGTACCGGGCTCCCGATGGTCAGCCTACGGACATGCTATGACGCTGTGTCCGGATAAGGCGGGCCAGCCATACCGCGCTGTCGCTGTCATGCTAAGCCTGCCGTTCAGCACCGAGATCCGCAAAAACTGTTCGTTTCGGACGTCCAAAACGAACGAACTGTTGAGCAGGATAGATGACGATCACCTGCGCCAGGGTAAGAACCCGCTGGGCGTTCGGTAACGCACGCTATACCGCAGTCTTTCACCCTGGGCCGCTGGCCTGCGGCCCACTCCACATCGGCCTGAGTGAAGCGGAGAACGGCGCGGACATGGCAGGTGCGGGTACCGGGGCGGGTAGATCATGCGCTGGGTGCCCCTTGCGGCCCACGCGTCACAGTATGCCATCCCGTGAGAGGGCTACCGAAATGGCGGACATCGGCGCTGCTGATCTGCTAGAAGTTACCGATCTCCGGCTCGGTGCGCCGGCGTGGTATTTACCGCCCAGCAGCGCCAGGCGCCCTGAGGCGGTCGATATCGCAGCGAATCTCTTGGCTGAGGCGGTGTTCACCTTGCCTGCAGGCTCCCGGCAGGGGGCACGTCAGCCAGCCGACGCGTTGGATCAGCTCATCCGTAACCTTGAGTCCGGTGAGTGCGTGCCGTTCCTGGGTGCAGGCGCCTGCGAAGGCCACATACCCCTGGGCGGTCCAATGGCCCGGTCTTGGGGTGACGCAACTGGCTATCCGCTCCACGACAAAACGAACCTGCCACGCGTAATGCAATACATCGCGACCACCGACTACGACGGGGACGCCACCTCGCTCAAGCGCGACTTCGTAGCCCGAGAGTTCGCCGGGATCCGGGCGCCCGACTTCGGTGACCCGTGGCAGATTCATGGCCTGCTGTCCCGGTTCGCCCTGCCCCTGTACGTGACAACTAACTACGACGACTTCATGTACCTCGCCTTGCAACAGAGCCGCAAGAGCCCGCGTCGCGATCACAGCCGCTGGTATGCCGGGTCAGCAGGCAAATCCGGCAGTCCGCTGTCCGATGTCAGCTATGAGCCATCTCCGGCCGAACCGTTGGTGTTTCACATGCACGGGCGCTATCAGGAGCCGCCGTCGCTCGTCCTGACCGAGGATGACTATATTGAGTACCTCGTGCAGCTAGCCAGTGATACCCAGCGGCAGGCGGGCCTGGTATCCGGCCTGCTCCCGGCATACGTGCATGGCCAGTTGCGCAGCAAGCCGCTACTGTTTGTTGGCTATAGCCTGCGTGACTGGACATTTCTCGTGCTGTTCAGGACACTGCTTCACGGAATTCCGGACACCCACCGGCGGAATCACGTCAGTGTCCAGATCGACCCGAGGGAGCGCTCACCTCGCCGGGCACGTGAATACCTGGAAAGGTACCTGCATGCCCAGCACATCCAGGTCTTTTGGAGCTCAGCCAGCGAGTTTGCGCGTGAGCTTAGCGGTCGGCTAGGAGGTGCCAGCTCATGACCGGGCCCACGCCGGGCAGTCCGGGCGACAGCCACGGTCCTTACATCGGGCCGCGGCCGTTCCGGCAATCCGAGGCCAACCGCTTCTTCGGCAGGCGTCTTGAGGCTAGGGACGTCATGTCACTCTGGCTTGGCGACCAAGTCACCGTGCTGCACGGGGCCAGTGCGGTTGGCAAGACATCATTGCTGCAAGCCGGGGTGCTCCCGCTGGCCAGCCGCCGGGCTGGCGTCGACCTGCTACCGGTTGGCAGCCTGAACCATCAGCCCGCGCGGCCGCTGGCCATCCAGCCCCCTCGCAACAGCTTCAGCCACGCACTGCTAGGCACCTGGGCGCAGCTGGGGCAGCTGCACGCGCCGGACATATCCATTGCAGAGTTCCTTGCCTCTCGCGCCCGGCAGGTCTCCAGGACCGGCGACCCGCATTACTTGCTTGCCGTTATTGACCAGTTCGAAATGCTGTTTAAAACGTTTCCGGCACGCCAAGCAGAGCGGGACGGTTTCATTGACGAACTAGGCACCGCGCTGCGTCAGGTGCCTGCGTTGAAGCTGCTGTTGGTCATCAGCGATGATCGCCTCGGCGCGCTCGGCGCCTACAGCGGCCAACTCTCTGACCACGCGCTCAGCTACGTGCGGCTGGACAGGCTCAGCCGTGACGGCGCACTAGACGCTGTGGCTGGACCGCTGACGGGCACGGAGCGCAGATTCGACGCGGGGGTCGGCGAGGAACTTATTGACCGGCTGCGCACAGTTGTTTACACCGATCTGGCCGGGGAGTCGGCGACGATCATCGAGGATCGCGTCGAGCCTCTGCTTCTTCAGATCGTCTGCGCCGAGCTGTGGTCCTCGCTGCCCGGCGGCGTACAGATCATCAACTCGCGTGACCTGCGCGCCTTCGGCGGAACTGACCAGGCGCTCACCCATTTCTATGACTCCGCCATCCAAGCCGCGCGGCTGGAGACCGGACATTCCGAAGAACAGCTGCGCGCCTGGGTTGAGACCACCTTCATCACCGAGCACGGCACGCGCGGTACCGCTTGCCGTGGCATTCTAATGACTGCCGGGATGCCCAACGAAGTGGCTGACGCCCTAGAGCAGCGGCATGTGCTGACAGCGGAGTACCGTGCCCGCAGCATCTGGCTCCAACTCGGCCAGGACGCGATGATCGCCCCGATCCGGGCGGCAAACCGTGCCTGGCGGGCGACCCATGGACGGAGCGTCCCCCAACTCCCCGCACCCGCCACGCCGGTCGCCCTCAGCGCCGCTGCCGAGGCCGCTCTCGCCGAGGGCAACTTCCCCAGCGCCCATCGCTTCGCCCGGGCGGCAGCGGCCAACTACCGGCAGGCCGGGGACTCCCGGCGGATGGCCTATGCGCTGGTCCTGGAAGGCGATATTGCCCGTAGCGAAGGAGACCTCAACGCCGCGCAGCAAAACCTTCAGGCCGCCCTGTCAGAGTTCGCGATACTCGAGGACCGCAACTCGACGGTCCGGACGCTATCCGCGCTTGCCAACGTGTATTTTCTGGACGGCGACTACCAGACGGCAGCAGACTTCGACCGACAGGCAGTCGAACGCCTACCCACTGACGTCCAGGCCCTCATCGGCCTCGGATACGCATTGTGGTACGGCGGGTCTACCGCCGACGCTGATGCAACCTTTACCCAGGCACTGAGTTGGGACGGCAGCTCGGCAAGCGCTTTGGCGGGTCGCGGTCAGGTACGCGCAGAGATGCGCGAACACGCAGCTGCCCTGGCTGATCTCGATAGCGCCTTCGCCGGTGAGCTGCCACCTGCTGAGCAGATCGATGCCCGCTCGGCTCGCGCGCTGGCGCTTGCCGGTCTCAGCCGAGATGAGGAGGCAGACCGCGATCTCGCCATGGCCCGGGCCCTAGACCCTGGCGCCGGCCGCACTCAGCGCAGGGCGGCGAGGATTGCCGCTCTGCGCGGGGACCGCGTGCTCGCAGCGGACCAAGCCCGCCGGGCACTTCAAGCAAGCCCGCCACTACCGCCCTGGGACGAGGCCGACGCCCGCCACCTACTGGAGACACTGACGCCAGAAGATGTCTGACGGCCGACCGTGTTCGCTTCGAGGCGGTCCTTCCTGGCCAGCGGTCGGCCGGGCACTGGCACCCGACGAAGCGCCAACCTGACATCCTTCAGCAGACCCACCCCGGCCAACGCGCCGCAGCGCCGAGTGCGAGCCTGCCGCGCCTCGGCGGATTTCTTTGTCACGGACAGTCACATTCTGTGGATGAAGTCCGGCGAAGACGACTGCGATGCCCGACGTGCTGGCCCAGTACTTGAAGCAAGCGGCGGTCATGGGCCTGTCTCAGGTTGCGGACGTTGGGCGTGGCAGGTCCCAGGCGGCGGTCACGGCGGTCCCGTACCGGCTGGTCGCCGTGGTGGTGGTGGTGGTGGTGA
>Ga0335074_10013925_pt1 | contig 11295 bp, 9 predicted proteins | sample Lox_Sample_23_FD_206715 | JGI IMG/M metagenome (GOLD analysis project Ga0335074, IMG submission 206715) | Soil microbial communities from Loxahatchee National Wildlife Refuge, Florida, United States - Lox_Sample_2.3 | ecosystem: Environmental > Terrestrial > Soil > Wetlands | place: USA: Florida...
GCTATCCCGACTTTACCGGGTATAACGACGGCTACGGCGACTCCGATTCGGCCTCCGATCCCGAACAGGCTGCCCAGCCCCCGCAGCAGCCGCCCGCGGACTACGCCACCCCGCCGGATGAAGGCTACCGCCCCGACTACTCACCCTACAATTATCCGAGCGCTCCCGCCGTTGCCTCCGCTTCTGTCGCGCCTGAGCCGCAGCTGACGCTCATTTTCAAAGATGGGCATCAGCAGACCATCCGCAATTACGTCCTCACCCAGAACAAAGTCATCGTCCTCGATGAGGCAGCGTCAGGCCGTGAACAGCAGGTCCCGCTGGCTGCCCTCGATCTGCCAGCCACGGAGCAGGCCGCGCAGGCAGCTGGCCTCGACTTCTCGCCTCCCGCCTGATCGCCCGGTCCCGCGGCCTCAACCACTCGTTCCGTTACTCCGATCCCCCGCCGCTGGCGCCTCGCGGCTCCAGCGCCTCCCGATGCGTCAGTTCCGCAATCTGCGCCTTCGATCCCGCACGTAATACCGGCTCGTACGCCGCATACACCCCTTCGAAGACCGCATCCCAGGACGCTGACAACGCATATTCCCGGGCACGCGCGCGCATTGCCGCGTGCAGTTCCGGATTCCTGACGATTCTGAGAATCGCGCTGGCAAACTCCGCGTCCCCGGCGATGAATCCTGTGCGCCCCTCCTCGATCAGCGACCGCGGACCACCATCCGGCGTCACCACCGCGGGCACTCCCGACGCCAGCGCCTCCAGAACCACATTGCCGAACGTATCCGTGTGGGACGGAAAAACAAAAACGTCCATCCCCGCGTACGCCCGCGCCAGCGCTTCGCCGCGCAACACGCCGGTAAACTCCGCGCGCGGCAAATGTTGCCGCAGCCAGGACTCCTCCGCTCCCTGGCCGACGATTCGGAACCGAAAATCCTGCAGCCCGGCGGCTTCCAGCTCCTGCTGCACCTGTGCGAGCAGCGCTACATTCTTCTCCACGCTCAGCCGTCCCACAAATCCGAGCACCAGGCCCTCGTCGGCCGAATCCCGCCCGCGCCGCGCCGGCGAAAACAACTCTGCGTCGATCCCGCGCTGCATCAGGTGGCAGGGCCGCCCGGTTCTCGCCTCCAGCAGCGCGCAAAGATCGAGGTTCGGCGCGAACAGCACCCGCGCCAGACTGTAGAACCAGGCCGTCATCTTCAGCGTCAGCTCCTCAATGCCACGCCCAGCCGCCTCCGATTGCGCCGCTGGAAGTCCCGCGAAGAGCCACTGCGAGCGTGTCGCCGCGTATTCATGCAGATTCGTGTGCCACGATGCGGCCAGCGGCACGCCCAGATGGTGCGCCAGCCACGCGCCCAGCAGCCCAATCTCGCTCGGCCCGGTAATGTGAACCACGTCCGGCCGGAATTCCCGCACCGCCCGCGTCAGCACCGGGATATGCCGCACCCACGCCGGATCGAACTTCAGATCCTTGTCCAGTGGAATCGACAGTACGCCGCGGGGCAGCTCCAGCGTCGTCAGGTTGCCGTCCTGCGCCAGCGGCTCCCGCCGATCGCCCGCACGCACGCACAGGAACGGCCAGCCTCGGCCGCGCACGAAGCCTTCAAAGTGACGCGACGTGTGCGCCACGCCGTTGATCTCGTGAAAGGAGTCGGGGAAGTAGGCGACGCGTATCAAGGGATCGAATGCACCGGCACTGCGAACAGCTCAGATGACTGCCCTGTTGCGCCTTCTTAAACCGCGTCCTCACCCAGCGCAAATCGCAGCTCGCGCGACTCGCTCCACGCCAGCCGCAGGCCGCCGGAAACCGGTGTGCTGCCCATCAGCCGCACCATCTTCAGGGTCAGCGTCATCCATGCCGGCGCCGTCCCGTCCGGCCACAGCTCCCGCACCGGCCGCACCACCCCGTTGCGATCCGGGTGCCATACCCGCTCATCCCAGGCCCGCGAACCCAGCGGGAAATCCGGATAGTCGCGGATCGCATCCAGTGTCGACTCCAGAATCCGGTGCTTCCACGGCTGCGCGTACTGCGGCATAAACAGCACGTGGCTGCTGCCCTCGTAGCGAACCTCATGCACAAACTCGGTGAACGTCGAAGCCGCCGTCAGATTCACATTCGCGTTCGGCTCCAGCCCGTGCCGGTCGCCGCCCGAGATCAGCAGCTTGTTCCAGCGCTTTGCCATCTGCTTCACGCTGCGATTCTCTTCCCAGTTCCGCAGCCCGTTCAGCTCCAGAGCGTGCATGTATTCATGGTTCTTTTCCATGAAGTCCTGCACCCGCTGCGCCGCCTTGTCCGCCCCGATCAGATACAGGTCCCACATCGGGTGATTGAAGACGATCAGCACGTTGGGCAATGCATGCAGCGCCGCCAGAATCTCCGTCAGCTTCTTCTCGTCCGGATGCGCCGTGTATTCCTCAAACGTCTTCATCCATGCCGCCCCCGATTCGCTGGGCAGGTTGTGAATGCCAAAATGAAATGCCTGGTCGCCGCCAAAGGGCGCGCTCCACTCCACTGAAACCGGGATATGCCGCGCCGAAGCCACCGTCCGCAGCAGCATGGGCGCCGCAATCGTGTCGTGATCGGTGATCGAAACCAGCGGCATCAGCCCCAGCTTCTTTTCGATCTGCCCGCTCTCCAGGTCGAATGCAATGCGCGGCGTTAAAGGAGGCGTCCAGTACGCTGCCGCGTAGTTGATCGGCACGCTGTGCATGTCCCGCGATTTCCGCTCCGCCCTGGCCAGAAGCGGCCGCAGGAGCGGATACTGGTTCCCCAGGTTTGCCAGGAAATCCAGCGTCTCCTTCGACTGATTCGTGTGGCTGTGGAGGGAAACCGCCGTCGTGTATCCACGCGCGGCTTCCGGCTCCTTCCAGAGATAAGAGATGCGGCGCAGACCGGCCATGGGGAACCCTCCGAGGTCGTGCTACTGCCGTCAGTATTGGTTATGCACCATGAATGGGGCATTACGAGCACAAGAATGGTCGATCAAATGAAGGGAAGTATCCGCCGAGGTAACGTTACCCAAGGACTCCCACTCTCGCCTAAGATGCTGACAAATCAATCCTTTGTCCTCTCGTCCAACCGGCCCCGCACTGGGGTCATCGGCCCCCGAAGATCGCAACCGCAGCGGTTACATTTTCGCTAACGCCGCGTCTCCGCGATATCCGGCAGATCCGCCTCCTTCATCCCCTCGCGCTCCAGGTGATTCTTCGTCAGCCCGTCGCGCAGCATCTCGAACGCCTGGTCGGTCGTGTCCGCTACCTGGAACAGCTCGCGGTCCCGCGGAGAAATCGCTCCCTTCTCCACCAGCACGTCCAGGTTGATCACTTCCTGCCAGTACTTCGATCCGTACAGCAGCACCGTGATCTTCTTGGCCAGCTTTTGCGTCTGCGAGAGCGTGAGGATCTCGAACAGCTCGTCCAGTGTCCCGAATCCTCCCGGAAATACCACCAGCCCCTTCGCCAGGTACGCGAACCAGTATTTGCGCATGAAAAAGTAGTGGAACTCGAAGTTCAGCGCCGGCGTGATGTAGCGGTTCGGCATCTGCTCGAAGGGCAGCCGGATGTTCAGCCCGACCGTCTTGCCGCCGGCCTCCCACGCACCCCGGTTCGCGGCCTCCATAATGCCCGGCCCACCGCCCGAGGTGACCACGAATCGGTTCCGCCGCGACTTCAGATCCTTCGCCCACCGCGTCAGCAGAAAGGCCAGCCGCCGCGCGTCCTCGTAGTAGTGCGCCATCTCCACCGCCGCCTCGGCGCGGTGCAGCCGCAGCTCACTCGACGTTCCCTGTTCGATGTCCCCCTGCCGCGCCGGCTGCTCTTCTTCCGGCGCCGCCTGGCTCGATCCCGTATTCTCCAGCAGCTCCAGCTCCCGGTTGGCCTCGTCCAGCGCCCGGAACCGCGCCGATCCGAAGAAGACCACCGTGTCCTGGATGCGCTCCCGCCGGAAGCGCGCCAGCGGTTCCGAATATTCCGCCAGGATGCGCAGAATCCGCCCGTCCGGACTGTTCAGGAACAAATCGTTCTCGTAGGCGAGCGAGGCGTTGTTGAGCGGGTTCGGCGGCTTGCGAGGCATCAGCTCTCTTTGTAATGGATTGCTTCCGAAATGGCGATCCACAAATTCAGCAGACCCAGCCCGGAAACCAGCCCGCGCATCGCCCCGCTCTCCAGCACCCGCGAGACCGGCGCGTAGTACAGGAAGAACCGGTTGAAATCCCACACATGCGTCCACGGCAGAAAAATCAGGATCAGCCCGATATACAGGCGCACCATCACCCGCAGAAACAGGTCGGCCCGTCGCAGCCAGTGCGTGTTTGGATGGGTTGTGGGCGCTGCAGGCGTTACGGTGGAACTGGCTGGCGGAGAGGCCGGTGGGGAAGAAATCAGATTGGGCGGAGACGGCATAAGGCGATGAGCGCGGGGACGCGCGCTGACGCCCCGAAACTACCCTGTTTCACACTACCACAGGCCATTTCCCGCCCGCCTCGAACCCGGACAGCCCGCCGTGGCCTCTGCTGGAGAGCGGGCCGCTCGCCCCGGGGAGGAGTATCGTCGACCACGCGGGTCGTCCTCGTCCGAACTGCAGTATCTAGCGTGCCGCTCTGCCGCCGTCCTTCACAAGTCGGCGTCCAGCCGATCCAGAGCGGCCCGTTCTGCGCCTAGCTGTGGCCAGTTGCGGCCGGGTTCGGCGGTGATCGGTGCCCGCACCGCCAATCAGCAGATCGGCGGAAATCCCCAGCCTTTCCCGGATGCGCTGAATCATGCCGATGGTCAGCTTGCGCTTGCCGCTCAATACCTCCGAAACTCGCGCGCGGCTTCCAATCATCGGCTCCAGATCCTTGCGCGTCAGTCCCTCCTGATCCATCCGAAACTGAATCGCAGCCACTGGGTCCGGCGCATCGATAACTTCGTTCTTCTCTTCCCATGCATCGACAAGCGTTGCCAGTATCTCCAGCTCATCGCCCTCTCGCGTGCCCGGGGCAGACCCCATCAGTTCGGCGATCCTCTCAATCGCCGCCTCATGGTCTTCTTCATTTCGAACTGGCCGAACCTTTATACCGTTCCCTGTCATATCGAACCCTTTCAACGTCGATCCTGTCGTATTCCCTGTGGGTGCCGATCCAGACGATCAGCAAGATCTGAAACCGATAATCGACCCCGGCCACGAGCCGATAGTCGTTGCCCTTAATGTTGAAGACCACCCGTTCCGACGAAACAATGCTGGCTGTTCTGAATTGCTTCTTCAGCTCGGCCGAGTTCATCCAGGCTGCTCTGCTGACCTCCGCATACCACGCATCCAGCTGCCCCTTAACGGCGCTCTGGAGGCTCCGCTCCACTCTGTTCGCCACAAAGCGATTGAGCGTGCCCCGCGCGATCACTCTCACCTTCTCAGAATAGCCTGCTCCCAGTACGGGAGCAAGTCACCGGAAGCCGCCGGCCAGTCCCTCAGAAATCGCTGAACGCATACTGCGGACTCATCCCCATCCCCGCCGCCGGCTTCGGCTCGCTCGCCAGCTCCAGCACCAGCCGTTCCAGCACCAGCCGCTTATCCGGCGGCTGCGACCGCAGCTCCAGATCCGCCCGCGCAATCAGCCGCAGCGCCCGCGTCAGCTCCCGCCGCGACTTGTACCGCCGCGCCTGCCGGATCACATCCTCCGCCGCAAACGGCGGCATCCGAAACCCCTGCCACAGCGCCTGCCAGATCGCCCGCGAGTCCCGCACATTCTTCTCCAGAATCACCGCCATCTGCCGAAACGTCCGCGCCAGCATATATAAATGTCCGATCGCCGCGTCTTCCCCACCGTCCGAAGCGTTCAGCAGCCCATGCAGCAGGCCCACCGCCCGCGCCCGATCCTTCGCCGAAATCGCATCCGTCAGTTCGTACAGCGACCGCTGCTTCGCCGCCAGCACCATCGTCTCCACGTCGCCCAGCGTCACCAGCTTCTTCGCGCCCGCGTAGAGCACCAGCTTCTCCACTTCCTGCGCGATCAGCATCATGTCCGCGCCCAGCGCATCGGCCAGCTCCCGCGCCGCGTCCGCCTCAATCGTCACCTCGCGCCGCTTTGCCTCCGCCGCAATCCACTTCAGCGCATCGGCCTCGTCTACGCGGGCCAGCTCCACGATCCCGCACCAGTCCCCCAGCGTCTCGCGAATCCGCTCGTACCGATCCTTGTCCTGCAGATCCATCCGCCGCGGGTCTGACGGAATCCGCAGATGATCCGCAACAAAAATCACCAGCGCCTGCGGATTCGGCGACCGGAAATACGCCTCCAGCGCCGCGAACTCCTCCTTCTTCGCGCCTCGCGTGTATAGCTGCTTCAGATTCCGGATGAACAGCACCTGAAATGGCGCCATCAGTGACGGCGTCTGCGCCCGATCGAGCGCTTCAAAGATATTCGTCTCCGCCAGATCCAGCTCCGACAGACAAAAATCCCGCATTTCTGCCGGAACCAGCGCGTCGAGTACCGCCTGCCGGCACCGCTCGTAGAGAAACACCTCATCCCCCACGAGCACATACCCGGCCCGCAGCCGGTTCTCCTTCACCTCAGCAATCAACCGATCCGTCGCCGCGAATCCCGCGCCCATCGCCTCCCAGTCTACCGAAGAACGCTCCCGCCGCCAGGCAATTCCGTGGCCCCGCTACCCGCCACCGGCCGCGCATGACAACTGCTCGCAACCGACGCGCCCCTCATCCGTCTTATCCTCAGCATCGCATCCAGCTGGTCCCTTGCGCTCCCCCGCCCAAAGGAGCATCGTGGTCCTGCACTCCTCATCTCAACATGGCCGCCGCAGATGCCCTGCCCGACCCAATCGCCCGGCCCATCCTGAGCCGGAGGAGGTATTCCGTGCGCTTTCCTGTCTCTCTCCTTCTTGCCTGCCTCGCCGCAACCGCCGCCGCCCAGCAATCCGCCACCGGAACCACCGTTCCATCGACAGCCCTCACCATCTACAACGAGGATTTCGCCGTTGCTCGAACCCCAATCCAGCTCGACCTCCATGCCGGCCTGAATGAGATCTCGACCAATCAGGTCACCACCAAACTCGAGCCCGATTCCGTCGTCCTGCGCGATCCCTCGCAGAAGCACAGCTTCCGCATCCTCGAGCAAAACTACGATACCGGCGCCGTCGACCAGAACTGGATGCTGCGCAAATACGAAGGCAAAACCATCGCCTTCCAGCCCGGCGCCTACCCCTTTAACGGCGAGGCGGCCGCGATGCATCCCGAAATGAAGCCGATTGAGGGCACCATCATCCGCGCGCCCCGCGCCGACGGGCGCTACACCAACTACCCATATCCCGACAATCAGCCCCTGATCGAGGTCAACGGCCAGCTGCAGTTCCAGCTCCCGGGGTTGCCGCTTTTCCCCGCCGGCACCGACGGTCTTCTGCTGAAGCCGGAGCTGCGCTGGGAGATCGAGTCCCCGGCCGCGCAAAAGCTCTCCGCCGAGCTCGCCTATATCACCGAAGGCCTCAGCTGGGACGCAACCTATAACGTCGTCGCTCCCCACACCGGCGAGGCCGGCAGCGAGGAGAAGGCCGATCTCACCGGCTGGGTGACCATCCGCAACCAGAGCGGCACAGACTTCCCCGCCGCCCGCATCAAGCTAATGGCCGGCGACGTCGCGAAGATCCAGCCTGGCAACAACCCCCAGGCGCGCGACATGGTCGTCATGGGGGCCTTCACCAACGGAGCTTCCGGCCAGGTCACGCAGAAGCCCTTCGACGACTTTCACCTCTACGACCTCAATCGCACCGTGAGCCTCAAAGATCGCGAGACCAAGCAGGTACAGTTCATCGAAGCCGGCGGCATCAACCTCGAGCGCACCTATGTGTACGACGGCGGCAAGCCCATCAACCCGCAGATGCAGAACAACTTCAACTACGGGGGCGTCAACCAGCAGCCGAACTTCGGCCTCAACCCTGACAACAACAGCGTCCAGATCGTCGAGCAGATCAAAAACACCCAGGCCAATCACCTCGGTATGCCGCTCCCCGCCGGCCGCATCCGCATCTACCGCGAGGATGCCGACGGCCAGATGGAGTTCATCGGCGAAAGCATGATCAACCACACTCCGGCGGAAGACACCGTCAGGATCACCACCGGCAGCGCCTTCGACGTCAAAGGCCGACGCCGCCAGACTGACTTCCACATCAACCAGAACGCCCACGACCTCGACGAATCCTTCGAGATCACCCTCACCAACCAGAAATCGGAACCGGTGAAGGTGCGCGTCGTCGAACACATGAACCGCGGCGAAAACTGGGAAATCCAGGAGAAATCCGCCGACTACACGCAGATCGACAGCCACACCCTCGAGTTTCCCGTCGATGTTCCTGCGAAAGGCGAGGCCAAGCTGGACTACTCTGTCCGCTACACCTGGTGAGCCGTCGCGTCGGCCCGCCTGCCGCTATTCCCCGTGGAGTTCCGGACGGCGGCTCTCGCTCCGCTCACCTTTGCGGAAGAACAGCAGAAACGGCAGGCACCCCAGGCTCAGCCAGCCCAGCAGCCGGAAATCGTCGATATACGACAGGAGCGTCGCCTGTTGCCGCAGCTCGCGATACACCATCCCCATCGCATCCCGCATCGCCCCCGCGCGGCCGCCATGCACCGCAAAATATGCCGCGAGGCCGTGAACCGTATTCCACCAGGCCGGCGCCGTCGGGGTCACGCTCGCCGCCAGATACACCTGGTGCCGCTGCTCCCCGCGCACCAGCAGCGTCGTCACCATCGAAATCCCAAAGCTCGCCCCCATATTCCGCAGCAGGTTGTAGAGCCCCGTCCCCGCACCCGTCAGCTCCCGCGGCAGCGTCTTCATCGTCAGTGTGGTCAGCGGCACAAACAGGAACCCGTTCGCGAACCCGTTCACGATGTTCGGCCAGATCACGTTCCCGATTCCCGTTCCCAGGTTCAGTCCTCCCAGCATGAACAGCGACGCGCTCCGCACCACGATCCCAAACGCGATCATCAGCCGCTCGTCCACCTTCCCGATCAGCTGCCCGGCCAGAATCATCGACGCGATTGCCCCAATTCCCCGTGGTGAAACCGCCAGCCCGCTGTCGTACGCCGTATACCCGATCAGGTCCTGCAGGAACAGCGGCAAAATTGCCGTTGTTCCGTAAATCACCACACCCAGCAGCCCGATCATGAACGTCCCTGTCGCCAGGTTCCGGTCCTTCAGAATCCGCAGGTTCACGATCGGCGAGCGCGCCCGCCACTCATGCACCAGAAACGCCGCCAGCGCCACCACCGCGATCCCGATCAACCACCGCACCCAAACCGCCGCGAACCAGTCCGCCTCCTGTCCCTTGTCCAGTACGATCTGGAAGCCGCTCAGCATGATCGCCAGCAGCCCCAACCCGGCAAAGTCGATGCCCATTCCCCTTGCCAGCTTCTTCGCCCGCCGCAAATACGGCGGATCCTCCACAAACGTGCTGATCATCACCAGCGCCAGAATCCCCACCGGCACGTTAATGTAGAAAATCCATCGCCAGGTGTAGTTGTCCGTGATCCAGCCGCCCAGTAGCGGCCCCACCAGCGGCGACACGATGATCCCCATCCCGTACACCGCCATCGCCTGACCGCGCTTCTCCCTGGGAAAGCTCTCCAGCAGCACCGCCTGCGACACCGGCTGCAGCCCGCCCCCCGCCGCGCCCTGCACCACCCGCGCCACGATCAGCATCCCCAGGCTGGTCGCCGCCCCGCACCACATCGACGCCAGCGTGAACAGGCACACCGAATACAGCTGATAGCGCTTCCGCCCCAGCACCTGGCTCAGCCATCCCGAGGTCGGCAGCACAATCGCATTCGAGATGAGATAGCTGGTCAGAACCCATGTCGACTCGTCCGTCGTTGCCGACAGGTTCCCCGCAATATGCGGCAGCGACACCGTCGCCACGGAGGTGTCCAGCACCTCCATGAACGTCGCCAGCATCACCGAAAATGCAATCAGCCAGACATTGTGGCTGGGCTTCCAGGCTTCATCGGCGGTCTGGAACGTCGCTGCAGCGGCCACGTCTCACCATAGCGTCCGCTGCCACCCGGCAACAAGCGCGGCCGTCACAGCACTCGCGCGCGGTTCGACTGCGCCTCAGCAGTGCCGATTCGTCGCTGCGAATCCAGCATGTATCGCCTCTTCCCTCACCGCTGCCCGCTGGATGCTGGCCGCCGGCCGCTGGTTGCTGGGACCACAAAATACGGCTGGTTCGACAGCGTCGCGTTGAACCCCGGCTCCATCCATCCCTCGCTTCCCCGCTTCAGCTCAAAGAAGTACTCCAGCGGAAACGCCGATTGCGTGTAGTCCCCCGGAATCGTTCCCGTATAGCTGTGCTCGCCGCGATCCATCTCCAGCCACTGCCACCGCTCCGCCTGATCCACATGCCGGTACCGCAGCCGCACCGTTGTGTCCTCCGGCGCCGCTCCCTTGCTCATCTTCAGCGCCACCCCCAGCGGCTGCCCCAGCGTAAAGCCCTCCGCCGGCGTGTGCGTCACCGCCAAACTCGGCCGGCTCGGTCTTCCCGTTGCCTCCTGCACGGCGCGCTCCGCGTTCTCCGATAACTTCCCGCTCGCCGCGCTCCCGGCTCCCAGCTTCGCCTGCATCGCAGCAATATCCACGTCCATCGCCGCCAGCCGATCCATCCAGTGCCCGCGCCGCATCGGGGTCGCCCCATATCCAACATCCGCCCGATACACGCCCTTCGCCCGCGCCGCCATCGTCGCCCACGCCGCACGCGCCTCGCGATACTGCGCCAGCGCCTGTGCCCCCACCCCCGCGTCGCCCGTCTTCTGCCCGATCTCCCACAGCACCGCGCACCGCAGCTTCTTCGCGAAAAACCTTCCCAGACCGATCTGGATCAGCACATCCTCTTCAACCCGCCGAAACTCCGCCGACCCAGGCCGATCCGCCTTCACCCGCGCCTCCTGCAAAGCATCCTGTGCCGCCGCCGCCAGATCCTCCAGCCACTGCGCCACGTCCACCGGCGAGTCCTTCGGATTCGCCCACGCCGCCAACCGGTCCCCCGACCACTCCACCACCGTCGCAAACAGCCGCGGATCCAGCGGGCTCACCGTCCCAAAACACTTCGGCTCCGGCGTGTCGCTGTACGGCGACTTCTCACTCCCCAGCACCACCGGCATGTTCGTATACATCTCCGGCCAGTACGAATGGTTCGACGCCGACGGCAAATGCGCTGACGTCACCAGCGGCAGCATCCGGCTCGCGTTCGCGAGCGCCGTCTCTACCGCCTCCGTCCCGCGCCCGAAGTCGCTCCTCATCGCCCGCCGCCACGTCTCCGCATCCGCGTCCGGGT
>Ga0335074_10013926_pt1 | contig 11294 bp, 12 predicted proteins | sample Lox_Sample_23_FD_206715 | JGI IMG/M metagenome (GOLD analysis project Ga0335074, IMG submission 206715) | Soil microbial communities from Loxahatchee National Wildlife Refuge, Florida, United States - Lox_Sample_2.3 | ecosystem: Environmental > Terrestrial > Soil > Wetlands | place: USA...
CCGTCCATGGCCACCAGCGCCGCGATCTTGACAAGCGCGAAGGCGCGCGGGTCGAGCCCGCTGCCGAGACGCAGCTGCTCCCGCAGGTCCGCGGCCTGCTCGAGCATGGACGTCCGGCCCAGGGCCAGGGCGCTGAGCGCGTCCGCCGTTGCGTCATCGACGGGCACGTTCATCGCTCGTGGGTCCCTCCTGCTCGCCTCATTCCAGCGCAATCCACGCTGTCATCAAGCACGCGCCCGCGCGCCACCCGTCGCGGGTGAGGCCGGTGTTCACCCTCGAGGGGTGATGAGATCGGCGCGCCACGGGCCGATGCTGCACGCAGGAGGCCGCCGGCCTCGCACGCAGACGACAGTGCGACAGCAGTGGAGGATGAGATGGCATCCCTGACCGTCTGGAAGTTCAATACGCCGCACGGCGCCGACGCGGCCCTGGAGAAACTAATGGGCCTGCAGGCGCAGGAGCTGATCACGGTGGAAGATGCCGCCGTGGTGAGCTGGGAGGTTGGCAAGAAGAAGCCCAAGACGCGCCAGCTGCACGACACCAAGAAGGGCGGCGCGCTTGGCGGCGGGTTCTGGGGACTGCTTTTCGGCCTGATCTTCTTCGTCCCGATCCTCGGGCTCGCGATCGGCGCCGCCACAGGCGCGCTGTTCGGCTCGCTGGCCGACGTCGGGATCAGCGACTCGTTCATCAAGTCCGTGCGGGACCAGGTCACCCCGGGCACGTCGGCGATATTCCTGCTCAGCTCGGGCGCGGTCATGGACCGGGTCAGGGAGGAATTCCCGGCCCATGAGGCCGAACTCATCAGCACCAACCTCTCCTCCGAGCAGGAAGCCAAGCTCCGCGAGGCCTTCGCGCAGGAAGACTGACCATGGTGCAAGGCCCTGGGGAACCGGACGGCGCGGAGGCCGAGCACGGCGAGCACGCCGGCCACGCCGAGCACGCCGAGCAAGCCGAGCAAGCCGAGCTCGAGCGGCTCCGCGCCGAGGTCCGCGCCCTGCGCGCCGACCGCGATACCGCCCCAGAGCCAGCCAGCGGGCCCCGGCCGCGACGCCGGGGCCGCTGGCGCACGCCGGTCGCCGTGGTGGCGATCGTGCTGGGCTGCGTGCTCGCCCCGGTCTCGGTGCTCGGCGTCTGGGCGGCCAACCAGGTGTCCAACACCGACCGGTACGTGGCGAACATGACGCCGCTCATCTCCGAGCCCCCGATACAGCACGCGCTGAGCGCGGCGATCACCACCCAGATCGTCAACAGGGTGGACACGCAGGCGCTCACCAACCAGGCCATCACGCAACTGTCCCAGGCGCACCTGACGCGGCTGTCGGACCTGGTGCGGAGCTTCGCCGGGCAGATCACCAGCGGCATCAACAGCTTCATCGGCACCGCGGTGGCGAGAGTCGTGGCCAGCCCCGCGATGGCGACCGTCTGGGTGCAGGCCAACCGCACCGCGCACGCCGGGCTGGTGCGGGTGCTGTCCGGCCAGGGCGGCGGTACCCTCGACGTGCAGAACGGCAAGGTGGTGCTGTCGCTCGCGCCGTTCATCACCCAGGTGAAGCAGCAGCTCACCGCCCGCGGGCTTACCTTCGCGAACAACATCCCGGCGGTCAGCGCGACGTTCCCGCTGTTCGAGGCGCCCAACCTGCAGAAGGCGCAACAGGGGTACCGGCTGATCACCACGCTGAAGTGGGTGCTGCCGCTGCTGTCGCTCGCGCTCCTGGCGGGGGGCGTCTGGGCCGCCAGGAGCCGCCGCCGCGGGCTGATCGGCGCGGCCCTCGGCCTGGCCGCGTCCATGCTGGTGCTCGCGGTGGCGCTGGCGATCGCGCGGGCCATCTACCTGAACAGCGTGCCGCAGTCCGTGCTCCCCCCCGATGCCGCCGCGGCGCTGTACGACACGCTGGTGCGGTTCATCAAGGAGGGGCTGCGCGTGCTGCTCCTTGTCGGCCTCGTGGTCGCCGCGGGCGCCTTCCTCACCGGGCCGTCGCGCGCCGCCGTGAGCGTCCGCCGCGCGGTGACGTCCGGCATCGGCTGGCTGCGGGCCCGCGGCGAGCGGGCGGGATTGCGCACGGGCCCGGTCGGCGCCTGGACCGGCGCGCACAAGCCCCTGCTCCGCGTGACCGCGGTCGGCGTCGTCGTGCTGATCTTCATCTTCTGGGGCCAGCCGACCCTCGCCGTCGCCGTCTGGCTGGTCATCGTGCTGTTGCTCTTGCTCGGTGTGATCGAGCTCATCGGCGGCCGGGCGCCTCAGGTCGCGATACCGCCGGCGGTGGTGCCGCGCCAGACCGCGACGCCAGAGCCCGCGACGCCACAGCCCGCGACGCCACAGCCCGCGACGCCACAGCCCGCGTCGCCGCAGCCCACACCCCACCAGCCCACGCCCCACCAGTAGGCACGGAAAGGCGGAGGACCGTGATCGCTCAAGCCTCGGGGTTCGCGCTACTCGCCGCGATCTCCCCGACGGCGCTGCTGCTGATGGCGGTCTTCCTCGGCTCGGCCAACCCGAGGAAGACCGCGCTGCTTTACGTGGCCGGGGCGTTGGTGATGACCGTCGTCATGGCCGTGACCGTGCTGGTCGTGCTCCGCGCCACGGGGCTGAGCCAGCCGCGCGAGCACGGCCCGCGCTACGGCCTGCGGCTTGGCCTTGGCATCCTCGCCCTGGCCGGCGCCGTCATCGTGGCGCGCCGCCGGCGCCCGGCAGCCGATCAGGACGACAAGCAGGGACGCGGGCCCATGGCGCGCATCGTCGCCCGCCCCGGGCCGCGCACGGCGTTCGCCGCCGGGGTGCTCGTGTTCGCGCCGTCGGCGGCGTTCATCGCCGCCGTGCAGGCGGTCGCGACCGCCAGGGCCAGCGTGCAGGCCACCACGCTGGCGCTCGTGCTCGTGGTGATCATCAGCGCGCTGATCGTGTGGCTCCCGCTGCTCGGCTACCTCGCGGCCCCCGACGCCACCAGCCGCAGGCTCAAGGCGCTCAACGGCTGGCTGCGCGCGAACGGCCGGGCGCTGCTGATGGGCGCCCTCGGAGTCTGCGGCCTCGTGCTCGTCGTCAACGGCAGCACGGGCCTGGCCGGCCTGTGATCATCTCCCAACCATGGGCGTGATTTACGTCACGCCGATGTTGGGAAAAACTTGCGGGCGGCCGCATATTTACGGCACACTGGTGTTGTGAAAAATACCGGGACGACCGTGACGCCCGCCGGGAATCACGCGCACCCCGGGAGCGCTGTATCTGAGCGGGGCACGCGTGGCCAGGTTGCCAGGCTCATCCTGGAACTGGGACCGTGCACCGCGACAACGCTAAGCAACCGGCTGTGCCTGACGCCCGCGGCCATCCGGCGGCACCTGGAGAACCTGATCAGCGAGGGCATGATCGAAGTAAGGACGGCCCGCACCTACGGAAACCGCGGCCGCGGCCGTCCGGCCAAGCTCTTCGTCATCACCGACGCGGGGCGCAGCGCCTTCGAGCACGCCTACGACGACCTGGCGACCAGCGCGCTGCGGTTCATCGCGCAGACGTCAGGCCCGCGGGCCGTCGCCGAGTTCGCCCGGCGGCAGGTCTCCGAGCTCGAGCGGCGCTACGCGCCGATCGTGGCGACGAGCGAGGACCTGAGCGGCCGGGTGCAGGCGCTGGCCGAGGCGCTGTCCGCCGACGGCTACGCCGCGTCGGCCGGCCCCGCGCCGGCCGTGGGCACCGCCGCGGCGAACGGCGAGCAGATCTGTCAGCACCACTGCCCGGTCGCGCACGTCGCGGCCGAGTTCCCGCAGCTGTGCGAGGCGGAGACGGAGGCGTTCGGCAGGCTGCTCGGCACGCCGGTGCAGCGGCTGGCGACGATCGCGCACGGGGACGGGATCTGCACGACGCACGTGACATGCACGGAACGGGTTAAGAAGCCAAGCGAGTCCGGAGGGCTCTGACAATATGACAACCACCGCCAATGACCAGCTCGAAGGTCTGGGCACATACAAGTTCGGCTGGGCCGACTCCGACGCGGCCGGCGCGGCCGCCCGGCGCGGACTGTCCGAAGAGGTGGTTCGCGACATCTCGGCGCGCAAGAACGAGCCTGAGTGGATGCTCGAGATGCGGCTGAAGGGTCTCAAGTACTTCGGGCGCAAGCCGATGCCCTTCTGGGGCGCCGACTTGTCCGGCATCGACTTCGACAACATCAAGTACTTCGTCCGGTCGACGGAGAAGCAGGCGGCGAGCTGGGAAGAGCTGCCGGCGGACATCAGGAACACCTACGACAAGCTCGGCATCCCCGAGGCGGAAAAGCAGCGGCTGATCGCCGGCGTCGCCGCGCAGTACGAGTCCGAGGTCGTCTACCACAAGATCCGCGAGGACCTCGAGGCCAAGGGCGTCATCTTCCTCGACACCGACACCGCCCTCAAGGAGCACCCGGAGCTGCTGCGGGAGTACTTCGGCACGGTGATCCCGGCGGGTGACAACAAGTTCGCCGCGCTGAACACCGCGGTCTGGTCCGGCGGCTCCTTCATCTACGTGCCGAAGGGCGTGCACGTGGAGATCCCGCTGCAGGCCTACTTCCGGATCAACACCGAGAACATGGGCCAGTTCGAGCGGACGCTGATCATCGTCGACGAGGGCGCGTACGTGCATTACGTCGAGGGCTGTACCGCGCCGATCTACAAGTCCGACTCGCTGCACTCCGCGGTCGTCGAGATCATCGTGAAGAAGGACGCCCGCTGCCGGTACACCACGATCCAGAACTGGAGCAACAACGTCTACAACCTGGTGACCAAGCGCGCGGTCGCGCAGCAGGGCGCCACCATGGAGTGGATCGACGGCAACATCGGCTCCAAGGTGACGATGAAGTACCCGGCGGTCTACCTGATGGGTGAGCACGCCAAGGGCGAGACGCTGTCGGTCGCGTTCGCCGGCGCGGGCCAGCACCAGGACGCGGGCGCCAAGATGGTGCACTGCGCGCCGCACACCAGCTCCACCATCGTGTCGAAGTCCGTCGCCCGGGCGGGCGGCCGGACGTCCTACCGCGGCCTGGTCAACGTGCAGGAAGGCGCCGCGCACTCCAAGTCCACGGTGAAGTGCGACGCGCTGCTCGTGGACACGATCAGCCGCTCGGACACCTACCCCTACAACGACATCCGCGAGGACGACGTCGAGATGGGCCACGAGGCCACCGTCTCCAAGATCTCGGAAGAGCAGCTCTTCTACCTGATGAGCCGCGGCATGACCGAGGACGAGGCGATGGCGATGATCGTGCGCGGCTTCGTCGAGCCGATCGCCCGTGAGCTGCCGATGGAGTACGCGCTCGAGCTCAACCGGCTGATCGAACTGCAGATGGAAGGGGCAGTCGGCTAATGTCAGCGCTCGGCGGGGCGGTGGAGACCGCCCCGGTCTCCAGCCTGCACGGGTTCGGGTCGGTCAACCCCGGCGACTTCGCGGTGCCGACGGGCCGGGAGGAGGAGTGGCGGTTCACCCCGCTGCGCCGTCTCCGTGGGCTGCATTCGGACGCGGTCCTCGGTTCCGCGGGCGTGACGGTGACCGTCGACGCCGCTCCCGAGGTCGATCATTCGGAACGTACCGGGCTTACTGCCGACGGCACCTTCCTCCCCGCGGACCGGGTGAGCGCCCGCGCGTTCGCCGCCGCGGCCAAGGCGACGGTCGTCACCGTGCCGAAGGAAGCGGTGGCGAGCCGGCCCACCTACGTGACGGTCACCGGCACGGACGCGGCCGCGGCGACCGCCGGGCACCTGATCATCGACGTGCAGCCCTACGGCCGGGCCGTCGTCGTCATCGACCAGCAAGGCAGCGCCACCTACGCCGACAACGTGGAGATCCACGTGGCCGACGGCGGCGACCTGACGGTCGTCTCGCTCGCCGACTGGGCGGACGACACCGTCCAGGTCAGCCACCACGCGGCCACGCTCGGCCGGGACGCGCACCTGACCCACTTCGCCGTGATCCTCGGCGGGTCGCTGGTGCGCCTGTCGCCCTCGGTCCGCTACGCGGGCCCCGGCGGCGACGCCGAACTGTACGGCATCTGCTTCGCCGACGCTGGGCAGCACCTGGAGCACCGGCTGTTCGTCGACCACGACACGCCGAACTGCCGCAGCCGCGTCCGGTACAAGGGCGCGCTGCGCGGCGAGGGCGCGCACACCGTGTGGATCGGCGACGTGCTGATCAGGCCCGAGGCCACCGGCACCGACACCTATGAGTACAACAGGAACCTGGTGCTCACCGACGGGGCGCACGCCGACTCGGTGCCGAACCTGGAGATCCTCACCGGCGAGGTGGTCGGCGCCGGGCACGCCAGCGCCAGCGGGCGGCTGGAGGACGAGCACCTGTTCTATCTGCAGGCGCGCGGCATCCCGTTCGAGGAGGCGCGCCGCCTGGTGATCCGCGGGTTCTTCGGCGAGCTGACCGCCAAGATCGGCGTGCCGGAAGTTCAGGAGCGCATCACCGCGGAGATCGAGAGGGAGCTCGCATGACGGATTTCATCCGCGCCTGCGCCCTCTCCGACCTCGGTGAGGGAGAGCCGCTCGCCGTGGAAATAGGCGACGAGCCGGTCGCCATCGTCCGCACCGAGGGCCAGGTGTTCGCGATCCGCGACGTGTGCTCGCACGCCGAGGTGCCGCTGTCGGAGGGCGAGGTCGACGGCTGCACGATCGAGTGCTGGCTGCACGGCTCCCGGTTCGACCTGCGAACAGGAAAGCCGACCGGCATGCCCGCGACCGAGCCCGTGCCCGTCTATCCAGTCACAATCGAGGGCGACGACGTCCTCGTCGCCATAGAGGAGTCATAGTGTCCACCCTGGAGATCCGTGACCTGCACGTATCCGTCGCGGAAGCTCAGTCGTCCACCACGGGCGGCCCGCTCAAGGAGATCCTGCGCGGCGTCAGCCTCACCGTCTCCGGCGGCGAGACGCACGCCCTCATGGGACCGAACGGCTCCGGCAAGTCCACCCTCGCCTACGCTATCGCCGGGCACCCGAAGTACCACGTCACCTCCGGTTCCGTCACCCTCGACGGCGAGGACGTGCTGGCGATGACCGTCGACGCCCGCGCCCGCGCCGGGCTGTTCCTCGCGATGCAGTACCCGGTGGAGGTGCCGGGCGTGTCGGTGTCGAACTTCCTGCGCACCGCGGTGACCGCGACCCGCGGCGAGGCGCCGAAGCTGCGCGAGTTCATGAAGGAGATGCGCGGCGCGATGAGCGGGCTCGCCATCGACCCGAAGTTCGCCGAGCGGTCGCTGAACGAGGGCTTCTCCGGCGGCGAGAAGAAGCGCCACGAGATCCTCCAGCTCGAGCTGCTCGACCCGAAGATCGCGATCCTCGACGAGACCGACTCAGGCCTCGACGTGGACGCGCTGAAGATCGTCTCCGAGGGCATCAACAGGTTCCGCGCCAAGCCGGGCCGCGGAGTGCTGCTGATCACGCACTACACGCGGATCCTGCGGTACGTGAAGCCGGACTTCGTGCACGTGTTCGTCGGCGGCCGGATCGTCGAAGAGGGTGGCCCCGAGCTGGCCGAGGTCCTGGAGAACGACGGCTACGAACGGTTCACGGCGGCGCCCGTGGCTGGCGGCACAGCATGAGCACCCCGCTGGATGTCGAGGCGATCAGGAAGGACTTCCCGGCGCTGAGCCGGCTGGTCCGCAACGACCGGCCGCTGATCTACCTCGACTCGGGCGCGACGTCGCAGAAGCCGGTCCAGGTGCTGGACGCCGAGCGCGAATTCTACGAGCGGCACAACGGCGCCGCGCACCGCGGCGCGCACCTGCTGAGCGAGGAAGGCACCGAGATCTACGAGGGCGCGCGGGCGAAGCTCGCCGCCTTCATCGGCGCGGACGAGCGCGAGATCGTGTTCACCAAGAGCGCGACCGAGTCGATCAACCTGGTCGCGTACGCGCTGACATCGTCGATCAGGCCAGGCGACGAGATCCTGATCACCGAGTCCGAGCACCACGCCAACCTCGTGCCCTGGCAGCAGCTGGCGCTGCGCACCGGGGCCACACTGCGCTGGTTCACCGTGCTGCCCGACGGGCGGCTCGACGTGGACCCGGCGCTGATCACCGAGCACACCAAGATCGTCGCGGTGACCGGCCAGTCGAACGTGACCGGCGTGAACCCGCCGGTCGCGGAGATCACCCGGCTGGCGCACGAGGCCGGCGCGCTGGTGCTCTGCGACGGCGCCCAGCTGGTGCCGCACCACCCGGTGGACGTGGCGGCCCTGGACGTCGACTTCCTCGTGTTCTCCGGGCACAAGATGCTCGGGCCGCTGGGGCTTGGCGTCCTGTACGGCAAGTACGCCAGGCTCGAGGCGCTGCCGCCGTTCCTGGCCGGCGGCGACATGATCGAGGTCGTGCGGATGGAGGGCTCCACCTTCCAGCCGCCGCCCGCCAGGTTCGAGACCGGCGTGCCGCCGGCGCCGCTGGCCGCCGGCCTCGCGGCCGCCGTCGACTACCTGACCGGTCTCGGCATGGACAACGTCGCCGCGCACGAGCAGGCGCTGACCGCGCACGCGATCGACGCCCTGCTTGACATCCAGGGGGTGCGGATCCTCGGGCCCACCACGACGGAGAACCGCGGCGGCGCCGTGGCGTTCGAGGTGGACGGGGTGCACCCGCACGACGTCGGCCAGGTGCTCGACGATCTCGGCATAGCGGTGCGCACCGGGCATCACTGCGCGTGGCCGCTGCACCGGGCGCTCGGCGTCCAGTCGTCCGCCAGGGCCACCTTCTACGTGTACAACACGCACGACGAGGTGGACGCGCTGGCGGAAGGAATCCGGTATGCACAGCGTTTCTTTGGAGCGTTATGCAGCTTGAGTCGATGTACCAGGAGATCATCCTGGACCACTACAGGAACCCGCACCACAAGGGACTGCGGGACCCCTACGATGCCGAGGTCTACCACGTCAACCCGACGTGCGGCGACGAGGTGCGGCTGCGCGTCACGCTCAAGGACGTCGGCGGCGAGCAGGTCGTCGAGGACGTCTCCTACGACTCCCTGGGCTGCTCGATCAGCCAGGCCAGCGCCTCGGTGATGACCGACCTGGTGATCGGCAAGCCGGTCGGCGAGGCGATGAAGACCGGGGACGCGTTCCTCGCGCTGATGCAGTCCAAGGGGCAGGCGGAGCCGGACGAGGACGTGCTCGAGGACGCCGTGGCGTTCGCGGGCGTGTCGAAGTACCCGGCCAGGATCAAGTGCGCGCTGCTCGGCTGGATGGCGTTCAAGGACGCTACCGCCCGTGCTTTGGAGGGACACGATGACTGACGCTGAAGAGACTCTTTCCCAGGAGGTCGAGGACGTCCTGGAGGCGCTGCGCGACGTGGTCGACCCCGAGCTCGGCATCAACGTCGTCGACCTCGGCCTGGTCTACGGCGTCGACGTGGACGCCGAGCGGATCGCCACCGTGGACATGACGCTGACGAGCGCCGCGTGCCCGCTCACCGACGTGATCGAGGACCAGGCGCGCGAGGCCCTGGACGGCGTGGTGGCCGACTTCCGGATCAACTGGGTCTGGATGCCGCCGTGGGGCCCGGAAAACATCACGGAAGACGGCCGCGAGCAGCTCCGCGCCCTCGGCTTCAACCTCTAGCTGCCGGGTTAGCCCCGCAAGTTCCATGGCCCTGGCGGCGCGACGATCATGAACCAGGGCCCAGTGTTCCACCTGCCTGGGGCTGCCGGGCGTTATTGGGTGTACTTGCCGGTGCTATGACCACGGTAAGTACACCCAATGGTGAAGCGGCAGCTCGCACCGCATGGCGCGCGTGGCATAACCCCACCCGGGCGAGCCGCGCCCGGCTCGGGGGGTTAGCCCCGGGTGTAGAAGGGGTGGGTGTTGCGGGTCACCCAGTCGTCGAGCTGGTCCGGCGCGGACTCGCCGGGGAACGTGACGTCGATCGGGAACCCCGGCTGGTGCGGGGCGGCGCCGACGGCGCGCTCGATCACGCACACGACCGCGTCGCGGGCGGCCTCGCTCGCCGGGTCGTCGAGGGCGACCGAGATGACCAGGCCCTCGCCCTGGCTGGGCACCGACAGCCAGGCGAGCGAGGCGTGCCCCACCGCCGGCAGGGAGCGCAGGCCGGCGCGGACCTCGCGGAGCAGCGCCTCCGGCCGGGCCGGCGGGTGCCCGATCCGGACCGGGGGCCGGCCGCCGGCGGCCCGCGCGGCGGGCACGGAGGCGGCGGCGGGCGCGGCGGCCGGCCGCGGCCTGGCGAGGTAGCCCACACCGTCCGGGTAGATGGGCAGGCTGGCCTCGGCACCCGGGTTGACCGCGATGCCGAGGCCGGCGGGCAGGTGCCGGGCGAGCGCGGTGGCCGCCACCACGATGTGCGGCACGACCGGGGAGTCCCCGGCCCGCTGCCAGCGCCGGCGCCGGATCCCGGGCGGGTCCGCCCAGCCACCGAGGCGCTGCACGGACGTGAAGCACGGGACGAATTCGGCGCCCAGGTAGGTGACCGTCGGCAGCGCCACCGCGGAACCGTCGGTGACCGGGCGCCCGGCCGGGAGCGGCACCCACACCCGGGCCCTGCTCAGCTCGTCCAGGAGGTCGTCCACCCGGTCCGGGTCTTTGGCGGCGGCGGCGAGGAGCTGCTCGACGGCCTCGCACGAGGAGTACGCTCCGACAGGTGCGCCCCCGCCCCAGGCGACGGCGCCGGGCCGCACGAACGTCCCGCCGTGCGCGATCACTTGCGCCGGGACCGGGTCGGCTGGGTCGATCGGGACCATGGTGTCTTCCTCGTCTGGTCGTTCGGTGACAGTGCGCGACGGCTTTGCTGTACGGATAGTAAACACGATGAGGCAGTGCGTAGTGAAGAACAGTGAGACTGGTGGAGCCAGATGGGTGGACGTTGCGCCTGCCCGGTTTCCCGGCTGGGTCGCCTCGTTTGCCCGCCGGCACGGGGCTGGCGAGCGCGAGCCCGCCCTCGCGGTGGCCCTGAGCGGCGAGAATGTGATTTTCACCGCACCGGACGGCGCGGTCGCCGACTGCCACCCGCCGTTCCCGCCGCTGGCCGACAGCAGCGCCTCCGGCGCCGCCGGCGTGGCGGAGGCGGTCGCCGCGCACGCTCGCCGGCCGCGGACGACCGGCGTGCTCCTCGTCCGGCTGGGCGGCTACGCGGCGGGCGTGTTCACCGGGTACCCGCCGGAGCTGGCCGACGCGAAGACCGGGTCCCGGCTCGTGCACGGCCGCAGCGCGGCCGGCGGCTGGTCCCAGCACCGCTTCGCGCGGCGCCGCGAGAAGCAGGTGAACGAGGCCCTCGACGCGGCCGCCCGCGCGGCGGCCGATGTGTTCGGGCGGTGGGGTGAAACACGGGCCCGTTCAGG
>Ga0335074_10013928_pt1 | contig 11294 bp, 10 predicted proteins | sample Lox_Sample_23_FD_206715 | JGI IMG/M metagenome (GOLD analysis project Ga0335074, IMG submission 206715) | Soil microbial communities from Loxahatchee National Wildlife Refuge, Florida, United States - Lox_Sample_2.3 | ecosystem: Environmental > Terrestrial > Soil > Wetlands | place: USA...
ACGGTGTTTCGCACGGGCCCAGGGACTCCACGTTGAGTGCGTCGGGGTCGGCGCTTGCCGAGCCCAGGCTTGCGGTGCTGACCGCGGTCAGGGCCGCCATCCTGGCGGGCGAGTTCGCACCGAACCAGCGCCTGGTCGAGACCGATCTCTGCGAGCGTTTCGGCACGTCCAGGTTCGTGGCGCGGTCCGCCCTGCAGGAACTGGCGTCGACGGGGCTGGTCGAGTTCCAGCGCAACCGCGGCGCGCGAGTGCGCGATGTGTCGATTGACGAGGCGATCGAGATCACCGAGATCCGCAAGCTGCTCGAGGGGCTTGCCGCCAGGCGTGCCGCCGAGCTCGTGACCCCAGCGGAAGGTGAACAGCTCCGGGCCGCACTCGCCGACATTCGCCTGGCCCTCGCGAGCGGGGATGTGGGGCAGTATCGCGGGCTGAACGCGAGGCTGCACGCCATGATCAGCGACATCGCGGCCCACGCTACGTGTGCCCGCCTGCTCCGCCAGCTCAGCGACCAGACCGCCCGGCACCGCTTCTCGCTGTCGCTGATACCCAGCCGCGCGGCGGTCTCCTTGCCGCAGCACGAGGCCATCCTGGCCGCCATCACAGCGCACGAGCCAGACTCCGCCGAGCGAGCCATGCACGCGCACCTGCAGACGCTGATTGACGACTTCCGGTCGCTGAAGGCCCAGGTGACCGCCACTGACAGGGCGCAAGACAGCAGTAAGAGGTATGGCCTGTGACTGGCGACTCACCCGTCATCGCGGTCCTGGGCCTGGGCGAGGCGGGCTCGGCGATCGCCGCGGATCTCCGCGACGCAGGGATTGCCGTCCGCGGCTTCGACCCGGTTGCCGCCGCGCCGGCCGGCATCATCGCCTGCGACGGGGATGCCAGCGCCTGCCGTGGCGCGGGCCTCGTTCTCTCCCTCACCACGGCGCACGAAGCCGAGGCCGCACTGATCGCATCCCTGCCCGGGGTAGGCGTCGACGCTGTTTACGCGGACCTCAACACCAGCTCGTCGGCGCTCAAGGAGCGGCTCGCCACCCTGGCGGGGGAGGCCGGCGTCAGGTTCGCCGACGTCGCCCTGATGTCCCCGGTGCCAGGGCACGGGCTGCGCACGCCGATGCTGGTGTCCGGCCCGGCAGCAGAGGACTATGCCCTGCTCCTTCGCGGGATCGGAGCCAATGTCGAGGTCCTGCCCGGCCCGCCCGGCGCAGCCGCGGCGCGCAAGCTGGTGCGGAGCGTGTTCTTCAAGGGTCTTGCCGCAGCCGTCACCGAGTCACTTCGGGCTGCTCGTGCGGCCGGGTGCGAGGACTGGATCCGCGAGAACATCGCGGCTGAGCTAGCGGCCGCGTCGGCTGCCACCGTCGACAGGCTGGAGCACGGCAGCATCCAGCACGCCCGCAGGCGCGCCGAGGAGATGGCCGCCGCCTCCGACCTGCTGCGGGAGCTCGGCGTCCCGGCGCGGATCGCCGGCGCGAGCGAGCAGTGGCTCCTGCAGCTGCTGTCCGAGCAACGACAACCTGGCGGCGATAAGACGGGCTGACAGTTCAGTACTCGACGTAGTCGAGCGGCACTGACCGGTAGCCTGCTACCTCCTCCGGAACTTGCAGCTGCTGGTTCTGAGCCGAGGTGACCAGGGAGCTCAGCAGGCTGCTGAGGGCAGAAGCGAGGGCCTCGCGGTTGCCGGTGCTGCTTTCGGCGAGATAGGCAGCAAGCGTTGACACCCGCTTGAGTACGGTCTCGCTGCTCGCACCGAATCCGTACGTGACGATGTGGGGGTGGCGCCGCCACTGCGGGTCGGTCAGCTTCGACAGCGCCGTCATCCAGCCGTCTGCCGGCTTGTCCGTGGGTGCTCCGTCGGTCAGGAGGAATACCACCGGACGCAGGACATTGATTCCGGCCCTGGACAGGTTCGGAACATCGATCTCGATACGCTGGCGTACGAGTTCGAACATCGGCTGGTAGTTCGTGGAACCGCCGCATGTGACGGTCGGCAGCGACGTCAGCGTGTCGAGATCAGTGATGCCGAGCACCAGATGCGGACTTGTATTGAACGTGATAATGGCCAGATGAACGAACTCCTGGACTTGCGGACTGGTCATCAGCGTGTCGTAGATCTCGGTTAGCGTCGCGTTGAGAAGGTCCTGGTACGGCCGCATGGACGCGGATGTATCCAGCACGACGTAAGCCGGCAGACCACGCCCGCCGCCTCCCGGTTTTGGCGGTGAATTCATCTGGTTACTTATGTCCTCTCGTTAGAAGTGCAGGACGAAAGCCAGCACGATAATGCAGGCAAGAAGGCTGACGATAACAACGGCGGTCAGTGCCGCAACTCTCCTCGTGCGGCGACGATTGCGGACCGCTGGCTGGCCCGGTCTGCCCCGCCCGGCCGGCGCCGGGTAGCCCGGCGGCCGCGTGGCCGCTGGCCCGGATGCCGCGGGCCGGGTCGTGGCCGGCCGGGGAGCGGGCGGGATCGGCTGCTGCTGATCCCGTAGCGGTGCGCCGACAGGCCGCCAGCCCGTGACGTTGGCGGCACGTTCCAGTGAACTGCCGCTCGGGCTGGAGTTTGCTGGTGCCGGCACCGCTGGGCGCGAACGGCCCGCGGTGAGCTCAGAGCGGCCGCTTCTGACATCGACCCAGCCACTGACGTTGTCTGCCGTCGATAGTGACTGATCGAGTGCCCTGAGCAGCTCTGGCAGCGATGGCCGGGAAGATGGGATAGCCGCCGTGAGTCCCTGCCTGAGGACTCGCTCGAGCGGACCACCGCGAAGAACGGGCGGCAATGCCGCCAGCGCATCCACGTCGCGGGTGCGCGTGCCGGTCAGACATCGAGTGGCCAGCAGGATCAGCTTGTACCTGTCGGTGTAGGTCGTGAGCTCTGAGCCGCCTGGAACCAGCGGATCGTCCCAGGCATTGGACTCCACCCAGGGGCGGCCGCCGAATGCGCAAGAGTCCACGTCGATGACGAAGGCGTGGTGAGATGTCGGCGACCAGAAGGCGTTGGAGTAGGACCAGTCGCCGTAGACGAGCCCGCGCCGCTCCAGCAGCTCTCCGACCGTGACCAGCGCGCGCACAATAGAGAGCCGCTCTTCCAGCCCGGGCGCAGGCAGGCCAAGCCTCTGGTAGCGGGCCGGGGACATGGCCAGATGGTCGACCGTCACGGCAATCGTCTTCATCCGGCCGCCGGTGACGGCCACGTCGTAGAAGAACTCCGCCGGTGCCTTGCCGATAATCACGCCCAGCGTGCTCGTACCGTCAACGATGCGCGCCACGGGCCACGCGACGGCCGTGTCCACAATGGTCCGGTCGGTTTCAGCCATAGCAGCCGGCAGCGCGATCAGCCTGGCCAGCTCTTCCTGCCGCTCTGGCCGGGGCGGTCGCTTGTAACGCTTGGCCAGCCAGCCGGGGTGGCCGCCGATCTCGTAAATGACCGATGATTCGCCGCGGTTCTCGGCGACCACGATCGCCCTCTCGGCGACATCGCTGGCGGGCACCGTCGCCGGAAATGGATTATCCGACCAGGTCTTCACGAGATGCCCGCACCCGCCTTGGCGTCGAACCAGATGACCACAGCTGTCCTGTCGTCGAGATGCGTCTTGGCCTCGTAGCACACGTCCAGGATGAAGGAGGCAATCGGCGGCGGTTCCTGCCACCGATCGGCGAACCACGCTGCGCCGCCTTCTATCACTGTGAAGGCGTCGGCGACGCCGTCGGTGGTGAGCGCCAGCACGTCGTGCGGCCCGATGTCGACCATGGCCTCATCTGCCTGGCCGGGGTGGTACGGCAAGAACGCCGATAGCGTATTGGCGTCCAGGCCGGCCTTCTCGTGCCCGGCGATGTGCTGCCAGTTGCCGGGCTGCCTGCGCCAGGCACTGACATCGCCGATCCCTGCCAGCCATGCGCGCCGTCGGCCGGCCCGATCGGGGGAGATCGGGATCACCGCGGTCAGGACCACCGCCCGAACCGCTTCGGCAGGGAGGTTGCGCTGCTCGGCTACGCTGATCATCTGGCTTGCGACGGCGCGGTACAGCTCCCGGCCGACTAGCTGTCCGGCGTCCGCGCCGGCGGCCAGCGCTTCCCGGAGCTCGCTGACGATCGCGGTCGTTGCCACGTTTGCGCCGAGGTCGGAGTACCTGCTGTCGGACATGCCGTCGGCTATGGCGACCAGCAGATACCGGCCTGCCGCATCCTGCGCAAGACGATAGGCGTCCTGGCGAGGAACAGCCGGCTGCTGAACTCTGTGACCGGGGCCCACGACTGAGGCAGCTCGGACTGACAGCCCGCCCACGCGCACCGAGTCGGCGGCAATAGCCGACGGCGAAGGAAGGGGCGGCAGACCCCACGGCGTTCTCGAGGCCCTGGAGATGCCACCGAGCACCGGCGGCATGATTGTTGTTGCGTCGGCACGCCGGAGGGGTTCGGACAGGGTGTTCGTCTCCGCAAGCCCGACCGCGGATGTCAGTACGGTCACGTGCCCGGGTACCTGGCCGGCCGGTGCGGGCTTATCGGATCGCACCGGCAGATGCCGGTCGCGCAACCTGGTGCGTCCAGGTCCCGGATCGCCGTCTCGCTGCCGTGGCCGACGGGCCGGCTCGGCGTTGCCGCTGACTGGATCGGCCTCGTGGCCGGATGGCTGGCTTGCCGCCCGTGAGCGCTGCCGGTCCCACCGCCAGGCACCGAGTCCTGCCACGACGATGGCGAGCGTCAGTACGGCGGCTGCGGCCCTGGCGCCGTTGAAACCCGCAGGCACCTGCAACAGTCCCGAGTACACGATCGGCCCTCCGGTTACCTTGATGCCGCGGCCGTATATGTCGGCCAGCAGCTGCTGCGCGGTGACGTCCGGGCCGGAACCCGCTTGCCTGTCCGGCAGGCCGGCCGGGTCGCCGTCGAGGACGATGGGCGGTCCGGCCAGCCGGGAGATGAGGTCGGAGAGCGGGCCGCAGTACTCGGGTACAGCTGAGCTGCGCGCCGCGTTCCCGGCGCTGTGGTGGCTCGTGACCGGCGCGCATGGCCATTCGCCGGGCTGCGGCTCTACTACCACCAGGTGCTGCGGCGAGCTGCTGACGTACCGTTCCACGTCAGCCGCGGTCGTCCCGTCGGTTGTCGTGCGGTCGAGGCGCACGAGCAGGACGTGAGTTGTGCGGGAGTTGTGGCCGGCGCCGACGAAGACCGGGATGCTCAACACGGCAGCGGATGCCGCAGCCAGAATCAACAGAACGAGGACGAGGCCGACTCGCTGGCCGCGTGAGAACGTCGGAGCAGTCCGGTCGCCGGTCACGGCCGGCTGCTGATGGCCCGCGCCAGCTACCACTCGCGGGCCCAGCCAATGCTGGCCGGCTCGACAATCTCCCACGTCGCAGGGCGGTATACCGGATGCCCGACGAAGGCCTGCTGCTGAGGGCCCGGCCGCAAGCGAGATTCGGCTCTGGCCCTGATCGCGGCGAGCCACTCATCGTCAGGAAGATCCAGCGCGGCACTCCTGGCCGACTCCTGCTGGATGGTACGCACGTAGCTCTGGTAGAAGTGGCTGAGCGCAGCATCGGCGGCGGCGTCGGCCGCACGGGCTCGGTCCCGCCTGTGACGGAGGCCGTGCGCTCGCACGGCAGCTATGGCCAGGCTGAGGGACACGGCCAGGACAGCGAGCGAAATGGCGAGGATGGTGTACGTCATTGTGCTGCACTTTCTGCTGGATTAAGGCATTCAGAATTGTTCTCCCGGGGCGGGCCGACGGCCGCCCGGCGGGCGCGGCCGAACCGCCGAATCGTACGGTTTACGGATGCTTGTACCTTCCCCAGTGGTATGTCGAGAATCTCGCCGATTGCCGTGAGTCCCATTCCGTGTCCCCATCGAAGGACTGCGATGGCATGGTCGCGCACTGAGCGCCGGACGAAGGCGCCGCCGGCAACCTGGCGGGCGATCAGAGTGACGAGCCACTGGAGTGGCTCGCAACCGTCAGGGCTCAGCGTCCGGTGCCGGAGGTAGTGCTCGTAGGACTGGGCGATAGCGGAGCGAACGGCCCGCTCCCCGTCGGCCGCTCTAGCAGCGAGTGCTGTCGCGAACGCCGTCAGGCTGTCGCGATGCTCGCGGTAGAACTCTTCGGGGCCACGGTCCTGTGCCATGGCCTCACCTCCTCGCGGTGGCTGACAACCCGTGTACGGCTGAACCCGCCACTTTGCTGCAAAAAAAGCCGAGCAATCTTCGCGCCAACCCATCACCGCGCGGGCAGGACCGCCCGGGCGGCGCGTCCCGGGCTGCCCCCGGAGGGCTGGACCGCGGCGCCGCGGCGCGGACCAGCCTGCGAGCCGCCGGGACGGTTGCCTAATGGCTCATTGGCAACTGTGATCCAATTATCACCAATGGCTGGCGCTCTGGCGATGAATGCGCAATGCTGAGTCTCTTGCTTCGCTTGTCCAAAGTAACGCGATTGGTGGCGCCTGGTGGCAATAGAACTCGGGCGGGCCGGCAGCCCGAGAGGCTCTCTGTGAACGACGAACTGGCCGGTTTTTACACGTCGAATCGCCGCGACCTGCTCTGCTACGCCCTCACGCTGACCGACAACGAGACCAACGCCGAGGATGCGGTCGCGGATGCAGTTCTGAAGTCGTACGAGTACTACTGTGAGCACGGGCGCACGTGCCCAGTCGACCGTGATCCGATCGGCTGGATGAAGGTAGTAATCCGGAACAAGATCATAGACGGTCACCGGCATCAACTCGTGGTCCAGCGATATCGCCCGAGACTCAGCGTGCCTGGCGGGCAGGACGTAGCCGACGCGGTCACCGACCGTGTTCTGGCCGAGCAGTTGTTCTTCCAGCTGACCAGATCGCTCACGCCAGAGGCGCAGAAAATCGCCTACCTGCACTGGGCGGAGGGGCGTTCCTATACCGAGATCGCGACGCTGCTCAGGATACCGGAGAGCACAGTCCGATCGTCGATTACGCGCAGCAAGAAGCGCCTGCGGCGCAAGCTCGGTATCATCGATGCGCCGTCGCCTGGAGCTAGAGCAGTGAACTCCAGATCAGTCCTCGATTGAGTAACCTGGAGACGCGTTGACGCTTTTTGCGACCATTGTTGTGATATTGGTTGCTGTCTTGATATCTGCGGCGATGGCCGTTAGCGTGGTGGTTGTGCGGGGACGGTCGCGGCGTCGGATGTCCGTCGATGATGCCATGCGTCAGCTGTACGCGAGCTATCAGGCCTCCATCGGCGAGCGTGCTGACCGTGTCCTCAGCACGAGCCTTCCCGATGACGAGTGGCTTGCCGCCATCAAAGCGCAGGCTGAGTTCCGGGCACGGCTTCGCGATCTCCCGGACACGGAGCAGGACGCAGCGGTGACATTCCGCGCGGTGCGCTGGGAGGTCGTCGAGCCCTCCATGAGGTAGGGCCGCAATCGCTGCCTACGCCGGCCCGGGTTCGGCACGCTCCGCCGGGAGCCTGTCATCCGGCGGGTCTGCTCGGTAGATCGTGATGAGCCGGATGAGCCGCGGATCGAGTTCGAGCGCCCGGGCGAAGTCCTGTTCTGCCTCGGCCACAAGACCGCTGGCGCGGTAGACCTCGCCCCTGCTTGCGTGCGTGTCGGCATTGGCCGGATCGAGGTCGATGGCGCGGCTGAAATCGACGATTGCCTTGTCGTAGGTTCCGAGTTCCCGGTAAGCCTCGGCGCGACTGGCGAATGTCTCCGCGTTCGCCGTATCCAGGACTATGGCGCGGGAAAAGTCGTTAATGGCCAGCTCATGGCTACCAAGGGCTTTGTAGGCATAGCCGCGGACCACGCTGATCACATCCTCGCTCATGCCGAGGGTGACGGCGTCGTTCGCATCGGTGACGGTTTCCTGATACATCTCGCTGGCGAGATAGGTCAGCGCGCGGCGCGCAACAATTCCCGCGTCGCCCGGGTCGATCTTCATGGCCTCGGTGAGATCGGCCAGTGCATCGCCGTACTGGCCGAGCGCCCGGAACGCGTCAGCCCTGCTGACGAGGTACTCGCTTTCGTCCGGGTCCAGCTTGATCGCACTAGTGAAGTCCGTGATCGCATCCGCATAGCTTTGCATCGCCAGGTTGGCCTCACCGCGACTCGCGAGTACCCAGGCTTCGTCAGGGCGGAGGCCAATCGCCCTGTTGAGGTCTGCCAGCGCGGCAGCGTAGTCCTCGGCGGCGCGGCGGAACTCGGCTCGCTCGACGAGCGCCACGCTCAGCGTCCCGCTGTCCAGCTCGGCCGTGTCGATGAGATAGGTGAAGTACTGGATCAGATCGGCACGCTCGAGGCTGTCCCGCAGCCGCTGGCCGTGCTCGGTCAGGGCCGCGCTCCCCGCATCGTGGCCTGCGTCGATCAGGATCTCGGACCATTGGCGTGCGCGGATGGTGCTGGTCGCGGCCGCCGCTACCGCGGCGGCTAGGGCAGGGGCGAGGTGAGCCACGGGGTCGGCGCAGAGCAGGTGGTACATGCGTTCCTGGCGGTGGAAGACCCAGTTCGCGCTGGTCCACGTCTCGTCGGCAACTGATGCGGTCTCGGCCGCCCATGCCTCATGCTGCGCAGCGAGATCGAGCTGGCGAGCCCGCCACTGTGCAGGCGACCGGTCTTTCTGGAGCCGGAGCATGGGCGCGCGTACCACTTCGTGATAGGTCCACCAGCTGGTTGTCCGGCTGATGAATGGCAGCTCGCAGAGCCAGTCAAAGAGCTGCGCCGCCTGACCGGCCGGGACGAGAGTGGTCAGCACGTCCTGGTTGAGCTGGCGTGGCAGCGCGGCCAGCATCGCAACGTCGCGGTGACTCTGATCGGGTACCCACTGCAGGAACTGCCGCACGGCGTCATCGGCCGGGTCGCCGACGTCGTGAGCGCTGGCCGGCCGGGCAGCGGCCAGCGTCGCGAGCAGCATCGGGAGACGGCCAGAAAGACCAAGGATCACCGCCGTGGTCCGGTCGTCGCCGATACCCCGCGTCTTCAGGAAGGTTCTTGCATCGGTCTCGCTGAACGGTCCCAGGCTGAAGAAGGCGGTGGCATCCAGCAGCTCCCGCAGGGCGGCCGGATCGAGTTGCTGTTGTCCGAGGACCGTGATGAGGAGCCGGTCTGGTCGCGGTCCATAGCTGTTCCGGTACAGGGAGAGCAGCCATTGACAAAGCCCGCGAGCACTCCGGTTGTGACCGTCGAGGAACAGGGCAACCGCACGGTCGCCGGCCGCTCGCTTCAGGCTGGAGAGGAAGATGCCGGTGAGTTCCTCGATCGGCCAGATCAGCAGCCGCGAGTCGTGCTGCTTGAACTTGTGCGCAAGGTAGACCCTGGCACGGTTGATCTCGTCGGCTGTCGCCGCGGGATCGACTGGCGTCAGCAGATTGGCGACCGGGACGTTGCGAAGCGCGTACAGGCCGATCGACACTGCGCTCTTCGTGACGTAGTCGACGACGCCATCTGGCGCCTGCGGGTCCGATTCAAGTTCATGCCGCCGCTGGTAATAGGTCATCACGCGCTTCTCGAACGGCCGGAGGCGGAAACCAGCCCGGCTCAGTTCCCTGGCCATCATGGTCATCGCCGAGATGACGTCCCCGGCACTCTCGTCCGCATAGGCAGTGACTGCCCCGTGGTCGCGAGCGAGGCGCTGGAGCCGCAGCGCAAGGAACGTCTTGCCCACCCCGGCGTCTCCGTACACGTTGAACAGCATCCGGCGACCGGCCCGTGCCTCTCGGCCCAGATTCGCCAGGAATTCCGTGATCTCGCGCTGGCGTCCGACGAATTGAGCTGCCGCCACGCCCGGCCGACTCTGCGCTGACGGCGGTACGCCAGCCATCTCGTTACTCCCCTGCGCTCTCCGTTGTGGACATCGTCCGCGAGTTCCTATCGCGAGACAGTTCCAACCAGTGTCCCATCCACGGGGACGGCGTCACGGAGAGCACCGGGACAGAACTGGCGGGCGCGACAGCTACTGTTCCCGGCCCGCCGGGGACACGGCAGCGTCCAGCATGCGGCCCGGAGACCTAGCGCTTCGGCGCCTTGTTCTTGCTCCGCCGGAACTCCTCCCGCCAGTCGGACTCGGACATCTCGATATTGAAGTGCTTGGCGGCCTTGCGGATGCGCTTCCATGCCTGGTCGCGCTCGGCGTCGGTGACCCCTTCCACCTGGTCGAACCGGGCGATCGCGGTGCGCACGTGGCGAGCGTCGGTGAGCGGCTCCTTGCGCTCCTTCGGGAAGGCGAACTCCGCAGCCGGGAGCCGGTCCTTCGCCGCGGTGCTCAGGCCCTCGCTCTGCTGCGGGATGCTGGCGCCGTGAGCACGCTCGCTCTGCACCTCCCTGGCCTTGGCGATGTTGCGCCGGGCGGCTTCCTTCTGCCTGGTGGTGGCCATCGTGCCTCCTCAGGGCGGATTTGTGCCGTTCGCCAAAGGCATACCCCGGATCGCATGGGAAAATCATGGCCATGCCGCCCCCGCCCCGTGTACTCAGCCATGGCCAGGTCCCGCCTGCCGACGACCCCCAGGCCGACATCGGCCGGCTGCTGATCACCTGCCCGGATCGGCCGGGAATCGTGGCGGGAGTATCGCGCTTCCTGTTCGAGCACGGCGCGAACATCGTGGAGTCGCAGCAGTACTCCACGAATCCAGGCGGCGGCACCTTCTTCCTGCTGGTGGAGTTCCACCTGCCCGGCCTCGAGCGGCATCTGCCGCAGCTGAAACAGCTGATGGCTGACCTAGCCGGGCCGTTCTCGATGACCTGGACCATGACGCGCGCGGCCGTGCGGAAGCGCATGGCGATCTTCGTCTCCCGCTCCGACCATGCGCTCCAGGAGCTGCTCTGGCGCACCCAGTCCGGGGAGCTGACCGCCGAGATCACGATGGTGATCTCGAACCACCGGACCACCGAGGAACTGGTGACGAGCTGGGGCATCCCGTTTCACCATGTGCCGGTCACTGCCGCTACGAAGGCCGAGGCGGAGGCGGCGCAACTGCGCCTGCTTGACGGTCAGGCAGACCTTGTCGTCCTCGCCCGGTACATGCAGATCCTCTCGCCAGCTTTCCTGGCCTCGTATCCACAGCCGATTATTAACATCCACCACAGCTTCCTGCCGGCTTTTGCCGGCGCCGATCCGCACCTGCAGGCCGCCGAGCGCGGCGTCAAGCTGATCGGTGCGACTGCGCACTACGTGACGTCGGAACTGGACGCGGGGCCAATCATCGAGCAGGACATCGTCCGGGTTGACCACCGCTGCTCGGTCGACGATCTGCGGCGGATGGGCCGCCACGTGGAGCGCGCCGTACTCGCGCGCGCGGTTGGCTGGCATCTGAATGACCGGGTGATCGTGCACCAGAAC
>Ga0335074_10013929_pt1 | contig 11293 bp, 9 predicted proteins | sample Lox_Sample_23_FD_206715 | JGI IMG/M metagenome (GOLD analysis project Ga0335074, IMG submission 206715) | Soil microbial communities from Loxahatchee National Wildlife Refuge, Florida, United States - Lox_Sample_2.3 | ecosystem: Environmental > Terrestrial > Soil > Wetlands | place: USA: Florida...
CCTCGATCGATTGGGACCGCCAGCAGTACGCGATTCTCAAGAGTGCGTCCGATGCGGCCGATGAGAACGAGCGGCTCACGCTCAACGAGTACAAGGCCGGGACCGTGGACTTCACCACCGTCGTCGTCGCTCAGACGGCCGCCCTCGGCGCGCGGGTGTCGCTGGTGCAGATGGAGATTTCCGAGCAGACCGCGGCTGTGAACCTCGTGACCGATCTCGGCGGCGGATGGACCACGGCGGCCGCTGCCAGGCCCTGAGCGCTTAGAACTTGTAGCGCACACCCAGGGTGGGGTTGATGTTGGTCGTGTACAGGTAGCCGCTGGCCATGCCGGCGCTCACCGCGCTGTACATGGCGCCGACGTAGGCGTCGAAGTGCACGCTGAATCGATAGTCGGCAGCGAAGGAAAACGCCGCGAGGCTGCCGCTGCAAGCGCTGTGCTCACTCGTTGAGCAGCCTGCCTGACTCCCGCTGCCGTAGGCGCTTTGGTGCACTCCGTAATAGGCCGCGGTCAACTCCAGGTGGGGAACGATCGCGTAACGAACGCCAGACCAGTAGACCTGCACCAGCTTCGGGTTATCGAAGGCCGTGTTGTTGACGAACGCCAGGACAAATCCGCCAATGTCCGTGAACCCGGGGCTCAACGGCGTCTTCGGATTCCGGTAATCGATGTACTCGTAGCCGGCGAGAAACGTGAGCGGATCGAGCCTGTACGATGCCATGAGAGCATACGCGGTGTTGTCGGAGATCGTCGCCGCGAGGGTATTCGTCACTGAATAGCCCAACTTCGGAAGCGCGGCGACTTGCGCAGCGGTGAGCGAGGCCGCCGTGACGGCATCGTTGATCTTGGAATAGTAGGCATCGACCGATGCTCCGGCGTATTCGACACCGAGATCGGCCTGGAAGGCGGTGTTTGCGGATCCCGTGGATTGGTTGAGTTTGTACAGGGCCCCGAGGTGGAGCTCTTTGAAGCTCAAGAGATACTCCGCCGTCGTATCGAGCCGGTTATCCTCCGAGGAGCCGGCGCCGGAGTAGGTATTCGAGGCACCGAGCAGGCCGAACGCCGAAGCGTTGTAATCGGGGTCGTATCTTATGACGCCCTGGTCGAGGAGCGACACCTGACGACCGAAGGTGAGGGCGCCGAACTGCTGCGACTTGAGTCCGGCATATGCGGTCTGGAACGCCTGACCCGCAGAGCTTCCATCGACGCCGACGCTTTGCTTGCTCACCGGCAGGCCATTGTTTGCGGCGAGTGACTTCAGGGAATCGGCGATCTCGCCCGACTGCGGATTGAAGAAGGTCTCCACCTGGAACACGGCCGACCATTCCCCGCTCAGGGGCTCGACACCCTCAAGACCGAGTCTCGACTGTCCCATGTTGCTCGGAGTCACTCCGAAAACCGCTTGCCGGCTGTTCTGGCGCACGATGTTGCCGCTCGCGGACGGTCGGTAGGGGGTGAACGGTGCGCCGTGCGTGTCGTACTGCAGACCGAGGTCTATGACGCCATAGAGCGTGAGGCCCTTCCATGTGAGGCTTTCTGCAGCGGGAACGCCGGGGCCGGTCTTCTGCTGCGCGAGTGCCTGCACGGAGGCGACCAGGCTGATGACTACGGGCAGTAGCCGTGAGCGATGAAGGAAGCCGTTGCGCATGTACCTACCCTGATTTCCGCTGTCGCACTCGCGAACGCCACCGATTCTCGGTGGCCGAGGGTTATGCGGTCAGTCGCGGCGCGGTCACAAACCGGTCCCGGAATCGTCTTTTCGATTGCCCGCGGGTCCGAGGCTGCGCACCTGGGGTTTGCTATCCTCCCTCGCCCGCCTGCAAGGAGACCCCACCATGGCGACTCTGATCGAGTACGAAGCCGCATCGCCCGAAGTGCGCGCCGTGTACGACGACATCATGCGCACGCGCAAGACGGACTGGGTAAACAACTTCTGGAAAGCGCTCGCCCACGATCCAGCGACGCTGCGGCGGCTCTGGGGGAGCGTCAAGCAGGTCATGGCGCCGGGGGCGCTCGATCCGCTCACCAAGGAGCTCATCTACATCGCCGTGAGCGTCACCAACAATTGCCCGTACTGCATCGCCTCGCATACTGCGGGGGCGCGCGGCAAGGGTATGACGCCCGCCCAGCACGTTGAGCTGCTCGCGGTCGTGGGGCTCGCGAACGAGACGAACCGCCTCGCGATCGGGTATGCAGCACCCGTAGATGCTGCATACCGAGATGCGGCCCCCGGATCCTGAATTGCTACTCCCCCGCTACCGGATTGATACCGCGGTTTTGCTAGGCTTCCCGCAACCCAACGGGAGCGGGGAAAGCGACGGTGAGACCTCTTGCGCGAACGATCGTCATCGTGGGCGCCGGCTTCAGCGGGACGGCCGTGGCGATCAACGTGCTGCGCCTCGCGCGGCGCGAATCCCTGAGGATCGTGCTGCTCGACCCCACGCACATCGCGCGTGGCGTCGCGTACGCCGATCGGCAGTATCCGTATCTCTTGAACGTTCCCGCCGGGCGCATGTCGGCAAGCTCCTGCGCCCCGTCGGAGTTTCTGGCGTTCGCTCAGCGCTTCCTGCCGCAGGTGACGGCAGAGGACTTCCTGCCCCGCGAGATGTACGGCCGATATCTCGAATGGACGCTGCGCGCTGCGGCGCGCGCCTCACCTCCTCATGTCCAACTGGAGTGCATGCGTGGGCGAGTGAGTCGCATCGAGCGCACGTTCGGCGGCCCGCAGAGCCACCTCGTCCATCTTGCCGATGGACGCCGATTCGCCGCCGACCACGTCGTGCTCGCGCTCGGCCAGCCGCCGCCCGCTCGACTGCCTGGCACGGAGGCCCTCGTCGGCTCTGCGTGCTACACGGAAAACCCATGGAGCATGCCGCCCGCATGCCGCACGGGAGAGACGGTGCTCGTCGTCGGAACCGGCCTCACGATGGCCGACGTGGTGGTCGCAGGAGCCGAGGCGGCCGAGGGGAACGTCATCATCCATGCGATCTCGAGACACGGACTCGTTCCAGCGACCCAGACCGCCTTCCGTCATTCACGGATCGAGCACGGCTCCGAGGGCCTGCTGCGCGCCGCTCACTCGGCGCGACGGCTGCTGCGGGCAGTTCGGGATCAGGCGCAAGAGGTAGAGCGCCGAGGTGGCGACTGGCGCGAAGCCATCGCTCTCGTGCGTAGTTGCGCGCCCGCTCTGTGGCAGCGCATGAGCATGCAAGAGCGGCGGCGGTTTCTGCGGCACGCACGTTCGCTGTGGGACGTCCATCGCCACCGCCTCCCCGAGCAGACGGCTGCTGCCTTGAGGCAGCTCACGAGAGAGCACAAGCTCCACGTGCATGCCGGCCGCCTGATGGCACTCACCCCGGAGGATGGGCAAATCCGCGTGAAGTGGCGCGTGCGTGGAGCCGACGAGCACCACAGTTTGCGCGTCGACCGCGTGATCAATTGCACCGGGCCGGACTACGACCTGCGCCGCTCCCGCGACCCGCTCGTGCGCTCCCTCATGCTCGACGGTCTGCTGGTCGCCGATCCTCTCGGTCTCGGAGTACGCACCGGGCCGTGCGGGGCCCTGATCGATGCGCGTGGCCGAACGGCTCCCGATCTCTACTACATCGGCCCCATGCTGCGGGCCGATCACTGGGAAGCGACGGCCGTCCAGGAGCTGCGCATCCACGCGGAGCAGCTCGCACGGCATCTGCTCGTGCCGGGCGCGGCGATCCGTACGCAAGCCTATGGTTGAGCGACGCTGATATGGCTGGCCTCTGCGAGGATCCAGTCCCGAAACGCACCCATCTCCGGCCGTCCGGCAGCGTCCTGCCTGTAGAGCAGGTGATAGCTCTCCGAGATCCGCAGCGCGTGCTCGAATAGCCGCAGGAGCGTTTGCGCGCGCAAGCGCTCATGCGCGAGGGGCACGGGTATCAACGCGACGCCCGTCGCGCGCTCGGCGGCGTGCACCATCTCCGTCATCGTGTCGAACGTGACCCGCTTGCGCGGGCGCGGCGTCCCGGACCCGGTTGCTGCGATCTCGAGGTCGGCATCGAACCGCGGGCCGTCCAGTCTGCCGAGCCGCGGCAGCAGAAACTCGCTCGCGAAGAACGGCGCGACTTTCAACCGCAGCGAGCGGCGCCCGTGACGGGAACGCAGCTCGCGCGTTGCGGCATCCAGTCGACGAAAGAGCGACTCGATCTCGCCGAAGTAGAGCCATCCTGCGTCGGTCAACTTGACCTCGCGCACGCCGCGGTGAACCTGACATCGCCTGCATATGGCGCCGATCCGCGTGCCCGCGCTCGGGGCGGGTGACGAGGTGGTTACGAACCACTCGAGGCCCCGCTATACTTCTGCCATCCGTTCCGAAACCAGACCGAGATCGTGCCCGTGCGTCCGATCATCTCCGTGGCCGGACTCACCAAGACCTATGCGTCCGGCTTTCGCGCCCTGAAGGGCATCGACCTCGAGATCCGCCGCGGCGAGATCTTCGCCTTGCTCGGCCCGAACGGCGCCGGCAAGACCACCCTCATCAACATCGTCTGCGGACTCGTCAATCCGACGAGCGGCACGGTCACCGCGGACGGACACGATGTGGTGCGGGACTTCCGCGCCGCGCGCTCGGCGATCGGTCTCGTGCCGCAGGAGCTCTCGACCGACATGTTCGAGACCGTGTGGGACACGGCCTCTTTCAGCCGCGGTCTGTTCGGCAAGCCGCCGGACGAAGCGCACATCGAGAAGGTGCTGCGCGATCTCGCGCTCTGGGACAAGCGCGACGCGAAGGTCATGACGCTCTCGGGCGGCATGAAGCGCCGGGTACTCATCGCCAAGGCGCTCGCGCACGAGCCGCGCATCCTGTTTCTCGATGAGCCGACCGCCGGCGTGGACGTCGAGCTGCGGCGCGCGATGTGGGAAATGGTGCGCAATCTGCGGCGGAGCGGCGTGACGGTCATCCTCACGACTCACTACATCGAGGAGGCGGAGGAGATGGCCGACCGCATCGGCGTGATCAGCAACGGCGCGCTGATCGTGGTGGAGGAAAAGGCGGCTCTCATGCAGAAGCTCGGCAGCAGACGGCTCGTTCTGCATCTGCAGACGCCGCTCGGCGGCATTCCGCCGGAGCTCGCCGCATTTGCTCTCACCCTGTCGAATGACGGCCGCGAGCTCGCCTACTCCTTCGATGCGCGGGCAGCCCACACCGGAATCGCCCCCCTCCTGCGCCGCCTCGGCGAGCACGGGATCGACTTCAAGGATCTGCAAACGAGCGAGAGCTCGCTCGAGGACATCTTCGTGACGCTCGTGAGCTCCCATCGGTGAGTTGCGTGCCGATCCTCAACCTCCACGCGATCCGGGCGATTTATCTCTTCGAGCTCGCACGCACCTGGCGCACCCTCCTCCAGAGCATCGCCGCGCCGGTGATCTCCACCGCGCTCTACTTCATCGTGTTCGGGGCCGCGATCGGCGCTCGCATGACGGCAATCGAAGGTCTCTCCTACGGGGCGTTCATCGTGCCGGGGCTCATCATGCTGTCCGTCATGTCCGAGAGCGTCTCGAACGGATCCTTCGGAATCTACATGCCGAGATTCTCCGGAACGATCTACGAGGTGCTCTCGGCGCCGATCTCGGCACGCGAGATCCTGCTCGGATATGTCGGCGCCGCCGCCACGAAGTCGGTGATCCTGGGGACGATCATCCTCGTGACCGCCCGACTGTTCGTGGTGTTCTCGATCACCCATCCTCTCTGGATGGCGGCCTTCCTGATCCTCACCTCGGTCACGTTCAGCTGCTTCGGCTTCATCGTCGGGATCTGGGCCGACGGGTGGGAGAAGCTCTCCATGGTGCCGCTGCTCATCGTCACGCCGCTCACCTTCCTCGGAGGCAGCTTCTATTCGATCGGCATGCTTCCGGGCATCTGGAAGAAGATCGCCCTGTTCGATCCGGTCGTCTACCTGGTCAGCGGATTTCGCTGGGCGTTCTACGGGGTATCCGACGTGAACTGGGCGATCAGCTTTGGAATGACGCTGCTCTTTCTCGCGCTGTGCCTGGTACTCATCGACTGGATGTTCCGCACCGGCTATCGCCTAAAACCCTGAACGCCGGCACGGAGACGCTGGGAAAGTGGCGTCAGGGTCTGGCGGTCCCCGCCCGAGCCAATCTGCGCCTGATTGCGGCGGAGATCTCCTTCACCTCCCCGATACGCAGCGCGAGCGCGCACCCGAAGAACGCCGCACCTCCCACCGCGATCACACCGACGAGGCTCGCGAGCTTCGGCCAGAATCGCTCGGTCGCCCAGCCGGCGAGGAGGAAATGCGCACCCACCCAGCACACCCCCGCGAGGACGGCGCACGCCGCCGCGAGCTTCGCGAGCAGGCTCAGCATCGTGCGTGACTCGAGCCGGCCGAGATGATGGCGCATGAGGAAGTAGAGGAACAGGAAGTTCGTCGTGGCGATGCAGGCGGTCGAGAACGCAAGCCCGCGGTGGCCCCATCCGAGGTGCACGGTGAACACCCAGTTGAGGAGCAGATTGAGTCCGACGGCAATGAAGCTCACGACCATCGGCGTCTTGCGCCGATCGATTGCGTAGAACGCGTTGACGAGGACCTTGAGCGCGGCGTAGCCGCAAAGCCCGAGGGCGTAGAAGCGCAGCGCACCCGCGGCCTCGCCGGTCTCGTAGGCGGTGAACCTGCCGTGCTGGTAGAGCACCGAGATGATCGGGTCGGCGAGCAGGATCAGCCCGACAGCCGCGGGGATGGTCATGAGGAACGCGAGACGCATGCCGCGCGCGAGCTCGCTGCGAAACGCCTCGGTGTTCCCGGTCGCTGCCATTCTCGCAAGCAGGGGCAAGGCGACGGTGCCGAGCGCGACACCGAAGATACCGAGCGGCAGCTGCATCAGGCGAAAGGCGATCGACAGCCAGAACGTCGGGCCGTTACCGAGCTTCGAGGCGAAGATCGAATTGACCAGCACGTTGACCTGAGTGGTACTGGCCGCGATCACCGAGGGCCCCATGAGCCGCAGGATGGCCTTCACGCCCTCGTCGCGCCACATGAGATCCGGACGAAACACATAACCGATGCGGCGCACCGCGGGCAGCTGCACGAGGAGCTGCAGCGCCCCACCGATGAGCGTACCCATCGCGAGCCCGAGGAGCGCGCGGGGTCCGAAGGTCGGATCGAGCCACCACCCGAGCGAGACGCCCCCGATGATCGAGCCGAGATTGAAGAAGCTCGAGGCCATCGCCGGCACGCCAAAGACGTTGCGGGCATTGAGCATGCCCATGGCGAGGGCAGCGAGCGAGACGAGCAGGATGAAGGGGAACATGATGCGCGTCAGGTGCACCGTGATCGCCGCCTTGGCGCCGACGAACCCCGGCGCGAGCACCGCAACCAGCCACGGCGCCGAGAGCACTCCCGCGACGGTGATCGCACTCAGCACGATCACGGCGAGCGTCCCGATCTTGTTGGCGAGCCGCCATGCGGCCTGATCGCCTTCGACCGCTGCGGTCTTGGCGAAGGTCGTGACGAAGGCCGTCGAGAGCGCCCCTTCGGCGAAGAGGTCCCGGAGCAGGTTCGGAATGCGAAACGCGATGGTGAAGGCATCCATGAGACCCCCGCCACCGAAGAGGGCGGCGAAGACCTGCTCGCGCGCGACGCCGAGGATACGACTGCAAAGGACCGCGAGGCCGACGGTGCCCGCAGCCCGGGTGTTCAGCTTCTCGGCGCGTCGCTCCGCCGAAGCCACGGTGGCCGCCGGGATGGAGGGGGAATCGGTGTTCAATTTCGGATGATGAGTTTAACGTAACTCACGGATTACGCTACGTGAAACCCTGCACGGATCCCACGACGTGACCGCTGCCGCGAATTACGCGGTTGTCATCGGCGCCGGGTTAACCTGCAGCCGCTCGGGCCGTTAGCTTACCTGAGGGAAACATCGTCTCACGGAGGACCAGCCACTAGGGTCGTCGCACGCTGGTCAACCATTTGCCCGGGTGACGGTGCGGGCGGGGATGCACTTGCGTCCTCGCCCACTCGCTCCACTCCCACCACTCACCCATTCACCAAGTCACTTGGAGCTCGGCCCGAGCGGGCCGCGCGCCCCGCGGCGAGCCATAGCACGCCGCACGCCGCGATCGCCGCGGGCACGATCAGCACGGCCGTGCCGAGCGACGCGACATCCGACACCTCCCCGATCAGGGGTGGCGAGACCACATCACCGAGGATGTGGATCACGAAGACGCTGAGCGCGACGGCGGAGGCGCGCTCGGCCGGTGCGACGAGGTTGACGATCGCCGAGTTCACGGGACCGGTTGACATGAAGAGCAGCAGCTCCGCAACGACGATGGCAGGATAGTAAAGAGCGGGAGCGCTCGCGGTGAGTGCCACCACCGAGACCGGTACGGCGGCAAGCGCCGTGAGCGCCGAGAGCCAGAAGTACGCCTCGCGCGAGGATTTGAGCCAGTAGTCCCCGAGCCAACCGCCCGCGAACGTTCCGAGAAGGCCGGTTGCCACCACGATCGCGCCGAATCCAGTCGTCGCCTGCGCATCCGAGAGGCCACGCGTGCGCTCGAGGAAGGTCGGCATCCAGAAGGCAAGGCCACCCACCGCGAAGGTGTAAGCGGCGTAGCCGAGCACCGTGAGCATGTAGGGCAGGCGCCCGAGAAAGCTCACGTAGAGCGCGAGCCCTGCAGGTGCTGCCGCAGCGGCGTGCCTCTGCTCCTGCACGCCCCGCGGCGGATCGGCCAGGCGCAGCACCCACGCGGCGAGGGCTAGACCTGGAAGCCCGGCCACGAGGAACGCGGCGCGCCAGCCGTACGCCTGGCTCGTGAGGCCCCCGACGATGTAGCCGAGTGCCGAGCCGACCGGAATCGCCATGTAGAACACCGCGAACACTCGCCCCCGCTTCGCGAGTGGGAAGTAATCCGCGAGGAGCGCGGGCGAGATGGTGCCGTAGGCGGCCTCCCCGACCCCCACCAGAGCACGCGCGGCAAGCAGGTGGAAATAGTTGCGCGCGAGTCCGGAAAGCGCGGTCGCGAAGCTCCACAGGAGGACCCCCGCAGCGATCGCTCGGGTGCGCGAGCGCCGGTCGCCGAGCACGCCGAAGAGCGGCGCGAAGAGCATGTAGACGACCAGGAAGCCCGTCATCAGCGTCCCGAGTCGAAAATCGTTGAGGCCCATGTGCGCGCGCTCGAGATCCGGCACGAGCGCGGAGATCACGTAGCGGTCGAGATAGTTGAGGAGGTTGACCAAGGTGAGCGCCGCAAGCCCACCCAGCGCGACCCGGCGGGGGACGGGATCGGGCGGCAAGGAGGGAGGGACTGCGGAGGAGCCAGTCGACATCGATCGCGAACCTCGCACGCGGGATGGGTAGTGTAGCGGTCCAGGCAGACCGCGAACGCCGCTGGGAATGGCGATTGCTAATGCGCCCGGTCCTGCGTCGAGCGTAGCAAGCAAACAGAGTCCGCTTGTGACAGTATGATCGCCGTGTGCTAACCCCCGCTCACAATCCAGCCCCGGGCGATACGCAACCGGCGAGCCCACCCGAGCCCGAGAGCCTCCATCCCCTTCCACTGCCGTATCTTTCGGCGCTCGCGCTGGCCGTCGGCGTCGTCGCCGGGTTCGGGGCCGTCGGCTTCCGGGATCTCATCGGCTTCATTCACAACGTGCTCTTCCTCGGGCAGTTCGCGGTCCGCTACGACGCGAACCTGTTCACGCCGTCGAGCCCCTGGGGTCCCTTCGTGATCCTGGTACCGGTCGTCGGCTCGATCGGCGTGACGTTTCTCGTCAGCAAATTCGCCCCCGAGGCCAAAGGTCACGGCGTACCGGAGGTGATGGACGCGATCTACTACGGCCGCGGCATCATCCGCCCGATCGTTGCACTCGTGAAATCGCTCGCCTCGGCCATTGCGATCGGGAGCGGCGCCGCCGTCGGGCGCGAGGGTCCGATCATCCAGATCGGGTCGGCGTTCGGCTCGACCCTCGGACAGATCGTGCGCATGCGTGCGGGCGAGCGCATCATCCTGGTCGCCTCCGGGGCCGGCGCGGGAATCGCCGCGACGTTCAACACCCCCATCGGCGGCGTGATGTTCGCCGTCGAGCTGATGATGCCGGAGGTGAGTGCGCGCACGTTCCTGCCCGTTGCCATCGCGACGGGCACGGCGACCTTCATCGGCCGGTTCTTCTTCGGAGCGCAGCCGGCATTCAACGTCCCGCCGCTCGTTCCGCTCAGCGTCGATGCAAGCTCCGCGCTCACGCTGTGCCTCTATGCCGCGCTCGGAGCGGTGATCGGCGTTGCGGCCGCAGCGTTCGTTCGCGGGCTGCACTTCCTCGAGGATCTGTTCGAGCGCATCGAGGGGCAGTATCTGCGTCACAGCCTCGGCATGCTGCTCGTGGGACTCCTCATCTATGCGCTGCACCGGGGCTTCGGGCACTACTACGTCGAGGGCGTCGGCTACTCCACGGTGCAAGCCGTCCTGCTCGCGCAGCTCTCCACGGCGGGCTTTCTGTTCCTGCTGTTCCTGTGCAAGGGAATCGCGACGACCATGAGCCTGGGATCAGGCTCCTCCGGGGGGATCTTCTCGCCATCGCTCTACATGGGCGCGACGCTCGGCGCGGCCTTCGCCGCCTTTCTGAAGCTGCTGCACGTGCCCATCGCGATCAGCACTCCCTCCTTCGCCATGGTGGGTATGGGTGCCATGGTGGGCGGCGGCACGGGGGCCGTGATGACCGCGGTCACCATGATCTTCGAGATGACCAGGGACTACGACATCGTGCTGCCGATGATCCTCGCTGTCGCGTTCAGCGTGGGCGTGCGGCGCGTGCTCTCACGGGAGAACATCTACACCATGAAGCTCTTCCGCCGCGGACATGCGGTGCCGAAGGCACTGCACGCGAACATGTTCCTCGTGCGCCGGGCCAAGGACGTGATGGACCGGGACGTGGTGGTCGCGCGCGCGGACACGCGCTTCAACGACCTGCTCTCTGCGCCCGAGCGGTCGGGGCGCATGCTGCACGTCGTGATCACGCGGGGCAATGGCATCGACGGTGTGCTGCGGGTCAACACGGCCTTGCGGCAGGCATCCCAGCAGGCCGATCAGTCCAAAATCACCCTTGGTGATGTGGCGAGTCGCAGTTTCATCGTCGTCCACGAGGACGACATCGTCTTCGGCGTGATCGAGCGGATGTGGGACGAGAAGGCGACGATGGCGATCGTCGTGCGAAGTGGGGGAGCTGCCCAGCCGAGCGATGTGCTCGGAGTGATCACCAAGGAGCATGTGGCCGATTCGGTCGCCGCGAGCATCGCCGTGTACCCGACTTGAG
>Ga0335074_10013931_pt1 | contig 11293 bp, 10 predicted proteins | sample Lox_Sample_23_FD_206715 | JGI IMG/M metagenome (GOLD analysis project Ga0335074, IMG submission 206715) | Soil microbial communities from Loxahatchee National Wildlife Refuge, Florida, United States - Lox_Sample_2.3 | ecosystem: Environmental > Terrestrial > Soil > Wetlands | place: USA...
GACGCATCAACACGCAGCGACGCGACGCTTGGGTCCAACAGGAGACGGACGGCGGTGCAGCAAAAAGGCCACCGGTCTGATAGATACTGACGAACTTTGGTCCCCCCGGTGAGACCTATCGTCGGCAAAAAAGACGGCAATAGATTGCCCTGAAATGACAAAAAGCGAACAAGCGACATTCATCGAAAGACACGGGCTTTGGAGCGACGAGCAGAGGCGGTTGGCTGGCGACGTCCTGCGCCGGGTCAAGGCCGATCAGCTGCGTTTTGTCCGGCTGGCCTGGGGCGACACCCACGGCTATTCACGGGCAAAAACGCTTTCCATTCCAGCTTTCGTTTCGGCGCTGGCGAACGGTTACAATATCGGCGTCGCCACGACGACACTCGATTCCGCCGGCGCCCGCGTGTTCGCATCATTCGCGCGCGGCGGCGGCATGGGCCTGACCGAAATGACAGGCTCGCCCAATCTTACGATCGTGGCCGATCCGGCAACTTTCCGCCTTCTGCCTTGGGCAGCCGGTGTCGGCTGGATCTTGGGCGACGAATATTTCAACGATGGTCGGCCATTCCATTTCTCGCCGCGCCATCTCCTTCGCAAGACGTTGCGGCGGCTTGCGGAGCACGGCTGGCAAAGCGTTATCGGTCCTGAGATCGAATGGTACCTCCTGCGCGTTGTCGAAGCTCATCTGAGCGAGGACAATATCGGCGCGCCCGGCCTCCGCGGCCGCCCGATCAGGACCGCGCCGGTCGAACCCGGCTATCACTACCATTCCGAGACAAACATGGATCTGATGCATGAAGTCTTCGATGCGCTCGGATCCGCCTTCGAGGCGCTCGGATTGGGCCTGCGTTCGATCGAAAACGAATGGGGTCCCGGACAGCTCGAATGCACTTTCGCACCGCGCGGCGCACTGCAAGCCGCCGACGAAGTATTCCTGTTCCGAACGGCTACACGGCAAATCTGCCGGCGGCTGGGCTATTTCGCCACCTTCATGTCTCGGCCGGCGCTCAAGGGCTTTTATTCTAGTGGCTGGCATCTGCACCAATCCTTAATCGATGCGGCAACCGGCAATAATCTGTTCATGCCGCGCGAGACCGGCAAAGTTCTCTCTCCTTTGGGCCAATCCTATCTCGCCGGCCTGTTGCAATACGCGGCGCCGGCTACCGTCTTTGCCACGCCGACCGTCAACGGATATCGCCGTTTCCGCCCGAATTCCCTCGCGCCCGACCGGGCGACCTGGGCGTACGATCATCGTGGTGCCATGATCCGGGTGCTCGGCGGCGCCGACGACCCGGCAACGCGGCTGGAGAACCGTGTCGGCGAGCCCGCGGCCAATCCCTATCTCTACATCCTGGCGCAGCTGGTGAGCGGACTTGCGGGCATCGAAAGCAGCACGGCGTTGCCGCCGTCGAGCGACGAGCCTTACGCGGCAGAACGCCCGCTGTTGCCGAAGAGCCTGCCGGAAGCAATCGATGCGCTTGACGCTGAGCCGTTGTTCCGCTGCGCGCTCGGCGATATTTTTGTCGACTATTTCGTGAAGCTAAAGCGATCAGAAGCCGAGCGATATCAGCGTTGGCTGCAGGGACAGCCATTGGGCGACGAACCGAGCGAATGGGAACAGAATGAGTATTTTGACTTCTTTTGAACGGAATGGTGGCAGCGCAACAAAGGCAAACCTGCGGAGCAAAGCATGATGGGGACAGAGAAGATCGGCGCACCGACGACCCGCCTCGGAGGCACGGCGCTCTATGAGTGGGATTACCTGGTCCAGGAGGATCGCGCGCACCGGCTGATCTACACCGATCCGGCGATCTTCGAAGCAGAGATGACGCAGATTTTCGGTGGGACGTGGACCTATCTCGCGCACGAAAGCGAAATCCCCAACGTCAATGATTTCATCACCCGGCGCTTGGGACTGCGTCCGCTGATCATGGTGCGCGACGCCGAGGGAAAAATCCGCGCGCTGTATAACCGCTGCACCCATCGCGGCACAACGCTGTGCCGCTTCGAGAGCGGCAACAGCAAATCGTTCCAGTGTCCCTACCATGGCTGGAATTTCCTCAATACCGGCCGGCTCCGCGGCGTTCCCTGGCCGGAAGGCTATGCGGCTGATTTGCGCGATCCGAAATACAATCTGGCGCAGGTGCCGCGCGTCGACTCTTATCGGGGATTCATCTTTGGCACGCTCAATCTCGACTCACTGCCGCTCGTCGAGCACCTCGGGCCAATCGCGACGGTTATCGACGAATGGCTCGACCGCAATCCCGGCGGCAAAGTCGTGGTTTGCGAGGCGAACCGCTTTCGCTTCAATGCCAACTGGAAGCTCGCTTACGACAATTCCTGCGACGGCTACCACGTCGCCTATTCGCACCGCTCGCTTTTGGAGACCGAGAACCGTTTTGCCGGCGAGAACGCCAAGGGCATGGCCTATTATCGCAATTCGCCGGACACTCAGCCGATGTACATGCGCTATACCGGGCACGGCAATCATTACAAGGACAAGCGCCCGAACCTGGAAAAGCGCGCCGGGGGTTTGTGGGCGTTGGAAAGCGCACATCCCGGCATGGAGCACTACGAGGCGGACTTCATCAGCCGCTACGGTGAGCGCGCCTTCGCGCTGCTCGACCTCGCCGGCTCGGAGCCGGTGAACATCAACGTCTTTCCCAATCTCTCGCTGCTCGGCAACCATATCCAGGTATTCGAGCCGATCAGCGTGGAAGAAACCAATGCGATCTGGTACGGCACCATGATCGTCGACGACGGCAGCATCGGCGCAGACGGCGTGCGCGACATCAACACACTGCGTATGCGGACCCAGGAAGGCTTCCCCAATTTCGGCGAAGTCGACGACATCGCCAATTTCGAGCAGATCCAGCGCGGCCTCATGGCCGTCGAGGATGAATGGGTCTACATGAATCGCGGCCTCGGCATTCCCGATCGGGTCAAAACGAACGACGACGGCTCCATCACCGCGCCGGCGACCGACGAAGCGTTCATGCGCGAGCATTTCAAGGAATGGAAGCGGCTGATGAAATCGCACGCCAGCCTCGCCATCCAACGGGAGCCATAAGGTGAATTCAACTCAGCCGCTCGATCCGTCGCGCAGTTCGTACTACGTCAGCGACGCGCTGTACCGCGACCTGATCGCTCACTTTACCGACTGGCAGGACGACGCCCGCGCGGTAACCGACACGACCGTTCGCGATGAGTTCCGTCGCCTCGTCGAGCGCGAAGCCCGGCTCCTCGACCAGATCCGCTATGAAGACTGGCTCGCCATGTACGCAGCGGAGTGCGTATATTGGGTACCGTCGACCCCGCATGGCGGCGACCCGCGGCGCGAGATCGCGGTAATGTTTGATGATCGTCGCCGTCTGGAAGATCGAATCTTTCGGTTGCGCACCGGCTTCGCCTGGTCGCAGGCGCCGCGGTCGCGCACCGTACGGCTCATCACCAATGTAGAAGTGTTTGCCACCGGGAGCGACGACGCGCGCATGCTGCGCTCGAATTTTCTCATCAGCGAATTCTGGGACAGGGAAACACGGATGCTAACCGGGTGGGCTGGTCATCGTATCGTGCGCCGCGGCGGCGCTTGGAAGATCGCAGCCAAGCAGGTGAACCTCATCGAATGCGATCAGGCCATCCGCAACCTGAGCATTATTTTATAGCTGCGCCGCGCACTACATCCTGGCAAGCCCGAGTCGGGCCACAAGGAGACGTCGGAATGCCAATGCCTTTAATTGCTTCTAGTTCGGCAAGCCGGCCTTTTGTAAACCCTCACGAACGTGTTCGAAGTCCGAGGGCTGCCGGTAGTGAAGCGTTTGCAAGAAATTGCCAATCGTGAACGCCGCCTGTCGTTCCAGGACTTCGTGCGCATGGGCTGCGGCAGCTATGCGATTTCCCAATTGCGCCGATGACGCGGCCAAAAAGGCGTGATGGCTGTAGTCCGGCGCGGTCAACTTGCTGTACGACGCGATCGCATCGGCATAAGTCCGTGCGGTGTATTGGGCGCGTCCGAGATGGCTCCAAAATCGTTCCGGATGATAGGGGTTGAGCCGCATCGCCCGGCGAATCCACTCGATACCCTCCTCGGCTTTCCCAAGCCAAGTCAGTACCTCGCCCTGCTGTACGACAATCAGGTCGCTGTTGGGGTTTAAACTGAGCGCCCGATCCTGATGATAAATCGCCTTGTCATGTGCGTTGAAGATCAAGTTCAGCGCCGCCAGAATTCGGTGTACGTCCGCATCGTTGTCATCGAGCGCGAGCGCCGTCTTTAGTTCGCCCGAAATCAACTTGAGAGTGGCGGCCGGATCTTCGGACCAACCGTTCATCCATGCCTGTCCGATTACGCAACCCTTCCAAGCGTGGGCATGCGCATAGTTGGGGTCAAGCTCAATCGCCCGGTCCAACATCTGAACGGCTTTGGCGTTGGCCTCGCGGTTGGACCAATGATGCAACACCTTGCCCGTCAGCACGTACTCATATGCCGCCATGTTCTCGGTCGGCTTGCGTTGCACGCGGTCCTGCTTGGCAGCCTCCACCCGGCCAAAAAGCGTCGCAGCGATGGACGACGTCACTTCGTCCTGGATCGCGAAAATATCCTCGAGTGCGCGATCATAGCGCTCGGCCCACAGATGAGTCTCGGTTTCGCCGTCGATCAGCTGGACTGTGACCCTTACCCGGCTCACCGCTTTGCGCACGCTACCTTCGACGACGTAGTCCACGCCAAATTCGCGGGCGATTTGTTGGGCTTTTACCGGCTTTCCCTTGTGCACGAAAACTGCGTTGCGGGAGATAACAAGAAGTTGGCGGAAACGGGAAAGTTCGGTGATGATGTCTTCGGTGAGCCCGTCAGCGAAGAATTCCTGCTCTGGATCGCCGCTCATATTGAGGAATGGCAGAACTGCGATCGAAGGCTTCCGTGCGTCCATCCGCGGTACCGCTGCTTCGGTCGCAGCTTGCTTGTTGCTGCCGGGGGCCTCGCTGTCCAGCAACACCTTGAACACGCGGATCGGCCGCTTGATGTTCTTGACTTGTTGTTCGCCGAGATCCTCGTATCCGACATCGAGCCGGTCGGCGACCTGATCGCGTACCGCCGCAGAGATGCAGATACCGCCAGGCTCGGCAATGGACTCAAGTCGTGCCGCGACATTGACGCCATCGCCAAAGATATCGCCATCCTCCACAATCACGTCACCGAGATTGATTCCGATGCGGTACAGGAGCGTGCGCGACGCCGGCATGTCGCGATTACGACGAGCCATCCGTTGTTGAAAATCGACGGCGCACCGCAGCGCCTCCGTGACACTTTGGAATTCCACCAGCAGCCCATCACCGGTCGTCTTGATAAGGCGGCCTTTGCAATTGGCAATCGCCGGATCGATAAGTTCCATCCGCACCGACTTGAGCCGTGCAAGGGTCCCCGCCTCGTCGACTTCCATGAGGCGGCTGTAACCCACGACGTCTGCAGCAAGAACGGCTGCCAATCGACGTTCTACACGATCCTGGGTCATGTCCATCACCAAAAGAGTTTATGGCCGGTAATAAAATGTGTCCATCACCGCCAGCGTCTCGCGGCAGCAACACGGCGCGCCGCGCGGCCCCGTTAGGAGCTTAGCCAACAAAGACAACTGGCAAGAGCCTTGCTCCCGCATTGGGAAACGACAACCTCTCAAGACGGAGTGTACAAAAATGGCACTTTCAGTGAGCGGTCATCCCGTTCTTGGACCAATCCGGACCATCTATAGGCCTGCTGATGCGCTGAGACAGCCGGCGACCAAAGCTGACGCCTTGGATGCCTCGATTCGGTCGCAAGCGAAACTCATTCGCAGAACGGAGTTTCAACTGGACGACAAGAGACGGCGGGTCACTCTAATGGAACGCACGATTGCCGATTTCGATCGCGTTGCCGCTGATCTCGATCGGGAAATCCTGATCGAGCAGGAGCGCGCCGGAATCTACGATCCCGCACATTTCGCCTATCCGACTTACGCCAAAGCCACGATCTTGCGACGGGATAACCTGAAGCGTTCCGCCGACGAACTCAGAGCCCAACTTGCCAAAGCCGAGGAGGCGCTCCTCGGGTGAAGCCAAGCGAGGCTAAGACCTTCGGGGCGCACGAATAAAGACACCCTAACTCATTGATTTTGTGGTGCGGACGGCCGGACTCGAACCGGCACGGAGTTTCCCCCAAGGGATTTTAAGTCCCTTGCGTCTACCATTTCGCCACGTCCGCGCAGCGGACAATTAGAGCACGTCCGCGCAGCGGACAATTAGAGCACGTCCGCGCAGCGGACAATTAGAGCACGTCCGCGCAGCGGACAATTAGAGCACGTCCGCGCAGCGGACAATTAGAGCACGTCCGCGTAGCGGGCTATTAAATCATATCCGCGAAAGGGACCATCGGAACACGTCCACGGCTTACGCCTTGAACACGTGTCCCCACAGGCTGTTCCAGTCGGCGCCGGAAAGGTCGGTGACGCGGCCGTCCGGCTCGAAGAACTTATTGGGCACCTGGAACATGGCGAGCATCAGCCCGCCGTCGGGGGTCCAAGCGACATGGCGGCTACCGGCTTCGCGCCAGACGAATTCGCCTGGGCCGACGGTCAGGCCTCGCGCCGGACCTTCCTTGTCGACCAGGCTGCCTTCAAGGATGTAAGTCTGCTCGATCTTGACGTGCTCATGGTCGGGAAGCACCGCACCTGGCGCAAGCCGCATCAGCGCGGTGACGACGCCGGTCGCCTTGTCGAGGAGCAGCCCCTTCACCTCACAGCCGGGGAACCGCGTCTTCTGCCACGGCAGATCGTCCGGACGCACCACGTGTGAATGGGTGTCGACGGAATCGTGTTTTGTCTGTGCCTCCGCCTTCGGTGTCACGGCATCCATGGCATGTTCCTTCCTTATTATCGGGCTTCACAATCCCGCTTCGTTGATCGGCGGCTGGAACGCGAGCCCGGTATCCCAGGGAAAGTAAATCCAGGTGTCCTGCGACACTTCCGTGATGAAGGTGTCGACTAGCGGGCGGCCCATGGGTTTGGCGTACACAGTGGCGAGATGGGCGCGCGGCACGATTTCACGCACCACTTTTGCGGTCTTGCCGGTATCGACCAGGTCGTCGACGAGGAGCACCCGCACGCCCTGTCCGCCGCCGAGCGCGACAATCGCGTCGGCGACACCCTTCAACACTTTCAAGTCCCCTTGGCTGGTGCCGGTGTAGCTCGATACACACACAGTCTCGATCAGCTTGATGCCTAGTTCGCGCGCGACGATCGCCGCGGGTACCAATCCGCCGCGGGTGATGCAGACGATGGCTTCGAACGGTCCGGCGCCGCTCAGCCGCCAAGCCAGCGCCCGGGAGTCGCGATGGAACTGGTCCCAGGAGACCGGAAATATCTTTGCTGGATCTCGCGGGAGCGGAATGGCGGATTGCTGTGCTTCGACCTGGGTCATCGAAGGTCCTCGCGGCGGGTGGGATACACTGCCGATACCAGACCGCGCGCATCCCATGCAATCAGGGAATTTCGTACACCGTGGTCTCGTCGGCAATGCCGCGCAACGCTGCGCGCTGCATGGTCGGGTGCAGACCGGAGCTTGCCAGGAGTTTTGCGGTGTTGGCGTCCTCTATCACAGGCTGGGTGACGAAAATCGCGCGCGAGGAGGCGAGCCCCTGCACGCGGGCAGCCATGTTCACGGTCTGGCCGAAATAGTCCTGGCTGTTGTTAAGCGTGACCGCGAGACACGGGCCCTCATGAATGCCGATTTTGAGGAGCAAGTCCTCGTTGCCCCGCTCGGCATTGATACGCGTCATCTCCTCGCGCATACGTAACGCCGCCGCCAGCGCCCGATCGGGCGTCGGGAAAGTCGCCATCACGGCATCGCCAATGGTCTTGACCACCGCGCCTGCCTCCGCCGCCACGACCTCGTAGAGGATGTGGAAATGCTGGCGGACCAGATCGTAGGCGACGAGATCGCCGACGCGCTCGTAAAGCGCGGTCGAACCTTTGAGGTCGGTAAAGAGGAAGGTGAGGCTCGTGATCTTGAGCCGTTGATCGACGTCGAGGGTGTCGGTGCGGTAGATGTCGCGGAAGGTCTGGTTGGTGAGAAGACGCTTGGCGGTAAGAAACGGCCGGCGCTTGCCTAGCAGATGATGCAGTGGATCGGCGGCGATCCACAGCGCCGGCAGCACCCGGCGATTGGTGCGGTTCTCGAGCGAAAGCCGCAACGGCCCCGGCCGCATCTCGATCGTCCCCACCGGCGCCTTGACGGTGTTGAACACCATGCTCAGCGCCTGCCGCTCGCGCGTCGGCTCGCCTTTGACGTCGATGAATTGCGTTCCATGCGTCACCGGGTCGAAGACGATAACGAAATCGTTCGGCAGTTGCACCGAAAGCACCGCCTTCTCGCCCGGCGGCAACTCGATCGAATCGACCGTGAATTCGGCGAGGTCGTCTTCCAACGTGTCAGGCAGATCGACGCCCGAGCACCAGAAGATCTGCCGGTAATATTCGACTTCCGAGAGCGTATCGGGGCTGTGCGCGGCAATGCGGCGCACGCGCGGGCTCACCGTGAATGTTACTTCCACCATCTCATCGAGGGTCGGCTTGTAGCCGGAGGCGCATAGTCCGCAATCGTATTCATCGCGATTGACGTTCTTGAGTGTGGCACCCGCCTCGAGCACGCCGCCGCAGCCGGGACAGAGCACGTTCCAGGATAATTCGAATATGCCGAGCCGGGCAGCGTGCAAGAATGCGGCGATGACTCGTTCCTCGTCGAGGCCATGCTTGGCGGCGAAGACAAGGACATTGACGCGGCAGAGGTCGCGATCGGGCCCCTCGGCCACCAATCGCTCGATGGCGGCGACGCAATCGGGTTGAGCCGACTGCCGCAATACATTGAAAAGAGCCTCGGTTTCGCTCATCAGCGGCCCCCTCGCATCAAGGGCACCTCGAAACGTAGGCGCAGCCCTTCGGCGCCGCAAGGCGCATCGCTGTGACCCGCGCCACGCGCCCTATCACGGCAAATTGAGCCAAATTCCACGTCGCGCCCGCCCGCGCTGGTCTGCTGTCACTCAGCCGCCAACTGAGAGTGCACGCGCGCGAGCATCGCCTCGACCGCGGCCACGACCGCAGCGAGCTTTTGCGGATCGCGCGAGCGCATTACGACGTGGGCGTTCGGGCCGCCTTGTTCGTCCATGAAGGGGTAAGAGCCGATGATGACCTCGGGATGCGCCTTGGCGATGGCGCCAAGCTCGGTGCCGATATCACCTTCACGGCAGTCGGCGCGTACGCTCTGCGACAGCATTTTCGCCCCGGTCTTGAGCTTTGGCGTCACATATTCGAGCATGGCCTGCATGACCGCCGGGATGCCTGCCATGACGATGACATTGCCGATCCAGAAGCCGGGCGCGCCAGAGATTTTGTTGAGCACCAGTTCGGCGCCGGCGGGAAGGCGCGTCATGCGCATGCGCGCCTCGTTCATTGCGCTGCCGGTCGCCGCGAGCCGCCTCTGCAAGATTTCGACCGCACGCGGGTCGTAGTCGATCGAAACACCGAACGCCTTGGCGATGGCGTCGGCGGTGATGTCGTCGTGGGTCGGGCCGATGCCGCCGGTGGTGAACACGTAGGAATAGCGCGCGCGCAAGGCGTTGAGCGCGGCGACGATCTGCGGCTCTTCGTCGGGTACGACGCGGACTTCCTTCAGATCGATGCCGATCGCGGTGAGGTATTCAGCGGTGTAGCCGATATTTTTGTCCTTGGTACGTCCCGATAGGATTTCGTCGCCGATGACCAATAGCGCCGCCGTGACGATCTCGCTTTCGCTCTTGCCGTCGTCGGCGCCGGTCATGGGCTTTCTCCAGGCATGCGCCCTCCTCTAGCGCGTGCGCCACAGCGGCTCAAGTACGGGTGCGAATGGCGCGTTGCCGGTGTATGTTCGCTCCAAGTCGGGGAGCGGAATGTCATGGATTTCTCGCAATCGGAACGGCAAAAGCACTGGCGCGACCGTGTCACGGCCTTCATGGACGCGCATGTCTATCCGGCGGCGGACGTTCATGCCGCCCAGGACGCCGAAGGCGAGCGCTGGAAAGTCATTCCGATCGTCGAACAGTTGAAAGCGAAGGCCAAAGCGCAAGGCTTGTGGAATCTGTTCCTGCCGCCTTCGCCCGCACACGATGAAGAAGGCTATCAAGGCGCCGGACTGACCAATCTCGACTATGCGCTTTGCGCCGAGCAGATGGGTCGCGTCTTCTGGGCGTCGGAAGTCTTCAATTGCTCGGCGCCCGACACCGGCAATATGGAAGTTCTGCATCGATACGGCTCGCCGGAGCAGAAGGAAAAATGGCTCAAGCCGCTCCTTGCCGGTGAAATCCGCTCGGCGTTCCTGATGACCGAGCCGGCGGTGGCGTCGTCCGACGCCACCAATGTCGAAACCGCGATCGTTCGCGACGGCGGCGATTACGTGATCAGCGGCCGTAAATGGTGGTCCTCCGGCGTCGGTGATCCGCGCTGCAAGATCGCAATCGTCATGGGCAAGACCGATCCGACCCGCGCTCGACACGAACAGCAGTCGCAGATCCTGGTCCCGCTCGATACCCCCGGCGTCAAAGTGGTGCGCATGCTGCCGGTCTTCGGCTACGACGACGCGCCGCATGGGCACGCTGACGTGGTGCTCGACAAAGTCCGCGTCCCCGCAAGCAATCTTCTGCTCGGCGAAGGTCGCGGCTTCGAGATCGCGCAAGGCCGGCTCGGGCCCGGGCGGATTCATCATTGCATGCGCACGCTCGGCGCCGCCGAGGTCGCGCTGGAGAAGATGACCAAGCGGCTCCTCTCGCGGGTCGCGTTCGGCAAAAAGCTCGCCGAGCATTCGGTCTGGGAGCAACGTATCGCCGAGGCGCGCATCGACATCGAGATGACGCGCCTGCTCTGTCTGAAGGCCGCCGACATGATGGACAAGGTCGGCAACAAGGCGGCCCAGCTTGAAATCGCCATGATCAAAGTGGCGGCGCCGCGCATCGCCTTGCGGGTGATCGACGACGCCATCCAGGCGCATGGCGGCATGGGCGTGACGACCGACGCTGGCCTGGCGAAATCGTACGCCCATATCCGTACGTTGCGGCTCGCCGACGGCCCGGACGAAGTCCATTGCCGGGCGATTTCGCGCCTGGAAATGCGCAAATACACCAACGCGCGGATGTGAGTGCGCGTAAAAGCCTCGGTTCAGTGCGGGTCTTCGGCGAACAAGCGCTTGAGCTCGTTTTTCATAATCTTGCCGGTCGCGTTGCGCGGCAGCGTGCCGGACG
>Ga0335074_10013932_pt1 | contig 11293 bp, 12 predicted proteins | sample Lox_Sample_23_FD_206715 | JGI IMG/M metagenome (GOLD analysis project Ga0335074, IMG submission 206715) | Soil microbial communities from Loxahatchee National Wildlife Refuge, Florida, United States - Lox_Sample_2.3 | ecosystem: Environmental > Terrestrial > Soil > Wetlands | place: USA...
CCAAGCGTGCTCCCCGCAACGTAGCTCACGAGTCGACCGTGACTCGCCCGCAGTTCGCGCCCAGCGCCAACGCAATTTCCAACTTCCCGGAAGCCGACATCACGGTACTAATCTCGGGAACTCCTCAGCTTTCTCAAACGCAGCGAGCCTCCTCCGTTTAGGGCGTTGCGCTGGTTTCAGAGGGTCATCTGCATGAAGACGTTGGCGCGGGTGTAGGGATTGGGCGGGAGGGAAGCGGGCGGCACGTGGCGAAAGCCGACGGACTCATAGAGGTGAATGGCGTCCGCGAGGCGGGTGTTGCTGCCGAGGAAGAGCGACGTGGCTCCGAGGAGGCGGGCCTGTGCGATAGTGTGGAGGAGGAGGCAACGGCCAAGGCCACGACCGCGGAACTGCGGCGAGACGGCCATCTTCGAGAGCTCATAGACTCCCTGGCCGAGGGGAATGAGAGCGGCGCAGCCGACCGGAAGACTATCTGCGTAGACCATGAAAATTGATCCACCTTTGCGCAGGATCGTGGTTTCGGGGTCGCCGAGGGTTTCTATGTCGCGGGCTTCGAGGCTGAAGTAACGTGCGATCCATTCTTCGTTAAGGGTACGGAAGGCGGTGGCGTCGTCGCCGGGTAGCAAGGCGCGAATCTCGATTTTTGGGGAGGAGGTCGGCGAGACGGTGGATGCCGCAGGAGCGTTGCTTACGGACATAGGATGTTCCCTTTCTGAACTACAATTTGCCAACCAAGGTCTTATGACAGTCTCTCTTCAAACCTGCGCAGGTCAGATCGTGCTCTCCTGTTCTCCGTTTTCTCTTACTTCATACGACATACAGGGGACGCTTTTCTCCAAACGCCTAAGTGTGTGAATTTGACGAGTAGGTTATTGCGGCTATCCTCCAACCATCGGTTCCTTTAACCAACACCCAAGTCTCGCTTCCGCGATTTTGTTCCTTTCCGTCTGCCAGGAATATGAAGTCAAAGTACACCGACGCAATCGTCCCGTCGCTGTTCTCCTGCAGATGTGTGTGGGTAGGATTGAAGCTGGCCTTTGAGGTCGAAACCAGCTTTGCGAAATCTGTGTAGCTTCCTACGCGAATCTTCACCGCATCCGGCGATTTCGCCTTAGCGCGAGCGTAAGCCTCATCAGAAAGCACGTTGAGCCACAGGTTTTGCGGAAGAAATAGATGCGCTAGTCGAGATCCATCGTGGGTCAGAACGGCTTCGTGGTAGGCGTCGATCACATGCTGAACGTCAACAGTGTCCGACGCGGTGCTGGCTGGGGTAGCCTCGTTGCTCTCAGCAGGTGATGGGCTTTGAGCAAAGCTCGCAGCGGCGGTGAGAATCGTGAGAGCAAAGACGACGCTGCTGATGAAACGCTTCATGTGATATCTCCGGGAAAACGAAGGTTGAAAAGGTCATATTTAGATGTGAGAGCAGCAATCACCGAAGCCGGCGGACGAAGTGAAGGTCGAGACCGGATAGTGGAGCGCCGACCTCATGCATTGCACCACCTGTTACGAGTAACCCAAGATCGATCGCGGTTAACCCGGTGCTGTTGACCAACTCGATCACTAGTTGTTTGGCTTCAGTGTCATCGCCGGATGTAAAGATAACGGTGTGGGGTTTGTTCGGCGAGAAGTCCTGTATCCAGACCATCGGGATGTTGCTGATCGATTTCACGAGCCGTGCTCCAACTGCCTTCTCGGCAACGATTTCGCTGGAGGTGCGCCCCTTCAATGCAGCTCTTGATCTGGTCACGCCAGCCAGACTGATATCTGGAGGGTCCAGATGTGCGTTCGTAGCATCGATCAGGATGCGGCCTCGCCAATCAATACCCTTGAGAGCGTCAGCCACTCTCCCCCAATGTACGGCGAGAATAACGACGTCGCACTCGGCCGCCTGCTCCCTAGTCCCTGCGATGGCGCCCGGACCGAGATCGGCGACGAAATCGGCCAGTGTCGCCGGCCCCCTGGAATTGGATACAACTATGGTGTGACCAGCGTTTATTAAGTGACGGCCGAACGTGCCTGTTACCTTCCCGGCTCCCAGAAAACCTATTTTCATAACCACCTCCTGCTGTTTCGCCACTTTGATTGGCGTTATAGAGTGTGAGATTCGGTTGCCCACTGATAAGGTGTGGTACTTTTTTACTGTCATTCTGATAGTCCGGGGTTATCAGCCTATGGAACTCAGGCAAGTGCGATACTTCGTTGCGATTGCAGAAACCCTGAGCTTTCGGCAGGCAGGCAAACACCTGCATATCTCCCAGCCTTCTCTAAGCGTCCAGATCAGACAACTTGAAGAAGAACTGGGAGTCGCCCTCTTCCGGCGGTCAAAGCGACGAGTTGAAATCACCCGTGCGGGCGAAGTCTTCTTGTCTGCGTCACGGGAAGTCTTATTGAGACTGAAGCAGGCGTCGGCGGCGGCACTTCATGCAGAGAGCGGAGAGGCAGGAACAATCCGGCTCGGGTTCATTCCGACTGCAGGTTTTCATATTCTCCCCCGGCTCCTCGAGAAGATCAGAAGCACTCTTCCTCTCGTGAGTGTGGAGCTTAAAGAAGGGACCGAAGCCCCCCAAATCACGGGACTACGTTCGGGACTCCTTGATGTCTGCATCGGTCATTTAAGCCGTACCTACGACAAGATCGAGAATTTGCTGCTGATTCGGGAGCCACTCGTTGTGGCTCTCCCGAAAGGACATCGCGCAGCTCGCAAGAAGAATGTGGGCGTAAAAGACCTTGAAGGGGAGCTCTTGATTATGCCCTCGAAGGATGTGTTACCAAATATCCATCAAATGATTGCGACAGCCTTCCTGGAAAATCACATGCCACTGGAACGATATCAGATCGCTGAGCATTTTCAGACCGCGGTCAACCTGACAAATGCCCGCGTGGGATTTGCCTTCCTTCCAGCTTCTGCAAAAGGCTTTGTTCCTGATGGAGTGGTGTTGCGAACTCCAGATTTTTCTATTGGACCGTTGGACACGTTTGCGCTATGGTCGCGTGGCAATGCAGACCTGCTCGTTCACCGCGTCCTCGGTCTACTCAAGGAAATCAAGAAGGAGTTGTGATAGCGGGCTCGTCGCTCGACACAAAGACGTACAGAAGTTTCCCCGCGCTTTTCTGTCGCCTTGAACGAAACAGGAAATTCAGCATCGAGAAGCGAAAGCTGAGTGTCGGCACGCCGTGAGAAATGCTTGCCCTCAACAGTTGTCGCCATAAGTTTTCTCCTCTCGCAGGCCGTTCGAACACCTTGCACATGTATTGAGGCTTCGTGGATGTTTTGATGCGATTGAATTCTTCAACGATTCTCGCCGATCTATCCATCCAGGCAGCGAATGATTCAACAAAGGCCGAACTCAAGCGGACCGCCCAAATGGCCCTTCGCCATCTGGGTTACTGAGCCACGTTGTCGCTGCGCCGGCGTTACGCCCCGCCGATACAGGGCGCTTTGGGGCCGCGCTCGCTGCGGTAATCGTCTCGCCTCCGGTTGGCAGAAATGGTTGTTCTTTTTCTTTAATCGCTTGGTCCTATCAAATCGACGCCTGCATCCAATGACTAAACTGGTATGGCCACCAGGAACATCTCTTCAGGAGAATCGGAATGAATAGCCTTGACCTCATGTTGAAACGTAACAAAGAGTCCGCTACCCCTGTGCCGTCGCTTCCGCAATCTTTGCAAACTTTGAAAGCGGTAATCATCGGCTGCGCCGACATGCGAGTTGATCCTGCTCACGTGCTTGGAATCAAGCCCGGCGAGGCCGTCGTAATGAGAAATATCGGCGGTCGAGTCACGCCAGGACTGCTGGAGGAATTCGGTCTTCTCGGACGAATCGGAGAGGTCGCCGGAACGATTCCGGGAGGCGGCGGGGAGTTTCACCTGATCGTACTTCATCATACGGATTGCGGCAGTACGCGTCTCGTGGGAGATCCAGCTATGCTTGCGCACTATTTTCAGATACCGGAAAGGGAAGTTGAGGCCAAGTCAGTCCGCGATCCACACAAGTCAGTCGCTGTGGACGTTGCTGCACTCAGGGCGATTCCGGCATTGCCGGACGATTGGCTCATCTCAGGCCTCGTTTATGACGTTGCGACGGGACTTGTCGAGGTGGTCGTACCTCCAGCGCCAATTCGTGCCGCGAAAGCAGCCTGATGATCGAGACCGCGTAAGGGCACAGGTGTCACCGGCGCAGGAACTGTGTGGCAACTGACTCCGACGAGAGACAACGGAGCAATGGAAGCTGTTAACTAGAGCGTCGGCAAAAACAGGGCAAAACCCTTAGCCAGAATGTGTTCCGCATCGAATGGACGATTGGTATCGGGAAACGCGCAAGCATCCAGGATTTTGTCCCCAGCCTGGCCGACTTATCAGTACTAGTCCTCCGATTGTTGCGTAAATCAGCTGAATTTCGATTCCGTTCCCTTCAATTCTCAGCATCCTGGCACGAAATCGGGGTCCGATTGGGAACAAACCAATTCCAAGTCGTGTGAAGCGACGCTCCCGGAGAAGAATCGTTATTGCCTTCCGTAGCGCCAAAATAGCCGAGGTAGTTCACCATCACCTTCCCGGCATCGCCCGCTGGATGCTCAATCTCTCCGAGGTTTGGTATGTTTTGGGGCAGGTAGGTGTGCTCTGTGTCATCCCCCCAATGCGCCGGTGCCCCAGTCACTCCCCAGTTCTGCGTAGGCCAGAACTCATGGCTTCCGAGTTCCACAAAGGCGTTGGGGTGTTCGTAGTCCTTCGGGTTCGTTGACCCCGCTTTGCTCGGATCGGGATTGAAGTACACCAAATTGTTTTGAGCCTGAGCAATTTGGGGCAAATTCTTGATTGCCCCGATTTTGCCGCCGCCTACCTCTCCCAAGCTGATCAGGTTCAGGTTCTGGTATCCACTGTTGGTCCCCTTGCATATCTTTTGTCCTCCCGCTATCTGGCAGGAGCTGCCCGGGTCCGTCAAGTCGTAGCGGATCTCGATTCCATGCACCCAGTTGGAAATCCCAACAGCGGCATCTTGATCGGAGTCGTACACCACGGTGATGATCGACAGATCTCCCTCGTGGTTCGCTATCCCCGCTTCATGCGTATTGTTCAATCCGAACAACTGGTAGTACTCGATCTTGATGCAGTGTTTGCAGGTGCTGATGTAATGGCTCGGTGGAATCACCGGGCAGGCTGCCGGAGTGGGAGCATTGGCACAGGTATGCAGCGCGCAATTGGCTGCTAGGTCCGACGGGGAGTTTGGCACAAACGGTGACACGTGCGCGAACATGCCCACCAGATGCGCGTTCGAGCTCTCGCTCCACGGAGCGCCGCCCTCCCAATCGTCTTTCGAAGGACGTATAGCGAGATTCACCCCTTTATAGGTGCTGCTCATCACACAGCTCTTGTAGTCTGCGCTCGGAACGTAACTGTCGATGACCGAGGTGCCCCATGCATACGATTGCACAGCTGTGGGCGTCTTTGCGAGCACAGAGTTCGGAATCACCACCGTATCCTCGCTGTCGGTGAAGTTGCCGTAAATCACAAGGTCTGAGTCTTCGATAAAGCTCAGCGGGTCAATCGGCCGGTTCTCTTCGCCCTTCGTGAATCGGACTAGGGGAGCAAAGCGATTGATCAGCGTAGCCTCCTGTGCGTCCGGAATGCCGTCGCCATCGGAGTCGGCCAAGGCCGGATCGCAGTGTTGGACGTTCACTGGGCCGCGCTGCACGCATACGACGGGAAGACCGATCGCTGGGCAGGCTTCCAGGATGCATTGCCCATATTGCGTTTGCAGCTTGTCGTACTCGGTCCCATGTGCGTTCATCCACGCCTTCATGTTCTTCTCGTTGAACGCGCACCCCTGGATGTTCGGATCGGTCCCATCGGCTCTCATGGGCATTAGCGGTTTTGATGGCTTGATGGGGCATTCGCCCGCTGCATAATACTGCTTGGCTAACTGTACAAATTGAGAGGCTATGGATGGGCACTGGCTGATCGCTGGTGCCTGGCCCAGAGCCGGTAAGCCCGCAGCAGCGGCCATCCCAAAGACCACGATGAAAGATGTGAGACGAAAAGGAATGATGTTCGTGCTGGATGTCATGCGATACGCCCCCGCGACAGGCGTCGGGGCCCGAGCTTGCGCGGGTAGTATACGCCCGGAGCGGCCGCATAAGTCATACCGCACGGGAAGAAAATCGTGGGATCAGAAGACATCCCTTAAGAGCAAGGCCTTTCACCTTCGGATCGTTAGTACCTACAGACGGGCCAGGGTGCAATGGGGCGATTTGCCGATTTGGACCTTTGGACCATGCTTTTTGTCACGGCAATTGGAGGCCGTCTCCATGACAAAAAGCAAGCGCAAGCGGACGCCCAAATCAGTTCTGGCACTGCCCGACCTTGAACAATCCAAGTCAGCGGTACTGAATAGCTTGACATCTCCCAGTTCCCAACGATCCTACGATCACGCGATCAGAGAGTTCATCGAGTGGTACTGTTCAGAGCCAAGGCTTGCTTTCAATAAGACTGTGGTCACGCGGTACCGGATATGTCTCGAACAACGGAACTACGCTTCATCTACCATCAACCTGCGCTTGGCGGCGGTCCGAAGGTTGGCCTATGAGGCTGCGGATTGTGGCCTTCTGAGTGCTGACTTGGCTGCCGGCATTCGCCGCGTCAAGGGTGTCAAGCGACTGGGTGTGCACGTTGGCAATTGGCTTACTGCGGAACAAGGCAAGCGCCTTTTGCTGGCAGTAGACGACAGAAGCCTACGAGGCAAGCGTGACTACGCCACGTTGGCAATTTTGCTGGGTTGCGGACTTCGTAGGGCGGAACTGACCGCGTTACGCATTGAAGACTTGCAGCAGAGAGAGGAACATTGGGTAATAGCCGATCTCGTCGGCAAGGGCGGCCACATGAGAACCATTCCAGTTCCAGACTGGGTGAAAGATGGGATCGACGCGTGGACAACGGCGGCTGGAATTGCTGCGGGGACTCTCCTGCGTTCGATCAACAAGGCTGGCAGGATTTGGGGAACCGGCTTCACCCCGAAAGTCATTTGGGGAATCGTAAAGGAGAAGGCCAAGGAGTGCGAGCTTCCATCCCTTGCACCACACGACCTTCGGAGGACATGCGCTCGGCTCTGTCACCAGGCCGGCGGCGAACTGGAGCAAATTCAGTTCCTGCTTGGGCACGTTTCTGTGGAGACAACGGAACGCTACTTGGGTTGCAAGCAGCGATTTCGAAACGCGGTGAATGACAGGATTGGCCTGGAACCAGACCCGTTTAGGGACGCAGTAGATTCCACCCTGCTGGCCGACTTCTCGACCGCGTGGTTGTAAATTTAGTCTGAGCCTAGCTTCAGGTTTGCAAGTGATCCATGAGTTTCTGGAATCGATCCACATAAGTCGGCTTGGGAGCCGTGACCACCTCAAGTGTCCTCCAATCCGAGGTTGTCACCCAGCGCTCTTCCCGAACCTGGAAATCCTCACGCAACCAGGCAAACCCATGCAGAACGCGCACGTCGAGAGTTTTCACGGACGGCTGCGGGAAGAATGTTTGGCGGTGAGCTGGTTTCCGAATCTGTTCGATGCCCGGCGTAAGATCGCGGCCACGCGGATCGAGTACAACGAGGAGCGCGCACAGCAGCCTAGGATACAAAAACTGAAGAGTTCGCGGAGACGCAAGCAACAGGCTTCTACACAGCTGAGCGAGGGGCAAGCGACCCAAACGCCGTCCCTTGCCCCTGGTGCTCCCCCACCCCGGCTCAACCCGGAGAGGGAGTAACAGAAGTTTGTCGTATTCGTGTGAATGAAAGCTGGGGCAGGTCATTTGCGCAAACAGGCTCGGCCGCCAGCCGCCCGCGACTCCCCGTTTGCTTGCCAATCGTCCGCATGGTGGTCTACTATGCCCGCCTATGAGGGGTCCCTTTCTCCTCGTTGTTTTATTTCTCATTGCATTTACGGTCTGGCTTCTTCGCCGGGCTCAGCAGGCGCGCAAGTTTGCCCAATCGAGATCGAATCAAGCATCAATTAGTCCTACACCCGCGGCACAACAACAGATGCAGCGGCGCCGCTGGCCTAGAATATTTTTTCCTGTCGGGTTCTTAGTCTTTCTCTTGATCGTGTTTACTGGAAGAAGCCTGCCATCTGCTGTCTTTGGGTTTACAGTCCTAGTTGTTCTCTGGTCTTTTGCGTTCCTCGTGACGCGCTCCTCACGAACCCCGCCGCACCCTTCTCCTGCAACTGGACGACGTCAGTCGAACTTGCCCCCGGACCCGTTGCCGAATCTTGCATCTCAGAAGGCGATCGAACAGCTCATCAAGCAGGCAAAAAGCGGCAATCCCGAAGCGCAACTCCAACTGGCCGGACTCTACGACAACGGCAGTGAGGTACTTCAAGATCACGCCCTCGCATTCACATGGTGCCAGAAAGCTGCCGACCAAGGCCTCGTGCAAGCGCAGTATTGGCTTGGCAAGAAATATTTGAAAGGAGTAGGCACTGCCCCGGACAAAAAACGAGCCATTCAATATCTACAGATGGCCGCGGAACAGGGCTTGCGGCAGGCAAAGGATGACCTTTTGAGAATTAGCCTGTGAAACCTGATGGCCCTGAAAGCCGCGCGATTCTACTCAGTTTGGACGTCGACAGGAAGGCACCATGACGACACACGATCGGCAAATGAGTGGCTTGTATGAGGAAGGGAAAAAACTCTACCAACAGCGCAAATTCGATGAGAGCGAGGCTATTTTCACAAAGCTGGCCGCCGACAAGGAATACTATCCTGCAGGCCACTACGGACTCGGAGTTGTTAACTACGCTCTGGGCAAGACGACCGCTGCTGCCGAAAATTTCCGTAAATGCGTGGGAGGAGCCCCCGGGGACGCCTTATGTGCCGACGCGCTCCATTACCTCGGCCTGATTGCTGCTGCGCACCGCGACGTCGCAGGAAGTCTTTCCCTCCACCACCAGGCGCTCGATAGGAATCCCGCCCATTTTGGTTCGGCCAAGCAAGTAGATGCGCTGGAGCGTTACACAATCAAATATGCCAAGGCTCTTTATCGCGCTAGAAAGTTTGACGAGAGCAGACGCGCCTTCAACTCCCTCGTCTCATCGCGGAATTACAAAGCGGCCGGGATATACGGGCTGGGAGTTATCGAATTGCAGAAGGGCAACACCGCCGCAGCAGCCGATTTCTTTAATAAATGCTTGGATCTTCATCCGCGCCACGCAAACGCCTGGTACTACCTCGGTCACATTGCAGAAGAGAAGAAGCAGCCCGAGGCAAAAGTCCGAGAGTTCTATAAGAGATCTCTCGAAATTAATCCTGCTCACGCGGGTGCGCTCATGCGAGTCAAGCGTCTCGATAAATCCGCAAAAGGGACAGGTGGAGATTCTCCTCTGAAATCCCACGCTCGCTCGCCAAAACATTGAGAATTGAGAACAAGACCATCCTTCTGAAGGTTCTTGAAGGGACCGGATGCGCGAGAAAACCGCAAAAAACTCTAAGCGAACCACAGGCCACGCAAATGATTCGTTCTTGAAACTCGATGAGGAGAATGTGTGACGGATCCAGCCGTGCCTTATCCCAATCCTGACTACTCGACTAGGAATTATCAGCCAGTACGGCCGGGGCCTTTGACCGAGGAAACCCTCGGATCTCTCGCTACCTTTCCCGCCGATGCGAGACGATCCTGGAAGAACCTCACGGAAGACCAGCGAAATACTGTTCTCGACTACATGGGCTGCTACTACGGCGACTACAACGCCGAAGCCTTCGTCAAATCACTGCAACAGCCTGACGTATCCGCCATGAGGATACTGTCTGATCCGGCGCAATACAATCCGGTCGACCTCAGTAATGCTGGCTACCGTATTGCGACGGACCGGTACGGCCTCGGAGGCGATCAACTTTGGGTTCGTCCCGATGGTAAAGAGGTATGGGTCCCGGAAAATGTCGCGGCGGCTTGGTCGGGAACGTCCGGACAAATTGCAACCCCCGTCGCCGCTCCTCCGACTTCTCCCCCCGACACAACTGTCGGCGACCAGCCTGAGGATTATCAAAGGCTCAAAGCGGACGACATTAATGATTTTTTGGATTTACACTTAGACCCAAGCAGTCCTTCCTCGGAAAAGGAGAACCCCGGAGATGGCGCCCCTGCCGATCAACCGGGAGTTGACGGAGGGCATACTATGCTCGACCCCAGCGGCTCGAACGATTCCGAGGGATATCCGGCTGACAATCCGAATCCAGTCTCCGCTGCTGCTGATAATCCCCAGGACACTCTAATTGACGGCAGTGCGAACGAAACGTTTGCCTCGTTCTCAACCGACCCGTTTCAAGAACAGTCTGACTCAGCCGCCGCTACCATCCCTCTACCCGGCACCGACGATTCGACCGCCCCTCCCGCAATCATGGGCATCGCCCTAGACACGCCTTCCCTACTTCAATCGACCACTCCGGATTACTCCTCCGCCACGATTCCTCTTCCCGGTTCTGAGGACACAGCCGCGCCCGCGAAATCGCCGGATGACGGGCAGGTCGCTCTGGCATCTTTCGATCCCGGACAAATGCCTGCTGGCGGGTTCGATTCTCCTCTCTCCCCGGCCGAATCCACTGGTGATTTCCTTACTAGCAATCCATCGCCGTTAGAGAATCCCTCGAACCTAAACATGTATGGCGCTACAACAGATTCGGAACCCCGCGCGTCAGAAAGCATCTTGGATCCGAGCGATCACTTTGAGGGCATACAGCAGGAGAATCTGACAGCCTCCGAACCACTTTCTGCGTTGGAACCGAACCGATCCGGCGGAGATGACTTTGGAGTCCCGCTCGCACAGCCAACAATCGCTTTTGCCCCGCCGGAACTATCGCCACCAATTTCTTTTCCTCCTCCTCCCCCGCCTATGCCCGCGTCCTTTGAGCCGGAGACTCCCATATCGTTTGGCGCTCCAGAAGGTGGCATGCCCGAGCCGCCACCTTTTGAACCGGCTGAACCGCCGATGCCGGCCTTCACTCCCGCGGAACCACCCGAGCCTTTGACCTGACCTCGGATTCTTGTCCAAAGCTAAGGCGGTTGTTCGGGGCACGGTTGTGCTCCTCGACGGCCAAGGGCTTCGAATGAGCAGAGCAGGCCAGCAGAGACCCAATGAAATTGGCAGGCTATGGCACGGCGGGCCAGGAGTCAGCTTGTAGGAAGTTTCACCACATAGGTAACGACAAACGGGCTAGGGTCTACGAATTAGTAATGAAGTCGTTCCCTAATGGTCGGTGAGTCGGACGTTGAGCCTCAATCCAGAACAGGGTGCCGCGATGGGTGTCAGCCGACCGGAGA
>Ga0335074_10013933_pt1 | contig 11292 bp, 10 predicted proteins | sample Lox_Sample_23_FD_206715 | JGI IMG/M metagenome (GOLD analysis project Ga0335074, IMG submission 206715) | Soil microbial communities from Loxahatchee National Wildlife Refuge, Florida, United States - Lox_Sample_2.3 | ecosystem: Environmental > Terrestrial > Soil > Wetlands | place: USA...
CTGACCATCTGGTACACGGTCACGGAGAGCGCCGGCGGGCAGGTCGTCATCGTCGTGCAGTACATCAAGGCCGACACCTGAACGATTCCGACCATGCGGATCCTGCCTGGGTATCGGCTCGCCGGCCAGGATCGACCCCGGACGCCGCCTGCCGCCCCCCGGGGGCTACCGCGCGCGAACAGTAACGGGCCGCGAGCCGGTCGCGATTGACAGGTGACGGCACCCGAGACATGGCGGATGCCCGGTATGCGCAAATGGGGGCAGCAAGGCTAGAATCTGAATATCAGCGCGCCAGCACGAGGCGTGCGATGTCAGGCGCTGCGGTACGGCGCGTCTAGCGGGTGTAACGTAGCCCGCATGAAATCCCCGATTCGGGGAGATCTTGCGTGTTTCCGAGTTCAAGTCCCCCCTCGGACACATCGTGGCTTAATACTACATATACGTATTTCGAGTCTCTGCCACTGCGGCCGGTGATCGAACACCGATCTGGAGCCTAGCGGGTTCGGTCTGGTGCGTCGGTGCGGGTAAATGGGCGTCCGCAATCTGACGGATCACGTCAGTCGTATTCGCGCATCAGGATCGACCGAGCATGGTTCCGCATCGGGCCCCGACGTCGTTCGCGCCGTTTGCCGAGGGAGTGGCCGGGCCAGGGCTAGACTCAGGAAAAGCGCCGGTCTCGAACGTTGGTTGAGGAGTCAACATGCCCGCGCAGGCCGAAGACATGGTCCTGGTCCCCCGAGCCGAGCTAGAAGCGCTCCGGGCGGAGAACCGGCGTCTGCGGCGTGAAGCCGGGGATCGCGAGGCGCTGCGGCGCATCCGATCAGATGCAGGCGACGGCCCGACATTCACGCGCGAGGAACTGGCGGAGGCCTGGGGAATCAGGTGAGCGACCGGGTCTTACGCTTCCCGGACAGGACCTGGGACGAACTAGAGGGACTGCCGCAGCCCCTTCGGAACGCTGCGCACCAGGCAATCTTTCACCTCCTGCAGGAGCCGGTCCCGACGCTTGCCGACCCGTTTCCCGAAGACGATCCACTGCCGGGCGCCTACCGTCTCTATCTTCCATCGAACGGCCTGACTATCTGGTACACGGTCACCGAGACCCAGGACAGACAAGTCGTGATCGTCGTGCAGTACGTCAAGGCTGACACCTGAAGGAGTGCCCTGCGGAAGAGTGCCGCCCACGGCGGCAACTCGCCCCGGCGCTGCTGCGCGAGTCTGCCAGCAGCGTCGTGGACGCTGCGACGACCCATGCGTGCGCCGACAGGAGCCTCAGCGCCAGTACCCAGTCCGGCTGACCGCGCATCTCGCCCAGAAAATGAATGTGCAGGTAGGAGACGGTCCTGGCCGGCCGCCGCCATCACATACCGGCCTATTGACTCGCTCCGCGACCTGCGCCGGGCTGCGCCGAGGAGGTCAGCCACCCTCTGTCGCGCGGAACTCATCTCGGTGTCGCACGCGCCATTTCTCACCGGCGACGATGCACGGGCCACGTCATATCGACCCGCACTGTCGGTGCTGCTCCTTAGGCTGAGCACAGCTGAGCACGGAGGGCTAATGGACCATAGTGATGTTGAGCGGCTCCGCGACCGGCATCCGGCCTGGCGGCTGCTCCGCGCCGCCAACGCGCCGCTTATCCTGGCGTTTCTCGGCCGATACTTTGTCGATAACAACCACGGTGCTACATCTGCCTCGGCTCTGGCTGTGGCGCTGGACGACGAGCTCTACGCGCTTAGTGCAGCTGACCCGAGCGCTGCACGCTATCCGAAGCCGGCCACCGATTATCTGGAGGACTGGGCCCACCCGGATGCAGGCTGGCTACGCCGCTTCTACCCGCTCGGGTCAGACGAGGTGCATTACGACGCGACTCCGGCCTTCGAGAAAGCCTATGGCTGGGTCATCGGGCTGGGCGTCCGCCCATTCGTCGGCACGGAATCGCGGCTGCATACAGTAGTTGAGCTATTGCGCCAGATCGTGCACGGTACCGAGACCGACCCAGGGCTACGCCTGGCTGAACTCCTGCGCCGCAGGGACGAGATCAATCAGGAGATAGCTGCGGTCGAGGCCGGCCAGCTAACCGTTCTCAGCGGCACCGCGCTGCGTGACCGCTATCAGCAGTTCGCGTCTACGGCCCGCGAGCTGCTGTCGGATTTCCGGGAGGTGGAGGAGAACTTCCGCAGTCTCGATCGCGCGATACGCGAGCGGATCGCGTCCTGGGCAGGCCGCAAAGGCGACCTGCTCGCCGAGCTCGTCAACAGCCGCGCTGATATCGACAGCTCTGACCAAGGCCAAAGCTTTCAGGCGTTTTATGACTTTCTATTGTCCGAGACAAGGCAGGACGAGCTAGCGCACATGCTTGCCCGGCTTCAGGCGCTGGAACAGGTTGAAACTGACCGGCGTCTGCGCACCGTGCATCACGACTGGTCCGAGGCCGCCGAGCGTACTCAGCGAACCGTCCGTCAGATCTCAGAACAGTTGCGCCGCTTCCTGGATGATCAGGTGTGGCTGGAGAATCGCCGCGTCCTCGATCTCGTCCGTTCGATCGAGGCCAACGCGCTCTCCTGCCGGGACACCCCGCCTGCCATCGGGCTTGAGGTATGCGAACCGGGAGTCAGCATCGCCCTGCCGTTCGAACGGCCGCTGTATGACCCTCGCCCCAGCGCGCGTGTCGAAAGCTTGCTGGACCCGACCGCCGAGACCGAGGCGGATGTGAGCGCCTTGTTCGAGCAGACCTTCGTGAACCAGGCACGGCTTGCCGCCAACATCCGCTCCGCAGTGCCAGAGCGCGGCTCGGCGCTACTGAGCGACATCGTTGCTGCCTATCCCGTGGAGGAAGGCGCCGCTGAGATTGTCGGCTACCTCGCGCTGGCCGAGGAGGATCTCGAGGTCTCGGTGGACGAACACGATGAGACGTGCATCGACTACGTCGCTGACCATGGCACCCGTCGAGCGCGGCTGCCGAAGGTGACGGTGACCCGGAAGTGAGGTCCGCCGAAGAACACGCCACAGCCTCCGCGATCATCCAGCTGATGCGGGGCGTCGTCTACCGGGAGCAGGATGACACGACATGGACCACCCTGGACCGCAGTGCGCCGCCGATCCGTGATCACTTTGCTGCGATCGGCGTCGATGTGGTCATCGACGACACCGAAGGTTATGCCTATCTTCAGACCCGGCCGGAAGCCAACGGCGAGGAACCGCTCCCGCGGCTAGTAAACCGCCGCACCCTCGGCTACAACCTGAGCCTGCTCCTGGTCCTTCTCCGCAAACGGCTTGTCGAGTTCGAGACAGCTGGCGCTGAGGGCAAGCTTGTGCTGAGCCGCGATCAGATCGTTGAGATGCTGCGACTATTCCTCACGGAATCGACCAACGAGGCGCGAGTGGTCGACCAGGCCGACACCACCGTCCGCCGGGCGGCCGACCTGGGATTTCTGCGCCAGCTGCGCGGGCGGTCCGACCTGTGGGAGGTGCGCCGGATCCTCAAGGCTTACGTGGACGCGCAAACACTGTCGGACTTCGCCGGAAAACTCGCTGACTACGCGTCGACGGTGTCAGGCAAGGCGGCACCCGATGAGTGATGGCCTTTTCTCCACGATCGAGCTGGGCACCGGAGGTCCCCTGGCCGGCTATCGCCTGCAGCGACTCGAGGTTTTCAACTGGGGGACCTTCGACAAGCGGGTCTGGCGGCTGTCCGCGGACGGTGCAACTGCGCTGCTTACGGGCGACATCGGCAGTGGCAAGTCGACGCTGGTCGATGCCCTCAGCACGCTGCTCCTGCCGGCTCACCGGATCGCTTATAACAAAGCAGCGGGTGCGGACACGAGGGAACGCACCCTGCGGTCTTACGTGGAGGGTCATTACAAGTCGGAGCGGGTGGAGGCTACCGGCACGTCACGCCCGGTCGGACTTCGCGATCAGCGCCACTACTCGGTCATCCTTGGCGTCTTCGCCAATGACGGCTTTGATGAGTCGATCACGCTGGCTCAGGTGTTCCATCAGAAAGACCGGGCCGGCCAGCCGGATCGGTTCTTTGTGACGTCGCAGAAGCAGTTGTCGATCGAGACGGACTTCACCGACTTCGGCTCGGATCTGACGGACCTGCGTCGGCGACTCCGAGCAGGCGGGGCCGAGATCCACACCGTGTTCCCCGACTACGCACGCCGGGCCCGACGCCTGCTCGGGATCAAATCCGAGCAGGCGATGGAACTGTTCCACCAGACGGTCTCTATGAAATCGGTCGGCAACCTCAACGAGTTTGTCCGCAGCCACATGCTGGAGCCAGCCGACGCCGCCGAGAAGGTGCGCGACATCGTTGCCCACTTCGAGGACCTCACAAAGGCCCACGACGCCGTCAAGCGCGCCCGCGAGCAGCTCGAAGCACTCCAGCCTCTGGTTGTCAGCAGCAAGCACTACGACGAAGCACTGGGACGGCGCGGCGAGCTGGAGCAACAGCGCGACGCTGTGCGACTGTTCATCGCCGAGCTGCGAGCGCGCCTGCTGACGGAGGAGATCGCCGAGCACAAGATCATGCGGGAGCGCCAGGCCAAGGCCGCGGCGATGGCCCAGGAGATCTGCGCCGCACTCATCCGCGAGCGCGAATCGCTGATCATCGAGCGCGCCGCGGCCGGAGGCGATCGGCTCAGCCAGCTCGAGGAGCAGATCAGAGCCGCGCGCACGCTGGCGGCCGAGCGGCGCCGGCGGCGCCAGGATCTCGACTCGCTCACCCAGACCGCTCAGCTGCCCGATGTCACCGACTCGACGGCGTTCGCCGCGCTGGGCGGCACCGTGACGGCCGCGCGCACGCAGGTGGAGGCCGAGTTCCTGACGGTCGAGGAAGAACTCGAGGCCGTGATTGCATCGCGGCAGGAACTGCGGAAAGCCAGCGAGGAAGCCCGCGCGGAGCTGATCAGCCTGGCGACCCGGAAGAACAACCTGCCCGCTGCGCAGCTTGAGGTTCGTGCCAAGCTCTGCCTCGACGAGGACATCGACGAAGGCGAGCTGCCGTTTGCCGGCGAGCTGCTTGACGTCGCCGAGCAGTTCGCGACCTGGCGGGGCGCGGCTGAGCGGGTACTGCGCAGCTTTGCGCTGTCGCTGCTCGTCCCCCAGCACCATTACGATCGCGTCTCGCGCTGGGTGAACGAGCACCGGCTCACCCACCAGCGCAGCGACGGCCGGACTGCCGGCAGCAGGCTCGTGTACGAGCGGGTGTCGGCCCGGCGGGTGCCGCTGCAGGCACGATCCAGCAGCGGAGTCTTGCTGCTCGCGGACACGATCGAGATCGCGCAGGGCCCGTTCCGGGATTATCTGCGTGACGAGCTGATCCGCCGGGCCGATTTTGTCTGCGTTAGCACGATCGAGCAGTTCCGTGACGTGCACCGGGCTGTTACCCGCGAAGGACAGATGCGCTCAGGCGACCGCCATGAGAAAGACGATCGGTCCCGCGTCGACGATCCGCGCTCGTGGGTACTTGGCTGGATGAACGAGCGCAAGATTGCCGCGGTGACGGACTACATGACGGAGCTGCAGGCGCAGTTCCTGGAGGCAGAAGCGCAGTACGCCCGGCTCCGCGGCAATCGCGATGAGCTGACCGGCCGGCGCTCCGCGCTGGACGGCCTTGCGACCTTTCGTTCGTGGAGCGAGGTCGACTGGGTCGAGGCGGACAGCAGGGCTGCCTCCGCGGAAGAGGAACGTCAGCGACTCGTCTCGGGATCTTCTGCGCTGGCGGAGGTCGAGCGCCAACTCGAGGAGAACAAGGCGTCCGCTGCTGAGTCCCAGACCGCCTTTCAGAAGCTGAGCGGTGACGTACGCGTCCAGGAGGAGCTGCTGAGGCGGGCGACCGAGGCGCGGACGGCGGAGCAGAACTTTCTGTCCACCGTGGAAGCATCACGCCTGACCGCCGCCCGCCTTTCCTTTGACCAGCTCACCGAGCGGCTCGGCGCCAGCATGCCCCGGTCACCCGAAGCCTGCGCGGCCGCCGGCGAGTCCCTGACGGCGAGGCTGCAGTCTGCAATAGACCGGGTCGGCCGCGAGCTTGTCGGCTACGCCCAGCGACTGATTCAGGCCATGAGCGAGGTACGCCGCCGCTGGCCCGAGGCGACAACAGAGATGGACGCGAGCGTCGAGGCTCGCTGCGAGTTCCTGGCGTTTCACGACCGGGTGGCAACCGACGACCTGCCGCGCTTCGAGAACGAGTTCAAGCGGCAGCTGAACACCAATACCATCCGTGAGCTCGCGCAGTTCAACAACTGGCTGCGCCGCCAGGCCGAGGAGATCCATTCCAGGGTGGATCGCATCAACGAGGCGCTGGGCGCGATCGACTACAGCCCAGGCCGGTACATCCTGCTTGTCACCGAGCGCACGGTGAACACCGAGGTGCAGGACTTCCGCAGCGAGCTACGGGCTGCAACCGACGACACGCTGTCGGTGGGTGATGATCACTATTCCGAGCAGCGGTTCCTGGACGTGCAGCGGATCATCGAGCGCTTCCACGGACGCGAGGGCCACGCCGACGCGGACCGTGCCTGGACCCGGCGGGTCACCGATGTTCGCTACTGGTTCACCTTCTCGGCATCCGAGCGTGATCGCGACACCGACGAGGAGTGGGAGCACTACCGCGACTCCGATGGCAAGTCGGGCGGGCAGAAGGAGAAGCTGGCTTACACGATCCTCGCCGCCTCGCTGGCGTATCAGTTCGGGCTCGAATGGGGCGTCGAGAAGTCTCGTGACTTCCGTTTCGCCGTCATCGATGAAGCATTCGGCCGCGGCTCGGATGTGTCGACGCGCTATGCTCTCGACTTGTTCGCGCGGCTCGGCCTGCAGTTGCTGATCGTCACTCCGCTCCAGAAAGTGCACGTGATTGAACCGTATGTCCGCGCCATCGGCTTCGTCGACAACCCCGCCGGGAACTACTCGCGGCTGCAGACTCTGACGATCGAGGAGTTTCGCGAACATCAGGCTGGTCACCCAGCATGATGGCCTGGACGACGGTTTCGGACATCCGTAACCGGGTGCGCAGACGCTGGGATGACGGCTCGATCCTGACCGCACTGGCCACGGCATCGCCGTTCCCCGTCATAGACATGCCGCTGCGCGGGCCGCGACCTGGCGGGATCGGCGATGACATCGAGGCGGTCCGCATGTGGATCGCGGCACTGCAGGCCGGCAGCCACGACAGAGCCCGGTACACGCTCCGGTACTCGCCAGTCGGCGGCCGGCTGATCGGCCGTAACGAGCTGCCGACCCGCGCGGTCATCGAGTCGTACGAGCAAGCGATCGCACTGACGGGGGTCGCCGAGAAGGTCAAGGCCTATCGGGCCGTGCTATCCGCCGTCGCCGACGAGCCAGCCGTCGCGGCATGGGTTACGGCAAATCCCCTGCGGGCGCTCGAGGCCAGCGCATCGTGGCCAGCCCTCTTGTCTGCGTATGACTGGCTGAGTGCCGCACGAGGCCGCGGGCACTACCTGCGGGAGATCACCGCCCCAGGCGTTGACACGAAGTTCGTGGAGCGCCACCGCCCGCTACTGGCCCAATTGCTCGGCGTTTCCTCGACTGCATCCGGCTTTCTCACCGCACTGGGTTTGCGCACCAAGCCCGACACGCTGCGGATCCGGCCCGATTCCTCGCTGGGTATTGCCTCCGGGCTGTCCGATCTCACGGTCAGGGTGGACGAGCTGGCCGCGCTGCCCGTCAAGGCGAAGCGCGCGCTGGTCATCGAGAACGAGATAACGTTCCTGAGCGCTCCGGCCCCGCGCGACGGGGTTACGTTCTGGGGCAAGGGCTTCGAAGTTGATCGCGTCGGTGCCCTGCCCTGGCTGGCCGACGCGGACGTCATCTACTGGGGTGATCTCGACACCCACGGCTTCGCGATTCTGAATCAGCTGCGCGCCTGGCTACCCAGCGCCCGGTCGCTGCTCATGGATCGCGCGACGCTGCTAGCGCATCGTGACCGATGGGTCGGCGAAGCTTCGCCCGCCATTTCCCGGCTGGACTGGCTCACCGCCGAGGAACAGGCGCTCTACCAAGACCTGGTTACTGACCGCCTCGGGGAACGCATCCGGCTCGAGCAGGAGCGCATCGACTGGAACTGGGCAGCCAGGCTGTTTGCCGACCAACTCTCGTAGCCCTGGGCGTTCGTTGCTGCTCCGTCACCGTGCTTTTCTGAGCGAGAACTCGCCCGTCAGCATACATTGGCCTATCGGCGCGCTCCTCCCTCTGCCTAGCCCCTATTGTCCGGCCGGAAAAGCCGCCTGACCAGGCGTAGCTCGTGGGCGCTCGTCGGCATCTGCAGGACTCCCGAACACGTGGCGTGGCCTCGTCAGCGGCCGACGAGGCCGAGGTGCAACTCGCCGTAGCGGTCGCCGTGAACGCCGATTCTCGCGGCCGTTGTGTTGAGGTCGGATATCTCGTCGGCGGAGAGTGCCACCTGAGCGGCGACCGCGTTTTCCCGAAGGCGGCTGAGGCGCCTGGTTCCCGGGATCGGCACGATCCACGGGTGCTGGGCTAGGAGCCAGGCGAGCGCGATCTGGCCAGGTGTTGCCAGTTTCGCCTGCGCGAGTCCGGCGACGTGGTCGACAAGGGCCTGGTTCGCGGCCCGGTTGCCGGTGGTGAAGCGCGGGATCGTGGCCCGGATGTCACCGGAAGCGAATTCGGTGGCCTGGTCGACGGTGCCGGTGAGGAAGCCTTTCCCGAGCGGGCTGAACGGCACGAAGCCGATACCTAGCTCGGCACAGGCAGGCAGGACCTCGGGCTCGGGGTCGCGGGTCCACAGCGAGTACTCGCTCTGGACGGCGGTTACCGGATAGACGGCGTGGGCGCGCCGGATGGTAGAAGCCGCGGCTTCGGACAGGCCGAAGTGGTGGACCTTTCCGGCCTGGACGAGCTCGCCGACCGCGCCGGCGACGTCTTCGATCGGCACGTCGGGGTCGACGCGGTGCTGGTAGAACAAGTCGATCCTGTCGGTGCGCAGCCGGGTGAGGGATGCGTCGGCCACTCGTCTGATTTGCTCGGGGCGGCTGTCGAGGCCGACCGACCTGCCATCCTCTATTCGCCACCCGAACTTGGTGGCGAGCACGACCTTGTCCCGGACAGGGGCGAGCGCCTCTCCGACGAGTTCCTCATTGACGTATGGCCCGTAAGACTCTGCGGTGTCGAAGAACGTGATCCCAAGGCTGACGGCATCGCGCAGGACCTTGATCATTGCGGTCCGGTCGCCGGGGTTGGGTCCGTAGCTCTGGGACATGCCCATGCAGCCCAGGCCGATGGCGGAGACGTGGAGGTCGCGACCGAGTGTTCGCGTGTGCATCGTTATTCCTTTCGGTGCGGTCCGGTGCGGGGGTCAGGGCCGCAGCAGGGCCTTAATGGCGCGGCGTTCGTCCATGGCCCGGTAGCCCTCGGCCGCGTCGGCGAGCGGGAGGTCGAGGTCAAAGACCTTGCCGGGACTGATGACTCGGTCCTCGATAAGGCCGATGAGCTCGGGGAGGAACCGGCGGACGGGGGCGGGGCCGCCGAGCAGGTGGACCTCGGCGTAGAACAGTTCCTCGCCGGGCAGGGTGACACCGTGGGCGACGCCGACGTATCCGACGTGGCCGCCCGGGCGGGTGGAGCGGATGGCCTGCAGCATCGATTCCTGGGTGCCGACGGCCTCGATGACCGAGTGCGCGCCGAGTCCGCCGGTCATGTCCTTGATGACGGCGACGCCCTCGTCGCCGCGCTCGGTGACGATGTCGGTGGCGCCGTATTCGAGGGCGAGTTTCTGCCGGGGCTCGTGCCGGCTCATCGCGATGATCCGCTCGGCGCCGAGCTGCCGGGCGGCGAGTACGGCGAGCAGTCCGACGGCGCCGTCTCCGACGACGGCGACGGTCTTGCCCGGGCCAGCTTCGGCGGCGACGGCACCGAACCAGCCGGTTCCGAGGACGTCGGATGCGGCGAGCAGGTCGGAGACAAGTGAGTCGGGCGGGATTTGCGCGGTGGGGACCAGGGTGCCGTCGGCGAGCGGCACGCGCAGCAGCTCGGCCTGGGCCCCGCCGGCCCCGGCGAACTCGACGTTGGCGCAGCGGCTCTGGTAGCCCGCCTGGCAGATCGGGCAGGTGTTGTCGGAGGCCATGAACGAGCCGACGACGAACTGGCCCGCCCTGATGTTCCGGACGGCGGGCCCGGTTTCCTCGACGATGCCGGCGTATTCGTGGCCCATCGGGGTGGGCTGGGTGACCGGGTCGGTGCCGCGCCAGGACCACAGGTCCGAGCCGCACACGCACGTGGCCGCGAGGCGGATGATCGCGTCGGTCGGGTGGATGATGGCCGGGTCTGATCGTTCCTCGACCCGGACGTCACCGGGTCCGTAGATGATTGCTCCGCGCATGGCGGATCTCCCTTCCTAGGCCGCGGCGGTGCCGGACGTCGCGGCGGCGGTGTACTGCTGGTCGGTCACGTGCTCGAGCCAGGTCGCTCCGTCGCCCTCGGCGGTGCCCTCGTAGAGGGCGATGTGGGCCATGAAGCTGTCCGGGGCGGCTCCGTGCCAGTGCTCCTCGCCGGGCGGGGTGTAGACGACCTGGCCGGGCCGGGCGACGATGACGTTCCCGTCGCGAGTGCCCACCAGCGCGGTCCCCTCGGTGATCAGGAGGGTCTGTCCGACGGCGTGGGAGTGCCAGGCGGTCCGGGCGCCGGGGGTGAAGTGGACCCAGCCGCAGGCCATCCGGGCGGGCTCGGCCTTGCGACCGAGTATGGCGTCGATGTAGACATCGCCGGTGAACCAGTCGGCCTGTCCCTTCCTGGTGGGGGCCTTTGGCTCGATGTTCATGTCAGCTGTCTCCTCTGCTGCGGATTCAGGCGGCTACTGTCAGGACTTCCGGAACACCTGCCGTGCGACGCTCATGGCCGACATGGCTCTGGGCCCGGTAGGAGCGGATATAGATGCGGTCGCCGGCGCGTACCACCCAGATCGGCACCGTTGGGCGGAGCGTCCGGTCGTCCCGGCGGGTGCTGATCCGCAGTTCGGTGGCTGCGGCGAGCACGTCGAGTTCGTCGGCGGTCCAGGTACTCATGGCGTGGTGTCTCCTTCCGGTACCGGGGCGGATGTCCGGCTAAGGGTCACGGTCAGCATGGCCGTGACAGCGGCGATCGCGGCCGCGATGAGCAGGCTGACTCGCAGGCCGTGCAGGAACGTGGCCCGGTCGGCTAGCAGCGCGCCGAACACGGCGATCGCCAGCGCGCCGCCGACCTGACGGCTGGTGTTCAGAACTCCGCTGGCGACGCCGGCCTGGCGGGCGGGAACGGCGTGCAGCAACAGGGCGATGA
>Ga0335074_10013935_pt1 | contig 11291 bp, 11 predicted proteins | sample Lox_Sample_23_FD_206715 | JGI IMG/M metagenome (GOLD analysis project Ga0335074, IMG submission 206715) | Soil microbial communities from Loxahatchee National Wildlife Refuge, Florida, United States - Lox_Sample_2.3 | ecosystem: Environmental > Terrestrial > Soil > Wetlands | place: USA...
GGCGGGGCTAGCGTTGCCGCTATCGACGGCAGCCTTCGCCGATATTGTCATTTCCATAAACAAGAGCACCCAGCGCATGCTGGTCTCGGTTGACGGTCAGACGCGCTACGATTGGGCGGTCTCCACCGGCCGCGCCGGTTACAACACCCCGAGCGGCGTGTTCAAGGTCAACCGCATGGATGCCGCGCACTACTCGAAGGAATACGAGAACGCGTTCATGCCGGATTCGATGTTCTTCGACCTGCACGGCCACGCCATTCACGGCTTCAACGACGTTCCGCACCTCGGCATGGCGGTGTCGCACGGCTGTGTGCGGCTGTCGCCGGCCAATGCCGCGGTGCTGTTCAACCTGGTGAAACAGGAGGGCTTGGCTAACACTACCGTGGAGATCGGCGGACATATCCCGGCACGGTCGGCGCCGCTTGTGGCGAGCCGGCAAGCGCCGACGCAGGAAGCCGACAACGAGCCGACGCAGGTCGAGCCCGGTAACGGCCCGCCACAGCCCTATCCGGCACCGCAGCAGTATTACGGTCAGCAGCAGCAGCCTTATTACTACGGCCAGCAACAGGCTTATCAGCAGCCGCAGCCCTATTACGGCAGCTCCGATTACGCCCAACGCAGCGAGCCGTCCTTCCCGCCGCAGCCGCCGCCCTATGGGCAACCTTACTACCAGCAGCAGACCTATGGCGGCGGATATTACGGCGGCTACCGGCAGTACTGAGCAGAGGCCGCATTCCCCGCGTATCGTCATGGCCGGCTGATCCGGCCACGGCGTCCCATGCTCGAGCATAACGGCGGATGCCCCGCGGGCGGGGCATGAGGATTTGGCGAGCGGCTTGGAAATTACGCCGCGGCTTTGCGGCTGCCGCCAGCCTCACGCATGCTGTGGATGGCGCGCACCGTTCGTTCGATAGCCAGCCACAGCCGCGAAATCTCCGCGGCGGCGCTGGAGGCGAAATCGTACTCCTTGGCGCCCTCGCCCTCCGCCAACGCTGCGGAGAAATTCGCCCGCTGGGTGATCTGGCCGCCCCAGACCGGAACGTGCAAGGCAGTCAGGCTTTCGCGGGCCTGCGCGACCGCGCGCGATTCGACGTCCTGCCGTTTCGGCGCGGCACCATTGATGACCACCGCGTAGGGCTTTCGCGCCTGCCGAGCGAACGCGATGGTGTCCTTGACGGATTCGAGATCGAACACGCCCGGCCGGCACGGCACGACCACCAAAGTCGCCGTGCGCACCGCGTCGGTGACGCTCGCCGACATGTTCGGCGCCGTATCGATGAAGGCCCAATCGACGCCGTCGCGTTTGGCCTCCTTGACCGCGTCGGCGATGTTGCGGTGGACGGTTTTCAGCGGCAAATCGTCGGAGGCGCCGTCCGCCAGGCGCAATCTGTGCCACAGCGCCAAAGAGCCCTGCGGATCTGTATCGATCAACAGGCAGCGCCGGGACGGCTTGTGCGCGTGCGCCGCCAAGTGCGCCGCCAGCGTGCTCTTGCCCGAACCGCCTTTGCGCGAGGCGAATACGAGAACTTCCATGCCGCGACCTCCCCCGAATCGCCTTTCGTGGCGATTCTGGACAAATTGAAGGGTATCACATCGGCTTCTGAAACTTGAGCACGAAATTGTCGACCGGCATGTTTGGCTTGTAGCTGGGGAAATCGTGGGTATCGGCGCTATTTCGCCAGAAATTGCCTTCGCCAACGACACGGAATCCGGCGGTCTCGCCTTCCTGTCGCAGCGTCGCTTCCTCGATGCGATCCAGCGTATGGCCGACCGAGGTGCCCTGCCCCGGCAGCGCCGAATGATCGGCGATGACCAGCAAGCCGCCGGGCTTGAGGCCGGCGAACATGGCACGGTCCATCGCCGCACGGTCGACCTTCATGTAGGTCGTATCGTGGTAGAAGAACAAAAACGTGATCAGGTCGAGATCGCGCACGCCCGGCGGGATCGGATCGTCAACGGGCGGTAGTCCGCAACCGCGTCCTTCATTGCCGGCGTCTCCAACCGTGCTTCAAAGGCCGCTTTTTGTTTGTCGCCCATATCCGCAGGGTTCTGGCCAAAGACAATGCCGTTCGGCGCCACGGCGCGCGCCATCAATTCCGTCGAGCAGCCGGCGCCGGCGCCCGTATCGAGCACCTTCAGGCCCGGGCGTGCGCCGGTGAACACCAGAAACGGAAGCGGGTTGCGGCGCTGGTCGGCCTTGCGGTCAGCATCGCTGCGATCGGTCGCGGCAAGCAGCGCCTTATAATCGGGCGCGGTTTGCGCTTGCGCCTTCCCTTCGCGCCAAGGATTCCAGCCGCGAGGCCGATGAGCCCCGCCGCAAGGGCCGCAGGCACGCAGATGGATTTCATGCTCATGCAAGGATTTCTCATGGATGATGGCCCCTGACGTCAAATGCAACCGCATGGTAGCGCCAAAGCAGGACTGCGCCGCTGACAAAGCTGTGAAACGGCCTCGGAAATGTTGTGGAGAGCCTGTGGAATAAGGAGGCGGAGGAATGTGCGGATCAGGTAATGTCTCAGTTTGAATTTTCAAAACACTTGACGTTGCCGCGCCCTGTCCAATTGAACACGCCTTCGCTATATATTGCGGCAAAGGCGGAGGTAATCATGGCGTTGGAGCACCCGTTGGTGAACAGAGCATGGCTCACGTATCAGATGGACAGGAATGGTAACGTTAGGACCATTTTGCATGTAGAGCCGAACCATCATATTGAAACCGGAACTCTCGCTGAAAGTGAGCTGGGAAACGTAATCCGAGAGTACCTGGAAAAACACAGCGACATCGAACGGGCCGACATTGAAGCCGTGGTGCGCTAATGCCCCGAGGCCCCAAAGGCGAGAAGCGCCCCACGGACGTGATTGGCACGGCCGTTATGGTGGCCCGCATTGCGACGGGCGAAATCGAGGACGGCCGCGAATCAGTCAAAGACCCGGCAGCCGTGAGTCTCGGTCGGAGAGGCGGCCTAAAGGGCGGAAAGGCCAGAGCGGCCACGATGTCCCCAAAAAAACGGGCAGCCATCGCTCGTAAGGCCGCGCGGGCTCGCTGGAAAAAACCCTGAGTTTTAAGCCGTTTCCGGCAGTCGATCGCCGTCGATGATCCGTCGATGACTGAAATCCGCGTAACCCTCTTTATTTTTTGAAGTTTTCCGACTCCCAATCGGAAGCGATTTTTGCTAGAAAAACGGCGCTGAGGGGCGAACCTCAGCGCCGTAAAAAGATGTCTCTCTCCGCAGTTCCGTCGCGTCGGTTGCGTCTGGGGTTCTAAGCCAGAATCGGCGCCCGTCGCGCGAATCTTCTAACACCGCTGGCTTGCCCCGTAAAGATTCACCTGGGGAAAAGGCTCGATTTTCGGGCCTTATGGGCTGGCGCAAATACTGCATCCGCCATCCCAAAAGCCCGCAGGAATGCCCGAGCAATATCGCTCGGCTCAACCGCGTGTGGCAGCTGTCGGCGCGCCGACAGCGAACGAAAGGGAGGTGGAATATGAGTAGCTAAGCGCGAATCAGAAGCAGGGGCCGACCGTCTGCGTGATGCAAACGGCCGGCCTCACCGTGGTGACCCCACGTAGCTCAACTGGATAGAGCACCGTGCCTGCTAAGCCGAAGGTTGCCCGTTCGAGTCGGGTCGTGGGGACCATTGCGCCGTGCGTAGAATGCGACGCGGCAAAACGAATCATATAACCCCTTGAGAATCCGCGCAAATCCAGGTTGATAACTGCGGAGACAGCGACAAATTCCTACGCAATATGAGTAGCTTAAATTTGAACTGAAATAATGCTTGACCGATATAGCAATCTGTGCATAATGAAAAACCATGAATAAGCTGCCGCTAGAAACCCGCGTCCGCGTCCTGACCATGCTGGTTGAGGGGTCGTCCATGCGCTCGATCTCGCGCGTGTGCGACGTGTCGATCAACACAGTGACAAAGCTTCTCGTTGATGCCGGTAAGGTCTGCATGGCGTTTCACGATGAAAAGGTTCGCAAAGTCACAGCGCAGCGCGTACAGGCAGACGAAATTTGGAGCTTCTCTTATTGCAAGGCGCGCAACGTCCGCGGCGCTAAGAGCGCGCCGGAAGGCGCCGGCGATATTTGGACATGGACCGGCATCGATGCGGACTCCAAGCTGATGATTTCGTGGCACGTCGGCGACCGCACGCAGGATACCGGCATTGCCTTTATGAGCGATCTTCGGGCGCGGCTAGCGAACAAGGTCCAACTTACTACTGACGGGCACAAGGCGTATCTGACGGCAGTCGATCACGTCGATATTGATGCCGATTATGCGATGTTGAATAAGATTTACGCGAGCGACAGGCTTACCGGGATCAGCCGCTACAGCCCGCCGAAGATCGTCGGCACGAAAATTGAAGTAATTCAGGGCAATCCCGATCCGGCTCATATCTCGACTTCGTTTGCGGAGCGGCAAAATCTGACCATGCGGATGGCGATGCGGCGGTTTACACGGTTGACGAATGCATTCTCTAAAAAATTCGAAAACCACTGCCATGCGCTGGCGCTCTATTTCTTTTGGTACAACTGGACGCGCCAGCACAAAGCGCACAGGTTATCGCCCGCAATGGCCGCTGGGCTCACTGACAGGCTTCTGTCCATGGCCGATCTAGCGAACATGGTGGATGCCGCGCAGCCCAAGCCGCGCAAACGTGGCTCGTATAAGAAGCGTCTCGCGGCTTAGCTTATCGATTCCATCCGGCTTTAATTAGGAGGATCGAACCTCCAAACCAGATTAAAAAAAGAAATAGAGCAGGGAGAATGTTGGAAACTGTTCTTTCGAGGCTAGCGCATGATCCAGTGAGTGTGTACCTCTTAGCCGGAGATATACTCGCCACAATAGCCATTGGTTTCGGAATTATTTGGGAGCACGGACCTCCCGACGTTCGTGTCGTAGCTAATAGATTGGTCATCGGTGGCGTAATAGTGGAAACTATTTGCAGCGCGTTATTATTTGTGTACGACGCAAATATAATTGGCGACCAAAATGACCAGATTATCGCCTTGGAACGACGTTTGGCGCCCCGCGTCATTACGAAATCCCAAGAGCCCGCATTAGTCGCTGCACTAAAGTTATTTGCAGGGACTGAGTTTGATGCTGCTACGGACGTGCATGACAATGAACAAATGCACCTCTTAGCGGCGTTAATGGGCGTTTTGAAAGAGGCTGGTTGGAAGCAGGTGCCTTGGCAATATGCGGGCGGCGGTATCACATATAATTTTGGCCAAGGTGCCAATGCGTCGCCCTCCTTTGGCGATGTTGCCTCATACGATGTCGAGCTGCAGGTTCGCCGAGAAGTATACCCAAAACTAAAGCCGGCGGCCGAAGCCATTGGATATGGACTGCGGAATATCGGCATCGCAGCGCACGCCGTCGAGAGTGATGCTGCGACCGTCAACAATGCCAATATTAACGCACTCCACGTAATCGTGGGCCAGAAACAATAACCACCCTTCCGTTTCAGCAGGAAGCCAGTGGAAAACCCTGTCAACAGACTATGGATTTCAAACTGAGACACTACCGCGGATCAATGGCGACCAATGCGGCGCCTGGAAACCTGATCGCTCGCCTGTGAATTGCGCGGAAAGATCACATTCATTCAATGCAACAATGACTTCTAGAGCTCTCAACCGCCTCGAGACGATCATCGCGAGGTTTAAATCCGACGAACAAACGGTGCGCAAAATGGCCGCGCTGTTCGCCGAGTGCTTTGCCGATGACGATGTCGCGATCGGCCTTGTGGATGAGGGCGGCGGTCGCTGGACGGTCGCGGTCTATTTTCCGGCAGCGCCCGACCGGCAGGCGGTGCGGGCGCTCGCCGCTTCCGCCGCCGGACCCGTCGCCGCGAAATTACTTGCATTCGAGCGCGTGGCGGCAACCGATTGGGTGCGCGAAAGCCTCGCCGGATTGGCGCCGGTGCAGGCCGGACGCTTCGTCATTCATGGCGCGCACGACCGCGCCCGCATTCCCGCCAACCGCATCGGCATCGAGATCGAGGCGGCGCTCGCCTTCGGCACCGGCCACCACGGCACCACGCGCGGCTGTCTGCTGGCGCTCGATCGGACCTGCAAGGCGTTGAACAAGAGCCGGCCGTTAGCTCACCGTCACCCTGAGGTGCGAGCGCAGCGAGCCTCGAAGGGCGACGGCCCGAGCGCCTCGGCCGCATCCTTCGAGGCCCGCGCTTCGCGCGAGCACCTCAGGATGACGGGAAGTCGCATTCTCGATCTCGGCACCGGCTCCGGCGTGCTTGCGATCGCCGCCGCGCGTGCACTGCGCCGGCACGTGCTCGCCACCGACGTCGATGCGGAAGCGGTTTCCATTGCGCGCGAAAATGCCCGGCGCAACCGTGCCGGCGGGCTGATTGAAGTCGTCAGGGCGAACGGCGCCGCGCGGCGTTGCGTACGGGCGCAGGCGCCATTCGACCTCGTCTTCGCCAATATCCTGCTCGGCCCGCTGCAACGTTTTGCGGCTCCGCTGAGAGGGCTTATCGCTCCCGGCGGCCGCATCGTTCTCTCCGGCATTCTATCGTCGCAGGCCAACGCAGCGATTTCCGCCTATCGTCCGCTGTCCATCGAGCGACGCATCGATCTCGACGGCTGGACCACGCTGGTGCTGCGACGCCCTTCACCCTCCCGAGGATGAAGAGGCTGACGGTTCGTTGCCCTCACCAACGTCACCTCTTACATTGCCCGCATGTTCGAGGCGCGTTTCCAATCGTTCGAGGAGCGTGGCGAGCGCGGTGCAAGCGCACCACGGGTCGCGGCGCTCCGCACGGAATTGGCGCAACGCGGAATCGACGGCTTCATCGTGCCGCGCGCCGACCGCTATCAGAACGAATACGTGCCGCCCTGCGCCGAGCGTCTCGCCTGGCTCACCGGCTTTACCGGCTCCGCCGGCCTCGCCATCGTGCTCGCCGACCGTGCGGCGATTTTCGTCGACGGCCGTTATCAGGTGCAGGTCGGCGAAGAAGTCGACGCGGCGGTCTTTGCGATCGAGCATCTGGTGGAGCGGCCGCCGGCGGCGTGGATCGAAGCCCAACTGAAGCGCGGTCAGAAACTCGGGTATTCGCCGTGGCTGCACACGGTCGACGGGGCCGAGCAGTTGGCGAATGCGTGCGCGGCGGCCGGCGCCAGCCTGATACCGCTCGCCGATAATCCGGTCGACCTGATCTGGTCGGATCGGCCGCCGCCTCCGCTTGGCGCCGTCGTGCTGCACGATCTCCGCTATGCCGGCGAGGAAGCGCAGCAGAAAATCGCGCGCGTCCGCGCGGAGATGAGCAAGGTCTCCGCCGACGCGCTTGTCGTCTCCGACCCGCACGCCGTCTGCTGGCTGTTCAACATCCGCGGCAGCGATATTCCGCATACGCCGGTGGTGCTCGGCTTCGCGCTGCTGCCCCGCGAGGGCCGGCCCACGCTCTATGTCGACGCGCGCAAGCTTACCAACGAAACTCGCCGCAAGCTTGAGCCGATCGCCGGCCTGGGGGCGCCGGTCGATTTCGAGCGCGACCTTGCCGCACTCGGTTCCGAGCACCGCGCCGTGCGCCTCGATCCGACGGCGTGTCCCGATGCCATCGCGCGCCTGATCGCCGATAACGGTGGAAAAATTCTGCGCGGCGCCGACCCGATCGCGCTGATGAAGGCGGTGAAGAACGCGACCGAAATCGCCGGCGCGCGCGCCGCCCACCTGCGTGACGGCGCCGCGGTCGTGCGCTTCCTGGCCTGGTTCGAGCGCGAAGCGCCGAGCGGGCGCCTGAGCGAAGTTGAGGCGGTCGAAGCGCTGGAGAGCTTTCGCCGTGACACCGGCCTCTTGAAAGACGTTTCCTTCCCGACCATAGCCGGCGCCGGCGCCGACGGCGCGATCGTGCATTATCGCGTCACCCGGGCCAGCAATCGCCGCATCGCGCCCGGAGAATTATTTCTCATTGATTCGGGCGGCCAGTACGAGGACGGCACCACCGACATCACGCGCACACTTGCCGTCGGCGCGCCGACCGCCGAGTTCCGGCAAAGATTCACGCTGGTGCTCAAGGGCCATATCGCCATTGCGCGCGCGGTGTTTCCCGACGGCGCTACGGGTGCGCAGCTCGACACCCTGGCGCGGCAATTCCTCTGGCGCGCCGGGCTCGATTTCGATCACGGCACCGGGCACGGCGTCGGCTCGTATTTGTCCGTGCACGAGGGGCCGGCGCGCATTTCCAAGCTCGGCACGGCGCCGCTCAGGCGCGGCATGATTCTTTCCAACGAGCCCGGCTACTATCGCACCGGCGGCTACGGCATCCGCATCGAAAACCTGGTCCTGGTGCGCGAAGCCGCCGCGCCGCCGGGCGCGGAGAAGCCGCTCAACGAATTCGAGACCTTGACGCTCGCACCGATCGACCGCCGCCTGGTCGAGCCGGCGATGATGACGGACGAAGAGGTCGCCTGGCTTGACGCCTATCACGCGCACGTGCGCAACGTGCTGGCGCCGCTCGTCGATGCGCCGACGCAGCGATGGCTGATTGCCGTCACCGCGCCACTTTCGCCGCCACGCTGACCGTCGGCGCATAACGCCGTTTGTTCGCCGGCGTTCCCGCACGAATCATATTTTGTTGTTGCTGCGCTGCGGCGGAAACAAATCTGCTTATGTCGGGCAGGGAACCTTTATCGAGAGCGCACGTTTGCTTGCGGGGTTTGGGCAAGGAGCGAGGAAGCCCATGTTGTCGACGATACTTATTATCGTTCTTATTTTGCTGCTTCTCGGCGCACTGCCGACGTGGCCGTACTCGGCCGGCTGGGGTTACTATCCCGGCGGCGGCATCGGTCTCATTCTGATCATCGTCATCGTGCTCGCGCTAGCGGGACGCTTGTGACGCCTCGTTGCGAGCGCAGCGAAGCAATCCAGTTTTCCGGCTGATTGCTTGGGCGCATGGCTCCTCGCAATGACGTCACCGCGTGAGCTGCACCCACTCGTCTTCGGTCAAGACAGTCACGCCGAACTCCTTGGCCTTGTCGAGCTTTGAGCCGGCGCCGGGGCCGGCAACGACATAGTCGGTTTTCTTCGAAACCGAGCCGGCCACTTTGGCGCCGAGCCGCTCGGCCGAGGCTTTCGCCTCGTCGCGGGTCATTTTCTCCAGCGTGCCGGTGAACACCACGGTCTTGCCGGCAATCGCCGAATCGGTGCGCGGCTTTTCGGCGTCGAGGATGCGCACCTGCGCGGCCAGGCGTTCGACGCGCCGGCGGTTGTGCGCCTCGGCAAAATAATCGCGCAGGCTTTCGATTACGCTATCGCCGATCTGATCGAGTGCATCCATCTCCTCAACGGTTTCCGCATCGCCGTCGGCAAGCTTGCGACAGGCGTCGTGAAAGGCCTCCCAGCTGCCGTAGCCGCGCGCCAGCGCCACCGCCGTGGTCTCGCCGACGTGACGGATGCCGAGCGCGTAAATAAACCGCTCCAGCGGAATCTCGCGGCGCGCCTCGATGGCGTTGAACAGATTGCGCACCGAGGTTTCGCCGAAACCCTCAACCTCTTCGAGCCGGATCTTGCTGTTGCGCGCGCGCAGCGTAAAAATATCGGCGGGCTCCTTGAGCCACCCCTGCTGGTGAAAGAACTCGATCTGTTTCTCGCCCAGGCCGTCGATGTCGAAGGCGCGGCGGGACACGAAGTGCTTCAAATGTTCGACCAGGTAGTACGGGCAGGCGAACTCGCCGCTGCAGCGCGCAACCGCGCCTTCCTCGCCGCTTGCTGTTTTCTCGCGCACCACGTCCGTGTGCAGATGGCACGGGCACTTTTTGGGAAATTCGTACGCTTTCGCGCCGCGCGGCCGCTTCTCCAGCACCACGCCAAGCACCTGCGGGATGACGTCGCCGGCGCGCTGAATTTGCACCGTGTCGCCGATACGCACGTCGAGGCGCGCGATTTCGTCGGGATTGTGCAAGGTCGCGTTCTGCACGACGACGCCGCCGACCGTAACCGGCTCGAGTTTGGCGACCGGAGTGAGCGCGCCGGTGCGGCCGACTTGAATTTCGATATCGTTGACGATCGTCGTCGCCTTTTCGGCGGGAAACTTGTGCGCGATCGCCCAGCGCGGCGAGCGCGAGACGAAGCCGAGCCGTTCCTGCCAGTCGATGCGGTCGACCTTATAGACCACGCCGTCGATGTCGTAGTCGAGGCTGCCGCGCTGCAATTCGATCTCGCGATGAAAGGCTAGCAGCTCCTCGACCGAGCGGCACATTTTGGTCAGCGGGTTGGTCTTGAATCCGCATGAAGCGAACCATTTGATCATGCCGGACTGCGTATCGGCCGGCATCTCGCTCATCTCGCCCCAGGCATAGGCAAAGAAGCCGAGCGGCCGCGACGCGGTGATCGACGGATCCTTCTGCCGCAACGAGCCGGCCGCGGTATTGCGCGGATTGACGTAGAGCTGCTCGCCAGCCTCGGCCTGCTGACGGTTGAGTTCGAGGAAAGCGTGCTTGGTCATGTAGATTTCGCCGCGCACCTCGCAAACCGCCGGCACGCCTTTGCCTTTGAGCCGCTGCGGGACGTCCTTCACCGTCTTTACGTTTGCGGTCACGTCCTCGCCTTCCGTGCCGTCGCCGCGCGTCGCGCCGGTGACAAGCTCGCCGTCCTCGTAGCGCAGCGACATCGACAAGCCGTCGATCTTCGGCTCTGCGGAAAACACGATTTCATCGTCGTCGCGCAGCCGCAGGAAGCGCCGGATGCGACCGACAAAATCCACGACATCCTCCTCGGCGAAGGCATTGTCGAGCGAAAGCATCGGCACTGCATGCCGCACCTTGGCAAAGCGGATGGATGGCGCGGCGCCGACGTGCTGGGTCAGACTCTCGGCCGTGCGCAATTGCGGGAAGCGCGCCTCGATCGCGTTGTAGCGCCGCCGCAGCGCGTCGTATTCGGCGTCGGACACCGCCGGCGCGTCTTCCTGATAATAGCGCCTGTCGTGCTCGGCGATTTCGGCGGCTAGCCGTGCGTGCTTGGCCTTCGCCTGTTTTTCGGAAAGATCCTCGACCGACGATTCTGACTTTTCGCGACGAGCCATGGCTATTAACAACTGGCGATCATCAACTCGCCGCCCGGATAAGCCTCTCGGCGGCGGCGCGGGCTTCGGCGGTGATTTCGGCGCCGGCCAACATACGGGCTATTTCTTCGCGGCGCCGTTCGGCTTGCAATTCGAGGATGCGGGTGGCGACGCGCTTGCCGCCGCCGAGCGCATCCTTGCTGATCAGATAATGCCGGCCGGCGCGCGCCGCCACCTGCGGTGCATGCGTCACCGCGATCACCTGCACGCCG
>Ga0335074_10013937_pt1 | contig 11289 bp, 9 predicted proteins | sample Lox_Sample_23_FD_206715 | JGI IMG/M metagenome (GOLD analysis project Ga0335074, IMG submission 206715) | Soil microbial communities from Loxahatchee National Wildlife Refuge, Florida, United States - Lox_Sample_2.3 | ecosystem: Environmental > Terrestrial > Soil > Wetlands | place: USA: Florida...
CGGCCTTGGCGTTGAAGGAGCGGATTCCGCTGGGGCCGCCGACCGCGTCCCACAGGTCCGTGGCCGAGTCGTTGTCGCTGTCCTCGATCATGTTCTGTGCCAGCGCCTGGTCCGTGCCGGACAGGCCGCCGGAGCCCCGCTGCGTCAGCAGCGTCTCCAGGATGTCGACCTTGACGACGCTGGCCTCCGCCTGCGGTGTGCCGGGCCCGATGGCCCAGAGCTGGCGGGTGCCGACGTCGTATACCGCCGCCGCGACTACCCCGGCCCGGCCGGCCAGGTATGACGTGATCGCGGCCGAGAAAGGATCCGGCCGTGGCGAAGCCCCGGCGGGATGACGCGCGGGTGAGCCGGCGCGCGACGTCGCAGATCCGCCCGCCGCAGGCGTGGCAAGCCCAGCCGCCGTACGCGTGGCAGGCCCGGCCGCCGGCGCCGCGGGCAGGTGCCGGGCCTGCGCCGCGTCCGCCCTGGCGGCCTCGCGCGGGTGGTGGCGGACGACCAGGACGGCCCCGGCGGCGATGACCAGCCCCGCGGCGACGAACAGGCTGACGCTTAGAACCAGTGAGATCCTGGCTGACCGAGCCTTCGGCACACGGTCACCAGCCGATCGCCGTCCCGTAGGCGGCCCATTTGGTCTCGGTGGTTATCTCGGCCGGCGTGAGCACTTCCGAGGTGGCCACCATGCGGACGCCGATGACCGCGTCGAAGTTGTTTTTCTGCGCCCACTCGGCGAGCCCGTCCCTGGCCGATCCCGGATTCGGGTGGTCACGGCTCGTCAGTATGCACGCACGGTTTATCACGTGACCCTGGTGCTGCGCTTCGGGCAGCGTGTCCGTGGTCGACATCGGGATAGCGGTCTCGGGCATCGCCCAAGTATCGCAGGAGAAAGCGTGCGTTACCTGGCGGTCTTGCGGGCCAGCAGCACGACCCCGGCGTCGTCGGCGGTGTCGAAGTAGATGAACCCGGAGCCGTTGTCCCGCTGCCCGCGGGCCAGCACGTTGAGCCCGAGGCCCGCCGCCGCCGCGTCGGCGTCGTCGAGATCGGACTCGAACCCGATGTGGTAAACACCCTCGCCGCGGGAGTCGAGGAAACGCCGTTGCGGGCAGTCGAGCTCGGGCGGCTGGCAGAGCTGCAGCTGGACGTTGCCAACGCTAGCCAGCTTGTATTTCAGCGCGTAGAACGCGTCCGGGTTCGGCACCGTCAGCCTTGTGTACTCGGTGAGCGGCGGGTAATCCTGCCACGGCCCGATCCCTATTGACTCATAGAACGCGACGCTGGCGTCGATGTCGCGCACGACGATGCAGATGTGGTGCAGCTCGCGGAACGGCGTGGTCACCGGTGCGCCTCCAGGGTCATCGCGTCGAGCACGCGCGCGTTGAACTCGTCAAGCCCGATGGTCTCGGCCCCGGGCGGGGCCAGGTCGTACGTTGCCGCGGCGCCCGCGAGCACGGCGTCGAGGCCCCGGCGAACCGCGGTGTGCAGCCCGAGGCCGGCGAGATCCGGGCACCAGGCGAGCAGGTCGGCGACCGCCAGCCAGGCGCCCGCCGGGTTCGACCGGCGGCTGCCCGTCCGGTGCGGCGACGAGCCGTGGGCCGGCTCGAACAGCGCCGTGGCGCCGTGCCCGAACCGGCGGTCGGGGTTGATGGTCGCCGAGCCGCACAGCGCGGGCGAGCCCGCCCGTGCGCAGACCACGTCGGACAGGATGTCGCCGAAGATGCCCTCGGTGACGACCACCGACGGCAGGTCGGCGCGGGCGACCAGTTCGTACGCGGCGCGGTCGACGTTCACGTCGGCGATCGCGATCCCCGACGCGGCGGCCGTCGCGCGGGCGATCCGCCGCCACAGCCGGGACGTGGCGAACACGCTGGCCTTGTCCACGCTGATCACCCGGCCGCCGCTTTGCTCCTTCGCGTAGCCGAGCGCGATGTCGAACACCTCCTGCACCCGGGCGGGCTCGAGCACCAGCAGGTCCTCGGCCGGGCGGTCGCCGTCGCTCTCGGTGTGCCGGTCCGGGCCCGCGTAGGCGCCGCCGGTGATGTTGCGCACGATCGTCACGTCCTGCGCGCCGGGGACGCACACGGTGCGCACGCTGATCCGCAGGTCGAAGATGTGACGAAGCTCGATGAGCGCGGCCTCGGGGTTCGGGCACTGCTCGGCGGTGACGCCGGGGTGCGTGCCGACCGCGCCCGAGAGGATCACGTCGGCGTCCCGGCACGCGGCGACCGTCTCAGCGGGCAGGATCGAGCCGGTCTGCATCCACCCGGTGGTCCCGTACGGCCACGGCCCGGTCAGCCGGACCGGCGCGCCGTCGCGTTCCAGCCGGCGCAGCAACGCCACCGGGCCCTCCAGGACCTCGGGGCCGATTCCGTCTCCTGGCAGCAGCGCGATGGTCGTCACGCTCTGTCCCCTCTCATGGCAGCAGCAGCTCCCGGGTCTGGGTGGTCATGATCGCCTCGGCGCGGGCCGGGCCGACGCGGCGTTCCAGCGCGTGCAGCCACGGCGCGACCGCCACGGCCGGCGGGTCGTGCGCGGCGTGGCCGAGGTCGCCGCCGAACGCCAGCAGCGGCGGCGGGTAGCTGCCCGCCAGGCCGATGCTGGACCGGTCCGGCCCGCCCAGCATGTCCGGCAGGATGCCGAGCTCCAGGTACGCGCCCAGCTCCCGCAGGGTGGCCGCGGACTCCTCGTTCCAGCCCAGGAACGCCATCAGGGGGTGGTTGACCAGCAGCCGCCGCACGCCGCGCCGCCGCGCCTCGGTGAACAGCGTCACGGTCTCGGCCGCGGACAGGTGGCCGCTGGCCAGCAGCAGGTCGTGCTGCGCGATCACGTCGAGCACGTCGAGCCACTCCGGCCGCAGCCGCCCGGCGTCGATCACCTCGACCGGCCCGAGCTCGAACCCGCGGTGCACCGCGAGCTCCGGCGACGCCGCGCCCGCCTTGTGCGTCCGCGCCGACACCGTCGGCATCCACACCACCCGCCCGCCGAGCCGCGCGGCGACCTGCACCGCGTCCGGGTTCGCCCCGCCAACCGGGCTGTTCAGGACGACCCCCCCGAACGTGTCGCCGCCGGCCACTGCCGCACGCTCGACGGTGCTGCCCTCGTGGGCCTTGAGCACCACGGTGGTGAAGCCGACCGCGCGTTCCGCCGCGACCGTGGTGGCATCGTCGCCGTGCCGTGGCAGCAGCGAGGGCGACGCGTGCACGTGCAGATCGGCCATGCCGTGCGCCCAGTCGGGGGCTGGCGTCGCGTTATGGCTGGTCATGAGAGTTCCACCCACTCGAGGACCGGCTGGTCAGTCAGCAGCCTGCGCTGCACCTTGCCTGCGGCCGCGTCCCGCGGCAGTGCGCCGACCCGGGCGACGGCCGCCGGCCGCATGAACGCGGGCAGGTCCGCGATCCGCGTCCGGAGCTGGTCGAGCGGCAGGGGGTCCCCGACCGCGTACAGCACGACCTCGTCGTCGACCAGCGCGCCCTTGCGCTTCCACACCGCGTGGTCGGTCAGACCGGCGACCGCGGCGAGGTGATCCTCCACGAACGGGATCGGCACGAACTCACCCTTGACCCTGATCGACTCGGCCGCGCGCTCCAGGAACACCAGGTAGTCCTCTCCGTCGGCCCGGCCGAGGTCGCCCGTGTCGAACCAGCCGTCGGCGTCACGGGCCGGGTCGAGCCCCGAGGCGGTGACGTAGCCGTCGAACATTGCGGCGTGCTCGCGCTCACGCACGAAGATCACGCCGTCCTCGCTCACCCGCCATTCGATGTCGGCGCGGCCGGGCCCGCCGTGCCGGCTGGCGTCGGCCGGGATGTCGTCGGCCGCCGACCACCGGTTCAGGTGGGATATCCCGCCGGCCTCGGTGGAGCCGTAGCCGGAGACCGCGGCGGGAACGCCGAACCGGGCCAGGAACTCGGCGTCGGCGTAAAACATCGTGCGCACCCGGTGCCCGGCGGCGTCTTGCGCCGACGTCGCGCGCTTGAGGATCTGCACCGGCGGCGCGTGCAGGATCAGCACGGTGACCCGCTCACCGGTCACGGCGGGCCAGAACCCGCTGGCCGAGAACCTCGCCACGGTGAGCGCGTCCGCGCCGGTCAGCAGCGCGGTGATGATGCCGTAGCCCATCGGGTTGATGTGGAACAGCGGCAGCGGCGCGAGCACGCGGTCGCCGGGACGCAGGTCCAGCGCGCCGGCGATGGCGGAGGCGAGCCGGGCGAAGTAGTCGTGGGTCTGAGCGCAGAACTTGGGCAGGCCGGTGGTGCCCGAGGTGTGCATGCAGGACACCACCGCGAACGCGTCGGCGCCGAGCCCGGGCAGGCCCTCCGGGTCGGCCCGCCCGGCAGCGCGGGCCTGCGCGATCTCACCGGGGCCCAGGATCAGGTGGGGCGCCAGCGGCGCGAGCATCCGGCCGGTCAGCTCGGCCGGGTAGCTGGGGTTCACCAGCGCGACCGGGGTCCCGGCCAGCAGGCAGGCCAGCCAGTTGAGAACGTAGTCGGTCGAGGTCGGCGCGACCAGCGCCACCCGCTGGCCGGGCCGCAGCCCCTCGTCCAGCAGCGCCCGGGCCCGCGCTGCGGCGAGCCCGACGGCATCGGCCAGTTCCAGCTGGTCGTCGACGGTCCCGAGACGCAGACCAGGCCGGGCCTGCGCCTGCCGCACGATCGCTTGCGCGAGGTTGGTCATGCCAGGCCCTCGTGTCCGGGCTCCTTCAGCACCGGTCCACCCCCCGATCACGCCAGGCCCTCATGGCCTGGGTCCTTCAGCACCCGCCACCCCCGATCACGCCAGGCCCTCATGGCCGGGGTCCTTCAGCACGCATCGGGCTATGTAGTTGCGCATGATTTCCGCGGAGCCGCCCGCCACCTTCAGCACCTTGATGTCGCCGGCGATGTCGGTGTACGGCTCACCGAAGTAGAGCCCGTGCCCGCCGGTCAGGCTGTACGCGGTGTCGCTGGCCCGCTCGGCGGCGGTGATCGCCAGGTGCTTGGCCGTCGTGGTGCGCAGCGCGATGTCCTCGCCGCGTTCGTGCGCGACCGCGGCGTCGTCGCGCGCCAGCGATGCCGCCTGCAGCGCGGTCCACGCGTCCGCGACCATCCACTGGATGCCTTGGAAGTCGGTGACCTTCCCGTCGCCCACCTGCCTCTTCGACGCGTAGCGCAGCCCGAGCTCGAGCGAGCGCCGGCCGAGGCCGATCAGCTCGGACGCGTTGCCGAGGCGGCTGATGTTGAACGTGGACAGGAACGTCTGCAGCCCGCCGCCGGGCGGCCCGAGGAGCGCGGCGTCCGGCACCCGCACCCGGTCGAAGACCACGTCGGCGGTGCGGATCAGCCGAAGGCCCACCGGGTCGGTCACCGCGGTCTGGATGCCGGGCAGGGTCATGTCCACCAGAAAGCTGGTCAGTCCTTCCTCGGCGTTGGCGTAGAACAGCGTCACGTCGCAGTCGGCGCCGAGGTTGACGTGCGTCTTCGCCCCACTGAGCAGCCAGTCGCCGCCGTCCCTGACCGCGGTCGCCTCCATGCCCTTGAACGACGAGCCCGCGTTCACCTCGCTGATCGACTCGGAGAACACCGCCTCGCCGGTCGCGATGCCGCGCAGCCACCGGTCCTTCTGCTCGTCGGTGCCCCAGTCGAGCAGCCAGCGCTGCCCCTGCGCCGCGATCTGCCCGGACACCAGGCCGTGCCGGCCGACCTCCTCGCTGATCACGACGTACTCGGCAACCCCGCCGCCGAGCCCGCCGTAGGACGGTGGCACCAGCGGGCCCAGGTAGCCGAGCTTGCCGAGCTCGCGGTAGAGGTCGCGGGGGAAGCGCGCCCGCCGGTTCGCGTCGTCGAGTTCCTCGCGGTGCCGCTCACCGAAGCTTCCCAGCTCGGCCGCTGTCGTCTCGATCCAGGCGGCACGCTTGGGATCGGCCTGCAGCGTCGGGTACATCGGTACTCCTTCCGGTCAGAACACCAGCCCAACCCGGTCGCTCGCGGTCGCAGTGGTGAAGCGCTCGGGCCGCAGGGCACTGGTGTCGATGCTCGTGATGGCGCCGTTCTCGACCTGCTCGGCGACTAGGCGCCCGATCTCCGGCGCCTGCATCAGCCCGTGCCCGGAGAACCCGCAGGCGTTGATCCACGTCGGCGCCCCCGGATGCGGGCCGAGGATGCCGTGCCGGTCCGGGGTGTTCTCGTAGGTTCCGGCCCAGCAGCCGGAGCGGTCCAGCGGGAGATCGGCCAGCCACGGGAACCGGCTGGTGCCGATCGCGAGCACCGACTCCATCCACGGCCAGTCGACGCTGACGTCGTAGCCGTCCGGCTGGTCCGGCCGGGCGGCGCCGAACAGCAGACGCGGGCCTTCGCTGCGCACGTACGTGCCGGTGCCGAGGTCGATGGTCATCGGCACCGGGGCGGGCAGCGCGCCGGGCGCGGTGGCGTAGATGTTGCGCCGCGAGTGCACGACCGGAACGGTCAGCCCGGCGAGCGCGGCTACCTCGCCGGCCCAGCCGCCCGCCGCGTTAACGAGGTACTCGGCACGGATGACCGGCTCCCCGCCCGACGTCACCTCCCAGCCGCCCCGATTGGCGTCGGCCTCGATCCCGGTGACCCGGCACCTGTACCTGACCCGGGCACCGGCCGCCCGGGCGAGCTCCAGGTAGGCGCGGGTCGCGAGGTGCGGGTCAACCACGCCGTCGGCCGGGCCCCAGGTCGCGCCCGCGATGCCGTCGGCGGCGAACGGGGTGATCCGCGACGCCGCCGCGAGCCCGAGCACGTCGACCGGGACGCCGTGCGCGCGCTGCAGGTCGACCGCCTCAAGCTGCGCCTGCCACAGCGCCTCCGGCATCAGCAGCAGGTAGCCGGTCGGCCGGTAGCCCACGTCGATGCCGTGATCATCGGGGAACGAGCGGTACGCGCGGACGCTGCGCCAGGACATCTCGATGTTCAGCGAGTCCGCCCACTGGGACCGGATCGAGGCGAACGAGCGGCCGGTGCTCCCCTCGGCCGGGCCGCCGAAGGTCTCGACGACGAGGACGCTGCGCCCGGCCAGGGCGAGGTGATAGGCGCAGCTCGCGCCGACCGCTCCGGCACCGACGACGATCACGTCCACGCTGCTGCTTGTGCTCATCCCGCTCCTCCGAGCACGACGCTAAGCGCGCAGCCGCGCCGAAGCTTCGGCCCGGGCGCGGAAGAAACCGCGCGATCTTCCGACAGATGTCGAAGGCCGTCGCGGTGGTTTGCCCCCTGCCGGCCCGTCCCGGCGGCTTACCCGGCCGCGAGTGCTTGCCAGAAGCGCAGCGCGGCTCGTTCCATCTCCAGGCCCAGCCGGAGCGTGACCAGCCGGGGCGCCAGCGCTTCGACCTTGCCGTACTTGGACTGCATCTCCTCGTAGACCCGGATGCGCTCCTTGTGCTGCGCCACCTGCTCGCGGGCCAGCGCCGGGACGTGGGCGGGATCGCCCAGCTCACTGAAGAACAGCTTGAGCTCGGCGACGTCGCGCATCTGGAAGTGCTCGTTGGTCGGCGACGCGAGCCACTCGCGCAGCGCCGCCCGCCCGGCTTCGGTGATCGAGTACGTGCGCCGGCGCCGGCCGTCTTCCTCAACGGACGCATCGAGCAGCCCGATCTCGGCCAGCCGCTGCGGCTCGGAGTACAGCGCCGCGTGCGGGAACGTCCAGAAATAGCCGATCGACCGGCCGATGGCGCGCTTGAGGTCATACGACGTGGACGGCCCGCGCATGCTCACCATGCCGAGCACGACGTACGAGGTCGCACTCAGTCGGCCCATGAACGCAATCTTGCCACGTAATCGTCCAATCTGTATGGTCTGTTTCGTATGGTTGCGGTCGGCGCATTGGCGAGCCGGCCAAGCGCAACCGGGGAGGTCGACATCGATCTGGCCACGGCACTTGCCTGGACCGCAGAGCGATACCCGGACCGGCGGGCGGTCGGCGGACCGCATCCGGTGACCTACCGCGAATGGGCCGGACGGGTCGACGGCCTCGCCGGGTCTCTGCACGCAGCCGGCGTCAGGCCCGGCGACCGGGTCGCCTACCTGCTGGCCGGCGGCGAACCGCTGGCCAGCCTGCACCTGGCGGCGCAGCGGCTGGGCGCGACGTCCGTTCCGCTTTCGACCCGGCTCAGCCCCACGGACCTCGGTTACTGCGTCGCCGATGCCCGGCCGGCCTTGCTGGTCACGGACGAGGTGAGCGCGCCGGTGGCCGATCGTGCCGACCTCGCCGTCACCCGCCGCGACGTCGGGGAGCTGTCACCTGTCGGCAGCGCCGGCCCGCTGCCGCCCGCGCCTGACGAGACCGCGACCAGCGTGATGCTCTACACGTCGGGCACGACAGGACGTCCCAAGGGCGTGCCGCGCAGCCACCGCGCCGAGCACACGGCGGCGGTCGCCCACGTCATCCAGACCGAGCTGCGCCAGGGCGAGCGCGTCCTCGGGGTGATGCCGATGTTCCACACCATGGGCCTGCGCACCCTGCTGGCCAGCATCATCTGCGGCGGTACCTGGGTGCCGCAGGCCGGTTTCGACGCCGCCGCCTCGGCGCAGCTGATCCGCGAGGAGGATGTCACCGCGCTCTACCTCGTGCCGACGATCTTCTGGTCGCTCCTGCACCACGACGGCCTCGCCTCCTGCCGCGGCGTGCAGCGCATCGCGTACGCCGGCGCCCCGATGACGCCCGCGCTGGCCGATGACCTAGCCGAGGCGCTGCGGCCGGGCGTGTTCGTCAATCACTACGGCAGCACCGAGATCTACACGTTCACCATAAGCCAGGACGCGGGGCGCCGGCCGGGCTGCGCGGGCCGGGCTGGCGTCTTCTCGCGTGTCCGCCTGATAGCGCCCAACGCGGACGCCGCACCCGGCGACCTCGCGAAGACCGGTGAGATCGGGCAGGTCATCGCCTCCATGGACAGCCCGGAGGCGTTCGCCGGCTACTGGAACCGGCCCGACGCCGACGAGAAGGCCATCCGCGACGGCTGGTACTACACCGGCGACCTCGCCGTCCAGGACGAACTCGGCGATGTGTGGGTCTCCGGCCGGGTGGACGACATGATCAACTCCGGCGGGGAGAACGTCTACCCGGACGTGATTGAGGCCGCCCTCACCCGAAGTGACGCGGTCTCCGACGTCTGCGTGGTGGGCATGCCGGACGACCGTTGGGGCAGCGCGGTCACCGCGTTCGTCGTGCCACCCCCCGGCGTCACCCCCGAGGCGGCGCTGCGCGAGGTCGCCCGGTTCGTGGTCTCCGGCAGCGGCCTGGCGTCGCTGCAGCGACCCAAGCGGCTGATCGCGGTGCCGGAGATCCCTCGCTCGGCGGTCGGCAAGACCCTGCGCCGCACCCTGCCTGCGGGCGAGTACACCGCGCTGGCCGAACTTGAACTCGGGCGGCCGTCATGACCGGCCCCGCCGTGGCCGGCACCGGGCCGCCGCCTGCGATCGCCCGGTGGTCCCCGTCACGCGTCGAGGATGGCCCGCTGGTCTGCGGCCTTGGCAGCTTCCTCGATGACCTGGATCCGCTGCCCGGCACGCTGACCGCGGCGATCGTGCGAAGCCCGCATGCACACGCGCGCATCCGGTCGGCCGATCTGGCCCCCGCGCGGCGGCAGCCAGGCGTCGCCGCCGTCATCGGGCCGACCGAGATACAAGAGGCGCTGCGCCCGTTCCCGCTCTCGGTCGCCGCGCAGATGCCCTACCTGCCCGCGGCCACGGACAAGGCGCGCTTCGTCGGCGAGCCGGTCGCGGTCGTCGTGGCCGCCGATCGCTTCGCCGCCGAGGACGCCGCCGAGCTGGTCGAGATCGACTACGAGCCGCTCAGCGCGGTCGTGGACATCCCGTCCGCGCTGGCCGGCGACGCTCCGCTGCTGCACGAAGGGCAGGGCTCAAACGTCGCCACCGACCGCAGCTTCACCTTCGGTGCCGTGGATGAGGCCTTCGCGGCGGCGGCTCACGTGGTGCGCGGCGACTACGAGTTCCCGCGCTATTCGTCCGTGCCGATGGAGTGCTACGCGGTGATCGCCAACTGGAGCGACGATGCCGCCGGGCCCGCGGTCGAGGCCTGGGCGAACTTTCACGGCCCGTTCACGATGGTGCCGGTCATGGCCGGGGCGCTGGGCGTGCCGGCGTCGCGGCTCCGGCTGCACGTTCCGGCCGACATCGGCGGCAGCTTCGGGATCAAGGCCGGGATCTATCCCTACGTCGTGCTGCTGGCGCTCGCGTCGAAGCACGCCCGCACACCGGTCCGCTGGTCCGAGGACCGCGCCGAGCACCTGCTCGCCAGTTCGTCCGGTGCCGACCGCTCGATGCACTTCGAGGCGGCCGTCGACGAGGCCGGCGTAGTGACCGCGCTGCGGGCCGACCTGATCGACAACGTTGGTGCCTACCTGCGCCCGCCCGAGCCGAGCACGCTGTACCGCTGCTACGGCAACATCACCGGTGCCTACCGCATCCCGGCCGTCGCGGTGCGGGCGCGCGCGGTGGTGACCAACACGATGCCGACCGGGCTGAACCGTGGCTTCGGGGGGCAGCAGCTGTACTTCGGCCTTGAGCGCCTGATGGACTCGGTCGCTGCCGTGGTGGGCGTCGACCCGATCGAGGTGCGGTACCGCAACTTCGTCCCCCCGGACGCCTTTCCGTACCAGACACCGACCGGCGGCGTGTACGACTCGGGCGACTACGCCAAGGCGACCCAGCTCGCCGTGGACAACGCGGACCTGGACGGGCTGCGCCATCGTCAGGAGTCAGCCCGTTCGCGCGGTGAGCTGTTCGGCATCGGCGTCGCGACCGTCGTCGACCCGTCCGGCACGAACATCGGCTACGTCGGGCTGGCCACCCCGGCAGAGGACCGGAGGCCGGGACGGGACAAGTCGGGGTCGACGGAGCTGGTCCGGGTGAGCGTCGACGCGGCGGGCAGCGTGACCGTGCTGCTCGGCAGCGTGCCGCAGGGCCAGGGGCACGCGACCGTCGCCCGGCAGGTGGCCGCGGAGTGCCTGGGCCTGCCGGCCGACGCGGTACAGGTCGTGATCGACATGGACACGGCGACCACGCCGTGGACGGTGACCTCGGGCAGCTACTCCTCACGCTTCGCTCCGCTGGTGACCAGCGCGGTCGTCCGCGCCTGCGATCGGATCGCGGTGACCGTGCTGGGTGCCGCCGCGGTCATGCTCGGCGTGCCCGCGCCGGAGCTGGAGCTCGCTGACGGCCTGGTCCGGGTGGCCGCGGATCCGTCACGGTCGGTGCAGTTCCGGCACGCCGCCGGCCTGGTGCACTGGGACCCAGGCGCGCTGCCGGAGTCCGTCCCGGCCCGGCTGTACGCCGAGGC
>Ga0335074_10013938_pt1 | contig 11288 bp, 7 predicted proteins | sample Lox_Sample_23_FD_206715 | JGI IMG/M metagenome (GOLD analysis project Ga0335074, IMG submission 206715) | Soil microbial communities from Loxahatchee National Wildlife Refuge, Florida, United States - Lox_Sample_2.3 | ecosystem: Environmental > Terrestrial > Soil > Wetlands | place: USA: Florida...
AGCCGCCAGGGTCGAGGCCGACTACCAGCCGCTGCCCGCGCTGATCACGGTGCAGGACGCGATCAGGGCCGGCAGCTACCAGGGCCAGCAGCGGACGGTCAGCCGCGGCGACGCGGCCGCCGCGCTCAAGGCGGCCGTCTACCGGTTCAGCGGCGAACTCGAGATCGGCGGCCAGGAGCACTTCTACCTGGAGACCCAGGCCGCGCTCGCCGTCGTCGACGAGAGCGGCCAGATCTTCGTCCAGTCGAGCACGCAGCACCCGACGGAGACCCAGGACATCGTGGCCCACGTGCTCGGCGTGCCGGCGCACCAGGTCACCGTGCAGTGCCTGCGCATGGGGGGCGGGTTCGGCGGCAAGGAGTTCCAGCCGCACGGGCTGGCCGCCGTCGCGGCGCTCGGGGCCACGCTGACCGGACGCCCGGTGAGCCTGCGGCTCAACCGCACCCAGGACATCACGATGACCGGCAAGCGGCACCCGTTCTTCGCGACCTGGGAGGCCGGCTTCGACGCCGGCAAGCGGCTGTGCGCGCTGCGCGCCACGCTGACGAGCAACGGCGGCTGGAGCCTGGACTTGTCAGAACCGGTGCTGGCCCGTGCCCTGTGCCACATCGACAACGCGTACTGGATTCCCGACATCGAGGTGCACGGCCGCGTCGCCAAGACCAACCGGCAATCGAACACCGCGTTCCGCGGCTTCGGCGGCCCGCAGGGCATGATCGTCATCGAGGACATCCTCGGCCGCTGCGCGCCCGCGCTCGGTGTCGAACCGCACGAGCTGCGCCGCCGGAACTTCTACGTGCCCGGGCAGGCGACGCCGTACGGGCAGCCCGTGCGGCACGCCGAGCGGCTCGGGGCGATCTGGTCGCTGTGCCTCGACCGGAGCGAGTTCGCGCGGCGGCAGGCCGGGGTGGCGGCGTTCAACGCGGCGCACCCGGACACCAAGCGCGGGCTGGCGATCACCCCGGTGAAGTTCGGCATCTCGTTCAACCTCACCGCGTTCAACCAGGCCGGGGCGCTGGTGCACGTCTACAAGGACGGCTCCGTGCTGGTCAGCCACGGCGGCACCGAGATGGGGCAGGGCCTGCACACCAAGATGATCCAGGTGGCCGCGACGGCGCTCGGCGTGCCTCTCGCCGCGGTGCGGCTCGCGCCGACCCGGACCGACAAGGTGCCGAACACCTCCGCCACCGCGGCCAGTGCGGGCGCCGACCTCAACGGCGGCGCGGTCAAGAACGCCTGCGACCAGATCCGCGAGCGGCTGGCCGTGGTGGCCGCCGGCCGGCTCGGCGTGCCCGCCGAAGACGTGCGCTTCGCCGGCGGCGTGATCACCGGCCTCGGCGCCGGCGACCTTCAGCTCGGCTGGCCGGAACTGGTGCGCGACGCGTACATGCGGCGCGTCCAGCTCTGGGCGGCCGGCTTCTACCGGACGGAAGGGCTGCACTGGGACGCGACGCGGATGCAGGGCGAGCCGTTCAAGTACTTCGCGTACGGCGCGGCGGCGGCCGAGGTCGAGGTCGACGGCTTCACCGGCGCGTACCGGCTGCTGCGGGCGGACATCGTGCACGACGTCGGCGACAGCCTGTCCCCGCTGGTCGACCTGGGCCAGATCGAGGGCGGTTTCGTGCAGGGCGTCGGGTGGCTGACGCTGGAGGAACTGCTCTGGGACGAGACCGACGGGCCGCACCGGGGCCGCCTGAACACCCAGGCCGCGAGCACCTACAAGATCCCCAGCTTCTCTGAGATGCCCGGGCAGTTCAACGTGCACCTGTTCGAGCGGGCGACAGAATCGGGCGTGGTGTACGGCTCGAAGGCGGTCGGCGAGCCGCCGCTGATGGAGGCGTTCAGCGTGCGCGAGGCGCTGCGACAGGCGGTCGGCGCGTTCGGCCCGGCCGGCTGGGGTGTCACGCTGGCCACCCCGGCCACGCCGGAGGCCGTCTACTGGGCGGTCCTGGCGGCGCGCGACGCGGCGCCGTCCGAGCAGCCCGGGCACCCGACCCCGGCTCACGTGGGGGTGTGAGATGGACTGGCTCAGCGCCGTCCAGCAGCTGCGGCACGACAGGGAGCCCGGCGTGCTGGTGACGGTCATCGAGGTGCGCGGCCACGCGCCGCGCGAGGCCGGCGCCAAGATGGTGGTCGGCCGGGAGACCTGCTGGGGCAGCGTCGGCGGTGGCAACCTGGAGGCGACCGCCGTCGCCAGGGCCCGGGAGATGATCTCCGCCGGTGCCGCCGAGCCGGAGACTCGTGAGATGCGGCTCAGCCCGCGCGCGCACACCGAGCACGGCCGCCAGTGCTGCGGCGGTTCCGTCCGGCTGCTGCTCGAACCGCTCGCGGTCCGGCCCGTCGTCGCCTTGTTCGGGATCGGGCACGTGGGCTACGAGCTGGCCCGGATCCTGTCCCGGCTGCCGGTAGAGCTGCTGCTTGTGGACTCGCGCGCCGAGCGGCTCGACCGGGTCCGGCTCGCGGACGTGATCGACGGCACCGCCGGCGTCGGCATCCGCCACGCGCTGCTCGGCGAGCAGGTGCTCGAGCAACTGCCCGCGGGGGCGCACGTCGTGATCATGACGCACGACCACGCGGAGGACTACGCCCTGTGTGACGCGGTCCTGCGCCTCGGCCAGCCGCTCGGCAGCGTCGGCCTGATCGGCTCCAGCGCGAAGTGGACCCGGTTCCGGGCCCAGCTGGCTGCCGCGGGGCACAGCCCGGCGGTGATCAGCCGGATCACCTGTCCGATCGGCCAGCCAGGGATCACGGGCAAGGACCCGGCCGTGATCGCGGTCGCGGTCGCGGCCGCCCTGCTGGAAAGGCTTCCCCTGGGGCGGGAGAGCACAGGGCGGGAGAGCACAGGGCGGGAAAGCACGGTGACCGCGTGACCATCTTCGCCGGCACGATCGTCGACACGCCGGGTGACCCGTTCGACGGCGACCCGGCCGACGCGCTGGCGGAGACTGGCGCCGTCTGCGTCCGCGAGGGCGTCATCTGCGCCCGCGGCACGCTGGCCGCGCTGCGCGCTGAGTACCCCGGGGAGCCGGTGACCGAGCTGCCGGACGGGATGCTGGTGCCCGGTTTCGTCGACACGCACGTCCACTTCCCGCAGATCCGCGCGATCGGCGGGCTTGGCATGCCGCTGCTTGACTGGCTGGAGCAATGCGCCCTGCCGGAGGAGAGCAAGCTCGCCAGCCAGGCGTACGCGCGCGACGTGGCCGACGAGTTCCTCGGCGGCCTGCTCGCGTCGGGAACGACCAGCGCGCTCGTGTTCGGATCGCACTTCGCGTCCGCCATGGACGAGCTGTTCGCCGCGGCCGCGCGCGGCGGCCTGAACATCACCTCGGGCCTGGTGCTGAGCGACCGGAGCCTGCGCCCCGACCTGCTGCACACGCCGCGGGCGGCGCTGGCCGACAGCACGGACCTGATCGGCCGCTGGCACGGCCGCGGCCGGCTGCGGTACGCGGTCACGCCGCGGTTCTCGCTGTCCGCGTCGGATGAGATGCTCGACGTCTGCGCGCAGCTGCTCGAAGCCGGCGTGTGGTTCACCTCGCACGTCAACGAGAACGTCGCCGAGGTGGCCGCGGTGGCCGGGCTGTTCCCCGGCGCGCGGCACTACCTGGACACCTACCGCCAGCACGGCCTGGTCACCAAGCGCAGCGTCTTCGCCCACAACGTCCATCCCAGCGACGCCGAGCTGGCGGTGCTGGCCGAGCACGGGGCCTGCGTCGCGCACTGCCCGACGAGCAACTGCACGCTGGGCAGCGGGCTGTTCCCGCTGCGCAGGCACGTGGAGCACGGCGTCGGCATCGCGCTCGGGTCCGACGTGGGCGCGGGAGCGGGCCTGTTCCTGCCCAAGGAGGCGCTGCAGGCCTACTTCATCCAGCAGATGATGGGCGCCGGCGGGATGACCCTGACGCCGGTTCACCTGCTTTACCTGGCGACCCGGGCGGGCGCCCGCGCGCTCGGGCTCGACGACCGGGTGGGTGACTTCTCGGTCGGCAAGGACTTCGACGCGGTCTGGCTGCGGCCGGCCGCGGGCAGCACGCTGGCGGTGAACCTCAAGCATGCGAGGGACACCACCGACGCGCTGGCCAGGATCTTCTCCCTGGCCACCCCGGCGGACCTGGCCGGGGTGTGGACGCGGGGCGCGGCCCGCCGGGGACCCGCGCTGAGCGACGACGCCCCTGATACGGGGCTGGCCTGGACCTGACCGATTGCTGGTCCCCGCTGGGTGTAAAACGCGCAGGTGGCCCGGCCTGCCGGTTCGACCGGGTATGACGGCCAGGCTGCCGCCAGCCAGTGCCACGGTTTACCTGGCGACACTGACCAGTGTCTGAGTCAGGCCGTATGCAAGTGAACCGCACTCTGGGCGGCATGACCGGACCTTCACCTGGCCCCGGGCGCGGATTTATCCAGTACCGGTGTCAGCTGCCTGATGGCCGGAAATGGCGCAGGATGTGGCGCGTGTAGTAGACCTCCCAGGATTCGCCGGGAGCCTCGGCCGTGTATTGCTTGTCGAGGCTGACGAGCAGGTAGATCAGCTCGCTGCGCACCGGCCTGGCGCCCAGCAGGTCCGGCAGTTCCGACAGGTCGATGAGCCACTGCGCGTACCACGAGGCCCAGTCGTCGCCAGCAGCGTCGACGATCCGGAAAACACGGTGGTGCGTCTCGCCTGCCTCGTGCAGCAGGGCGCTGATCTGCTCCAGCGTGTCGGTCATCTGGTCCCTCCTGCGCGATGATGATGCGCCTTCTGCCGACTCTCCCGCCTGAGTTCAGGACCAGATCCCGCGCCATGGCCGCCTGATGGAAGGACGGCCAGCAGCAAAGGCAAGAACAGCTCCAAGTGCCAGCCCCCCCCCCGATGTGTAAGGTTTTATGCCATTGACAGGACCTCGGCGTTACGGGGATTGCAGCACTAGGGTCTGTGCCGGGGTAGGGGTATGTTGACCGGATATTTCACCTATATCCGGATATTCCGCTACACCCGGCACCGGGTGCCAACCGGCGGTTCCCTGACTGGGTGTACTTTCGGGGCGTATAGCACCGGAAAGTACACCCAATGATGGCACGCGCGCCTCTAGATACCCCCGCTGGGTACCGCGGACGCAGCCGAGCCGCGGCCGGCCACCCTGCAGGGTACGCATACCTGCCGCTATGCGCGGTACGACCGTTAGGCTGCTGGCCAACGTTCGAGCGCAGATCAGATTGACCTGGGTTACTGCTCTCGCCCTCGACCTGTCCGGTTGCGTACTTGCCGAAGCCATGCGGGGACCCGGCCTGCTTTCGCCCCCCATCGCTAAGGTGATAGCGCCAGCCCTTCGGGCTTGTCGTTTCCTGGGCGGTCACCGGCGCATTATCACAAGTGTCAGCGCCGGGGTCCACAAGCGCCTCCCCCAGGTGACGTGGTGGTCAATGCCGGAGGATGGCGGTATCCGACCTGATAGTCAGACGCCGGGCTGGACCCGGTCGATGGTCAGGTCGACCCGGCCGGTGGTGCACACGGTCAGGTCAAAGAACGCGTGCCGGGCGCCCTTGGCGTTGGGCGGGAACACCCTGAGAAGGTCGGCCCGTACCGGGCGGCAACTCGGATCCACCTGGACCTCGATGTAGCCGAGGTTGCTGTGCGCAGTGCCGTCGGGCGGGATGTTGACGATCCTTGCCGGCGCGTTGTTGACACGGCGGGCAGGGGCCCCGAGCTGGTCGCCGCTGAAGTTCGTGGCGGAAACACCGGGGTATCCGGTCAGGTGACAGGTATACCCGCCGATGTTGGTGAATTTCAGGTCGTAGTTGATCGTCCCGGCCGCGCCGGACGCGCTGTCGGCGTTGACCCAGACCGCCAGGTTCCCCGCCGTGCATGCTGGGGTGGCGGCCGGCGCGGCCGAGGCGGGAGACGCTGCCCATGCCGCGGTTCCGGCGCCTAGCGCCACGGCTGCGGTGAGGACGGCGGCTGTGCGGCGAACTCGTATGTTCATCTGTGTACTCCGATGCGTTAAACGGCCTTGTGAGATTTGCGGGTTCTCGCGTCCTGAGAACCTGGCGCTTGGGATCTCATGCCCGCCAGGCGGTTGTGGCCAGTCATCCTTGGAGGGTGAACGTCACGGGCGTGATTCCCTCACCCGGCCACAGCGATCCGGCAGCGAGCCGCCCGGCACCGGGCAATCCTCGCTCAACCGTCCCACCCAGCGCCGGACTTGAGCGCTGCACGAGGGTTCCCCCGGAGTTTCCTCGTGGGTTGCTGGGATGTGTGGTTAGGGCGTTGCGGCCGTCCGGCTGGAAGAGCCGGAAGAAAGGCGACTGCCCTGGGGCGTGAGGACGATCCTGCCGAACACCTCGCCGGCTGAAGGGCAGTATCCGGCTGAGCACGGGAACCGCCGATCTCCTCCCGGCCGTGCCGGGGACGGGCACCCTGCACCGGAGGGTTTGCCCGCGAACGCGTGTGTCCCCGCCGGCCGCTAAGCCGGCGGGGACACAGGGGCGTTTGCCCGGGTTACGCTTCCAGCTTGGCCATCTCCTCCTGGACCAGGCGGTCGTGCTCTTCGGCGTCCTCGCGGGCCTTGCGGGGGCTCCACCGGCCGGCCATCAGCAGGATCAGCGGGATGAAGACGATCTCACCGGCGACGCTGACCCACCACCAGTTCTTCCACTGCCCGGGGGCGGCGGCCGCGGCGGTGGTCACCTGGGTGCCGTGGGCGGCGAGGAACGCCTGGTCCGCCTTGGGCACGGTGGCCAGCGCGGTGAACCGCGCGGTGGCCGCGGCCGGGCTGATCTTGAACGCCGTGGCGATCTCCGTGACCGCCTTGGTGTCCGCGGCCGGGTTCAGCGGGTTGGCGGCGAGCTGAGCCTGCGTCGTCGGGTCGATCACCGCGCCGGTGGCGATCTCCGGCGCGTACTTGGCCGCCAGGGTCGAGACCTGTGTGCCGTAGGTGACCAGCGGGGTCATCGAACCCACCACGGCCGGCATGATGAGGAACGAAATCGCGATCACCGCGCGGATGATCCAGCCCCAGATGGCCAGGCCGTGCGCGGTCAGCGCCGGGTTGTGCTTCTCGACGGTCTCGGTGTAGCTCGCCATCCAGGGCGCGTAGGCGATCGCGAGGAACACCGCGAGGATGCTGATCACGACGACGAACGTGCTGTAGGTGGTGCCCGCGCCGAGGTTGAGGAAGACGATCGTCATCACGGCCGCGCCCACCGCGCCGACCACCATGAACGGCTTGCGGACGCGCACCCGGTCGGAAACGATGCCGACGATGATCAGCGCCGCCGCGTCGAACGCCCAGAACCAGTTCCCGATGCTGTTGGCCTTGGACTCCGTGAAGCCGTGCAGCGTCGTGAAGTAGATGGTGAAGAAGCCGACCGCCGTGTAGTAGACGAGCAGGAACACCGAGATCGCGAACGCCGATCCGATGATGTCCAGGCGCAGCATCTGCCGCCACGGCTTGCGCAGCAGCTCCGAGACGTCCAGGCCGCGGGCCCGCGCCTCGAGCAGCGCGCGGTCGCGGAAGGACACCATGAGCTGGTCGCGCAGCTCCGGGGAGAGCTCACGGAGGAACACGACCGCGATCACGCCGACCACGAGCACGGCGATGCCGCAGATGATGAACTGGTCCTGCCACGCGACCAGGTGGCTGAGCGTGTTGCTGGACACGACGGCGACCACCAGGCTGCCGAGGACCGGGCCGAGCGTCCAGAATCCCATCGCGGAGGCCCGGCCGAGCTGCGGCGAGAAGTCGCGCACGAGCGCGGGCGTGGCGACGAGGATGATGCCCTCGACGATGCCGACGATGGAGAACAGCAAGCCGTAGGTGAATGTGTTGGGCGCGTTCGGGACGCCGAAGAGGACCAGCAGGCCGACGAGGACCAGGCCATAGGCGACCAGGTTGGCGCGGCCCCACCGGTCGGACAGGCCAGCCAGGAGCGAGCCGAAGGCGCCGACCGCGTTGGCGATCACAATGATGTAGACGTAAGTGGGGAATGTCATCCCGTAGTGGGCGATGATCGACGGGGCTACCGCGCCGGGGATGTAGTTCGCGTAGTAGAGGGCAATTGTCGCGAGCACGACGATGGCGAGATAGGTCACTCGCGGCCGCGTGTCTGGGTAGTGTTCGAGCTGCCGTCGCCAGAGCCCTGGAACCGCGGCCGGCGACTGCGCCGTTGCTGTCATCCTGTGACCCCTTTCCGCGCCACGTCTGCTGTGACGTGCGCACGGCCTAAAAGTACGCTTTCGTACTTTAGGGATTTTTCCGTTACTGTAGGCGTATGCCTCACTCCCTGCAAGGGGGTAGCCTCGCCGGTTCCCACGAAGGGAAGCCGGGCCTGCCCCGGGGACGGAGCCGACTTCCGGCGCGGGCCGTTCGCGCCTCTCAGGTGGAGCGGCTGTGCCGGGCGGTGATCGCGGCGGTCGCCGAGGCAGGGTACGCCGACGTGACGGTCGCCGACATCGTCCGCCGGGCCAAGGTGTCCCGTGTCGCCTTCTACACGCACTTCCGGGGCAAGGAGGACTGTTTCCTCGCCGCGACCCGCGAAGGCGGCCAGCTCCTGGCCGACCGGGTGACCGCCGCGACCCACGCCCTGCCGCCGGGTGCGCCGGACGAGGACGTGATGCGCGCGGCGTGCCGCGCTTTCCTCGGCTTCGTCGCGGACGAGCCTGCCTTCGCCCGGGTCTTCTATGTCGACATGCCGACCGCCGGGCCGCGCGCGGTCGGGCGGTACGAGGCGGCGGAACGCCGGTTCGCGGAGATGACCGCCAAGTGGCACCGCCGGGCGCTCACCCGCCACCCCGGCTGGCCCACCGTTCCCGACGAGGTCTACCTGGCGCTCGCGGGCGCCGTCTCGAAGCTCGTCAGGACCGCCGTGCGCAACGGCGAGATCCACGCGCTGCCGAAACTCGAGGACACGCTGCTGTCCCTGCACCTCTCCGTGCTCGCCGCCCGCCCCTGGGCAGAGGGGTCGCTGGGCACAGGGTGAGGCCTGAGCGGCCAGCTCCGGCTCAGCGCGAACCGCCCAGGTGACCCGCCGCTACCCTCTTCGGCACCACCATGCGCCAGGCGTCCGTGATGAGCTCGCGCATCTACGCACCCACCCCGGTCCCGGCACGGGTCCTGGCCCGGCAGGCGGCCAGCACGTTGGCGATCACCTGGTGGCCGGACCGGCCCGCCGCGGTGAGGATCGACTCGGGGTGGAACTGGACCGCCCAGCGGCCCGCCGCGTCGTCCTCGATCGCCATCACGGCACCGTCCTGGGTCGTCGCGGTGACGGTGAAGCCGCCCTTCACGTCCGGCTCCCTGGCGTACAGGGAGTGGTAGCGCGCCGCGGTGAACTCCGGCGGCAGCCCCGTGAACACCGATGACTCGCCGCGCACCATGATCCGCCCCGGCTTGCCGTGCTGCGGCTCCGGCAGCAGCGACAGCTCCCCGCCGGCGTGCTCCACCATCGCCTGCAGCCCCAGGCAGACGCCGAAGACGGGCAGGTTCCGCGCGTCGAGTTCGGTCAGCAGCTGCTCGCACTTGAAGTCCGACGGGCGCCCCGGCCCCGGCGAGAGCACGACCAGGTCCGGGGCCAGCGAGTCGAGCAGCGTGACGGGGAACCCGGCGCGCAGCGTGGTGACCTCCGCGTCCTGCTGGCGGAAGTAGTCGGCCAGGGTGTGCACGAACGAGTCCTGGTGGTCGACGAGCACCACGCGCAGCGGCCCGCCGCCGGCCGCGGCCGCCGGGGCTTGCGCTGGTGGAGTCACCACCGTCCGTTCCGAATCTTGCAAGGTTTCGAGCAGGGCCCGAGCCTTGATGTGCGTCTCGGCCTCTTCCGCCTCCGGGTCGGAGTCGAACAGCAGCGTCGCCCCGGCCCTGACGGCCGCGACGCCGTTCGCGATGTGCGCGGTGCGCAGCGTCAGCCCCGTGTTCATCGAGCCGTCGAAGCCGATCTTGCCGACGGCGCCGCCGTACCAGCGGCGCGGCGCGGCCTCGTTGTCCTCGATAAACTGCATCGCCCAGGTCTTCGGCGCGCCGGTGACGGTGACCGCCCACATGTGCGTCAGGAACGCGTCGAGCGCGTCGAACCCGGGCCGCAGCCGCCCCTCGACGTGGTCGACGGTGTGGATCAGCCTGCTGTACATCTCGATCTGCCGCCGCCCGATCACCTTCACCGAGCCGGGCACGCACACCCGCGACTTGTCGTTCCTGTCGACGTCGGTGCACATGGTCAGCTCGGACTCGTCCTTCGCCGAGCCGAGCAGCGTGGCGATGTTCGCCGCGTCCTCGAGCGCGTCGGTGCCGCGCGCGATCGTGCCGGAGATCGGGCACGTCTCCACCCGGTCCCCCGTCACCCGCACGTACATCTCCGGCGACGCGCCGACCAGGTACTCCCCCGCGCCGAGGTTGAAGGCGAACTCGTACGGCGCCGGGTTCCGCTCCCGCAGCCGCTCGTAGAACGCGGCGGGCGACGCGCACCGCCCGTAGAACACGTGGCCGGGCACGACCTCGAACAAGTCGCCGCACTTGAAGCGTTCCTTCGCCCGCTCAACCATCGCCGCGTACCGGCCCGGCACGGGTTGCTGCGGAATATCCGGAACGTACCCGGGCGGCTCTGGAGTGTCCGCCGTCTCCCTGGGGTGGCCGGCCGTCGACGCGCCGCCGACCGTGAACTCGTACCGGTACACGACCGGCTCCTCGCGGCGGCGGTCGAGCACCCAGATCTCGTCCGGCAGGTGCAGCACCAGGTCCCGCTGCTCGGGCGCCCGGTCGAGCCGCAGCCGCACCGGCTCGAACTGGAACGCCAGGTCGTAGCCGAACGCCCCGTACAGTCCCAGGTGCGGGTCATCGCACCCGAACGCCGCGATGATCTCCCGCAGCACGCTGAACACCGTCGGCTGCCGGGACCGCTCCTCCTCGGTGAACGTCCCGTCCCCCTCGGGGACGACCACGGTGACCTCGGCGGGCTCCGCCCGCTTCTTGCTGTTATCAGCCGCGCCGGCGGGGGCGGGGCCGGGCTGCTCGTGCCCGGCCCGCCGCATCGCGTCCGCGACCGCCGGCAGGATGACCCGGCCGCGCTCGTTGAGCGCGCGGGCGGTGACGTACCGCCCGCGGGTGATGATCTCCACGGGCGGGTTCACGTAGGCCATGTGCCAGCGGCTGTACCGGCCGGGGTACTCCATGCCCGAGCTGAGCACGCCGCCGCGGCGCCGGTCGACGGCCTGGGCTATGCGCGTCAGCTCGGCCGGGTCAAACGTATGCGCGGTGCGGGTGACCGCGACACCGCCGCCGGTTGTCATTGCTGTCGAATCCACCGTTGGGCCCCTCTAGTTCAGG
>Ga0335074_10013939_pt1 | contig 11288 bp, 5 predicted proteins | sample Lox_Sample_23_FD_206715 | JGI IMG/M metagenome (GOLD analysis project Ga0335074, IMG submission 206715) | Soil microbial communities from Loxahatchee National Wildlife Refuge, Florida, United States - Lox_Sample_2.3 | ecosystem: Environmental > Terrestrial > Soil > Wetlands | place: USA: Florida...
TGTAGGGCACGAAGCCGATGCCCAGCTCGCGGCAGACCGGGAGCACCTCGTTCTCCGGCGCACGCCACCACAGCGAGTACTCGCTCTGGACCGCGGTGACAACCTGGACGGCGTGCGCGCGGCGGATGGTCTGCGCCCCGGCTTCGGACAGGCCAAAGTGCCTGACTTTACCCTCCGCGATCAGGTCCTTGACCGTGCCGGCGACCTCTCCTATCGGTACGTCGGGGTCGACTCGGTGCTGGTAGAGCACGTCGATCGTCTCGACGCCGAGGCGCCCGAGAGAAGCGTCGGTCGTCTGCCTGATCAGCTCGGGGCGGCTCGATAGAGCCGGCTGTCCGCCCGCGTCGACCTCTCCGAACTTCGTGGCGACGACGATCTGGTCACGAGCAGGCGCAAGAGCGTCGCCCACAAGCCGCTCATTCGTGAACGGGCCATAGACCTGCGCCGTGTCGAAGAACGTCACTCCGAGATCCACCGCGTCCCGGATCAGCGCAATCGCCTCGCTCCGGTCCAGGGTGGCACTGCGGTGATAGCTCAGACCCATGCAGCCAAGCCCGAGCGCAGATACTTCCAGCCCGTTCGTCCCCAGCATGCGCTTCTCCAGAGCGTGATCCCATACGTTCAATCGAAGCACGATTCACACCTGTAGGGGACAACGCTCTTCTAGGGCCTCAAGCGCGGGAGGCGGCGGCGAATCCGCGCACCGGTCGGTGCAAAGCCGCGCAGTGGCTCGAAGGCAGATCGGTTCGTTACGGACCTGTGATCTGGACCCGACTTGAACCCCTATGCTCCTGACCTGCGTAAATCCGCGATTCGAGAAGGCGGCGACGCGTTGGCTATAGCTATTTCCGCAGGTCAGGTCATGATAGCGATGTGTCCGAGGGGCGTCTTCACCAAAAAGCCAATACGCCGCATCGCTCTTGACCAGCGAATTCGTGCTTGACGCTGTGGCGGCTGCCGGATGACCGGAGCAGACTGGACCATCGGTTGTGAACCACCGCGGTCGCCGGCTGGGCGGCGGTCAGCCTTTCTTGAGGTGCCGGTCCGCCGTGGGGCGGTAGTCGATGCTGAGCCCGTCGAAGAGGAAGGCATAGATGTCGGCGAGTTCGGACACCCGCTCGTCCAGTGAGCCTGGGCCATGCCCTCCCGGCCTGACCCGCAGGAGGACTGGCTGGCTGGATGAGGTCGCTGCCTGCAGGCGGGCTGCCATCTTCTTGGCGTGGTATGCCTTAGCGAAGGGGTCGGATTCGCCGGCGGTGAGCAATACTGCGGGGTACGCTCTGCCGTCCTTGACGTTGTGGTAGGGGGAGTAGGCGCGCATCGCCTGGAACAGCTCCGGGTCGTTGACCGTCCCGTACTCGCCTACGTTGAAGGTTCCGTTCGGGTCTAGCTCCACGCGGAGCATGTCCATGACCGGCACCATCGCTACCACGGCGCGGCTGAGGCCGGGGTGCTGGGTCAGCATCGCACCCATGAGCAGGCCGCCGTTGGAGCCGCCGAGGATCGCGAGCCGTTCGCTGGTGGTCAGGTGCTGCTCGGCCAGGAAGCGGGCGCAGCAGGCGAAGTCATCGAAGACGTTCTGCTTGGCCGCGAGCCGTCCGGCGTGGTGCCAGTCCTCGCCGTATTCACCGCCGCCCCTGGTGTGCGCGACCGCGACCACTCCGCCCTGCTCCAGCCAGGGCAGCCAGCCCGGGTCAAACCGGGGCTTGAGGGAGATGCCGTAACCGCCGTAGCCGGTGAGCAACGCGGGTGCGGTGCCGTCGCGGTGCGTTCCGGGCGGGGCGATCAGGGTCACCGGCACTTGCGTGCCGTCGTCGGAGGTGGCGAACTCCCGGCCCACCTCGAAGCCCGAGAAGTCCAGGGGGCACTTAGTCCCCAGCGCGGTGGGGCGCGGCGCCGACTGGCCGGACGCACGCCACCATGACCGCGGCTCGGTAAACGACTCGGTTGCGTAGGCAACCTCGTTGCCGTCCAGCCGGACTAGGCCGTCGACCGCGGAGCCTGGCGATACCTCGACCGGGCCAGCAGGCGTGCCATGCAGGTCGAACCGCCGCAGCGATGACCAGCCTGCGTCCATATCCAGCAGCCACAGACATCTGTCCGTGACCGCCAGCGGCGATGCCAGCGCTCCCCCCTCGACCATGACATCCGCCTCGGGCACTACCTCGGCAGCGTGTGCGACGGTTGCTCCGGCCCGCAGCGGCAACCGGAGAACCTTCCCGTGCGGGGCGTCCAGCCGGGAGAGCAGGTACAGCGCGTTTGGGCCGAACGCCGCGTAGGTCACCTTGTCGTTCACGTCGGCGGCCAGCCACCAGTCATCGCCCGCCTGCGCGCGGACGAACACCTGCCACTGGCCGCCGTCACCTTTCTGGACCCGGTCCATAACCCACAGCCCGTCGGGTGAGGCGTTGAGGAAGTTCTCCGCGATCCGGTTGTCGGCGAACACACCCGCCAGCTCGCGGCGGTCCTCCTCCAGCGACTCGCCGAGCGGGTGATACCAGACCTCCTGATAGAAGCCGACGTCGCCGTCTGGGCGATCGCCCGGCGATTGGTAGCGGGTATACCAGAAGCCGGAGGAATCACCAGCCCAGGCAAGGGAGCCGAAAGCCGTGCCCAGGGTCACGGGCGCGCTGGTGAGTTCACCGGACGTGGCCCGGTAGACATGCACAGCACCGTCCTGCGTGTCTTGTGTGGACAGGGACACCGCCACCAGGCTGCCGTCCGGGGACGGCTGGTGCCAATCGATCGTGGTCGAGCCGCTGTCATCGATTTCACCCGGGTCGACCAGCACGCGTTCGTCGGACAAGTCGGCAAGGTCGCTCAGCACCACCAAGAAGGGCTGCTGCTTCGGCGGCTGGCGCTTAAGCGCGAAATACGCCGAACCCACATGCCGGAGGGCGTCATACCTGACCGGCTCCGTCATCAAGACCTCCGCCACCCGTTGGCGGATCGCATCGCGGAAGGGCAAGTTCTCCAGATAGCTACGAGTCCGCCGGTCCTGTGCCTTAGTCCAGGAGCGTGTCTGATCCGACCGGGCATCCTCCAGCCACCGGTAGTCCTCGGTCACCGTCACCCCGTAGTAAGTGCTGCGCACCGGAACCTTCGGTGTGTCGATCGTCTCCAGCTTATCGCAAGGCAATTTACTGCGGTTATTACTGCGGGTCGTTCTCCCTGATTTACTGCGGCTTTGCGTTTCTCTAAAGCAATTCATGAGCATTTTTTATCATCCGGGTAAAAGCCTCGCAAGGTGGGTTATGGGCTGGCGAAGGGAAGTTGCCGCAGTAAATGCGATTCATGCGGATCGGTTATGCTAGCCGCAGGTATGGGTCACGGAATCGAGGGTCAGTGACGGCGCCGGTAGAGTACGCGGTCGCGGTAGACGCCTACCTAGGGCAGGCGCCGCTGAGCACGACGTCGCGGCGGGTGTACCGGATCTCGCTCGCCGGGTGGGCCTGGCCGCTCGTCGGTCGGCCGATCCCCGCCGGATCGCGGCGGCGGGGCGCGGCGCCGCCCGTCGTGCCACTCGCACTCCTTGACGACCCCGGCATCCCCCGGCGCCTGGCGGAGGCTTTCGCCGACCGGGCGGCCGAGTCCGACGCGCGGACCGTGAACCGTGAACTGTCGGCGCTGCGCGGCGCCGTCGGCTGGTGGCAGGACCTCGGCTGGATCAGCGCCGATCCGACGGCAGGGCTACGGCACCGGCCGCCGGATGAGCTCGCGGCGCCGCTGGGCGCTGAGCAGGTTGGCGCGCTGTTCCGGTTGACTGCCAGCCTGCGCGAGCATGCGTTCTGGCGGCTGCTCTACGACTCAGGCGCGGCCGCCGCAGCAGTGCTAGCCCTCGACGCCGATCAGCTTGACCTGGACGGGCACCGGGTCCGACGGCTGCCCTCCTGCGGCACCGCCGAGCACCCGGCCGACATCGCGTGGGGCGTACCGACCGGACAGTTCCTGCGCTGGCTGCTGGCCGGGCGGACGTGGGGACCAGTATTCGTCACCGGGCGGCGAGCGAGGACGCGTCCCCCACGGGCCGCCGCCGGGAATGTCTGCCTGCAGACCGGACAGGCACGGCTGTCATACCGGAGGGCGGCAGAGATCTTCGCCGCTGCGACGCGGCCGCTGGACCCAGCTGGTCGCGGCTGGACCCTGCACCAGCTCAGCGCGGCGACGCAAGCATCCTTGTCAGCGGCGCGGTCCTGACGGCGCGGCGGCTACGCAAGCGCATGACGGGCAACGACTCCGCACAACTATGCGTCGAGATGCTCACCAGGGCTGTCACAGGCGGATGTACGTAGGCGCGTGTCCGGGAGGGACTTGAACCCGCGCAGACGTGACCTGGACCTTTAGTCCTCTCACTGTGTTATGGGAGGAATAACAGCAGGTCAGAGGCTTGGATATATGTCCGAGGGGCGACTCGCGCCTTACGTACATGATCAATGTCGCCCTGACCACTGGAATTCACTATTCCTGCTGGAGGTGCGCGGTGACTGGGACAGATCGGATCCAGGTGGTCTACTGCGGGCGTCGTGGTCGGCGTGGCGGGGAGCGCTGAGGTCGCATCGTATGAGCACGCTTACGCGCTGGTGCTGGGCGTATGGTGAGCGTGACTGGGCGCTCCGCTCGGTTCCGTTCGCAGGGGACGGATCGCGTGTTGGCGGCTCGGCGTTAGTTCGCTGCGACCCTCGCCGCGAACCTTGTCCACGGCCATGGGCTTCGGGGTGATTGCGGCTGCGTGGCCTGCGGTCGCACTGACGAGTTCCTGATGGTGGTTATCCGCAGCGCTGGCATCCCCGGATGCACCAGCGGCTCCTGATCCTTGCGGACACGCGCCTGAGTTGCTAGCGGATCCAGCTCTGGTCCGCGAGGAAGCCCCAGACGGGGTTGTACTGGTAGTTTCCCAGCCGCCCAGAGGTTAGCTCGACGTCTCGCAGGGAGACGGTCGGTACCCAAGCGGCGGCGTCGGTGAGGCGGCGGTCCACCGCGGCCCAGGCAGCCGCAGCCCGGGTGGGATCGGTGAGCTCGAGCTGGCTGGCCTGCCGCATCGCGCGATCGAGCGCCGGGTCGCAGAAGTAGCCGTTGCTGTTACCGCCGCCGCAGCCCAGGAACTGGGGAATGTAGGACGACGGGTCGGGGTAATCGGCGAGCCAGTCGCCGTCGGTGGAGATCTGAAACCTTTCGCGCATCGGCATGGTGATCGTGCTGAACGGGACCAGATGCAAGCGGACGCGGTAGCCCAGAGCACGCAGGACGCTGGCGAAATAGGCGGCGACCCCGGGCGGGACGAAGCCCTCGTCCGGGCTCCCCCACACGCCGACCCACTCGCCCGAGGTTCCGGATTCCCTGACCAGCTGCCGCGCCCGGGCCATGTCCGGGGCGCTCCACGCGCCGTCAGGGCTGGGATCGCGCGTGTACGGGCAGTAAGCGGTGTAGCCGGGCAGGCCAGGGGATACCGGCTGGCAGGCGGGGACGGCGAAGTCCGGCCCGCCGTACAGCTGGATGATATGAGCCCTGTCGATCGCGTAGTTGAGGGCTTGTCTGACCCGGACGTCGTTGAAGGGGGCGAGATGCGTGTTCAGCGGAGCGAACTCGATGGCGAACTGCGGGTTCGAGTGCAGCTGAGCCGGCTGCTGGAGCTGAAGCTGCCGGTACTGGCCGAGCGGAAGCTGACCGTAGAACCAGTCGGCCCGCCCCTGGCTGACTGCGGTCACCGCGGCCTGCGCGGTCGCTGCCGTGCGCCACACGATCGCGTCGGGATTCCCGGCTGGCTGCGCGGCGTGGGACCACTCGCGGAACAGCGGGTTGCGGACGAACAGGATCTTGGTCTGGCTGGCCCGCGCGATCCGGTAAGGCCCGGTGCCCGGCACCGTGCGCGAGCCGGGCTCGCGATCCGGCGTTCCTGGCGGGACCGGCGCAGAATAGGACATCTCGGTCAGCTTGAACAGGAACTCGGGGTCAGGCGCGGTGAGATGGAAGGTGACCGTTCCGGTGGCGTCGTCGGTGACGACGCCACCGGACAGGTCGCAGTCAGGCGGGCGCTCACTGCAGGCGGCGGCGCCGACGAGGCCGGCGTACAGTGACCGGCCCGGAGATCCGACCCGGAACAGACGCTCGATGGCGCGGCGGAAGTCGCCGGCCCGCAGCGGCTGGCCGTCTGAATACCGGATGCCAGGGCGGATCCGGAAGGTGTACGTCGCCCCGCCGTCCGACGCCGTCGGCACGGCCAGCGCCAGGTCGGGAACCATCCGCAGCCCGTCCGCGCCAGCGCTCCGCTGGAAGGTGACGAGGCCGTCGTAGACCAGCCCGCCGAACTGGGGGCGGAAGGCGTAGTTGTAGATCGCCGGGTCGATCGAGACGCTGGTGGCAGGGGCGGACGCATCCACAGTCATCGTGGTCACGATGGTAAGCGTGCCCCCGCGATGACTGCCGTCGGCCGCAGCCACGGCCACCCACAGCCGCCCCGGTCCGGCGATGAGCGCGGTCGGGGCGCCGCCGACGGGTACGCTGGCGACTGCCTGATTACGGTGCGGGTCGATCCGTGAGACGGTGCCTGAGTACTGGTTGGCGACCCAGACCGAGCCGGCCCCGGCGGCCAGCGCGGCTGGCCCGCTTCCGACACCGATGGTGGCCGTCACCGCCAGGGCGACTGGGTCGACCCGGGACACGGTCGCGTCCAGGCTGTTGGCGACCCATAGCGAGCCGGCCTGTGCGGCGAGCGCGACCGGCCCGGTGCCGACGTGCACGCGCGCGGTCACCCGGCCTGACGCGGGATCAACCTTCTCGATCGTCCCGGTGTCGTACCCGGCCACCCACAGCGCCCCGTCCATTGTGACGAGCGCGCTCGGCTGCAGGTCCAGCGGCAGCGTGCGGCGCAGCGATCCGGTCACGGTATCGACCTCGAACAGCGCACGGGTGACCGGGTCGGCCACCCACAACTCGCCGGCGCCGTACGCGATGGCGCCCGAGCTGGTCCCCGGGAGCGCAATCGTCTGCGTCACGGCCTCGGTAGCCGGATCGATCCGGGTAACAGTGGCGCCCACGGTGCTCCCCACCCAGATCGCCCCGGCGCCGCTGGTGATGCTCCCGGGGGCGCCCCCGACCAGGATCCTGTCGACCTCAGCGCCGGAACCAGGATCGACCCGCGACACCTTCTCCCCGCCGGGATCGGCCACCCACACCGATCCGCTGCCGCCGCTGACCGCGCCCGGCGCCCCGGCGAGCCTGGTCGCGTAGCTGACCTGGTCCGAGGCGGTGTTCACGACAACCAGGCCGCTCGCGCCCGCTAGGGTAATGGGCTGGCCCGCGGCCGGGCCGTGGAAGTCGGCGAGGAGGGCGGCGGCAAGGATTCCGGCGCCGGCCGCCGCGGCGACGGCCACCAGGCCCCGACGGGGGCGCGGCCCGGCCGGGCTGTCCGCGGTGCCCGCCACGGCAGGATCCCGGTCCCCCGATACGGTGGCCGCGGACAGGTCGAGGCCAGGATCCTGGCGCAGGATCGCACCCTGGAGGCGCTGCAGGGCGGGACCTGGTTCCAGGCCGAGCTCGCGGACCATCATCTGCCGGGCGCCTTGGTAAGCGCTGAGTGCTTCGCCCTGCCGTCCGCTGCGGTACAGCGCGAGTATCAGCTGCCCGTGCAGGCGCTCGCGCAGCGGGTACGCCGCGACCAGCGCCTCCAGCTCGCCGATTACGGCGGCGTGCCCGCCGAGGGCCAGGTCAGCATCGATCCGGTCTTCGGTAGCGCCGAGCCTGAGTTCCTCCAGCCGCGCGGCCTCCACCTGCGCGAACGACTCGCCGCTGAGATCGCCGAGGGCGGGCCCGCGCCAGAGCGCGAGCGCTGCCCGCAGGGTCGCAGCAGCCGGTCCCGGCTTGTGTTCCGCGAGTTCGCTGCGGCCCTGCCCGGCCAGCTGCTCGAACCGGTGCGCGTCCAGCTGGCCGTTGCCGACCGTGAGGCAGTAGGCACTGGACCTGGTCAGCAGCACGGGCGAGCCCAGGGCCTTGCGGAGTCTGGATATGTACACCTCGAGGCTGCCCCGCGCGCCCGCCGGAGGCTGATCACCCCACAGGTCGTAGGCGAGGGTTCCGCGCGGAACCGGCTGGTTCGCGTGCAGCAGCAGGATGACCAGCAACTTGCGCAGCCGGGGACCGCCGATGTCGATCTCGCGCCCGTCGGCGCTGACCTCGACCGGTCCGAGGATCCGATAGTCGATCATCCGGTCCCGCCCCTGTTCCCCGCTCCATCTAAACACGACCGGGTGGCCCGCGCACCGGGCTGCGCCGTCTCCGGCGCTGACCCGGTGTCGGCGCTCGACCAGGACTGTCAGCTTTTTGTAAGCCCGTCGCGCGACGCTCGGCGCAGGTGAACCGCCTGTTCATCAGCCGGGGCGAAAAATGGGAGGCTGGCATGAGTGGGGCGCGGCGGGGATGGCGCGGCAGGAAACGGCGCCTGCCAACGGCGGCGGCAATAGTAGCGGCACTGGCAGCGGCGGCCGGCGGGCTGGTCGTGGTGACAGGGCCAGCGAATGCGAAGGAGCCAGCGCACACCATGTCGGTGTGCGTGCGCGGGCACTGCTATCCGACGATCCAGGCGGCGGTCAACGCGGCGCGTAACGGTGACACGATCACCATCGGACCCGGCATCTTCGCGGGCGGGGTCACGATTACCAAGAGCGTGCGATTGCAGGGTGCCGGAGCGGCCGCGACGGTTATCCGCGGCGGCGGGCACGTGCTGACGATCGGCGCCTTCAAGGCCTCGGCCGAGCCGACCGTCTCGATCAGCGGCGTAACGGTCACCGGAGGGCTGGCCCGGTCGAGCCCGGAATCGGTCCCGTTCCAGGGCAAAGATGGGGCCTGGGCAGAGGGGGGCGGCATCGAGATCCCGCCGGGCGCGAACCTGGCCGGCGGCGCGACCGTGACGATCTCCGACAGCGTGATCACCGGCAATCGCGTTAACCCGAGCACCGGCATCCCGTCCGGGATTACCTGCCCAGGCAGCTTCCCGAAGGGCCAGTGCCCGTTCGCGCCGGCTTTCGGCGGCGGCATCAGCAGCTGGGGCACGCTAACGTTGATCCGCACCGCCGTGACCGGCAACAGCGCCGGCTCGGCGCCTGGGGAGCGGGGCACCGCCAGCGACGCGGACGGCGGAGGGATCTACAGCCGGCAGGGCGGCCTGACCCTGGATGACACGGTCGTGTCCGGTAACCACGCGACGGCGACCGCCCCGGCGGGACGCTTCGCCGAGGGCGCCGGCGTCTGGGCCGGCGTCCCTGACTTCGGACCGAACGCCAACGTCGGCCATGAGAAGCTGGCCATCTTGAACAGCCGGATTTCCGGCAACACCGTTAGCCTCAGCACCGGTCTCCCGGCCGTGTTCGGCGGACAAGTCCAGAACCTCGTCGCGAACGCGGGCGGCGTCCTCGTCGCCGGAAACACATCAGCGACAACGGTCAAGAACACGGTGATCTCGGGGAACCTGGCCATCGCCACGACCCCGAACGGCGCCGGAGACGCGATCGACGCCGGCATGAACGTGACTGGCGGCGCGCTGGACATGTCCGGCAGCGTCGTCTCGGGCAACCGGACGATCAGCGAGGCTGGTCACTCGGACGGCGTGGGTTCCTCAGGCAGCGCGCTCGAGGTCGACGGCGGCGGGACGATCAGCACTACCCGCATCACGGATAACTTCTCCTTCGAGGACAGCCCGCACAGTGCCGCGGGGGTGAGCGGCGCCCTGGGCGTGTTCGCCAACGGCAGCCTGCTGACCGTGCGGGACAGCACCATCGCCGGGAACACGGCCAGCGCTAGCAGCAGCACCGGGTCGGCTGACGTCCAGGGCGCGGGCGTGTTCAACGACGGCCTCCTCACGCTCATCGACGTCACGGTCAGCGGCAACTCGGGGAAGGCCGCCGGCCCTTCGGGCACGGCGCAGGGCGGAGGGATCTGGAACGGTACGAACGTCACCGGGTCGCCAGTCCGGCTCACCCTGCAGCACACCACCGTGACCCGTAACTCGATGGCCGGCGGCCCCGGCATCAAGGTGCAAGGCGGGGGCCTGTTCTCGGCGCCGCCGGCCACCGTCGTCCTGCGGGACTCGCCGATCACGCGGAACGTCCCCGACCAGTGCTCCGGGTGCTGAGGCCACCTCGAGACTACGACCAGCGGAAGGGGCCGTGCCCGGATAGCTCTCGTTCGCGGCGGTCGGGCTCCAGGACCTTAAGTTTGTCTTCGGGCGGCCCTGCATCACCGAAGAGTCCGGAGCAGGTTCGAGCGCATCCCGCGTCTCGGAGCATGTACGTAAGCGAGTCTCGGAGAGGGAATTGAACCCCATACCCGTGACCTGCGACGTTACTGCCCCGGTCATCGCTGAGAAGTGAATAGCTGCAGGTCAGAATAGTGTGATGTGTGTCCGAGGACCGACACGCACCTTACGTACATGACCAACATCACCCTGAACGCGGAGTTCGTTGTGCCGCCTCATGGCGCGTGGTGACAACTGCAGACGGAGTGATAAGGACGACGACCATGGGGCCGCACGCGACGGCTGGGCGCGCGCCATAGAGGCGACGTGGCCTCCTAAGCGATCGCCCAGCCGAGACCGCTCGGTCTCGTGCTGCGGCCGCCAGCCGTGAGGGGACGCAAGATCAAATCCTGGTCCGATCACGGCCGACGAATAGTCCCGCTCCGCGGGCGGTTGGCCCTGGTGCGGTCGGCCCGCTAGTCAGAGGTCGTAACGCGGATCACTTATAGCGGTAAACGATGCGCCCCTGCGACCAGTCCGCCGGGCTGATCTCCAGCAGCACCCGATCGTCTTGGATTACGCGGATGTGGTTTTTCGTCATCCGCCCCGACATCCTCGCGAGCACCTCGTGCCCGTTGGCGAGTACCACGGTGTAGAAGCCGTGCCCGCGCATCCGGGTGATCGTGCCCTCGGTCTCGATGAAGTCACTCTTCGGCATTTAGCGATCCTTCTCATTGCTCCGGCTGCGGCGTCGCACATCTTGCAGTGCGAGTGTGCCCGTCACGGGCGGTTCGGTCAGAGTCGAACTCCTTCACCGGCAGCTTGATCTCGTCACAGGCATAGCAGCGCTTCTTGCTGTCGATACACGCGAGCGTGCACCGTTCGCCCGAGCCCTTGGCGTCGTTGCGGGACAGCCCAAGATCTGGGATCCCTGGGGGAGGGCTTCTCGTGGTGTGCTGAGCCACCGCCACGTTCCCCGGGCAACAGGCGGACCGCCAGCTGTACAGGTCGAAGTCCTGCGCATGTAGGCCAGCGCGCCGGCGGCCTCCGATATTCCCACCTG
>Ga0335074_10013941_pt1 | contig 11286 bp, 11 predicted proteins | sample Lox_Sample_23_FD_206715 | JGI IMG/M metagenome (GOLD analysis project Ga0335074, IMG submission 206715) | Soil microbial communities from Loxahatchee National Wildlife Refuge, Florida, United States - Lox_Sample_2.3 | ecosystem: Environmental > Terrestrial > Soil > Wetlands | place: USA...
TCCGGGCGTGCGCGCTCCTGATCTCCATAGTCGAGATCGTCCGGCACTTCACCAATGGGAATGCTGACGTTCATTCCGCGGCCTCGCGCAACACGACCACGTTGTCAGCGGGCGGGTTGATGATGCGGTCGATTTGCGACGACAGCCGCTCAAGAGCATCGCGCTTCTGCTCAACGTAGTCGTGCTGGTCATAGACGCCTTCGACGCCCTTAATCACATGGCCCAACACGCGCTCGGAAACATCCGGCCGCACGCCCGCGCGCGACATGAGCGTCTTCGCCGTGCGGCGGAGATCGTGCAATATCCACCAGTCCTTTTTGAACTCTTCGCGTGCCGCCTCGCGCTCTTCCTTCTTTTTTGCCGTCATGGCCGTTGTCAGGAGCGCGCGCAATCTGGCGTAGCCTTCGGCCGCTTTGGTGTCGCCGCGCTGCGTTGTGATCTCGATCAACTTCGCCAGCATGTCCATGTCGAGACGGTCCTTGCACTTCCCGAACCCGGAAAACGCCGTGTCGCCCGTGGTCGTGAAGATGAACTCGCCTTTGCCGATCTTCGGCTGCGCTTCGATGATCGCCAGCACCTTCGGCGTCAGCGGGACGATGTTCGGTTCGCCCGTCTTGTCGCCGGTCTTGTAGCGGTCGGCAGGGATGGTCCAGAGATCGCCCGCAATCTCCGGCCGCGCCATGGACGCCACTTCGTCACGGCGCTGCGCGGTCAACAGGAGGCTTCTGGCGGCGGCGTTGAAGGTGTTTTCCTCTGTCGTGCATGTCCAGAAGACTTGCAATTCGATGTCGGACAACACGCGTTTGCGCTTCCGCTGGCCCTGGCTGGTCCGCGCCATGCCCTTGACGATGGGCGAGCGGAATTCGTCGTTTTGGCTTTCCCACCAGTTGAAGCAGGCGCGCAGTTGGGCCAAGGCACGATCCGCGGCGACGGGACCGCCGAAGAGCTTGCCTTCGAACTCGACCTTGCCGTCGAAGATGTCGTCTAACACTTCGTTCACATCTGCGCGGCCGATCTCCGTCACCGCGAGATCGCGCCAACGGGGCAGGAAGTAGATTTCGAACGTGCGCTCGATTTGGTCGTCCGTGCGGTTGCCCTTCTCCTTGCGGACGCGCCGGTCGAGGTACTTCGTGACGACCGTGCCGAAGCGCTCGCGCTCGGCCTTTTCCCTGGCGCGTTTTAAAGCCGCTGCGCGGGCTTCGGGCTCGCCGCGGGGATCAATACCGGCGCGACATTGATCGACTATCCTGCGCGCCCACTGACGCGCCTCTGACAGGTTCTCAACGTCGGCTGCGCCGTCGTAGGTGATGCGGATCGGCGATTGCTCTTCGCCCAGGTAGGTGCGCACGCAGAAGCTACGCCCGCCGTTGTCCGTGATCCTGAAGACCAAGGGGCTCTCGCTGTCCCTGATCTCGATCCGGCCTTCTTTCGGCGCGTTGCGATTGAGCACGAATTCCGTGAGCCGCTGACGCTTCTGACGCTTTGCCATGCCATCCTCCAACACCGGGACATACGGGGACATACGAAAGGCCGTTGAGCCTCATATGTCCCCGTGAAGGCATGTTGAGCACGGAAGACGTATTCACGCGATAGTCTCGAATTTTGTTGGTAAAGAAACGAAGACAAGTTTGGTGATGTTGGGTGCTGATTACTGTCCGAACGTGCCTTTTAATCAGAGGGTCGATGGTTCGATCCCATCCGGGCTCACCAATCTTTTCAATGGTTTGATCAAGCCACTTGGAAAAAATTTGCTGGCGAATATCGCTGGGCTAACACTTGGGCAAACAAGCCGCGAGCGCTAGATCTGCCGCGCGCGATTCTTGGCCCGCCGTTTTCCGATGGGAACAGCTTCTTTCCGGCGACAGCTGGTGAGGTTCTAGCGGACGAGCCGTAGTACTCGATTTGCCGTAGCGGTCAGGCGGACTCAATTCGGAACGAGGCGAAATCGCGTCATCTGCTATGTGTCGCGCTAGGCGAAAGGAAACTTGTGGGCCTCAAGGAAGTCGAGGCCATTGTTCCGCGGCCGCAAATTGTGGATCGGGAGGTCGGTGGTTCGAACCGACCCAACTGTACCATTCCAGTTCGCGACTTAGTTGCGGCGCCAGCCATCGCTGAGCGACCGGTCTTCGTGATCGCGCCGCCAGAGGCCGTCGACGACACTGCAGCGGCCGAAATCCCTACGTCTAATTCGAAAAATTTGTGGCCGTATCCCCTGAACAACACGGCGTCCGAGCCTTCTTGCAAAGCATCGTACAACAGACGTACGCAGCCGAGATTGACATGCGCTGGAGAAGATTCTCCCCAGAGCCGCACAAGTCTTTGGCGACGGCCTATGGTGCTCTGGCGATCTTCGAAACTGCCGTTGGCTTCGTGCAGACTTTTTATCTGTATTTTTCGGTGTGGATGAGGGTCTCGTTGCGCCAGATTTCGCGGCCCCACCCTATGCCCGTCCAGAAACGTTCTCGCGCGTAGTTGATGGCGGCGGCATCGTCTGCAGCGTCGAAACGTTCAGTGTCGCGCACATTCTTTCCATGGTCCAAGAAATTTACCCGATACGTCTCCATAGGCCAATTTTCCTTGGGCGAACCGGCCGCGCGCTGATCTGTCGCAATTTGGCTGCTTGACCCTGATCTGTTCTGGTAGCGGTGAAAGCCGGCGCCTGGCTTTGACGCCCCTCTACGCAACGCGTGCGCATGACCGTCTATCGGACTGTCCTTGCCCATCGCAGGTATCGTATGAACTCTTTTCTGCTCAGGGTGAGTTCGACGAAGGCGGGCTCGTTTTCGCCAGCGGCTTTGAGGGCCGCCACGTCGTCGGTAAGCGTCAAACCGGTCCGCACGTCCTTTGTGAGGTTTGTGTTTTGCGTTTCGCCCGGCCGCCGGCGCTGAACGATGACGTTGTCCAGGATGCTCGTTGCGAACCAATGGACAGCGCGAGCTTGTCCTTGGCGTTCCGCGACCGACGCAAGCGGCATCCGCTCGCGTTGCGCCGTTTCGAGGGCCAGCTGAGCGGCGCTTGCCAGCACCAGGGCCTCCCGCTTTGATTTCTTGCCGTAGGATCGGCGTGTGAGACCGAATAGCATTCTCCAACCTTGCCTTTGAGCCCGTTCGACCCACAGCGCCCCGTGGGATATGTCGCTGGCGAGTTATGCTATAGACTTAAAGTTTGATACTCTAAGCATCTCGATTAGGGTAGTTTGTGCTGGAACTTAGTCTGAAGATAGAAGCGAAATGATCACTGCCGCCCAGTTGCGTGCCGCACGCGCGCTCGTCGGCATCGATCAGCGCCAGCTCGCCCAGCTATCCGGTCTTTCGGTCCCCACGATCCAGCGCATGGAGGCCAGCGATGGCGTGGTTCGCGGCAATGTAGACTCTCTGGTGAAGCTCATAGAGGCGCTGGACGCCGCAGGAATTGTGCTAATCGGGGATGGCGTCGATAGCAGTCGGGGCGGTCGCGGCGTGCGCCTCAAGAAATAGGCCGACTGCCGCATTTTCGAGATCAGATATCCCCGCGCGATCAGCCGGGACGGCTCGCCACTGGTGGGGCATGGCATTGCCGGGCTTTTTCCGGCTCACAGAGCGCAAAGTCTCCAGAATTAAATTTTGCTGCACAATAAGATGGTAATATACTCGTATAAGTGATGCTGTAAATATCATTCCTGTGGTACTATGAATGATTACTGCCTCGCAGTTGCGAGCCGCCCGTGCCTTGGCGGGAATCGACCAGCGCCAGCTCGCCGAACGGGCAGGGCTGTCCGTCCCCACGATCCAGCGCATGGAAGCCAGCGACGGCGTCATTCGGGGCAATGTCGACTCGCTCATAAAAATTATCGCCGCGATGGACGAGATCGGCATCGAACTTATTGGCGAGGGTAACGCCAGTCCGTGCGGTGGGCGCGGTGTGCGCCTTAGAGCAGACACGAGAGTACGTGTCGGCGAGGCGAACGAGCGCCCACCGCATGCGGCCGGATCGCGTCAGGCCTCCAGATCGGGATAGGGCGATGCCGATTGTGTTCTCGCTGGATTGCATTGCCCTCCTGCTGGCTCTCTCTGTTGTCGCCATGTCACTGGAGCGGCGGTCAGCGGCTACGCCGGTCATTTATGGCGCAAGCCTTTTGACGTCGGTCCTGCTGCTTTCGGCCGGGCTGCTTCATCTGCTCGATGGTTCGGCACCGGCTGGATCGACGCTGCCGCTGGGGCTCCCCTGGATCGGCGCGCGTTTTCGCGTCGATCCGTTGTCGTCGTTCTTTTTGGTCATCGTCAATCTGGGCGCGGCGGCCGCCAGCTTCTGCGGGATCGGACATGGGCGGCATGAGCAAGCCCCGCAGCGCGTGCTGCCGTTCTACCCGGCGTTCCTGGCCGGCATGAACCTCGTGGTCCTGGCCGACGATGCGTTCACGTTCCTGCTTTCTTGGGAGTTCATGTCGCTCGCGTCCTGGGGATTGGTGATGGCGCATCATCATCAGCCCGAAAATGCACGCGCTGGCTATGTTTACCTGTTGATGGCGAGCTTCGGAACATTCGCATTGCTGCTGGCGTTTGGATTGCTGGCGGGACCGAATGGCGGCTACGCCTTTGAAACGATCCGCGCGAGCCATCCCGCTCCACTCTTCGCCGCGCTCGTGCTGCTGCTGGTGCTGGTCGGCGCCGGCTCAAAGGCCGGCCTTGTACCGCTGCATGTGTGGCTTCCGCTGGCCCATCCGGCGGCGCCAAGCCATGTCTCGGCGCTCATGAGCGGCGTGATGACGAAAGTCGCAATCTATGCGGTGATCCGCATCATCTTCGATCTTCTGGGGCCTCCCGTCTGGTGGTGGGGCATCGTCGTGTTGGCGCTGGGCGGAGCAAGTGCCGTCATGGGGGTGCTCTACGCTCTGTTCGAGAACGATCTCAAGCGGGTGCTCGCCTACAGCACGATCGAAAATATCGGCTTTATCTTCGTAGGACTGGGCCTCGCCATCGCGTTCCGCGCCGACGGTTTCGAAGTCGCGGCCGTTCTCGCGCTCACCGCCGCGCTGTTTCACGTGTTCAATCACATGCTGCTGAAGAGCCTGCTATTCTTCGGCTCCGGCGCCGTACTCGGCGCCACCGGCGAGCGCAACATGGAGGCGCTGGGCGGGCTCATCCATCGTATGCCTGCGACAGCACTCGCAGTCCTCGCCGGGTGTGTCGGAATCTCCGCGTTGCCGCCTTTCAACGCGTTCGCATCCGAATGGCTGACCTTTCAGGCCATTCTCTTGAGCCCGCAGCTGCCGCAATGGGGATTGAAGCTTCTCGTACCCGCGGTTGGCGCCTTGCTTGCGTTATCGGTGGCGCTGGCCGCCGCGTGCTTTGTCCGGATCTTCGGCATCGCGTTCCTCGGACGAGCGCGAACAGAACAGGCCAGGACCGCTCGCGAGACGGACCGTTTCTCACGTGTTGCGATGCTGGGCATGGCGGCGCTCTGTCTGCTCGCCGGCATTCTTCCGGGCTTCGTCATCGATGCCATCGGGCCGGCGGTCCAGGGCGTCATGGGAAGCCATATGCCGTCGCAATCGCGCGTGGCGTGGCTGTCGATCATTCCGATCGCGCAAAGCCGCAGCTCCTACAATGGGCTTCTGGTGTTCATCTTCATCGCGCTGTCTGCGACGATGGCCGTTCTTGCCATTCATACCCTCGCCTCAAGAAAAACACGCCGCGCGCCCATCTGGGATTGTGGCTATCCCGATGCAAATCCTGCCATTCAATACACGGCGGGAAGTTTCGCGCAGCCGATCCGGCGCGTGTTCGGTACGCTTCTCTTTCGCGCGCACGAAGAGATCACGATGCCGCTGCCGGGCGATATGGCGCCCGCGCGACTGAGCGTCACGCTGCACGACGTTGTGTGGGATGTCCTTTATGCGCCACTGGCGGGCGCCGTCGGCTTTGCCGCAGACCGTCTCAATATTCTGCAATTCCTGACGATCCGGCGCTATCTGAGCCTGGTGTTCTTCGCGCTCGTGACTCTGCTTCTGGTGCTCGCAATATGGCGCTGATCCGCGATCTCGCCGTTCAGGGCGCACAGATGTGCCTCGTCGTGCTGCTGGCGCCGCTTGTTACCGGCCTCGTGCGCAAGATGAAAGCCCGCCTGCTGCGCCGCCAGGGACCGCCCATCCTGCAGCCGTATCGCGATCTGCTGCGGCTGGTGCACAAGGATGCCGTGTTGGCGGAAGACGCATCATGGCTTTTCCGCGCCGCACCGTATCTGATCTTCGCGGCGACCTGGGTTGCGGCAGCGCTGGTGCCGACCTTCGGCGCCGGACTTTTGTTCAGCTGGTCGGCCGATCTCATTGCCATCGTCGCCCTGCTCGGCAGCGCGCGTTTCTTCCTTGCGCTCGCGGGCATGGACGTCGGCACGAGCTTCGGAGGCATCGGCTCCAGCCGCGAAGTGATGATCGCGTCGCTGGCAGAGCCGGCGATGATCATGATCATCTTCTCGCTGGCGTTGCTTGCGCGCTCGACGCAATTGTCGACCATCGCGGAATACATGCTGTCGCCGCGGGTCGGCCTGCGCGTCACGCTCGGCCTCGCATTCTTCTCTTTGATGATGGTGGGGCTCGCGGAGAACGCGCGTATTCCGGTCGACAATCCCGCGACGCACCTCGAGCTGACGATGGTCCATGAGGCGATGGTGCTGGAATATTCCGGCAGGCATTTGGCCGTCATCGAACTCGCCGGTTCGCTGAAGCTCCTTCTCTATATCTCTCTTATCGCGTGCCTCTTCACGCCCTGGGGGCTGGCGCCAGCCGGTGCCGACTGGCGTGTCGATGCAACCGGCACGGCGGCTTATTTGACAAAGCTGATAGTCGCCTGCGCGGCACTGGCCGTCTTCGAAACCACAATAGCAAAAATGCGCGTCTTTCGGGTGCCGACCTTCCTCGGCGCGGCGCTGATGCTGGGCCTCCTCGGCACGCTCCTCCTGTTTGTCTCAAGGGGGTTGTAGATGCACGGCCTTGCCTTCGATGTCGCTCACCTTCTGGCCGGCAGCCTCGTCCTCGTGAGCTTCATGATGCTCTATCAGGACAGGCTCTATGCGCTCCTCAACACCTATGCGCTTCACGCTGTCGTGCTTTCGTTGTCGGTCGGCTGGCAGGCGTATATCAACGCCGCACCGCACCTTTACATCACGGCCAGCATCGCGCTTCTTTTCAAGGCCATCATCATTCCCCTGGCCCTTCACCGCATGATCGTGCGGCTCGGCATCCATCGCGAGATCGAGACCGTCGCGAGCATCGGTCCGACGATGCTAGCCGGCATCGGACTGGTCGGTCTTTCGTTGGCCGTCATGCTGCGCGTCACAGCCGATGCTGACCTCGTAGCGCGTGAGGATATCGCCTTTGCGCTTTCGGTCGTTTTGCTCGGCTTGCTCATCATGGTCACACGGCGCAACGCCGTGAGCCAGGTCGTGGGTTTCATGTCCCTGGAAAACGGGCTGGTACTCGCCGCAACAGGCGCCAAAGGCATGCCTCTCGTGGTCGAGATCAGCGTTGCCTTTTCCGTCCTCATCGCATTCATCGTCATCGGCATATTCCTGTTCCGCATCCGCGAGCGTTTCGACACCGTCGACGTGCAGGCGCTGGATCGCTTCCGGGGTGAACGGCGATGAACCTGTTGCTCTCCCACAATCTCGCTCTGGTGTTGGCGATTCCGGCCGGCGCGGCGGTAATCCTTGCCGCTTTGCCCGGCTATCGGCTTTCCGCGCGTCTCAACGTGCTCGCGAGTTTCCTGACGTTCCTGGCGGCGCTGTCGCTGTTTGTCCGCCATCCTCCGCCCGACAGCTATTTCCTCATCGACGACCTCAACATCGTCTTTATTGTCCTCAGCACGTTCGTAGGCTTCACGACCAGCGTGTTCAGCGCGAGTTATATCGGCCACGAACTGGAAACCGGTCGCTTGACGCCCACCTATCTGCGTTTCTATCACGCCATGTACCAGGTGATGATGTTCGGCATGAACCTCGCGCTTGTAGTCAACAATATCGGCCTGATGTGGGTGGCCATCGAATTGGCGACGCTGGCGACCGTGCTGATGGTCGGCATCTATCGCACGCACGAGGCGCTCGAAGCGGCTTGGAAATACTTCATACTGGCCAGCGTCGGAATTGCGTTCGCGCTGTTCGGTACCATTCTCGTTTATATGTCCGCGCAGCCAGTCGTGGGCGAGGGTCTTCAGGGAATGACGTGGACCGTTCTTGTCACACGTGTATCCGCCTTCGACCCCGCGCTGTTGAACGTCGCTTTCATTTTCCTCTTTCTTGGATACGGCACGAAGGTCGGTCTGGCGCCGCTGCACGCCTGGCTGCCGGACGCGCACGCAGAAGGCCCGACGCCGATCTCGGCCGTCCTGTCGGGATTGCTCTTGAACGTCGCGCTCTACGCCATCCTGCGTTTCAAGATGTTGATGAGCTTGAACAGCCATGCGATGGCGCCCGGTCCATTGATGGCAGCCATCGGTCTCGTCTCGCTCGTGTTCGCGGCATTCATGCTCTATCGGCGGCGGGACATCAAACGGCTGTTCGCCTATTCCTCGATCGAACATATGGGCATCATCGTTTTCGCTTTCGGCATGGGCGGACCGCTGGCGAATTTTGCGGGCCTCCTGCAAATGACGATGCACAGCCTGACGAAATCCGCGATCTTCTTCACGGTCGGACACATTGCCCAGGTCAAAGGCACCCAGAAGATCGCCGAAATCCGCGGGCTGACCGAGACGCATCCTCAGCTTGGCTGGGCGCTTGTGCTGGGCGTCCTCGCCATCGCAGGGATGCCGCCGCTTGGCATCTTCATGAGCGAATTCCTGGTCGTGAGCTCGACCTTCGCGCGCGCGCCGTTGCTCGCGATCGTGCTGGTCTTTGGACTGCTGGTCGCTTTCGGTGCGTTGCTCCTTCGCGTTCAAGGCTTTGCGTTCGGCGAACCCGCCGGAAGCACCGCGCCCGTGCGCGCATCCTATGTGCCGATCTTCGCACATTTGGCGCTGGTAATCGTGGCAGGTGTCTTTTTGCCGCGATTGCTTGTCACCTGGTTTCAGCACGTCGCACGGATGTTGGGATAGGAAGATGCCCACACTGACGAACCTCATTGCAAAGAACGTTCGAACCAACCGGCCGGGGGAGAGTGTGGTCGTCGATGCGGGGCAATGGCGCGAGATCGCCGGCTTGCTCCGCGATAATGTATTGACGCTTTCGGCGCTGTGGGGCCATGCGGCTGGCGTTCGTATGGCACTTCTGGAAGAAGCCGCGGGCCAGATGGCCGTGATCTGCCTGCCTTGCCCCGACGGGCGCTTTCCGTCCGTCGGACGACTGCACCCAGCAGCGATCCGGCTGGAACGCGCCATTCATGACCTGTTCGGATTCGTGCCCGAAGACGCACCCGACCTGCGTCCATGGCTCGACCACGGTCGTTGGGGCATTGATCAGCCGCTTGGAGCGGCCAGGGCGAGCGCCGGAGCGGCGCCCTATCCATTCCTCCCGGCCGAAGGCGAAAGCCTTCATCAAATTGCGGTCGGGCCCGTCCATGCCGGCATCATCGAGCCTGGGCATTTCCGATTCACGGCGAACGGCGAAGCGATCGTCAGGCTCGAGGCGCGGCTGGGATACACCCACAAGGGCGTCGAGCGGCTCATGCAGGGAGCGGACCTCGACCGCGCCGCGAAGCTCGCCGGCCGCGTGTCGGGCGACAGCACCGTCGCTTATGCCATCGCATTCGCCCGCGCGAGCGAAGTCGCGTTAGGCATCGAGGCACCGCCACGCGCACATTGGCTTCGCGCATTGATGGCCGAGCTCGAGCGGCTCGCAAATCATCTGGGCGACATCGGCGCGATCTGCAACGACGCCTCCTTCGCATTGATGCATGCTCATTGCGGTATCTTGCGCGAGCGCGTGCTGCGGACGTCGGACACGTGTTTCGGCCACCGCCTGATGCGTGACCGCGTTGTACCCGGCGGCGTCTCGATAGACCTTGATGTGGAATGCACCCACGAATTGCGCGCGCTTCTTGTCGCGCTAAAGCGGCGGCTCCCGGCGCTCGTCGAACTTTACGACAATACCGCCTCGCTGCAGGACCGCACGGTCGGCACGGGCATCGTCAAGCCCGCGTTGGCGCGGCAGTTCGGCGCCGGCGGCTATGTCGGTCGCGCTTCGGGACGGCATTTTGATGCGCGCCGCGCGTTCGCTTACCCGCCTTACGACAGTCTGAGGTTCGAGGTCCCGGTTCTCGAAGAGGGCGACGTCAACGCCCGTGTCTGGATCCGCATCAAGGAAGTCGAGCAGAGCCTTTCTCTCATCGAACAGATTCTCGACCGGCTGCCAGGAGGCCCGGTCTTGTTCGCGCTTTCGCGCCGCTCCGGCGAGGGTCTGGCGCTCGTCGAGGGGTTTCGTGGCGATATTTTTCTATGGCTGAGGCTCGACGCGAGCGGCCGCGTCGAACGCTGCCACCTGCGCGATCCGTCCTGGTTTCAATGGCCGTTGTTGGAAGCGGCGGTCGAAGGCAACATCGTCGCGGATTTTCCCCTCTGCAACAAATCGTTCAACTGCTCCTATTCCGGCCACGACCTTTGAGGCACGCATGCGCAGATTATTGTTTCAAAGCCTGATTCGATCTCCGCTCACGGAAGCGCCACCGGCGCTGGATGATCCCGAGCTGGCGGCACTCGCGGCAAAGCTTGATGCTACCGCGCAGCGACGCCTCGGCCGCAGTCTGTCGATTCGCGAGATTGACGCGGGCTCATGCAATGGATGCGAGCTTGAAATCAGCGCCTTGAGCAATGCGTTCTACGACCTCGAACGCTTCGGTCTGAAATTCGTCGCCTCGCCGCGTCACGCCGACGTACTGTTTGTCACCGGCCCGGTGACAAAGAATATGCGCCAGGCATTAGAACGGACCTACCGCGCCACACCGGATCCCAAATGGGTGGTCGCGGTCGGCGATTGTGCGATCGATGGTGGATTGTTCGCCGGCAGTTATGCTGTTGCCGGCGGCGTCTCGACGGTCCTTCCCGTGAATCTGCACATTCGCGGGTGCCCGCCTCGCCCCGGCGATCTCCTGAGAGGGCTGTTGTCATTGCTGGAGAGTCCCGGCTCTTTCGCCGCGGACCAGCCAAACCCATTGCAAGCCGCGCCATGATCCGGCTGGAGGATTGCGAGACCCGCTTCGGCGCCATAACGATATTCAAGCGCAGGCAGACAGGCGCGTTCGTCTACGACCAGAACGGCAGCTGTCAAAGCGAGGCGGACTGCAACGGCGTCAGTTTGGCGTCCTATGTTCACGCCATTTAC
>Ga0335074_10013942_pt1 | contig 11286 bp, 9 predicted proteins | sample Lox_Sample_23_FD_206715 | JGI IMG/M metagenome (GOLD analysis project Ga0335074, IMG submission 206715) | Soil microbial communities from Loxahatchee National Wildlife Refuge, Florida, United States - Lox_Sample_2.3 | ecosystem: Environmental > Terrestrial > Soil > Wetlands | place: USA: Florida...
GCCCAAACGAATACGCGATACGCCCAGACGCCACACTCGGCGTGTTGCCGGTAAAGACGTGTCCTTCGAGGTTCTCCGGAACCTCATGCAGGCGCGGACCGTAATCCTGCGGTATGGCTCCGATGAAAACACCGGTACGGCTGCCGGCCATCGCGGTCCTAGTAATGCCGGCGCGTTCGAATGCTTCCCAGGAAATCTCGAGGAGGATCCGCTGCTGCGGGTCCAGCAGAGCGGCCTCGTGCGGGCTGATGCCAAAGAAATTCGCGTCGAACTTGCTAGCTTCATCAAGGAACGCGGCTTCCTTCTGGTAGAAGCGGCCCGGGCGATCGGGATCTGGGTCGTAAAGACCATGGACATCCCAGCCTCGATCCACCGGGAAAGACGAGACCGCGTCGCCCTCGGAGATCGTGAATGCCCACAGATCTTCTGCTGACCGCACGCCACCAGGAAGACGGCAGCTCGTGGCAACGACCGCTATCAACTCGTCATGAGCAGGCGCGTTCGTCAGCCTGCTGTCCGTAGCCCCGTACGCCAGATAGCGCGCTAGTTTCGCCGGACTCGGGTAGTCGAACACCAGCGTTGCTGGCGTCGGCTTGCCGGTGGCTGCCTTGATGCGGTCCCGGAACTCCAGGGCAATCGCCGAGTCAAATCCCAGATCCCAGAACGACGAACTGGCGTCTGTCACCGCCACTCCGGTGATGGCTGCCACCTCGGCAAGTACCGTTTCCAGCAGGGCGTCGGCTGCCTCCGGTTCCAGGGCGTCGGCTGGCTCGGGATGCAGCCGGAAACCACGGCTCGGCAGCCTCACCCGTTCGACGGCGAGGCCATCGAAGGCAGGCAGCCAGTCAACCGGGGTCCCGTGAACGTGGGCCTTGGCCAGGGAGCTCAGAAATCGTCCCATCCCCCCTTCGCCGCGTCGCAAAGAGCCGATGACAAGTGCGTCGCTGTATCCCCCGCTCTCGGCGGTCTCCTGCATTGCCATTGTCAGGTTCGGATGCGGGCTAATCTCGATAAAGACTCGGTGGCCGCTGCTGAGGAGCGCACGTGTCGCCGCCTCGAATTCCACCGTATGCCGCAGGTTCCGGCACCAGTAGGAGGCGTCCATCTGCGCGGGATCCTGCCACTCACCGGTGACGGTCGACATGAAGGGAATGGTGGAAAGACGTGGTTGAATTGGCGCCAGCTCGCCTCGCAGCTGCCCAAGTATCGCGTCGATATGCACTGAGTGCACCGCGACGTCGATCGGGACCAGGCGTGCGCGGATTCCGGAGTCGTGGATGGAGTCGAGAAATTCCCGTACCGCGTCACTGTCGCCGGATACCACGACCGATGCCGGTCCCTGGATAGCGCCGATGCCGATCCGGTCCTGCCACGGCGCGAGTCGTGCGGCAACCTCGCCCGCCGGCAGCCGCACCCCGGCCATCGCCCCCCGGCCTCCCAGCGTCGCCTGCAGATGACTCCACCGGGTGGCCACGAGGGCGCTGTCGCCGAGCGACAGCACTCCGGACACGTACGCCGCGGCCACCTCGCCGATGCATGAACCGACGACGGCGGCCGGCTCGACCCCGTATGAACGCCATAGTGCGGCCAGCGACACCATCAGCGTGAACAACGCCGGTTGTACGACATCTGCCCCTTCCAGCGGAGGGGCGTCGGGGGAGCCGTTAAGCACGTCGATGACGGACCAGTCAAGGTACGGGGCAAAAGCTTCGGCACAAGCATTGGCCTGCTGGCGGAAGACTTCGCTAGTCGCCAGCAGCTGTGCACCCATGGCGTCCCATTGCGGTCCCTGGCCTGGAAATGCGAAGACCACCTGGCCAGGCTCGATGGCCGCTCCCTGGCACAGCTTCGCCGAAGGCTGGCCCTGGGCCAGGGCGTCGAGGCCGTGACGCAAGTCCTCCCTGCTGGCTCCGAGAATGACGGCTCGGTGCTCCAGGGTGGACCGGGCGGCGGTCAGGGTCCAGCCCACGTCAGCAGGCACCAGCTCCGGCCTCCGGTCGAGATGGCCGCGGAGCCGCTGCGCGTGAGTTCGCAGCCCGCCTGCCGATCGTGCCGATAGCAACCAGGGCACTTCGCGTCCGGTCACCGAACGGCGGGCTCCGTTCTCCGGCAGCCCTGTCAGCACGAGGGCCGAAGTGAGTTCGCCGTCATGGATGATGAGCGGGGGAGAGCTGACCGTGACCTGCCGGGCCTCGATGCTTAGCACCGCCGTCACCAGGTCCCCGATGCTGGCCAGGGCGTCCCCCGCGGACCCCTCGCACCGGGTGATCTGGCAATAGATGTGATCGGAGTCCATGAGGGCCTGCGACAGCGGCTTAAGTACCAGGAAGACACCCGCGTACTGGGTGCCATCTGCTCCGAGACTGCCAGCCAGGGCGAGCGCTGCCTCGCCAGATTGCAAGCACTCGCACGCCAGCTTGACGGCGAGCAACGGCGATGCTTCCGCCGTACTCAGCGTGACACTCGGCCCGTGCGAGCCGAGTGCGGCAGAGATCCGATCCGGAATGCCGTTGCCAATCGCTTCGGCAAAAACGCCGGTTTCGCTGCGCTTGAGCGCCGCCGGCAGAATAGCCGCATCTTCTAGTGCGGCCCAGCTGAGTTCCAGACTCAGCTGGACTCGTTCCGAAAGATCAGTTGCATCATCCGATGGTATCCCGAAAAAAGAAGGATCAAATTCGCCGGTCTGGTCGATGCCAGTGCTAATATGCTCGGCATAGCCGGGAAGGCAGTAAGAAATCCCGATGACAGCTACCGCGGGATCGGGATATGTGTCACGATCTTCCGGAATGCGCATTCGCGGCTAATGTCCTCCATTTCCGACATGTATACCGGTGGCGGAATCACTATCTCGCGATGACCTTAAGAGACGCTAACCTCGATCTTTCGTAATCTGGGTGATGTATCGTTGATCGCGTGAATCGCCGGGGAGTCATCTACGACACCGGGATCGTCTGGACCGGCCGTGGGTACAGGGTGCCCACACGCCCGAAGCTTGATCTCGGCACAGCCCAGCGCGAGTTGCGGATCATCCGCGACGACCTCCACTGCAGTGCCGTTCGCATCGTCGGCGACAATCATGAGCGGCTAGCCGCCATCGCCGCTGATGCACTCGAGCTGGGCCTTGAGGTATGGCTCTCCGCCGGGCTTAACAACAGGCCGCCCGAAGCGACCATGCGATCATTCGCAGCGACCGCTGAACTTGCCGAGCGGCTGAGCCGCGCTCATCCCGGCCGTGTCGTGCTGATTATGGGCTCCGAACTGACGCTCTTCATGCAGGGGATCGTCCCCGGTGACGAGATCGGTCAGCGAGTCGCGACGGCTTTCAGCCAGGTCAAGGCGGGGGATCACAGCGCGAACGACCGGCTCAACGACTTCCTCGCCAAGGCTGTCCAGACTGTCCGCGCCGTTTACCGCGGGCCCCTCACCTATGCCTCGCTCGTCTGGGAGGACGTGGACTGGAGTCGTTTCGACTTCATCGGCGTTGACCACTACCGCGACGCCCGGATCAAGGACCGCTACGCCGACATGCTCGGCCCCTTGCTGGCGCAGGGCAAGCCGGTCGTCGTCACGGAGTTCGGGATGCGAACCTATCGGGGAGCCGACAGCGGGGGCGGTGAGCTCGGCTTCGGCATCCAGGACAACATGCGGGTCTTTCTCCACCAGCTCCCGGTCGTCGGCCGGCTCTTTCGCGTACGCCTGAACGGAGACTACGTGCGGGACGAGCCGATGCAAGCTCGCGAACTTGCCGAGACCCTTGCGATCCTTGACACAGCTGGTGTTGACGGAGCCTTCGTCGCCGAGTTCGTCACCGCAGAGAACCCGACCAGCGACAACCCTCGGTACGACCTGGACATGAACGCCTTCGGCCTCGTCAAGACGTACCGGCACGGCAAAGGGACGACCTACCCGGACATGACCTGGGAGCCTAAGCAGTCCTTCGCGGCCGTCGCCGACTTCTATGCCTCCCACCAGGACACTCGCAAACCTGGGCCTATACCCGTGGATCCCGCCGGAACAACGTGATCTGGTCGAGGTGCCGTTCACCGCTTGGCTCGGAGAATTGCGGTTGCCCGGTGTCCAGCAGTTGCCAGAACTCGCTGGGGGTGTTGGCTCCCGGAACCGCAGTTCCCATTCCGACTATGGCGATCTCATTCATCCGGCACAGACGCGTGGCTCCGGGATCGGCACGATGAACCGGCCGCCGCCTTCCAGGAAGGAACGTTCCTTCCTGATGATCTCTTCGGCGTAGTTCCATGCCAGCAGCAAGTAATAATCGGGAGGCGTCTGGCGGCCCTGCTCTGGCGACAGCACCGGGATGTGGCTGCCGGGCAGCACCTTGCCGTGCTTCAGGGGCGTGGTATCGATGCAGAACTCGATCTCTCTACTGGTGAGCCCGCATGCGATGAGCAAATGGGTGCCCTTCGACGGGGCACCATAGGCCGCGATCCGCTTGCCCTTACCGGAGAGGTCGCGGATGAGGCTGCCAACGGCGTCGATGACCTGGCGGGTGCGCTCCGCGAACTGGCGGTAGGGAAGTTCGGTCGAGAGCCCGTGCTTCTGCTCAAGGTCCAGCAGCGCCGCCACGGCCGCGGCGGGCTGACGGGAGTCGGTCGTCCTCGTCGCGAAGATCACGATCGAGCCGCCATGTACGTCGGCCCGCTCGACGTCTACCAGCCGGAACCCATGCGCCTTCAGCAGCGTGCTGAGGGTGCCCAGGGAGTAGTACGACAGGTGCTCATGGTAGATCGTGTCGAACTGGGTCTCGTTCAGCAGGTCGAGCAGGTACGGGACCTCGATGACCAAGCCGCCGTCGGGAGCGAGGACTGCGTCAACGCCCTTCAAGATGTTGTGGACGTCGTCGATGTGCGCGAAGCACTGGCGCCCTAGCACGAGTTTGGCTTCCCCATGGCTGCGCGCGATGGGGCCAGAGACTTCCGGGCCGAAGAACTCCGCTACCGTCTCGATCCCGTTGTCGTTGGCGACCTGAGCGAGATTGCGGGCGGGGTCCACCCCGGTCACCCGCATGCCGCGCTCCTTGAACAGCGCTAGTTGGGTGCCGATGTTGCTGCCCATCTCCACAACCCGGTCGCCCGGCACAAGTCCCAGCTTCTGCGTGCACCAGTCGGCCACGCGGCGCATGTGCTGGTTAATCTGGTCCGAGTTGGATGACACGTACACGTAATGGCCGAAGAGGGCCTCTGGATCCACCACCTGGCGCAGACTCATCAGCCAGCATTGACGGCATACGACGACGTCCGCCGGATACGTCGGCTCGTCCTCATAGTGCGGCGCTGGATCGAGAAATCCGTTGGCTAGCGGCACCTTACCAAATGAGAAAATCTCGAACCAGTTGTCGTCGCCGCAGACCCGGCAGCGTTCCACGTCCTTGATGATTTCTATCATCGTTTCCTCACAGTTCCGGCGCGAGTTAAATCGCATCCTTTTGAAGAGCATATCTGCTGCGGTCCCGCATGCATCTGATTCGAAGCGGCTCCCACCATGAGCGGTTAGACCGATACCATTCGATGGTCATATCCAGGCCCTTATCGAAGTCGATAAGTGGCTCATATCCCAGCTTATTGTGAATCTTTGAGATATCCAGAGAATACCGCCGATCATGTCCCGGGCGGTCTCGCACGTAGTCGACCATTTCCCATCCGACGCCACAGGCTTTCAGCAGTCTCGCAGTTAGTTCCTCGTTGCTCAATTCGGAACCACCGCCGATGTGGTAAACATTACCCGCCTCGCCGGACAGCAGTGCCAGCTGGATTGCCCGGCAGTGGTCGGACACATGCAGCCAGTCACGTTTGTTACCGCCATCGCCGTAGAGCGGAACACGCTGGCCATCCAGCAGGTTGGTGACGAACAGCGGAATAACTTTCTCCGGGAACTGGTGCCAGCCGTAATTGTTAGTGCACCTCGTGACGACCACATCGAGGCCGAACGTGCGGTGGTACGAAAGCGCAAGGAGATCAGAGCCCGCTTTCGTGGCAGCGTACGGCACGTTGGGATCCACCGGGGACTCCTCTGTCCATGAGCCTTGTTCAATTGACCCGTAGACTTCGTCAGTCGACACATGGACGAAGCGACGCACCTCATGCCGCAGCGCCGATTCAAGGAGGACCTGTGTGCCGACGATGTTCGTGCGCACGAATTGCGAAGGATCGGCAATAGAGCGATCGACGTGCGTCTCGGCAGCGAAATGCACGATGGCATCCTGCCCCGCGACCACCTCATTGACCGTTGCCGGATCGCAGGTATCACCCTGCACGAAACGGTAATTCGGCATGTCCGCGACCGGCGCCAGATTCGCCAAGTTACCCGAATACGCCAACTTGTCCAGCACGGTCACACGGGAACCTGCGGAGTCCGGCAATGCGCCACGTAGCGTGGACCGCACAAATTCTGAACCGATAAAGCCTGCGCCACCCGTGACGAGGATCTTCATTATTAATCTCCTGCCGAAGTCTCAGATGAGGGGACTGCAAGCGTCCGCTAGCGAGGTTGCGACACGTTAGCGCGTCGAGAAACCATCATTGAATACACCTGCAAAGCGCGCCTAAAGGTTTCCTTGCGCCCACAGTTGCCGTCCAGGACTTGGATTGGCGATAGCCTGAAATAGCGCGAAGTCAGCGCGACTGTAATGAGTGGTGCTACTGCTTTGCGAACCGGCTGCGGACCGGCTTGCGGGTCAAAGCGATGAACAGCGCGATCAGCGCGATGCCCTGAATGGCCTGCTCTACGCGTACCCAGGGCGGGTACTTGGCGCTCACGAGCAGGTAGAAGATGTACGCCACGCCGACCACGCAGATCCCGATCAGCCGGTTGTACGTGCCGCGCTTGCCGTCGCGCACACTGAGCGCGCGCCAGACATAGAGCGCGGCGATAATGAGCACCCCGACCAGTCGAGCCCACAGCCCAATCTGCAGTGTATGGCGGACAGCGGCCACGGTACTGCCGGTCGGCACCGACGTGTGCGCGAGTTCGTAGTTTACGAAGCTGGTGTGGAAGGTCAGCAGCAGGATGCTCAGCACCAGCGACAAGGCGGGGTAGACGAACATCAGTATGACGACTAGTCGCAGCTCGCTGCTCATCGGCTGCCTGGCCGGGCCGGGCAGCGTCGTGACCGGCGGTGCGGCAGGGAGCTTCGGTCGGCTGGGGTCCACAAACCGATTCAAGCACAGCCGCCGGTTGGTGTGAAGTCATTTACCAGGAATTTATCCAGATAACTCCTTGTTATCCCCACGCGAACTGCACAAAGGCAAGGTGGCCTTGCGCCGGAGGCAAGGGAACCATTGGCTCGGACTTAGACAACCTTAAGAGTGCGGCGAGAGGGTGGTACACGGCGCCGCACCAGAACGAATCACGGGTTAGGCGCAAACTCGATGAAACAAGAATGAACGGACGCGAAGCGCTATGCTGGCCCGGTGGGCGAAAAAACTCGAGCTCGTCGACATTATCGCACCATTTACTCGACAGGACTTGCAGGCTATCGGCGTGCGCGGAATTCAGTTCGGATCCTGGGACGGCCGCCAGCAATTCTGCCTGAACACCGACATTGTCGCTCTTGCGTGCGAGGATGCGGAGACCGAGGACGGCCGTATATATCGCGTGGACGGGGAGAGTTATTTCATCCGGCTTGATGCATGCAAGCCGCTTCCGTTCGCGACGGATTCGATAGACTGGATTTACGCAGAACACATGATAGAGCATATCAGCCTGACTGGCGCGATGCAGTGGACGCGAGAGGCTAAGCGGCTGCTCCGGGCGGGCGGCCTGCTCCGTATTACTACACCAGATCTCGGTAAGTACATTGCCGGTTATCTTCACGACGATGGCTTTTTTGCGCGCCATCGGGAAGCGTCCATGAGAGTCGGCATGCCGCTGGAGACCCGTCGTGCTTTCATGGTAAACCAGATCTTCCACTTCCACGGTCATCAGTGGATCTATGACTTTGACGAATTGTGTTATGTCCTCGGGGTGGCCGGCTTTCCAGCAGACTCGATCACTGAACGAGCGTTCCGTAAAGGAGCAATACCTGAGATCGCGGGCATGGACAGAGAGTTCCGCCGCGAGGAGACGATCTATATAGAGGCTTTGGCTTGACGAGGGATGACGATGATGGCCGAGGATAAGACTCCGACCGCTGCGGCCATTACGGAGAATGTGCTGCACTTCGTAGAGGCGAAAACCAAGAGTTCGGTGTGGCCAGACGCAGACATTTTCGAGTCCGGATTGGCTTCGTCGCTCTTCGCGCTAGAGCTGATCTCGTACCTGGAGAAATCGTACTTGGTGAGCATAGATGGAGACGATATCCGCTTGGACAACTTCCGCACCGTCGAGAGGATGACCGGACTTGTGCTGAGGCTCAAGGGACTCGCAGTTCCGCATGATGTCGGCTGATGCCGGCAAAGCGTGTACCGTCGACCACCTACCCACCGGGAGAATAAGCCGTGTCTGACAAACCGGTCCTCGTCAAATGCCTGGTCTGGGACTTGGATAATACGTTGTGGCAGGGGACTCTCACAGAAGATGTCGAGGTGCGGATCCGGGAAGAAGTGCGGACAGCGATCACCACCTTGGACTCGCGAGGCATACTTCAGTCAATATCGAGTAAGAACGACTACGACGAGGCATGGCGTCGTCTAGAAGAGTTCGACCTTACCCAGTATTTTCTTCTCCCCAAAATAGGTTGGGGACGCAAGTCTGACGCGATCCGCGAAATCGCCGACCAGCTGCAGTTCGCTTACGAAACGATCGCCTTCCTTGACGACTCGTCCGCAGAGCGTGCTGAAGTCGCCTATCACCTGCCGCAAGTTCGTTGCTATCAAGCCGAGGACGCTGGCTCTCTGGTAACTCTTCCTGAGTTTAGCCCGGCAGTGGTGACAACCGATTCTCGGCGTCGCCGGGAAATGTATCAGGCAACTTTTCTCCGCGATGCTGAACGGACATCGTTCAGCGGCCCGGACGCGGATTTCCTGCGCTCGCTTGAGCTGGTGATGAATGTCGAGCGCGCCGACCAGGACAGTCTATCCCGCCTTGCCGAGCTCACTGCGCGTACCAGTCAGATGAACGCCACCGGAGTGCGCTACTCGGAGAATACGCTGCGTGAGCTGCTCGATGACCCGGACCATGAGGTTCTTGTCGCCACCATGACCGACCGCTTTGGACCCTATGGGGCCATTGGGATGCTGCTGCTTCAGATGTACGAACACGTATGGCACCTGAAACTGCTGGTGACCTCATGCCGGGTGATCAGTGTCGGAGTCGGGACGGTGATACTGAACTGGCTAAGTGACCAAGCCGCCCTGAGCAATGTGCACCTGGCCGCCGATTTCCGGCCTACTGGCAGGAACCGGCTGATGGATGTCGCTTACCGGTTCGCGGGCTACTCCGACGAGGAATGCTCGTGCCTCGCCAAAATAGGGAAGGCATCGGGACAGGCCGAGATTAGCAGCCTGCACCTGATCCCCGAGCGGCGGATCCCGCCGACGACGATGCGCTTGGTTACGCCGCAGTTGCTGAACATGCGTACTTTATACGCGATATAAGAAAATCCGTTTGCATTCGCAGAGGCGGGCAAAGACCGATGGCGGTTGCCTATTTCATGATCCGGGCCGCGCGGACGATCAATGGTATCGGCAGCGCCGACCTCTATGAGCGTTATCAGGTCGTTCGTAATCTGTACTCCGATGTGAGCACGTGGACGGGGCTCGCGGTTTCTGACCTTCTTGACGAAGATTTTTCGGAGAAGGTCGAGAACCTCCAGAGCGTGCTGGAGATCCGATCGCTTGCGAACCATCTCAGCTTGGCCGACATCTTGGCTGAGGAAGGGCTGAAGCCGAGCGTAGCGGTCGGCTTCAGCCTCGGGCTTATCAGCGGAAGCTGTCTATCGGGGGCGCTTGGGCGGCGAGACGCCTTCCAAATGCTGTGGGAACGACGGCACATCCACGACGACCCCGCCTCGGCCGCCGGACAGGCAGTCGCGATGTGCCGTATCGGGCCGGACGATGATCCAGACCTGCTGTGCGGTGCGTCGCGGCCCGGTGTTTACCCAGCAGTGTACTTCGGTGTGACGCCGGACGGCGACAGTCAGTATCTGCTGATAGCCGGCCATACGGAAGCACTGAACCGCTTGGCCGCGAGCGAGCCTGACGCTGTGCTTAAGGTCTTTCCGGAAACCATCGCCGCGCACACCCCGTTGCAGCAGCGTGAATGCGACTTCGTGAAGTCGTACCTGGCAGATGCCGGTTTCGCCGATCCAGTTATCCCGGTTATCGCATGCATGGATCCCGGTGCGCTGCGGACGGCGCTCGATGTGCGTGCCGCCATCTGGGAGAACCACGTGCGCCCGGTAAAGGTGTCATACGCGATGGAGGAGTTGGCCGCTCGTGGTGTAGAACTCTGCATCGCCCTGGGCCCCACCCAGGTCGAGGGCCTGATGAGTTTTCCCTGCCCCGTCATCCGGATCGAGAAGCCCGCGGATGTAGCCAGCGCACTGGCCAAAGTGGCTGAGCTGGGTATCTAACGTGTGACCACCCGCCCGGCGGCTTGGCCTTCGTTATGCGGCTTGTTGTCTGGTGGTGAGCTGGCGGAGGGTGGCGGCGATGGCGGCGGGGGCGGGCTGGGCGTGAATCTCGTCGCGCAGGTTATGTGCGGCCTGGCGGGTTGCCTGGTCGGACACGACGGTCTTGATGCCGGCGGTGATGGTCTCGGTGCTGGCATCGGCCCAGTTGAGCGATACCCCGGCCCCGGCAGCGGCAATCCGTTCGCCATTCGCCATGTCGATGACCACCGAGTCGCCGATCCCGGCGACCACTAGCTGGGGCAGCCCGAAGGAGGCGGCGGTCAACATGGTGCCCCCTCCTCCCTGGTGGATGATGGCGTCGCAGCTGGGGAGCAGGAGGTGGAGGGGGAGGTTCTCGGCGACGCGGACCTGGCCGGGCAGGTCGTCGCCGAGGAGGGGGCGGTCGGCGGCCGTGATGGCGACGACGACCTCGACGTCGAAGCCGGCCAGGGCGTCCAGGATGCGCGGGACCAGGAATCCTTCCCGGCCGCCCATGATGGTGGTGATGGTTCCCCAGGTCACGCAGATCCGGGGCTGGCGGGGGGGTTCGGTCAGCCAGCGGGGGGCGTCCCCGGTTCCGTTGTAGGGGACGAACCGGGCCGGGATGCGGCCGGGGATGGCCCCGTCGTACTGCAAGGAGGCCGGGCAGGGGTCGACGGTGGCCGCGGCGTGTTCGGCGGCGGGTTCGACGCCGTGGCGGGCGTACAGGTCGCGCAGGT
>Ga0335074_10013944_pt1 | contig 11285 bp, 10 predicted proteins | sample Lox_Sample_23_FD_206715 | JGI IMG/M metagenome (GOLD analysis project Ga0335074, IMG submission 206715) | Soil microbial communities from Loxahatchee National Wildlife Refuge, Florida, United States - Lox_Sample_2.3 | ecosystem: Environmental > Terrestrial > Soil > Wetlands | place: USA...
TTTTTCGTGGCGGGCTGGGCCTATGTGAAAGGATGCGACCGGCTTTGACCCGGCGCGCCCCGCCGCGGGCGCAAATTGACCGTGGAAAGGAACTATGGAATACGTGATATCCCTGGCAGTCGCCATCGCTTTGGGCGTGTACCTGGTCTATGCGCTCCTCCGTCCGGAGCGCTTCTGAGAGGCATCGCATGACCCCTAACGGGATTCTTCAAATCGTTCTGTACTTTGTGGTGTTGCTGGCTCTTACCAAGCCCATGGGCGTTTACATGGCCAAGGTATTCTCCGGTGAGCGCACCTGGGCGCACCGTGTGCTGCGCCCGCTGGAAGTGCTGGTTTATAAGACCTGCGGCATCGACGAAAACGCCGAACAGCGCTGGACCTCCTACGCCGGCGGCATCCTGGTCTTCAGCCTGGTTTCGATCCTGTTCACTTACCTGATCCTCCGCATCCAACAATGGCTGCCCCTGAATCCCCAGGGCCTGGGCAATGTAGGTTCGGATCTGGCCTTCAACACGGCCAATAGCTTTGGCACCAACACGAACTGGCAATCCTACGTGCCGGAAGTAACCGTAAGTTACTTCACCAACATGATCGGCCTGGCTACCCATAACTTCTTTTCGGCGGCGGCCGGTATCGCCGTGGCCATCGCTTTTGTGCGCGGTTTCGCGCGCCACTCGGCGGAGACGCTGGGGAACTTCTGGGTGGACATCACCCGCTGCACGGTATATATTCTGCTGCCGATTTCGGTGGCCTGCGCGCTGGTGCTGTGCTCCCAGGGGGTGATCCAGAACTTCCGTCCTTACACCAAGGCCGCCACGGTGGAAGGCCCCGTCCAGACGATTCCCCAAGGCCCCATCGCTTCCCAGGAGGCCATCAAAGAGTTGGGCACCAATGGCGGAGGCTTCCTCAACGCCAATTCCTCTCATCCTTACGAGAACCCCACGCCCTTTTCGAACTTCTTCGAGATGGTGCTGATCTTCCTCATCCCCGCGGGGCTTACTTACACCTTCGGCAAGATGGTCAAAGATACCCGCCAGGGTTGGGCCTTGTTTGCCGCCATGAGCGTTCTGTTCCTGGCCGGCGTAGCGGTCACTTACTCCTCCGAACAGGCGGGCAATCCCAACCTGAGTAAGTTGGGCATCGCCGCCGCGGCCGATGCCGCACAACCCGGCGGCAACATGGAGGGCAAGGAAGTGCGCTTCGGCATCGCCAACTCCGCGCTCTTCACCGTCATCACCACGGACGCAAGCTGCGGCGCGGTGAACAACATGCACGACAGCCTCACGCCACTGGGCGGCCTGGTCCCGCTCATCAATATTGAGCTGGGCGAGGTGATCTTCGGTGGCGTCGGCGCGGGTCTTTATGGCATGCTGATGTTCGCGATTCTGGCGGTCTTCATCGCCGGCCTGATGGTAGGCCGTACGCCCGAGTATTTGGGCAAGAAGATCGAGCAGAAAGAGGTCAAGATGATGATGCTGGCGGTGCTCGTGCTGGCGTTCACCATCCTGGCCTTCGCCGCCTGGGGATCGGTGGCCCATTTCCCTAAAAACGGCTGGTTTAACCCGCCCGGCCCGGTCGTGAACAATCTGAATAACAATGGACCGCACGGCCTGTCCGAGGTCCTTTACACTTACAGCAGCTCGGTGGGTAACAACGGCAGCGCCTTCGCAGGCATCAACGCCAACACTCCGTTTTTCAATGCCACCACCGGAATCGCCATGCTGGCGGGGCGCTTCCTGATGATGATTCCGCTGTTGGCCGCGGCCGGCAGCCTGGCAAAAAAGAAACTCGTGCCCGTTTCCGCCGGGACCTTCCCCACCCACGGCCCTCTCTTCGTCACCCTGCTGGTGGGCGTGGTGATCATTGTGGGCGCCTTAACCTTCTTCCCGGCGCTTTCGCTGGGGCCGATCGTGGAGCACTTTTTCATGTACCAAGGGAGGCTTTGGAGCTAGTATGATGGCTACAACGGCAGCGACACCTCCGGCCAACAACGACGTGACTTCGATTGTTCCCAAGAAAGGCGCGCGGTCCCGCCCGCTGTTCGATCCGCCCATCGTCAAACGCGCCATCGGCGACTCTTTCCGCAAGCTCAGTCCCCGGGGCATGATGAAAAACCCGGTGATGTTCGTGGTGGAAGTGGGCGCGCTGATGACCACCATCCTGGCGGTGCGCGATGCGGTCGCGGGCGCGGGCGTGCCCCATGGGCCCGCCGGTTTCACCTTCCAGATCACGCTCTGGTTGTGGTTTACGGTACTGTTCGCCAACTTCGCCGAAGCCATGGCCGAAGGGCGCGGCAAGGCGCAGGCCGATACGCTACGCAAGACCAAGACTGAGACCACCGCCCGCCGCGTGCGCAATGGCAGCGCCGAAATCGTGGCCGCCACCCAGTTACGGGCGGGCGACGTGGTGCTGGTGCAATTAGGCGAGACCATCCCCGGCGATGGCGACGTTATCGAAGGTATCGCCAGCGTCGATGAGTCGGCCATCACCGGCGAAAGCGCTCCGGTGATTCGCGAATCGGGCGGCGACCGCAGCGCCGTCACCGGCGGCACCAAGGTGCTCTCGGACTGGATTCGCGTCAAGATTACTTCCAACCCCGGCGAAACTTTCCTGGACCGCATGATCGCGTTGGTGGAAGGCGCCGAACGCCAGAAAACCCCCAACGAAATTGCCCTCAACATCGTGATTGCCGGCCTCACCCTGGTTTTCCTGCTGGCTGTGGTTACGCTCTATCCGTTCGCGGTCTATAGCGTGGGCGCTTCGGGCAGCGGCACTGCGCCTTCGGTGACGGTGCTCATTTCGCTGCTGGTCTGCCTGATCCCCACCACCATCGGCGGCCTGCTTTCGGCCATCGGCATTGCCGGCATGGACCGTGTGATGCAGCACAACGTGCTGGCCATGAGCGGTAAGGCCGTGGAAGCCGCCGGCGACGTCAACACCCTGCTGCTGGATAAGACCGGCACCATCACGCTGGGCAACCGCCAGGCGGTGGAATTTATCCCCGTGGGCGGGGTGCATGAAGGCGAGCTGGCCGACGCTGCGCAGCTTTCCAGCCTGGCCGACGAGACCCCCGAGGGCCGCTCCATCGTGGTGCTGGCCAAGCAGCGCTACAACATTCGCGGCCGCGAAGTGGCCGAGCACGAAGCCCACTTCATCCCCTTCACCGCCCAGACCCGCATGAGCGGCGTCGATCTGGACGGCCGCCGCATCCGCAAGGGCGCCACCGATTCGGTGGTCGAATTCGTCCACGAACACGGCGGCACCGTGCCCACCGAGCTGATGGATATCACCGACCGCATTTCGCGCTCCGGCGGCACGCCGCTGGTGGTGGCCGATCGCGACCGCGCGTTGGGTGTGGTGCATCTGAAAGATGTGGTGAAGGGCGGGATGCGCGAACGCTTCGAGCAGTTGCGCGCCATGGGCATCCGCACGGTCATGATTACCGGCGATAACCCGCTCACCGCCGCCGCCATCGCCGCGGAAGCCGGCACCGACGACTTTCTGGCCCAGGCCACGCCCAAAGATAAGATGGACCTGATCAAGAAAGAGCAGGCCGGCGGACGCCTGGTGGCCATGACTGGCGACGGCACCAACGACGCTCCCGCTCTGGCGCAGGCCGATGTCGGCTTGGCTATGAACACCGGCACCATGGCCGCCAAAGAGGCCGGCAACATGGTAGACCTGGACAGCAATCCTACCAAGCTCATCGAAGTGGTGGCCATCGGCAAGCAACTGCTGATGACCCGCGGCGCGCTTACCACCTTTTCCATCGCCAACGATATCGCCAAGTATTTCGCCATTCTGCCGGCCATGTTCATGACCACTTACCCGGTGATGGGTAAGCTCAACATCATGGGCCTGCATTCTTCGCAAAGCGCCGTGCTGGCGGCGGTAATTTTCAATGCGCTGATTATCATCGTGCTCATCCCGCTGGCCCTGCGCGGCGTGAAGTACCGGCCTATGAACGCAGCCGCGCTGCTGCGGCGCAACCTTCTGATCTACGGTGTGGGCGGCGTCATCGCGCCCTTCCCGGGCATCTGGGCGATCGACAAACTGCTGGGTCTGCTGGGCCTGGCCTAGCCAGTGCGGGCACCGAGGAAACCGAAATGAAACAGCTCATGATTGCGATTCGCGTCACCCTGGTCTTAGGCATCGTCACCGGCGTGGCGTATCCGCTGGTGGTCACCGGCCTCAGCCAACTGCTCTTCCCCCACCAGGCCAATGGAAGCCTGACCCCGGCGGGCAGCAAGGTGATCGGCTCGGAACTGATCGGCCAGCGCTTCACCAAACCGCAGTACTTTCACGGCCGCCCGTCGGCCGCCGGCAACGATGGATACGATCCCATCGCCCCGGCCGGCGGTGCCTCCAACTACGGCCCCACCAACCAGAAGCTGGTGGACCGCGTGCAAACCGATTTGAAGACTTTCCGGGCGGAAAACCCCACCTTTACCGGCCCGGTGCCTGCCGACCTGTTAACGACCTCCGCCAGCGGGCTGGACCCCGACATCAGTCCAGCCTCAGCGGAGGCGCAGGCCGGCCGGGTAGCCGCCGCCCGCGGCATGACCGACGAGGCCGTGCGCCAACTCATCGCCGCCCATACCCAGGGCCGCCAGTTCGGCATCCTCGGCGAGCCGCGCGTCAACGTGCTGGAGCTGAACCTGGCGCTGGATCAGGCGGGAACGCGGAAGTAGCAGTGGGCATCCGCAGCCGTCAGCGCTCCGGATCGGTTCCGCCAACGGTGTCCCGCAGGTTACTGGCTTCCGATCTCCTAATCGTGCCTCGCTCCGAACATCGACATCAGATGGTGCTGCGCCAGTTTCTCCTTGCGAATCCTGCGCCAGACGGTGAACACGTCCTCCGCCCGCTCCAAAGTCCGGTTGACGTCGGTCGGCGACCAGCTTCTACCAACGTTATAATCGGCCTCGAAGCGCTCCTTCTGCAGTTGAGCAAAGTCCGCGATCATCTTCTTGATGTCCGCTTCAATGGGAGTGGGGTTTTGCCTGTCTTTCACCTCGAATGCCGCGCCGCTCATCCGCCGATGTTCGAACATCCGCCCGAGCCGCGGCCGCTCGCCGGCGACGCGGTAGTTGGCCACAAAATCCGCTACCAGCAAATGAAAAGCGGCATAGTAAGCCGTCGAGACCGCCCGCCGGAGGCTCGATTGTTTGGGCTTCTTTCCGCCGCGCGCCGCCAGGTGCCGGGCATCCTGGAGCAGGTCATCGGCGTAAGCCATGCTCTACGCCCAAGCTTCTTCCTGCAATGCCGCCTGTTCCGACTCGCTCCGGAAGTTATGATACGCAAACACACCCAGCTCGGGAAAATCGAGGCGTTCCGCCAAAAGTTGTTCCACGTTCTTCGCCACTTCCCGCAGCCGGTGCTGGGCCGCGTCGTCCGATAGCACAATCCGGAAGAAGATCGCCCATTCGTCGCGCCAGTCCTCTCCGATATCCCACCGGATGCGGATCACGTCCGGCTTCAACTCTTCTTCCAGCGCGCGCACTTCGTCCCGTATCTTGGCTTGCTGTCTGACGGCCGCCGGCATCACCATAACGTTACCTTTCCGTCCCGATTCTACCGCAGCTTGGGAACTCACCCGAATGCGCCGGACTAATAGGACGCCGGTGCCCTTCCATTAGTATCCTGTATACGTGGCTGCCCGCCCTGAACACAAACCCAGTCCCGAGGAACTGCTGCGCCGCGTGCAGAACGCCGAACGGCGCGAGCGGCGCGGCCGCCTCAAAGTGTTTCTGGGTTATGCCTCGCGCGTGGGCAAGACTTACCGCATGTTCGACGAAGGCCGCCGCCGTAAACAGCGCGGCCAGGATGTGGTGGTCGGCCTGGTGCAGGCCGCCAACGAACCGGATGTCCAGGAATTGCTGTCGTGTTTTGAAATGATCCCGCCGATCCAGGAGCGCCACGGCGGCCAGACCTACGAAGTGATCGATCTGCCTACGCTCTTCCGCCGCCACCCGGCGGTCTGCCTGATCGACGAGCTGGCCTACGACAATCCGCCGGGCAGCCGCAATCCGCAACGCTGGCAGGATGTCGAAGACCTGCTCGATCGCGGCATCGCCGTGATCACCGCGGTCAACCTGCAGCACATCCGCGAGCAGCAACTCGATGTCGAACGCCTCACCGGAAAGCGCGCCGCGTATAGCGTCCCGGAGGCTTTCCTGCGCGAGGCCGACGAAATCGAGGTGGTGGATGTGGCGCCCGAATCGCTGCTCGACCGCACCGGCGGGACCAACCGCCCGGATTCCCGCGTGCTCGCCGAACTCCGCGAACTGGCCCTTCTGCTGGCGGCCGACGTGGTGGACCGCCAGTTGGTGGAGTACCTGGAAATGCACGGCGTGGTTGCCCGCTGGGGCGCCCAGGAACGCATCCTGGTCTGCCTCACCCCGCGCTCCAACGCCGTCGCCATGTTGCGCAGCGGGCACCGCAACGCCCTGCGCTTCCATGGCGCGCTGCTGGCGGCCTACGTGGAACAGCCCGGCCTGCGCGCCGAGGACCGCGCCCGCCTGGAACAGCACCTCGCGCTGGCCCGCGAGCTGGGCGCCGAAGTGCACTCCCTGCGCGGCTCCGATTTCGTCGAAAGCATTCTCGATTTCGCCAACGAGCAGCGCATCACCCAGCTCTTTCTGGGCCACACCGGCCAGGAGCGCCGCTTCTGGTTTTCGCGCAGCCCGATTGACCGCGTGATCGAGGCCGCCGAGAATTTCGATGTGCGGCTGTTTCCGCGTCCGGAGTCCAAATGAGCGGCGCGGCGCGAGGCAAACTCAAGCTCTACCTGGGCTACGCCGCCGGCGTGGGCAAAACCTACCGCATGTTGATCGAGGCGCAGGATCTCAAGCGCCAGGGCGTGGATATCGTGATCGGCTATTTCGAGCCGCACGGCCGCAAGGAGACCATCGCCCTCACTGAGGGCCTGGAAACCATCCCCCGCCGCATGGTTCTGTACAACGGCGCGCGCTTCGAGGAAATGGATACCGATGCCATCCTGCGCCGCCATCCGGCGGTGGCCGTGGTGGACGAGTTCGCCCACACCAACGTGCCGGGCAGCCCCCGGCTGAAGCGCTGGCAGGACGTGCAGGTGCTGCTGGATGCTTCCATCGACGTGCTCACCACGGTCAATGTGCAGCACCTCGAAAGCCTCAACGACCAGGTGTACGACGCCACCGGCGTGCGCGTTCGCGAGACCGTGCCGGACTGGGTGGTGGACGAGGCCGACGAGGTGGTGCTCATCGACCTCACCACCCGGGCGCTGCGCAATCGCCTGGAGCGCGGCGTGGTCTACGCGCCCGAGAAGGCCCGCCACGCCATGGAGAATTTCTTCAATGAGGCCAACCTGAGCGCGCTCCGCGAAATGGCCATGCGCCACGCCGCCCACGAAGTGGAGGAGAAGCTCAGGCCCATCCAGGCGCCCGCGCCGGCCGGAGGCGGTGTCGCCGCGCCCGAAAACCCGCCCCGCGGCTCCGAGCGCATCCTCATCTGCCTGACCGGCCGCCCTTCCTCCGCTGTGCTGATTCGCCGCGGCAAGCGCGTCGCCGATTATTTACAGGCCGATTGCCTGGCCATCCACGTGGCCCAGCCGCACGAAACCGGCGCCGATGCCGTGGAGCGCCACCTGAGCTTCGCCCGCAATCTGCGCATCGAAACGCACATCGTGCATGCCGCAGACGTGCCGCGCGCTATTGCCGATTTCGCCCGCGCCCAGCGCATCACCCAGATTTTCATGGGCCGCTCGCTGCCCCCTCCCATGTGGCAGCGCTTCCGCGAGACCGTGGTACAACAGGTGGTGCGCCAAGCCAAGGACATGCAGATCACCATCGTAGCGGAGCGGCGCAAATAATTTCCCGGCGCTGTCGATTTTGGTGCGGCCTCCCGTCGTATCCATAGAGGAGAAGAACTCATGCCAGACGCCAACGCATACATCGACCAAACCCGCAACGGCCTCATCGCGGCCGTCCAGGGTCTCTCGGAGGTCCAATGGACGTTCCAACCCGCCCCCGAGTGCTGGTCGATCGCCCAGATCCTCGAGCACATTGTGGTGACGCAGGAGGTGGTGCTCGATTCGCTGCTCCCGCGGCTCGCCGGCGCTCCGCCCGCACCGGCCAACCACAACCCGGATGTGGTGGACGCGCTGATCGTCACCAGGTTCGCCGAACGCTCCAGGAAGTTTCAAGGCCCCAAAGCGGTGCTCCCGGCCGGCCGCTGGACGCCCGCCGAGTGCCTCAGCCGCCTGGACGCCAACTGCGTCCGCCTGCACCAGTACCTGGAAGCCACACCCGGCCTGCGCGAGCATGCGGTGGAATCGCTGCCGCTCAAAGCCATCTCCGACGGAGCCTACCAGTTCATGGATGGCTACCAGTGGATGCTGGCCATGGCGGCCCACACCCAGCGCCACACGCTGCAGATTCTCGAAGTCAAGGCGGATGCGAATTTCCCGGCTGCGGAAGCCAACCGGGCGTCGGCGGCCTGACCGCAGCGGGGTTTGACGATGCGATACATGATGCTGATTTACTCGCAGGAGCGCGCCGCTCAAATGACCGACGAGCAACTGGCCGAACTCAAAGCGGCCCATTGGAGGGTCATGGGAGACGCTACCGCCAAGGGAATCCTGCTGGGCGCCGAGCCGCTGGGACGCACCACCACCGCCACCACCGTGCGCGTTGAGGACGGCAAAACGCTGATCACCGACGGACCGTTCGCCGAGACCAAGGAAGCGCTGGCCGGCTACTACATTCTGGAGTGCCAGGATCTGGATGAGGCCATCGACTGGGCCGCGCGAATCCCCACGGGATGCAAGGGCGGCGAGGGCTGCATTGAGATCCGGCCCATGCCCGGTCTGCCCAGGCGCCCGCAGGCAACCGTCGAAGAGCATGCCGGCAGCCGCAGTGTGTGACGCCCGCCAGGCCGCCGAATCGGTGTTCCGGCGCGAGTCGGGGCAGATTCTGGCGAGCCTGATCCGGGTCTCGGGGTCTTTCGATCGGGCCGAGGAGGCGCTGCAGGAAGCTTTGGCCTCCGCGCTCGCATCCTGGCCCGATCGCGGCGTGCCGGACAATCCGGCCGCGTGGATCATGACGGCGGCCTATCGCGAGTTGATCGACGGCATTCGCAAGGAGCGCACCCGGCGCCAGAAGCAGGATTCCCTGGCCTACCAAACCTGGGCCGTGGTTTCCCCGCCCGAGCCGGAGTTGGACGACACCGCCATGTGCTACCCTGACGATCGCCTGCGCCTGATGTTCACCTGCTGTCATCCGGCGCTCAATCGCGAGGCGCAGGTGGCTCTGACGCTGCGCACCCTGGGCGGCTTGACCACCCCTGAAATCGCCAAGGCCTTTCTGGTGCCCGAGGCCACCCTGGCGCAGCGCATCGTGCGCGCCAAGCGCAAGATTCAGGAGGCGCGGATTCCCTACCAGGTGCCCCCGCCCAACCGCTTGCAGGAACGGCTGGCTTCCGTGCAGTCCGTGATTTACCTGATCTTCAATGAGGGCTACGCGGCCACCACGGGCGGCTGTCTGGTGCGTGAGGATCTCTGCGCCGAAGCCATCCGCCTGGGCCGCGTGCTGCGCGAACTGCTTCCAGCCGAGGCCGAGAACCTCGGCCTGCTGGCGCTCATGCTGCTGCAACATTCCCGCCGCGCCGCGCGCATGGTGGAGGGTGAACTGGTCACCTTGGACGAGCAGGATCGCTCGCGGTGGGATGGGGCGGCGATTGCGGAAGGCGTGGCGCTGGTGGACGTGGCTCTTCGCATGGGCCGCGGCGCCGGGCCGCCCGGAGCGTATCAACTGCAAGCCGCCGTCGCGGCTCTGCACGCCCAGGCGGCCACGCCCCAGGAGACCGACTGGCGCCAGATCGCCGCATTGTATGACCTGCTGCTGGAACGCAATCCTTCGCCGGTCGTCGCGCTGAACCATGCGGTGGCCATCGCCATGAGCGTCGGATATGCGGAGGGCTTGGCGAGCATCGACCGCCTGGGCGCATCCGGCACGCTGGATGCGTATTACCTGTTTCATGCCGCGCGCGCCGATCTGCTCCGGCGGCTTGGCCGGAATGCCGAAGCGTCGGCGGCCTACCGCCGCGCCGCCGCCCTGGCGGCTAACCGTGTAGAGCGCGAGTTCCTGGAGCGTCGGCTGCGGCAGTTAGAAGACCGCGCCGCTGAGTAACTCCCGAAATCGCCGCCGGCTCATGACAGGTGGCAGCCTCGGAGATCCGGCCCCGGAAGTTAGCAACCGTAACTCTGCATCGAGTATCATCCCCTCCGGTGGAAAGGCAGGCGCGTAACTCCTCACAACCAAAACCGCAGATACTTACCCTCTTCGGCCACGCGGAGCAGGTACAGACCCACTTCGCGCGCATGATAGTCGCCCCACATGCACGCCTCGCCCGAGCCGGCGCACCAGCCGTTGGGCTTGTGATAGATGGCATGTAAGATCAGTCCCTGGTGCCACTCATCGGGGCTTAAGTACGGCTCATCGAAGAGCGCGTCGCACACCGTCAGTCCGGCCAGCCAGTAGCGCTGGTCGCCCAGGCGGCGGCCCAGCCGCAACAACCCCTGCGCGGCGATGGCGGCGGCTGAGCTATCCACCGGCTCGTGGGGATTGAACGGATCGGCCGCCCGCGCCAGGTAATCGCCCAGGCGCGCGAGTCCGGGCGCGCCGGTATCCCAGTACGGAATGCCGTCCGCGGGGGTGTGCTGGATGTAAAAATCGCAGGTGGCGCGGGCGGCTTTTTCGAAGACTTCCAGGTCGGCCGCGCGGCCCGGTTCGGCGTCCAGAAACTCGCATAACTCGGCAAATCCGCACATAGCCCAAGCCAAGCCCCGGGTCCAGGTGGTGAACGCCGAATAGCCCTGCTGCGAATTGGGGCAGCGATAATTGCCGTCGTTGTGGTTGAAAATGCTCTCGTGCGCCACGCGCCCGCGCTGGTCGTAAGCGTCGCGCCCCTCGCCGTAATAGACGGAATACCGCGCGGTCGTGCGGGCATGCGCAACGGCGCGGTCCAGCAGCGAGATGCGCCGGTCGTTCTCACCCATCAGCACGTGGCCCAGGTGGTGGCTTACGGCCAGCGCGCGCAACGTCCGGATGGTGTCCACAAACAGCGAGTGCGGGCCGTTGAAGGAGTAGATGTAGCCGCCGCCATCGGCCGTCGGCGACCAGCGCGCAGCCTGCACCGCGCCGGAACATTTCAGGGCGAGTTCGTAGAAGCGCCGCTCCCAGGCATCGTCGGCGATGCGGCCCTCGGCCATCAGGCGCAGCAGGTTGCCGTAAGTGCTGATGTTGTTA
>Ga0335074_10013945_pt1 | contig 11285 bp, 13 predicted proteins | sample Lox_Sample_23_FD_206715 | JGI IMG/M metagenome (GOLD analysis project Ga0335074, IMG submission 206715) | Soil microbial communities from Loxahatchee National Wildlife Refuge, Florida, United States - Lox_Sample_2.3 | ecosystem: Environmental > Terrestrial > Soil > Wetlands | place: USA...
CGCCACCGAATCGCAGTTGTCTCTGGATACCTGGGCCATGATCGCCGCTGAGAACCCGGTCCTCTCCGGCATGGAACCGGATGTGGAAGCTTTGCTGGTTAATCGCCTGGGACCTATGCGCGGGTATCCCTCGCCCGAGTATTATTTGTTGCCCATTGATGAATGCTACAAGTTGGTTTGGCTCATTCGTTCGGAATGGCGCGGATTCTCCGGCGGCGAGACTGTCTGGAAGAATTTGGAACTGTTTTTTACGGATTTGAAGGCGCGGTCGGACGCCCCTTATGCCTGACTTAAGTTTTCGCATCGAAGGCGTGCAAGTCGTCCCCTACGCGGTGTCGCCCCTGCTGGCATTCGATCTGCACGTGGCCAACAGCACCTCCGAGCCTATCCATACCGTAGTCTTGCGATGTCAGGTGCAAATCGAGGCTGTGCGGCGGCGTTACTCGGCCGCGGAGCAGGAACGCATGGGCGACCTGTTCGGCGAACCGCATCGTTGGGGCCAGACGCTACGCACCATGCTCTGGACGCAAACCAGTATCGTTGTTCCCGGATTCACCGGCGCGGCACAAATCGAGCTACCCGTCTCATGTACTTTCGATTTCAACGTAGCCACGGTCAAATACTTCGCCGGTCTGGAGGAGGGCGACATCCCGCTCTGTTTCCAGTTTAGCGGCACTGTATTCTATGAGCCGGCCCAGGGCGAACCGTCCCCAGGCGCCTTACAGGTAGCGCCGATCTCATGGGACAGAGAAGCTAAGTTCCGCCTTCCCGTCAGGACCTGGCGCGAGATGATGGATCGCTATTATCCCAATAGCGCCTGGCTATGCCTGAGCCGTGAAGTGTTCGACCGGCTGCGGCAGCGCAAGGCGCAGATGGGCGCGCCCACCTGGGAACGTATGTTCGAAGCTCTTCTGGAGGAGATTACGCAAGGGGTGGCTTCATGAGTCTCGAACTGGTGGAACGCATTGCCAAAGCGGTTCTCTACGAGGGCTATATTCTGTATCCTTACCGGCCTTCTTCGGTAAAGAATCAGCGGCGATTTACCTTCGGCGTGCTGGTTCCGCCATCATACGGCGCTCTCCAATCGGGCGCGGAGTCGTCTACCATGCGGACAGAATGCCTGGTTTCTGGATGCCCGCAAACTACCGTCGATGTGCGGGTCAGGTTCTTACAGGTGATGCCGGGCACGTGGCAGAACGCCATCGAGCGTGAAGTAAGTTCCGGCGAGTGTGTGCTGGCCGATCTGATAAACAGTCCCCGCCAGGAAACCGTCCGTTTTGCAGCCGAAGGCGCGGATTTTCAGATCGAAGGTACAGTTACGCTGACAGCGCGATTGCTGGAAGAACGCATCTACCAGCTTGCCGTTCACATTGTGAATCAGACCAGACTCATGGACGCCGAAAACCTCAGCCGCGATGAGATAATGCCATACTCACTGGCGGCCGTGCACACGATTCTGGAGGTGCGCAACGGCGAGTTCGTCTCGTTGCTCGATCCGCCGGACTTTCTGCGCGCGGCGGCTGCGGAATGCCGGAACATGGGCGCTTGGCCTGTCTTAGCCGGTGAACCGGATCAGCGGCGCTGGATGCTTTCTTCGCCCATCATCCTCTACGATTACCCGCAGGTAGCGCCCGAAAGTCCGGGTGACTTATTCGATGGAACCGAGATTGATGAGATACTGACTCTTCGCATCATGACTCTTACCGACGAAGAGAAGGCGGAGATTCGCAACGGCGACGATCACGCCCGCCGCATCCTGGAGCGCACCGAAACCTTGCCCGAGGAACACTTGATGAAGCTGCACGGCGTTCTACGTAGCTTGAAAACCGTGGAGGAGTCCAAATGAACGAGTGGGAATGGCAACTGCTCGAAGATAAGACTCCGGTGGATTCTCTAGCGCTCGGCGGTGTGGATCTGCGGCAAGGCTCGCGCGTCAAGCTGCTTCCTCGTAAGCGCGGCGATGTCTTCGACCTGGCGCTCGCAGGAAAAACCGCTATCATAGAGGCCATCGAACAGGATTACGAAGGTAAGTTCCAATTGGCTGTAGTGCTCGAAGATGATCCCGGCAAAGACTTGGGGATGTTGCGCCAACCCGGCCATCGTTTCTTTTTCGATCTCAATGAAGTGGAGCCGGTCAGATGAGCGAGCCGCGCATCCTGGTGGCAGGCATTGGTAACATCTTCCTGGGCGACGACGCATTCGGCGTCGAAGTAGTCAGGCGATTGTCGCTTAGTGTGCTGCCGGATTACGTACGTGTCGCCGACTACGGCATTCGCGGCCTCGATCTCGCCTACGCGCTGCTCGATAACTATGACGCAGCCATTCTGGTGGATGCCGTGGCGCAAGGCGCGGAACCGGGAACATTATTCGTCCTGGAACCGGAAGCCGGCGCAACCGGCGATCAATCATGCGCGTTGCCCGATGCCCATAGCATGAATCCCATGCGCGTGCTCGAAATGGTCAGAAGCATGGGCGGACAACCCAAGCGGATCTTGATTGTGGGATGTGAGCCGGCCACGTTTGGCGATGAGTTCGAAGGCGCCATGGGACTAAGTGCTCCAGTGGAATCGGCGGTTTCGGGCGCCATCGCCAGGATCGAGTCACTGGTGGCGGAAATCGCGCGGGAATACGAAGTAAGCTGCGAAAAACGAGCAGCAGTCTGAAGTTACTAAAAGGAGATTCGATATGTCACACGCACAGCAAACAGAAGATACGGAATCCCGTGACACGTTGATGATGCTTTCCGGGGTGGCCCTGGTCATCTTCGGTGCGGGATTGATTCTCTCCAATCCGATCGTACGCCGGTTGATGGCGCAAACCGGAGTCAGCGGGCTCAACCTGTTGCATAACGCGGTCCCGGATGTGGAGCGATACTTGAAGTTGCGCAATATGTAAGCCATGCCGGGAACCAGCATGGAACCGGCTACGGCCGGGTATGTCATTGAAGCGGGCATGAGCCGGTTCACGGTCCGCGCATTCGCCGGCGGATTGTTGTCCGGACTGGGACACAATCCAGTAATCGCTATCCCGGATTTTAGCGGGGAGGCACGCTGGAATCCGGATGTGCCTGAGAAGGCCGCCCTGCGCCTGCGAATTCGCGCTGCTTCGCTTAGCGTGCAGAATGACGTTAGCGAGAAAGACCGCCGTGAAATGCAGCGCGTCATGTTAGAGGAAGTTCTGGAGGTGGCCACGTATCCGGAGATTGTGTTTGAAAGCGCGGTCGTTTCGAAGAATTCGAACGGCCGTCTCGATATCGAAGGTAGTCTGACTCTGCACGGTGTAACGCGCCGTGAGCGATTGCCCGCCCAAGTGGCCGTGATGGGCGATACGTTACGTGCCTTTGGCGATTTCACGATTCGCCAGACCGACTACCGCATCAAACTAGCTTCGGTAGCCGGCGGCGTGCTGAAACTGAAGGACGAATTAAAATTCAACTACGACTTCGTGGCGCGGCGTAAAATGGAGTAAGAGCTATGTGCCTGGCAATTCCCGGAAGAATAGTAGAACTTCTGCCCGATTTCGAAAACATCGCGACCGTGGAAGTCTCCGGCGTACGGCGGAAGATCGACGTTGGCTTGCTGGAAGATGATCCGGCCAAACCCGGCGACTGGGTCCTGATCCACGTCGGTTTTGCCATGAGCAAGATCAGTGAAGCGGAAGCCACCGACCAGATGCGCATACTCGCCATGCTGGGCGAGGATGAAGCGGCCATGAAAGAAATCGAAGGGTACGGGCTGGGGGGGGGCGGAGCATGAAATTCGTCGATGAGTTTCGCCAACCCGAGCTGATCACCAAGACCGCGCAGGAGATTCGCCGCTTGGCCAATCCGGGCCACCGCTATCGCTTCATGGAAGTCTGCGGCGGCCATACCCACGCCATCTACCGCTTCGGATTAAACGATCTTCTGCCGCCCAATATCGAGCTGATTCACGGACCGGGCTGCCCGGTCTGCGTGCTGCCCATGGGCCGCATCGATGATGGCTTGTCGATGACGGAAAACGAGGAGGTGATCTTCACTGCCTTCGGCGATATGATGCGCGTTCCCGGCACCCTCGGCAGCCCGCTCGAATACAAGGCCCGCGGCGCCGATGTCCGCATCGTCTATTCGCCGGCCGACGCGCTCAAACTGGCAAAAGCCAATCCCGACCGGCACGTGATGTTTTTCGCCATCGGATTTGAAACCACCGCGCCATCCACCGCCCTCACGCTGATGCGCGCGCGCGCTTTGGGCATCCGCAACTTTTCCGTCTTCTGCAATCACGTCACAATTATTCCGGCTATCCGCGCGATCCTCGATTCTCCCGACATGCGCATCGATGCGTTCATCGGCCCCGGCCATGTTTCCACCGTGATCGGCTGCCGGCCCTATGAATGGATCGCCAGGAACGAAGGCAAACCCATCGTAGTTTCAGGTTTCGAGCCGCTCGATCTGCTCGAATCCATCCTGATGCTGCTCCGGCAATTGAACGAAGGCCGCGCGGAAGTGGAGAACCAATACAAGCGCGTGGTGCCGTGGGAAGGCAATCGCGCAGCGCTAAAGGCCATGGCGGAAACCTTCCAACTGCGTCCTTATTTCGAATGGCGCGGCATGGGATTCATCTCGCAATCTGCCTTGCGCTTGCATGATAACTACGCGGAGTTCGATGCCGAAGAGCGCTTCCAGGTGCCCGGCATCCGCGTCACCGATCCCAAGGCGGCGCAGTGCGGCGAAGTGCTGAAGGGCGTGTTGCGTCCGGAACAGTGCAAGCTATTCGGCAACGAATGTACGCCCGAACACCCTATTGGCGCGCTGATGGTTTCCGCGGAAGGCTCCTGTGCCGCATACTACAATTACGCGCACCGCAAAGCCGCGCTCACCGAATTGATGATGCCGGCGCGGGCGCTCTAGGCGTGCCATGCAGCCGGCTCCCAAAATCAGATTCCGCGACAAACAAATCGAAATGGCCCACGGCGCGGGCGGCAAGGCCAGCCGCAGGCTGGTCGAGGGATTGTTCTTGCCGCTGCTGGGCGATGCTTCCGCCGGTCCGCTGGGCGATGCCGCGTACGTGCGCATGAATGGCACGCGCCTGGCCATCACCACTGATAGCTTCGTAGTCAAGCCGCTGCGATTTCCCGGCGGATCTATCGGCGAACTGGCCGTGAATGGCACTGTGAACGATCTGGCGGTATCGGGAGCGCGCGCCGAAACACTGGTGGTCACTTACATCCTGGAAGCTGGCTTGCCTTCCGATGTCCTCGAGCAGGAAGTCCGCGCGATGGCTGCCGCGGCACGGAGGGCAGGCGTGGTGGTGGCCGGCGGCGATACCAAGGTCGTCGAACATGGCAAAGCCGACCGGATGTACATCACCAGTTGCGGCATCGGCCGCTTGATTGATGGTGTGGGGGTTTCCGCGCGCTCCGTGCGGCCGGGCGATCGCGTTCTGTTATCGGGACCGATTGGGGATCACGGCATCACCATCCTGCTGGCGCGCGGCGAGTTGGATCTGGAAGCCGAAATCTGTTCCGATACGCGCTCCGTGCTGCCCTTGATCGAAGCGATGGCAGCGGTGGCCGGGCCGGGTATTCATTGGATGCGCGACCCCACCCGCGGCGGTGTTGCCACGTCGCTAAATGAACTGGCGCTCGATTGCGGGTTGGCGATTTCCCTGGCAGAAGAAAAAATTCCGATTCGGGATAGCGTGCGCGGCGCTTGCGAATTGCTGGGGCTGGACCCCTTGCATATCGCCAACGAAGGGCAGTTCCTGGCGGTGGTCGCGCCGGAGTTCGCCGATGCGGCCTTGGCCACGCTGCACGCCGCGCCGGGGGGGGAGGCGGCAGTGATCATCGGCGAAGTACGCGCGCAACCCGCCGGCACGGTGCTGGTTTCCACTTTATACGGCGGCACGCGCGTCATCGATATGCTGGTCGGCGATCCGCTGCCGCGTATCTGTTAAATATGACCGCCGCGGACACACTCGCTAAAACCGTCGAGGCCCGGCTACTCGAGCGCAACCGCATCTCGGAAGCGTTCTTCGCCGCCCAAGCGCCGCGCCTGGCGCTGGCCTGCCGTGAAATGGCGGAGCGCTTCCTGCGCGGCGGCCGTCTGCTGGCTTTCGGGCGCGGCCCCTACGCGACCGACGCCCAACACGTCTCCGTCGAGTTCGTGCATCCCGTGATCGTCGGCAAACGCGCTTTGCCCGCGCTTGATTTATCGATAGCGTTCCGTCGCTGGCTCGAAGCGATTCTGTCGGCAGATGACATCGTCATGGGATTCGGTCCGCCGGAAGGCGATGTGGAGGTTTCATCCGCGCTGGAGATGGCCGGAAGGCGCCACGCGATGACGTTCGCGCTGCCGGGCGCCACCGGCGATTATGCCGTCGCCGCCGCCACCCCCGATCCGTTCATTCATCAGGAGACCATCGAGATGCTCTATCACGTGCTCTGGGAAACCGTGCACGTATTTTTCGAGCATCGCGAACTCGGCCTGGATACCGGCGACGCCGGATTCCTGTATCCGTTCCTGGGCCAGCAGAAGCAGCCAACCGACGATGTCCTCAACGAAGTGGCCGCCTCTATCCGGCTGAAAGTCGGAGACGATGCCCGGCTGCGCGCTGAAGCCGCCGTGGATCAAGCCGCGGCCATGTCCGCTGCCGCGCAAGCCATCCGCCAATCGCTCGCGCGCGGCGGCAAGCTGATTCTCTTCGGCAACGGTGGATCGGCCACCGACGCTAACGATTGGGCGCTCGACTGCGTGTGTCCCCCCCCAGGGCATCGTCCGGTTCCGGCGGTCTCACTAGCGCTCGAACCAGCCAATATTACGGCCGTCGCCAATGATATAGGCACGGACGTGATCTTCCTGCGGCAGCTTATTGCGCAAGCGCGTCCCAACGACATTGCCGTGGGCATTTCCACCAGCGGCGGGTCGAAGAATATCATCATGGCACTCGAAGAAGCGCGCAAACGCAAGCTCACCACGATTGCGCTACTGGGCTACGACGGCGGTGAAATCCTGCGCCGCCAGCTTGCCGATTTTCCGATCGTAGTTCGGTCTGACTATATCCCCCGCATCCAGGAAGTGCAGGCGTCGATTTATCACATTTTGCGTGAGAACATGGAATAACCCCGCGCCCTGACAGGCGGGGCTGAAGAACGCGGCAGCAGCGCCAGGACTCACCGCATGTGCGGCTAGCTAGACTCCAGTTCCTGGCGGCAGCGTGTGGATCTCGCCCGCGGGCAGATCGATCTCCACCAGTAGCCCCGGCTGCGCATTTCGCGCCCGGATGGTCCCCTTGTGCAGCTCTACCGCGCGGCGGGCAATAGAAAGTCCCAGGCCGGCGCCGCCGCTGGCGCGATCGCGCGCGGCATCTACACGATAAAAAGCATCGAAGATGCGGTCTAGAGATTCTTCGGGCACCCCCGGGCCATAGTCGCGAATACGCACAGCGGCGCGCCCATCCGCGGCCTCCAGGCTGGCTTCCACCGATGTGCCTTCGGGCGCGTGACGGATGGCATTGCGCATTACGTTCTCGATCGCCCGGCGCAATAATTCCGGATCGCCTTCGATGGTCGCAGGCTGCACCTTCGTCAGCACCACATGACTGCCGTGCGCTTCGGCTTCGATGGACGTGTCCGTCACCAGTTGTTCGATCAGCTCGTCGAGCTTTACCCGTTCGCGGCGCAGGGAATTCGGATCGCCCTCGGCGCGCGTAACCTGCAACAGTCCCCCCACAAGGGAATTCAACCGTTCGGCTTCTTTATCGATACGGTCGAGATGCGCTCCGGGGTTTTCCGCGGATCGCGCCAATTCCACCGCGACGCGCAAACGCGCCAGCGGCGAGCGCAGCTCATGCGAAATATCGAGCAACAGGCGGCGCTCGGCATCCACCAGCGTCTGGATGCGATCGGCCATGCGATCGAACGTGCGACCGAGCCTGCCCAGTTCATCGCCACGGCGGGTGGCGGCGCGGGCGGTAAGATCGCCGCGGCCGAAGCGCTCCACGGCGCGTTCCAATTTGCGCACCGGATAGGTCAAATAAAACGCCAGCAGGTAGCATAGAAAAACTCCCACAGCCATCATCCACCAATGCTGGGGCAACAGGAACCAATGGCTCAAGCGCGCGGGCGGGATGAGGAAAATGAACGAGAATTTGCCGTTGGGCGAGGTCTCGGCAATGGCGGCGCCGCGCCTCCGAAACAGAGGAAACCAGAATTCCTGGCGTTCGGCGCTGGCCAGTAGGGCGGATTCATCCGCGCCGGTAAGCAGATCGTGGCCGGAGGCATCGGTCAGAATCCCTTCGCCGGCAAACACGTGGTGGAAGCGGCGCATGAATTGCTCCAGGCCGGGTTGACCGCCGGTTTCATAAGCGGTCCGGGCTTCTTCAAGCTGGAAGGCAATCAGGCGCGTAAGCATATAGGGTCGCGGCCCCGCGAGTCCGGAAATCAAAGCGGACCCGATGGTGTTGAGGATCAGGGCCGCCCAGAACCAGAGCAGGATTTTGACGAACAGCGAGTTCATGCTACGCCTCTGCAGTGAATTGACAGGCCGCACAAAACGATGGCCTGTCCCCCCCGGCTCATTCCCCCGCCTCGTCGCCCGGCGATCGAATAAACTGATATCCGACGCTGCGGATGGTTTTAATAAACGGACGGGTGGTTTCGAGCTTTCGCCGGATATGACTGATATGCATGTCGATGGAGCGGTCGAACGGCGTAGCTTGGCGGCTATAAAGCTTCTCCATCAAATCGTCGCGCGAAAGCACGCGTCCGGCGGCGCGCATCAGCAATTCCAGAACGTCGAACTCGAAGGTGGTCAGATCCACGGTCTGGCCATCCGCCGTAACCTGGCGCGTGGCCGGATCGAGCACCACGCCATTGGCTTCCACGCGCCCGCCGGTCTGGCCGCGCGGCTCGTATCGCCGCAGGATAGCGCGGATGCGCGCCACCAACTCGCGCGGATTGAATGGCTTGGGAAGATAATCGTCGGCGCCCAATTCCAGGCCGATGATGCGGTCCACATCGTCCGCGCGGGCGGTCAGCATTAGCACGGGAACGCGGCTTTCCTTGCGCAGACGGCGCAGGATCTCGAAGCCGTCCAGCCCGGGTAGCATCACGTCCAGAACCACCAGGTTGAAATTGCCATGCAAAGCCCGCTCCAGGCCGCGCCGGCCTTCATGCACACACTCCACGGTGAAGCCCTCTTTCTTGAGGAATTCGAGCAGCAGCGTGCACAGTTCGGTGTCATCGTCGATTAATAAAAGCCGCACGGCCCGAATGTACCATGTGCGAAAGCTTGTGGCGCGGGGCTGCCCGAAGATGTTACAACGGAAGTAGGAAGCGCCGGGGTGAGGCGTTGAACGCGCATGAAAACGCTTGCATGGCTGATGTCCTTTGCGCTATGGGGCACGGTCGCACAGACGATTAACTTCGATACCGCGAAGCCGGGCTCGGTTCCGCCGGGATGGACTTTCACATCCAATTCGCAGACTCCTGGCAGGTGGGAGGTGCTGAAAGATCCCAGCGCGGCCAGTCCCCCGTACGTTTTCGCGCAGGTTTCGAAACAAGGGTCCGGCAGTTGCCCGCTCGCCATTCTGAATAAGATGAATGTGAAAGATGGCGATCTAAGCGTGAAAGTGAAGCCGGTCGGCGGGCGCGAGGACCGCACCGGCGGTTTGGTATTCCGCTACCACGACCCCGAGAACTACTACCTGCTGCGCGCCAACGCGCTCGATAACCGGATTGTGCTCTACAAAATCGAAGACGGCAAGCGCACACCTCTGGCGGTGCGCGGCGATCCCAGCATGTTTGGCGTCCAGCACCCCGTGCCATCCAATCAGTGGAGCGTCCTGAAGGTGCAGTTCCGCGGCCCGTTGTTCAGCGTTTACTTCAATCACCGGCGGCTGTTTGAGGTGACGGACTCCACATTCCAACAACCTGGCAAGGTCGGTTTGTGGACCAAGGCCGATAGTGTCACCTATTTCGACGATTTCCGTATCGCGAGCAAATAGCGGCACGCCTAATCCCCCGCGCTAAGATGAATGAGAATGGCCGCACGGCTGCTATCCGCAAAGAACGTCTACCGGAAGCTCGGGCGCATCGAGAAGACCTTCCTGGTCCTGGTGCTGCTGGCTTTTGTGCTGAGCTATGCGGCTCCCTCCTCGTTCATCAGCCTGCTGGCTACCTTCGCCGCATGGATCGTGGGATTCATTGTAGCCGTGCGGCTGGCGCGCGCCGGCGTGCGCCAGCTGATCTGGCGATTGCGCAACCGCCTGATTGTGGCCTATGCGTTCATCGCCATGGTGCCTATCGCCCTAATCCTCGCGCTGGTGCTGGTGAGCGCGTACGGGCTTACCGGGCAATTCGCGATCTACCTGATCAATTCGGAACTGGACCGGCGCACCAGCATTCTGAAAGGCTCCGCCGGCGCGATTCTGGAAGCGTCTCCGGCCCAACGCCTGGAGGCTCTACAACACACCACGGATTTCATCCAGCGATTCTTTCCCAGTGCCGAAATCCTGGTGCAGGACGGCGGCGATATGCGCTATCCACCGTCCGCATCGATTTCCGCGCCGGCCGCGGGATGGAAAGACGCTAGCGGCTTGATCGTGAAGGATGGGCAACTCTATAGCTGGGCGCACGCGATTTCCGGCGCAGGCAGCGCGACCAGCGTCACCAGCGTGACCATAATGGCGCCTCTCAGCCAGGAGTTTCTATCCAGTCTGCAACCCGGGCTCGGCCAGGTGAACCTCGATTTTTCCGAGTCGAGCGGCGGCTTGCGGAGCGCGCCCGCCGGAACCGCGCACGCCACGCGGATTCCGCCCAAGAACAACGTTATCGATCTGCAGGTCAACTGGGGTTCGCTGATTCCCGTATCTTTCTGGAACTTGCCGGATAGCCAGAGTAACAAGGGCCTGTTACTGGTGCATACGCGCATGTCGGCGGTGCTGGGCACCGTGTTCGGAACTAACATCTCACTGGGCGACATGGCCTACGGGCAAGTGATCTGGGGCGCGTTCTTAGTGACGGTTACTTTGTTTTTGATCGTCGAGCTGGTGTCATTAGTGATCGGCGTGTCTATTTCGCGTACGATTACGAGCGCGGTACACGAGTTGTATCAGGGTACACGCTATGTGAAGGAGGGAGACTTTTCGCATCGCATTCCGGTGCGCGGAGGCGATCAGTTAGCCGAGTTAGGCGCTTCGTTCAACACTATGACGGAGAACCTGGGGCGTCTCATCGTGGTGGCCAAAGAGAAGGAGCGGTTGCAATCGGAGCTCGAAATCGCGCACGAGGTACAGAGCCTGCTATTT